>Ga0310123_10000271_pt1 | contig 46274 bp, 32 predicted proteins | sample CB6_AW_1057_MG_FD_203505 | JGI IMG/M metagenome (GOLD analysis project Ga0310123, IMG submission 203505) | Marine microbial communities from Western Arctic Ocean, Canada - CB6_AW_1057 | ecosystem: Environmental > Aquatic > Marine > Oceanic | place: Canada: Western Arctic Ocean | collected... | reverse complement strand
CCAAGCTGGAGGAGAAGTCGTTATTTTACCTAGAAAAACGACGGTAGCAGAAAAGAAGAAACAAGCGGGTTAGAACACAACGAATGGAACTTGGTTATGGCGGATTGTCGCACGGCCTTTCTCCGGACACCCTCCCAACTTGATGTTTCGAAGCTGCCAGTGGATTTGGTGAAAAGATGAGCTTGAAATCGATGGCTCTAGGGTTGGTTCGATCTCCAAAATTCAATTCCCATGTTAATGCGACGGAGTGAATTATGTGGGAGAAAATGCGTGTCGTCTTTACGATCCCCGAATTACGGAACAAGATATTACTGACGCTCTTGCTGCTGGGAATCTACCGCATCGGATGGCAAATTCCCATGCCCTTTATCGATCAAACCCAAATTATGACGGAGCAGGATGGCAACGATGGGCTTGATCGTCTCCTCAATCAGGTGGCTGTATTCAGCGCCAGTAACCTTAATCAAATTACGATTTTTGGTTTGGGGATTATGCCCTACATTTCAGCGTCCATCATCTTCCAGTTATTAGGAAGTGTCTGGAAGCCGCTGGAAGAGTTGCAGAAGGAAGGCGAAACAGGTCGTAAGAAGATCAATGAGTACACTCGTTATTTGACCGTTTTACTCTGTCTCTTTCAAAGCTGGATGTACTTGCGTTGGTTCTTATCTACTGACCCTCGTATCATCAACACGGCGTTTCTGGCAGATGCGCTGGACAAGTCTCAAGGTATTTACTGGGGTTGGATGCTGGTGGCTGTCATGACGATGACATGCGGCACGATCTTCCTCATGTGGTTGGGCGAACAAATTGACGAATTTGGCATTGGGAATGGCATCAGCTTGTTGATCATGGCAGGTATTTTGGCTCGCATGCCAGGTGCCGGTCGCAGTTTACTGGCCAATGCCAAGCTCGAACTGGTTGGATTAGGAAGTGCGGACACGGGTGTGGAGACTTTTATTGTATTGGCCCTGTTGTTCGTGTTTGTTGTCTTCGGTGTCACCTTCATTACCTTGGGAAAACGGCAGATTCCGACGCAAAGCGCCAAGCATGTGCGTGGGCGAAGAGTTTTCGGGGGTGCTCGGTCCACCCTGCCTCTGCGAATCAATCAGGCCGGTGTGATGCCCATCATTTTTTCCAGCAGCTTGCTGATGTTTCCCGGGATGTTGTTTGGCGGATTGGCAGCCTATTGGCCATTTGCCTCCACAATCGCGGAAACGCTGAGAAGCCCCACCTCCTTTATCTACAACTTGCTTTACATGGCGCTCATCTACTTCTTTTGTTATTTCTGGACGGCGATCACTTTCAATCCGAAGGATATGGCGGAAAATCTTAAAAACTTTGGTACGTTCATTCCAGGTTACCGACCCGGAAAGCGCACCGCCGACTATCTCGAAAGAGTGATGGTGCGTATCACCTACGTAGGAGCAGCGTTTCTCGCAGTTGTGGCCATTATTCCAACCGTTATTTCGGGACTGATGAATGTGGATTTTCTGATAGCGAGTTTTTATGGCGGAACGGCTTTGCTGATCGCGGTCAGCGTCGCTTTCGATTTGGTGCAGAAAATTGACAGCCATTTGGTAATGCGAAATTATCGGGGCCTGCTTGAATCATGATGGTGCTCGTTCTTTTGGGTCCACCCGGATCGGGAAAAGGCACACAATCGGCCAAACTGGCGGTCTATTTGGGGACGGTTCACATTTCGACTGGCGAAATTCTCCGTCAGGCGATCAAGGACGCGACAGACCTGGGACAAAAGGCGGCTGCCTACATAGAGAAGGGGCAGTTGGTACCTAGTCCGCTCGTGATCGACCTGGTGGCTGCAAGGTTGTCAGGGCCCGACTGTCAGGTTGGTTGCTTGCTGGATGGATTTCCCCGATCAGTTGATCAGGCCCAAGCCTTGGATCAGCAACTAAGTGCTCAAGAAACGAAGCTGGATTTGGTGCTCTCGCTCAGCGTTCCTCAGGAAGAACTTGAGCGGCGTATGCTCGAACGAAGTCGCAAAGAAGGAAGATCGGACGACACCCCTGCTACCTTCGCCAAGAGATTTAACGTCTATCAAACAACGACCGAACCGTTGATCAGTTACTATCAGGAGAAGGGGCTACTGTATTCCATCGATGGAATGGGGAGTCCGGACGAAGTGTTCACGAAAATTAAAGCGGTCGTCGATCAATTTCGGAATGTCTAGCGGACCGCTCAACCTGCGATCGCCTCGTGAAATACGGCTGATGAGTAAGGCTGGGGGCTTGGTTTGGGAAGCTCATCAACTCGTCCGTAAAATGATCCGGCCCGGTATCACGACGGGAGAGATCGATGCTGAAGTGGAGGAACTCTTTCGGCGTCACGCAGCAGTTCCTTTATTCCAGGGTGTGGCCGGCAAGGTGCCCTTCCCTGCCGTAACGTGTATGTCGATCAACGATGAAGTGGTGCATGGCATTCCTGGTCCGCGAGTGCTGCGAGCAGGAGATGTTTTAAGTGTCGATACAGGATGCAAGGTCAATGGATGGTGCGGGGATTCTGCCTGGACTTACCGCGTGGGACAGGTTGACACTACAGCCGACAAGTTGCTGGAGGTCACCGAGGCCGCACTCGAATTGGCGATTGAACTGCTCAATTCGTGCGAATACTGGAGCGAGGTCGCTCGCCAGATGCAGCAACTTGTAGAAACCACCGGATTTTCCGTGGTGACCGACTTCGTCGGGCACGGAATTGGCCGGGAAATGCATGAAGCACCGGAGGTACCCAACTACTACAGCGAAGAATTCCGGCGGGAGGGAGATTTTGAATTGCGAACTGGTTTGGTTTTGGCGATTGAACCGATGGTCAATGCGGGTGGTCGGGAGGTAAACCGACTCCCCGATCATTGGACACAGGCTACTGTCGATGGCAGCTGGAGTGCCCATTTTGAACACACGGTTGCCCTGACCTCCGCTGGTCCCCGCATCCTGACGGGTCCTCCGGAGGACTAGCGAACCGGCGAACCGGCGAATTGGTCCTCACTGGCTGCATCTGGGCCCACCAGACACAGCCAGTGGGGTGAAACTCCCAGAGCCTATCAACCCACGAAATTACTCCCCAACTCAGGCCGCAAGGCCTGCGGCAGGAAGGTGCCGGTAGAATCCTGGTTCCGATTATTATGGGCTGGGACTGGTTGTTCTTGGAAATCTTGGGTAAAGCGACAGGATGGGGCTTGCTGTGCCCGCCCTTGAAATCATATATTAGAGGACTTTGCAACAATCTCGGGAATGCAGGCGAAGCTGCCATGAAGGTTCGGTCGAGTGTAAAGCGTATTTGTGAAAATTGTAAGGTCGTCCGGCGACGCGGCACGGTCTTTATTGTTTGCAGTAATCCACGACATAAACAGCGGCAAGGTTAACACGGCCGGAGCCAGCGGAGAGACAGAATCATGCCACGTTTATTGGGAGTGGACATCCCGAACGACCGTTCCACGGTGATTGCACTGACGTATCTTTACGGAGTCGGTAACAGAACGTCTAGGGAACTTTGCCAAAAAGCAGGCGTTGAGCCCAACAAGAAATCGAGTGATTTAGAAGAGGACGAGATCGGTCGTCTGGCTGCCCTGCTGGGACGGGACTACATAGTCGAGGGGCCGCTTCGACGGCAAATTGCTCAAAATTTGGCCCGTTTACGGGACGTCGGCTGTTATCGTGGAGTGCGTCATCGTCGCGGTCTCCCGGTACGAGGTCAGCAAACTCGGACGAATGCCCGTACGAGAAAAGGCCCGCGCAAAACGGTTGCAGGTAAGAAGGGTGTGAAGGACATGCGATAACCGCCAGAGGTAGTCGAGCAATAAGACATCTGTGACGACCGACGGCGAAACATTCAGGAGATAAAACCAAGTGGCCAAGGGAAAGAAAAGAAAAGTCCGGCGTAATGTTAGTGCCGGAATCGCCCACATCAGGGCAACTTTTAACAATACCACAGTGACCATCACGGACACACGGGGTGACACGCTTTGTTGGGCCAGTGCCGGTACGTGTGGTTTCAAGGGAAGTCGTAAGAGTACGCCGTTTGCAGGGCAATGCGCTGCTCAACAGGCGGCTGAAAAAGCAGCGAAGTTTGGTGTAAAAGATGTGGAGGTTCGGGTGAATGGGCCTGGGTCGGGACGGGAAAGCGCCATCACGGCGCTGGAGGCAGCAGGTCTGAAAGTAAAGTTGATTGAAGATACCACACCCATACCACACAACGGGTGTCGGCCGAAGAAAAAGCGTCGAGTCTGATGCCAAAGATTCCGGGGAGAGTGCATGCCTCGCAGCGGTCAGCGCGTCCGGTCGCTGATACAACCGAAGGTTGTTTCAACAGTGACTTGATGCAAGGTCGGATTGGTTCAGAGTGAGGTGGCTACTCCGCTGGTTGTACCCCAACATTCAATTGTTTCCCCAAATAATTTTCGAGGAGTTTTGCAATGCATATTCGATGGCGAGGGTTGGAATTACCCAGCGTTATCAATTGTGATGCCGACAGTTTAACGGAGACTTTTGGCGAGTTTGTCGCGGAGCCATTTGAACGCGGTTTCGGTACGACCGTGGGCAATAGTTTGCGCCGCATCATGCTTTCCAGTCTTGAAGGAAGTGCTATCACTCAAATTAAAATTCATGGCGCCCAACACGAATTCACAACACTTCCGGGTGTTTTGGAGGATATCACGGATCTTGTTCTGAATGTCAAGTCGCTGGTGGTGAAAAATCATAGTGAGACGACGAAAGTCATCACCGTGGAGAAGAATACGGCAGGTCCGGTAACAGGTGCCGATGTCCAGGTTGATTCTGACGTGGAAGTCATCAATCGAGACCATACCATTGCTACTTTAACGGAAGACGTCGAGTTTTTCATGGAGATGGTGGTTGAAAATGGCCGAGGCTATATTCCCGCAAGTGAGCACAGTACCGTCGATCACGAAATCGGCATCATTCCCGTTGATGCAATTTACAGCCCTGTGACACGAGTCCGCTATGAAATTGAAGAAACGCGTGTGGGGCAAAAGACGAACTACGATAAGTTAACGATGGAAATCTGGACCAATGGATCGATCTCGCCCGAAATGGCGCTGGTCGAAGCGGCTAAGATTCTGCGGAAGCACCTCAATCCTTTCGTCCAGTACACGGAATTGGGAGGAAGGGTGAATGTGCCGGCTAAGGGTGGTCCTCAGGGTATCGATCCGGTACTCGAATCAAAACTCAACATGCCCTTGGCCGAGTTGAAACTGTCGGTGCGAGCCACGAATTGCCTGGAGTCGGAAAATATCCTCTCGGTCCGCGATTTGGTGACCTGTTCCGAGGACTCTCTCATGGAAGTTAGAAACTTCGGAGACACGACGCTCACCGAGGTTCGCGAGAGACTGAATGAGTTGAGTTTGCACCTGGGGATGCGTTTTCCCCCCCGCACCGACTCTGCATCAATAGCTTCCGTGGCTCAAGATTCAATACAATTGACTACTCCATTCAACATGTGAAAGCATTATGCGACACCGTAAAAAAGGCCGGGTTCTGGGACGATCTCCTAGTCATAGGAAGGCACTTCTGCGGAATCTGGCGAGTAGCTTGTTTTTGACGGAGCGGGACGCCGAGTTCGATTCCAATTCTCCAAAGGTCAAGGGGAGGATTGTTACCACACTGCAAAAGGCCAAGGAAGTACGTCCACTCGTCGAAAAATGTGTGACGATTGCCCGTAGATCATTGCAATCGGAAGAAGAGGCAACTCAGTACGCTGCTAAATCGAATGATCGTCAAAGCGAAGACTGGCGCGAATGGCGAACGGGCGAAAATTGGAAGAAGTGGGTTCAGGCTCGAGCCCCCGTCGTGGCGGCTCGTCGTCGTGTCCTGCAGTTGATTGGCGACAAACAGGCGGTCCGGGTGTTGTTCGCTGAAATTGCTCCGCGATTTGCGGATCGTGATGGTGGTTACACTCGAGTCCTGCGTCTAGCTCAGCCTCGTTTGGGAGATGCGGGTACGCGGGCTATTCTGGAGTTTGTCGGGACCCACGATCGCGTGGTCAAGACAAGTGAAAAACCAGTGTTCTCTGATGAGGAAGATCTGGAACAAACTGCCCAGGACGAAATATCTGCCGAAGATGTAGCCGACGTCTCTTCAGGGGTGGCAGAATCGGAAGAGACTGACGGTGACGAACAGAGTGAGCCACAGAAGGATTAGTGGCGTCAGGAGTCGAACGCTGACCGACGCCGTGGCATCATGAAGGATCATGTGCTTCCTGCGGAGTCTGGACGGATGTCTGGGCAGTTGAGTGCCGAATTCAATTTCAGCGCTAAAATGCGGGCTCTCTGCGCGGACATGACTTCGCGGATCATTTCGCTGCATCACATCGACATGCGTCGTGTGGCCGTCTCATTTTGCCAGACTCGCAAAGGTGGCCTGTATGGATTGTATGCTGCGTTGACTCCCATGCGTTTTGAGTCCGGAGATCTTGTGACGACTCGCTATGGTCGACGTTTTACTTGCCAGAGATTGTATGATGAACAAGGTCAGGAGTTCCTCTATATTCTCAGTTTCTATTTGCCACGATTCTTAAATCTGGCCTTCGAAGAGAAACTCACAACGATTCTTCACGAACTTTGGCATGTGAGTCCGCAGTTTGATGGTGACATTCGACGTCATCCAGGCCGTTGCTACGTGCATTCTCACTCTCAACGGCAGTATGATGCTCATATGGAAATGTTGATGCACCGATGGCTGGCACTGTCCCCACCGGCACATCTGTACGAATTCTTACACATGAATTTCGGACAGTTGGAACGTCAATACGGATCGATTTGCGGTACCAAGATTCAACATCCCAAGTTGATTCCGCTTGATGCTTCCAACGAGCAATGAAACGATAAGATTCTCAGTGTCCGCTCGCTCAGTGTTTGTTGAAGTGCGCCATGGTGAGCAGGAACAGAAAAGCAGACAGAGTTGACATGTGAGCAAGGGTGATTGATCCATTTCCCGAGGCAGAACAATGCTCTCGAAGTAGACATTGACCCGATCATTCCGGATCTTTACTCTTTCCAAAACTCGGTCGCTCTGCCCGTCTTTCCCCAGTCGCCAACATGCTAGCATCTGACACCAAGCGAAGCGTCTTTTTGTCTCGTCGCTGGTTTTTTTTAATGCTTTGTCTCAGTGTTTGTAGTGGGTGTGGTATCTGGAACGAAACCCTACCGTCTTCTCTTGAATTTCCAAATTCAAGGATGTCTGTTGACAGCGTGACCGTTGAAATTGGATTCGTACTATTGCCACAAACAGAAACGGGTGTTGGTCACGAGTTCTGGCAGGAGGTGGATGAAACGCATTTCGCTCCTCAGTTGAGACAGCGTTTGCATTCCAACGGAATCCGTTGTGCGGTAGCGGGCCTTCAGTTGCCCACGGCCATACGTCAGCATCTGACTGCCACCCAGTCCAAGGCTTCTGCGGATTCAGAAGCCTTGGACTTCGAGAAGGATTTCCACCATTTTCCGTGGCGCAGAAAACATATCCGTACGGGGTGGCGTACTGAAGTGGTCATGTCAAAACCTTACGAGAAACTCGCCGTATTGGCGAGTCATGAAGGACTCGTTGAAGGTGTGACCAAAGAAAACGCACAGTGCTTGTTCGAACTGAAAACTTTCCCGCTGGGGGACGGTCGAGTGCGAATGGAACTGACGCCTGAAATCCATCATGGTCCGCCCCGGAACGACTGGAAGGGAGATTCGGGCATGTGGCAATTTCATGTCTCACGAAAACGCTTGCGGTTTGACGAATTGCGGGTGGAAGCGGTGCTTTCACCGGGTGAAAGTGTACTTCTGGGGTGCACTCCGACCGTTCGTGGACTGGGCATGCTGTATTTTGTCGATCCGGACCGTTCCCTTGATTCCTTGCACACCTTGCTTATCATCCGTCTTTCCCAAACACAACGGGATGACCGGTTTGTTTCAATGCTGTCGCAGGAGAAATTTTAGCCGCGTGTTGGAGTGCATGCACCCGGCCGTGCTGCAAGCGAAGAACGCTTGATAGCGGAATAAAGGATCGTACTTCTGTTTTTGGTGGATGAAGTTGTCTGTTCTCTGCATGGGAAATCAGGCTGGAACCACCTTCTCCGACAGACCCCCAATTTCTTGCTGTCATCAGGGTTGAGTTCACGTTGCTTCGATAGACTCCGATCGTTAGAATTCGCCTCCCGGTCGTCCAGCGAACGTGAGGACCACAAAATCGATGAACGTAGAACTTGCTAGTAAAACTTCGGCCATCAGCCCCTTCGAGCAGATTCGACTGGCCCGAGAAGTCATCAGCACCGAAGGCAATTCCCTGCTCTCGCTTGCCCAACGAATTGACTCGGAATTCTGCCGAGCGATTGAGTTGATCTTGTCCTGCGACGGTTGTGTTATTGTTTCAGGCATGGGTAAGGCGGGTCTAGTTGGACAAAAAATTGCTGCTACGCTGGCATCGACGGGAACACGGAGCCATTTTTTACATCCGGGTGAGGCGGTGCACGGCGACCTGGGGCGAGTCCATTCGTCTGATGTCGTACTCATTTTGTCTCAGAGCGGAGAGACAGAAGAAGTCGTTCGGTTGTTACCCTTCTGGAAACAGGCTCGCATTCCACTGGTTGCGGTGACTGGAAGGCCAGAAAGCACACTGGCCGGGCAGGTGGACGTGGTTCTCGATCTTGGTCCTTTGGAAGAAGCTGGTGCGTTGGGCTTGGCCCCCAGTACCAGTACCACGGCCATGTTGGCGTTAGGGGACGCCTTGGCCTTGGTCATAAGCCAAATACTCGAATTTCGTGCCGACGATTTTGCGCGTTTTCATCCTGGCGGTAATCTTGGTAAAAAGCTTGCCAAGGTTGAGGACATTATGCGTCCGTTGAAGGACTGTCGGGTTGCCCACGAGGCTCAGACAGTGCGCCAGATCTTGATCGCAGCGGAGCAGCCCGGGCGACGGAGCGGCGCGATTCTATTAATGGATGACTCGGGTTGTTTGAGCGGTATCTTCACGGACAGTGATCTGGCGCGTCTTATGGAGGGACAACGTGACCAGGCACTGGACAGGCCCATTCGCCATGTCATGACGAGCAATCCGACCACCATTTCATTAGCCAGCAGAGTGACAGAAGCGGTGGAATTGATCGCGAGACAAAAAATCAGCGAACTACCGGTCGTGAATGTCAGACAACATCCGGTAGGACTTATTGATATCACCGACGTGGTCGGTATTTTGCCACGTGACCCAACCTTGCCATCCGAAACACTCCGGTTACCCGGCAACCATTGACATGAGGTACTCCATCTTTATTCGTGATTAACCTACGAGGTTCATGAACGGATTTTTCACGGACTGAACTATTACGCATGATTCTGAAAAGGTATCCCCGGAAACAGAACGAAACAAAAGTCTGGGATCCCGCCGCCGATGTCCGGCCGATACTTTTTCTTCGTTAGCGTCTTCACCACCCGGGCAATTTATATGGCTGACTTTCCGGCGCGAGAAAAAGTTCAGTTCGTCCGCGTCAGTTTCAGAAACTGATCGTTTGGGATCGCGCATTGCAGTTGGTTCGTACTTATTATTGAAAACGGTTACCAAATATGAAATTAGACGCTCGTTGCCAAAATATCAAATACATTTTGTCAGATGTTGATGGAGTACTGACGGATGGCAGTATTGTATTTGACAACCAGGGTATTGAAACGAAACGATTTTTTGTTCGTGACGGTTTGGGAATCTCTTTGTGGCGACGCGCTGGCTACGGGTATGGAATTCTTACGGGGCGCACATCACATATTGTCAAGTTGCGGGCCGACGAACTAGGGGTTGACGTTGTACGACAAGGATTTGAAGACAAGTTGCCGGTTGCGAAGGAGATCATCCAACAAATCGGTCTTAGCCTGGAAGAAGTTTGCTACATTGGCGATGACTTACCGGACCTGCCTGTCATCCAATTGGCTGGATTGGGCGTCGCGGTGGCGGATGCCCCAGACAGTATTTGCGAGCGTGCTGACTACGTCACGCAGTCTCGCGGGGGTCGGGGGGCCGTCCGGGAAACGGTAGAGATGATTCTTAAGGCCCAGCGTCGTTGGGAAAGTTTGCTGCAGCGCTACACAGGTTAGAATGTCGACCCGCCATGTCACGTCTCCGCTTCAAGCGAGCTGCAATCAGCCTGGCACTCGTTCTTACCGCCTATTGGACGTACTCTCTGTTTGTTGTCCCTTGGATTGAGCCTCAGACGAAACTGATTTCGTCCCGGCAGTCTTCGCCACATCATGGGACGGTCGAAAATTCCGATACAAATCCCAGCAATCGATTCGCTCATCTATTTCAAAAAGACGCTTGGGAGTTGCAGCAACCGAAGTCACTCGTGAGTGAACGCGCGACGGTGTTCTTTCGGGACTATAAGATGTTGGAAGATCAACGCTTAGAACTGGTACCCTGTACGATCATTATTCAACCCGAAGAATCTACAGGGCCATCAGAAGTGAAGTCGCAACAACCGTTAGTGCTTCAAGCTCCGGAAGGGGCGATTCTTGAATTTGAACACGGCCTGGATTTGCGGAACGCAAAATCGGGGCATCTGATCGGAGGACAATTTTCAGGACCGATTACGTTGTCCAAACAGGAAACGACTCCCGACGGTAGCGACCATCTGTTCATTAAAACCAGTGACGTCACTCTTACCGCTGAACGAGTCTGGACAGATCGACGAGTCGAATTTCGTTACGGGGAAAGTTGCGGTAGCGGACAAGGCCTGAACATACATCTCCTTTCAAAATTAGGTGACAATCAACACGACCAACCTTTCGCTGGTGTTGCCGGAATCCAGTCGGTCGAATTGGCACGAATTGATCGATTTCATTTGGTAAAACAACCCTCGTCCCAGGAACCTGTTACTGGTGGCGAAAATGATCGCGAGACAAGTGACCCGGCAAAGCGAACCGAATTGGATATCACTTGCCAGGGACCTTTCAAGTTCGATTGTGAAAGGCTGGTAGCAAGTTTTGAGGAACAGGTCGACGTGATTCATCTACGAACAGATGGGCCTGGAGATCAGTTAAGTTGCCGCCTCCTTGAAATCCATTTCGCGGATGGATCTGCGCGTCAGCAGGGAAGCAGTGGGTCTACGGGGCCCGTGGAGCTAAACGCCTCGGCAGATTTACAGTTGGAATCGATCAAGGCTTGGGGACATCCCATGATGGTGCGTTCCTCAGTGTCCGACATGGAAGCGCGTTGTGACCGTTTGGAGTACCATATTGGCAATCGACGCGTCCGTTTGTATGGCAAAGACGGGATGACTGTTCGACACGCTGCGAACTCGGTCGAGACAACAGAACTGGAATACGAGTTGCATCCGGCCGGTCAACTGGGGCGCTTGTGGGTGGCAGGACCGGGCAGTTTTCGCAGTCAAGTTGGTGATGGGAGAACACGGACCGCCATCGCATCGTGGAAAAAAGACCTTTACTTGAGACCCCAAGGCGAGCAGCATGTCCTCTCGCTCCTAGGTGGCGCACTGATCCGACTACAGGGCACCGGTAGCGTCACAGCTGATGAAATCCATTGTTGGCTGCAAGAACACGTTGACGACCAGGCCGGTTCCGTACGGGGAATGGAACAAGAGACTACGGAATCGAGATGGCCGACTGGGAGCACACAAACACGGATAGAACCACGCCGATTGTTGGCGCGTGACCGGGTTACCATCGAGTCGCCCCAGTTGATTGGCCAATCTTCAGAACTTGTTGTTTGGCTCACCAAGAGTCAGACGGATGATACCCCGAGTCTCCTGGAAGCTCGGAATTCGGATTCAACAGAAACTTCCTCAGAGCTTCGTACGGGTGTCAATCAATCGCAACCTCCCGGGCACTTCATCAGCCGTCCTGCGAGCAGGAAACGTACCACGGACAACTCGCGCACTCAAAATGTCTCGCTGAGTGCGAGTACTAGCGGTCCATCTCGCTCGCTTCTCGGACCCGTAAGACCGATGCCTGAATCGCTGCCAAAACAACGGGTGGCCGAGTCAAATTTAACACCAGGTTCAAGAAGTGTAGGAGCCTCCCGGTTTCAACGGCAGTACCGCTTACAAGGAAATCAGATCCGCCTCGATCTGCAAACCGACGCGGGATGGAACCATCCCCTGATAAAAAATGTAGCCGTGGCTGGAGAGGCTCACCTTTCAGAGAAATCAAAAAATCCGTCGGGCCAAGGCGGCTTGATAGTCAACGGCAAAACACTTGAGATGCGGAATGCGAACTCAAGTCGTGCCGAGTTTGTCGTGACTGGTACGCCGTGTACGATCCAGTCTCAGGGTCTTACGATGAGCGGAAACCGGGTGTTTCTGAATCAATTTACGAACCAGATGCGCATAGATGGTCCCGGCTGGATGACCTTACCATTGGATAGAGATTTGGACGGTCAACCGCTGGCGCAACCTGAAAAAATCCGTACTTCGTGGCAGGGACGGATGAAGTTTGACGGTGCTCAGATCCACTTCGAAGGGGAGGTCGATGTTCGAGCCACAAATCGGTGGATCACCTCAGACTTACTAGTGGCTACACTGTCCCGTCGCATTGACTTTACTGGTGAGGTGTCACGTGACACGGACGATTTGTTAAGGCGGGTCGAATTTACGGGCCACGTGCGTGTAGAAAATCGCACATACAAGGAAAGGCAACTTGTTTCCGTTGACACGTTGGATCTGAGATTTCTCTCGATGGACCATCGCACAGGTAAGATTTTTGGCACAGGTCCGGGGGAAGTCACGACAATTCGTACGGGCCAATCCGAGAGTGCGCTTTGGTCGCGTTCTCCGGGGCAATTACCGACCCGCGAGTCTGATACGAATGGACTGGTTCTAATCAACGTCGCATTTCAGAAAGCCATGCAAGGAAACTTTCATCAGCGACAGATTCACTTTGAAGACGAAGTCGTGACGGTCTATGGTCCGGTGGATCATTGGGAACAGGAACTCGATCCAGATTTTCCTCAACAACTCGGCCCTCGTGGATTTGTCTTGAATTGCAATCGACTCTCGTTCTTTGACATGAGACGTCAAAACAGCAAGGGTTCGGCCTATGAACTCTTTGCAACGGGCAATTCTACGGTGGAAGGGGAAACTTTTTTTGCTCGGTCGCAATCGATAACCTATGCCACGGCCAAAGAGCAATTGATTTTGGAGGGTGGCAGCCGTAGTCGGGCCGTATTATGGTACCGCCAGCGTGCTGGTTCAGCGGCGAACCGCATTCCCGCTAGAAAGATCATCTATTGGCCCAGAATGAAACAATACGAGGTGCTCGACGTAGGTACGCCAACGCTGCAAAGCTTTTGATACGTTGTATTTAATGTAGTTGAGTGAAAGAGATGAACGGGGGCGGGGAATGTCTATTGCGGGAGAATTGGCGCTTCGAACCACTGACCGGTCAGAGTTTGCTCCATAGGGTGCCCGAAAAGGTAAAAAAACGCCTAAACCGGGTGCCGAAAAGGTGCAATGATGCCTAAAACGGTTTTCCGTAAGCTCTTTACATATCAATTGGGCCGTGTTCTAATGAATAGGTAAATAAAGTTGATTTAAACAGTTACTCCGATTTTGCGGAATAAGGAGCACGCTAGTGGAATACACAGTAAAGCGTCATGACAACACTCCTGCGCGAATTCATTCGCGATGTTTAAGTGGCCATGCTGGCCCATGTTACGGTAGCCGTCGGAGGGACAACTGCGGCTCTCTTTTTCGATTTTGTGTTCGGCCGTCTATGCCGTATGCGACTCCAAGTACTTCGAACAGCAACAGTTTTTTCTGTTTTTGATCTGGACCATTTTGTTTTTTAGAACAGCCGTTGGAATTGAATTTTCTAACTCCCTGTTTTTATTTCGTTTCCAATATTTGAAAGCATTTTTATTTTTCTGTTTTCGCCGTAGTTAGGAGAGCGTTAACACCCAGCGGTTTCTGTTATGTGAGTGAAAGGGACAAGTGTTTCGTGAGGAGTGAACATTAACAAAAGAAAAAGTTAATTGGACTCATTCGTTGTAGTCAGCGCGCGTAAACGAGTCTTGACGAAAGCCGGCTGCTATTGATTAGCTACTCGGCGGTGCAGGATGGACGGATCATCGTAGAAAATATACCTTTCAGGCAGTTGACCAGTTCGGCAGATAGATTTTCACCAAAACACGAAAGTCGAGTCTGGATCGTTTTCAAATGACTGTCGTTGGATTGTTGTTTTAGTAAATGAACCCGAAAATGAGGCCCCGCACGTTTGTGTTTCGGTAGCAAGTGATCGCCATTTGACCGAGTGCGAACAGGAACACATGCGGGCTAGGTGAAAAACGTGATCACAACGAGTGTGTAACGCGGCGTTGATGAGTTGTCGATCGAAAATTGTCGGAGTGGAACATGAAGAAGTGGGAGTTAGAGACTCCTTAGAACTACTTAAAGGTTTGTGCCAGTGGCGAATGCAAGGAAACCATGAGTCAGAGTAGATGGGCAGACAAGCAAGTTTTTTAGCGATTTTCAAATGAGTGGCAACGACGTAACAAGAGCGAACAGCAGTGCGAATCGGGTACCGAGCCGATTACCGGGAACCAATTACGTTCTCGGTATGAACTCGTCCATCCGCCGTATTGCTCGACACGCGGAACGAGCGTCCGAGGTCGGTTGCACAGTGCTCATTTCTGGTGAAACGGGAACAGGCAAAGAAGTTTGGGCATCTCAGCTGCATCAAAGTGGTCCTCGGGCCGACAAACCTTTTGTCCCGGTGAACTGTGCAGCCTTAACTGCGACCTTGGCAGAAAGCCAACTCTTCGGTCATGAAAAAGGTGCATTTACCGGTGCTGCAGGCGCTTCCTTGGGAGTCTTTCGTGCGGCTGCGGGTGGAGTAGTGTTTTTGGATGAAGTTGGCGAGATGCCGTTGGAATTGCAGCCTAAACTACTGCGGGTTTTGCAGCAACAAGAGGTGACACCTGTTGGGTCCGCGCATCCGTTGCTTGTGGATATCCAGGTCATCGCTGCGACCAATCGCGACCTGGAAAAGGAAGTGGTTGCTGGAAACTTCCGCGAAGATCTCTATTTTCGACTCAACATGGTCGAACTCAGGGTTCCCTGTTTGCGCGAGCGGGTTGAGGATATTCCAGAATTCATCGAGTACTTTACCTTGAAGTTTTCCGAGAAGTATGAGACTCCGGTATGGCGTCCTGATCCAGAAACTTTGAGTCGCTTTTGCGAGTATCACTGGCCGGGCAACATTCGACAGTTGTCACATGTGATCGAACAATCTTACGTACTGGCTTGTCAACCGACGCTGCCCGACCGTGGAGTGATGGATCAGACCACCCGAGCACTGCCCTTTTTCGAGATCGACCGACTGCGTGACACTGCCGTCCGTCAGGCGTTGAGTGCCACGAATGGTCACAAAGGAAAGGCGGCACGGTTGCTTGGTGTGCATGCTAACACGCTCACCCGCATGCTGGCTCAGATGGATTCGAAGCCTCCGAAATAACCGACTTGGTGAACGACCTGGTCTTGTGGGTTTTTCCCGACCTCTGCTGTCGCTGCACAGCAACTCGTTTGCGACGTTGGTAGAGCAGCCCTCTGTTTGGAACGGTAGGTGACCACAAGGGGATTTCCCCAGCTCGTCAGCTGAAAAGGAACACAGGAATGCTGCCAGGATTGACTCAGATGATCCGCATTCGCTCCCGTTCGAGGTTTTCGACTAAAAAACGAACGGCTTGTTCTGCCATGAGATTGTAGTATTGAAATCCATGCCCACCTCCTGTCGTCTCCAAGTCGCACTCATGGGGAATACCGAGTGATGACAGCTTCATGCGCAAACGTTCGGAACTTTCGATCCAGATTTCGTCGGTGGGGTCACAGCAGAAGAACTGATGACGTGGCCAATTGAGTGGATGGATGTGCAGCGTCGCCGTGTCCTGGCGCACTGCTTCTTCGTTGGGGTACATTGCTCGGATCATCTGGTCGCCATTCCGATAGCGAATCTGATAGTCCACTGCCGGCGAAATGGCAGCGGCCACTGGGAACAAATCGGGATATTTGTAGGCGAATCTCAAGGCACCTTGCCCCCCCATGCTCGTGCCCAACAGTCCAATGCGGGGCGGTAAACTTTGGAATTCTTGTTCAATGTAAGGCAAGATATGATCAAGCAGGTAACGTTCGGCGGTCATGATACGGTCAAATTCAGGACAGATGCGATCGGTCCACCAACTCCCCTGAGTCACAGGTGCCACGACAGGAAGTCCGTTTTGCTCGAAGAGAGCTGTGAATTTTGTTTGGTCCTCGAGTTTTTTTAGATGGATGCCGTGTAAATAGACCAAGAGGTATTGATGGGGATTTGGTTTGCGCGGCATAAAAAGATCGCAGCCATGGCCTCCAACCACCTCCTGTTTCCAGCCGTATTGATGGTGAATCACGCTTAAATTCCTTCGTCCCCGATCGAATGGGGACAGTAACTGTAACTGGGGTGAGTTCGGCCTTTTTCCCAGGGTGTGGTCGGACAACGATCTACTCGCTGAGAGAACGACGCTCTAGAATAAAAGTAACATGAAGGGTCCCTGGAAATGAAGTCATATTTGATGACTGGGGTGGAAGATTTCGGATAACAGGCTAAGGCTCGATTGTTTAAAACTACCGAGGGCGGATGTGGGTCCTCCCATTCCGTTTGGCGACGTCCTCCCTGGGTGGAAAATTTGGATATTGGAGTTTTGCTGAGAAAACGGGCTGACGCTGAACTCCAGGTTGTTCGTGTCGTCTGAAGCCGTGTTTTGTCAGCTGAGTTTTGAAACAAGTATCTTTTCTAATTATTACCATATGAAACCGCTCCGGTTAGCCCTGGTCACACGCAGATTTTGGCCACTAGTTGGCGGTGCCGAGGTGGTGATGGAAAATCTCGCTTCCGAGTTCTTGCGTCAGGGGACTTTGCCGGTCATTTTGACGGCCCAATGGGAAAAACAGTGGCCACAAAAGTGTATTTTAGACGAGGTCCCGGTTGTTCGTCTTCCGCATTCGGCACGGCAAGGTTGGGGCACACTACGTTACATGAACTCTCTTTCTCGTTGGCTGAAGAATCATCCTACGGACTTTGATCTCGTGTATGTTTCCATGCTCAAACACGACGCTTACGCGGCCATGGGCTGCTTGGCCGACTCTCCCAAGCCTGTTGTTTTGCGTGCCGAAGCTGGAGGGAAAGACGGAGACTGTGACTGGCAGCGGCGTGCTCGCTTTGGCAAGCGAATACAGGCTCGATGCCGCCAGGCGAATGCATTGGTGGCGATCAGTCCCGCGATCGAAAAGGAGTTGCTTCTGGCGGGTTATTCTCCAGCTACCATTCATCGGATCAACGACGGAGTTGCTTCGATGGCGATCCCAGACGAATATCAGCAGCGCGAGGCTCGCGAGGTGCTCGCGGAAGCCAACCCTGCTTTAAAGTTGCCTGTTGGCGCACGACTTGCCGTATTCAATGGACGTTTACACCCGGAGAAAGGACTATTTGATCTAATTCGAGCTTGGCCCGTGGTACAACGCGAAGTTCCCAATGCCCGTCTGTGGCTCGTAGGGACCGGCGAAGCGCAGCCAAAGTTGGTAGAAACAGTGGAGAATCTGGGACTATTCAAGCACGTTGTTTTTCCCGGAGTGTTTGATTCATTAGAGGAAGTTCTTCTGGCAGCGGACCTGTTCGTTCTGCCGTCTTATCAAGAGGGATTGTCGGTGGCACTTTTGGAAGCGATGGCCTACGGCCTGCCCACGGTGGTGACGGACGTTCCAGGAAATCGTGTCGTGGTGCAAGATGAGGAGACAGGTCTCATTGTGCCACCGAAATCCCCTCAGCAATTGGCCAGGGCCATCAGCCGTATCTGGAGGGACCACGATCTTCGCATCCGACTTATTCAGGCGGCGAAGCAACTGGTGCGAGAGAGCTACTCACTGGAGGCCGTCGCCAAGGCACATCTACATTTGTTTCGCGAGCTCATTTCTCGAAAAGTTGAAAACCGAGTCTCCGGGAACAGGAGTTGAAAAAAGGTCACCATGGCCACACGCATCCTGCAAATTATCCCCACGCTTGTCCAGGGCGGTGCTGAGAAGCAACTAACGCTTTTGGCCACCGGACTGGAAAAGGGTCGATATGACGTGCATGTCTGTGCTTTAACTTCGGCAGGACCTTATGCGGAGGTACTGGGGAACAGTCGAGTTCCCCTCCACGTGGTGGGGAAGTCATGGAAGATTGATCCCGGAGCATATTGGCGCCTCAAACGACATATTCGGGCGGTACAGCCTGATATCGTTCAAACCTGGATCTTCGCTGCCAATTGTTACGGGCGCCAAGCAGCTATCAGCTGCCGCGTGCCGAGAATCGTGGCAGCTGAACGGTGTGTCGACCGCTGGAAACTGCCTTACCAATTTGCCATCGACCGACATCTGGCGCAACGCAGTGACGCCTTGGTAGCTCCCAGCGAAGGAGTGCGCCAATTCTATGTCGACCACGGTTTGCCGGAGGACAAGTTTCACGTTATTCCCAACGGTGTAACGACACCAACCCCGCCAACATCACTCACCCGGGATGAGTTGCTAGTTGAGTTGGATTTGCCACAGCACGCCAGATTGATCGGAGCGGTTGGTCGTCTCTGGCCTCAAAAAAGATGGAAAGATGCAATTTGGGCAGCCGAACTGTTGAGCGTTGTTAGAGATGATGTACACCTCTTGATTCTAGGAGAGGGCCCGCAACGCTGGCGATTGGAGCGATTTGCGAAACAGGTTCATTTGCACGGAAAAATCCACTTCCTGGGACACCGTGACGATGCCTTGGAGATGTTACCGCATTTCGACTGCCTGTGGCTGAGCAGCAGTTATGAAGGCTTACCGAACTCGATTCTGGAGGCCATGGTTGCCGGCGTCCCCGTGGTGGCCACAGATATTTCAGGTAATCGAGACTTGGTCATACCTCATGAAACGGGATACCTCGTTCCTGTTGGGGATCGTGCTGCGTTTGCCGGACAGACATTACAATTGCTTGAGGACGAATCGTTACGAACGGAAATGGGTAATGCGTCCAAACGCAGGGCGGCGGACCACTTTTCTGTCGACAAGATGATTCGTCGATACGATGAATTCTATCAACAACTTATTTGACAAGGTGCGGTGAGAAGAAATCTATCATGTGTGGCATCACGGGTGCAATTTGGACAAACCCCGAGTCCTCCATTGGGCAGGATACCTTGAGGTGTATGACTGACGCCTTGAGACATCGTGGACCGGATGAGCAGGGTACGTATATCAGTGATTTCAAGTTACGTTCACCCTACGACTCGATGCCAGGGGTCGCATTGGGCCACCGCCGCTTGTCGATCATAGATATTGCGGGTGGTGTTCAGCCAATGAGCAACGAGGATCAAACAATCTGGCTGGTTTTCAACGGTGAGATCTACAACTATCGTGCCTTGAGGAACCGTTTGGAAGGTGCGGGTCATCGTTTCAAGTCCCGCAGTGACACGGAAGTGATCATCCATCTTTACGAAGATGAGGGTGTTCGGTGCTTCGAACACTTGAACGGCATGTTTGCGATTGCAATCTGGGATGCCAGGAATCGACGTTTGGTTCTTGGCCGGGATCGTCTGGGTCAAAAACCATTGGTGTATTGTCAGCAAGGCGATTTGCTGTTGTTTGCCAGCGAATTGAAGAGCTTACTGGAACTACCTGAAGTGTCTCGTGACATTGATCCAGCAGCGCTGGATGAATACCTTACCTATCAATACGTCCCTCACCCGAAGACGATTTTCAAGGGCATCCGCAAACTCCCCCCTGGTCACTATGCGATGTTCCAGGACGGTAAATTGCATGTCGAACCGTACTGGTCCCCCGATGTGCGGCAGGAGAAGAGTCTCTCAGAAAAAGAGTACATTCTGCAGGTTCGAGAACTCCTGACTTCTTCTGTCGAGCAGCGAATGCAGAGCGATGTACCATTGGGTGCGTTTCTCTCGGGTGGGATGGATTCGTCAATCATCGTCGCCTTAATGTGCCAACTCAGTCCAGGTAGTATTAAGACATTTTCGATTGGTTTTCCGAGTCCTGAATACGACGAAAGTTCGTATGCTCGAAAAGTTGCAGAGCATCTGGGTACAGACCACTACGAGTTTCAAGTCACACCCAAGGGGGCGGAGATATTACCCCAGTTAGTGTGGCACTTTGATGAACCGATGGCAGATAGTTCGGCAATTCCCACCTGGTATTTGTCGCAGTGGGCTCGAGAGCAGGTGAAAGTAGCTCTGACCGGTGATGGAGGTGACGAATTGTTTGCCGGTTATCAGAGATATCTGGCTGTGCGGTTGGCAAGTCGCTGCGATAACTTGCCAGCTTCCTTGCGCTGGGTGTTCACCTCAAGGCTTTGGCAACATCTACCGGGAGCAACTCATCAGAAATCTCGCCTGCGACTTCTGAAACGTTTCCTGGAGGCGCTCAAACAAGATCCCGTACGACGATATCTGAATTGGATCGAAATTTTTCACGAGTCTCAACGAGTTTCATTGTATACGGATGACTGGATCCGCAATCTGTCTGCTTCGGATCCGATTCACTTTTTGGAACAGGCATGGTCACGTGCCTCTGGGCGTGATGACGTGACCCGTGCTGCGTTTGCCGATCTAATCACGTATCTTCCTTGCGATCTGATGACCAAAGTGGACATCGCCTCAATGGCCCATTCTTTGGAGTGCCGGCAGCCGTTTCTTGACCATCGTCTGGTTGAACTTGCCCTGCAGATTCCGGTTAGTTTCAAGCTTCGTCAACAACGCGGAAAGCGCATCCTGTGGAATTCCTTTAGAGATTTGCTGCCACGGGTTGTTGGCACACGTCCTAAAATGGGATTTGGAGTGCCGTTGGGTCATTGGTTCCGTCATGAACTACGAGATATGGTTCAAGATTTGTTAACCGACCAGACGGCCCAGGCGCGTGGTTTGTTTCACCCGCAGGCCGTCCAACAATTCATTAAGGAGCATTTGGAAGGTACTTTTGACCACGGCTATCGGCTGTGGTCGTTGCTCGTTCTCGAGCTTTGGCTACGCCGCTGGTGTGATTCCGATGCGATGCTTCCCAGACGCTGAAGAAAGGTCGATCAGGTTTGAACGACCCGCTGTCCGGGACGGAAAGGAGAAAACCGAGAGCGCCCCGATCGTCAGGAAGAAAAATCCAAAAATTAAGTTTTCTGGTTGGTGGCGGACGTTTGTTCCAGTCTTTAAGGTCAGCTGCTCGGACCTGGTTTCCTGGCACCTATCTTGGGTGTGAAACGCTAGCACCAGTTGGGGCAAAACGATACCGGTCGACCTTTTGAGTCGCCCGTGGGGACACACTACCAGGATCTGGAGGAGACAGGTAACATATAATGCCTGAGGCTGTTGGGCCGGTCTCCAGCGGTTAAGGCGCATCTCCCTAGTGAAGTTCCTATTTTCACGGTCCCTACTGGAAAGCGGGTTGTCGATTTTGAAAAGCCATGCGGCCTCCGAATCAATATCTATTATTGAAACGCAAAAGAGACGACAACAGGTTCTGTCAGGGACAGAGGGGGTGGTTTGTAATTCAGAGTTCATCGAAAGCCGGGCAAAGAGTGCGGGAAGTACGAAAATTACTTAAACGCAGTTCTTTGACAGCGAGGGTATCTGGTACCTGGCCGACATGTGAATCGTGGTCAGGATAATGGAGTTTATTTTGGTATGACGGAGTATCCATCATGAAAAATGTTTTGGCCGTCGTTTTAGCAGGAGGTAAAGGTTCTCGGCTGGAGCCCTTGACGCGAGATCGAGCCAAGCCGGCAGTGCCTTTCGGGGGTAGCTATCGGATTATTGATTTTGCGTTGTCGAACTGTTTGAACAGTGGCTTGCGGAAAATGCTGGTTCTCACCCAGTATAAAGCGATGAGTCTTGACCGGCACATCAACCTGGGGTGGCGACGGTTTTTCTGCCGTGAGTTGGGCGAGTTCATCGATGTGGTTCCGCCCCAACAGCGCATCGACGAACATTGGTATCAGGGTACCGCGGATGCGGTTTACCAGAACATTTACGCTCTGGAAAAGGATCGTCCTGATTGCGTGGTTGTTCTGGCAGGTGACCATATCTACAAGATGAATTACCGCTCGATGGTTGATTTTCACAGGCGGAACAATGCCGATCTGACCGTCGGAGCCTTACGGGTCGATCGTTCAACTGCTCAACAGTTTGGAGTGATGGAAATCGACTCCGAAAAACGTATTATCGGCTTCGAGGAAAAACCAGAAAACCCACGGACCATTCCGTTGGACGAAAATTACTGCTTGGCCTCAATGGGTATTTACGTATTCACGGCACGTTTTCTGTTCGAGCAGCTTTGCCAGGATGCCAACAACCCCGCCAGCGGCCATGATTTTGGCAAGAATGTCATTCCATCGATTATCAATACCCACCGAGTCTTCGCATTTCCCTTCCGAGACGAGAATCGCAAGACGGACGCGTACTGGCGTGATGTGGGCACTTTAGATGCCTATTATCAAGCCAATATGGAATTGGTGGCTGTCGATCCGTTGCTCAATCTGTACGACAAACCCTGGCCGCTGCGAACCTATCAACCCAACTTGCCGCCGCCGAAATTTGTTTTTTCTGGACCGGTGGGGGACGAAAATCGCGTTGGTTGTGCACAAGACAGCATTGTATGTCACGGCAGCATTATCTCGGGCGGAAGGGTTCTGCACAGTGTTGTCGGTCCCAATGTTCGCGTGAACAGTTATGCCGAGGTCAAGGACTCCATCGTCTTCCAGGATGTTCAAATTGGTCGCCACGCTCAGATTCGGCGGGCCATCATCGACAAAGGTGTGAACATTCCTCCCGGAATTCAGATCGGATTTGACCTGGATCTGGACCGAGAGCGTGGATTCACCATCAGCAGTGACGGTGTTGTGGTCATTGCCAAGGGAGATGGCATTGAAGAGCTGGAACCAAGCGAACAGCTGGCTTTGGATTCCGTTTAGAAACCGTGCGAATCTCCGTCATTATTCCCACACTCAATGAGTCTCGTCTGGTCTCTGCGGCGGTGTCCAGTGCTAAACAAGCTGGAGCGGATGAAATCATCGTCGCGGACGGTGCCAGTTCCGACGGGACTACTGAGGTCGCCGCAGCATTGGGCTGTCAAGTGATTCACTGTGATCCTGACAGATCCGGTCAGCAGAATGCGGGAGCCGAACGGGCCTCTGGTGACGTCCTGCTCTTCCTGCACGCGGATAGTCGTTTGGGCCGCGATTCACTGAACCAAATTCGATTGGCGTTTCAAGATGGTCGTTTGGTTGGTGGTGCATTCAAGCACCACATCGAGGCCAAAGGGGTGCTTTTCAGGCTGATCGAACTAGGTAATGCGGCCCGGGTTCGCTGGCTGTCTATGGCTTACGGAGATCAAGGTATTTTCGTGCGGAGGAAGATCTTTCACGACATCGCCGGTTTTCCTCCCGTGAAGCTCATGGAAGATGTACGCCTGATGCGACGTCTTCGCCAACGGGGGAAAATTGTACTTCTTACGGGTCCCTTGGTGACCAGTGCCAGGCGTTGGCAGCAACGGGGAGTGGTGTGGCAGACTTTGCAGAATTGGCTCCTTTTAACGGCTGAGCGGCTGGGCGTAAGTCCCGACTACTTATCAACATTTTACCCGCCCAGCGACTCCGATTCGCAAGGTGGCAGAGAAGGTGAGTGAACGGGCCAGTGGAATCACTCAACCGAGCTTTTGTCGGTCGGTCTTGTTGCCGGAACCGGCTGATTTCGGAAATTGGAGGCTTACCTCGAGTAGGAATTACGCTACCGGAATAATCGACCTAGTTCGCCCCATTTTATCCCCATTTGGGTGAAATATTTCTCGGTTCATGCACAGACGATCTGGCAAGTTAGCCGATTCACACTAGGTAGGGAAGTGGCTAGCATCGCATCAAATCGACCAGTTAGGCTGAACTTTCTGCATACAGCGAAAATCAACAGCCAAAGGTCGGATGAGGTGGCCAAAGCGACCTGCTCTTGGTCCTAAAATGCGAAGGAAAGCCCCAAATTAGGTAAATGCTGCATCTTCCCCTTGCTCGCCATTTTGCTATAATGGTCCTCTCGCTGCTCGAGCCAGAGGATCGAAATGACGAGAGAAGGAGGCACGGATGTAGCTCCCGCTCAATAAAGATGCGTGACAATTGAAGATGGCTTATCACTTACTCACAGGTGCTACGGGTCTACTCGGGTCGTATCTACTGAACGATTTTCTGGTAGCCGGCCTACGCGTCGCGGTTTTGGTGCGCCGCACTAAACTGGAGTCCGCCCGCCAGCGTGTAGAATCGATCATGACTCGCCGGGAGAAACTAGCGGGTTTTGCACTTCCACGCCCAGTCATTCTCGAGGGAAATCTGTCCAACGACAGATTTGACTTGTCGGACGAACAATTGCGTTGGGTGACAGCCAACTGCACATCCCTTGTCCAGAATGCGGCCAGCGTGACTTACTATGGAGAGCGGCCCCACGAGGATCCGTGGCGTACCAATGTGGGTGGCACCGAGAATGCGTTGGATTTTTGTAAACGCATTGGGATTCGGCAGTTCCATCACGTCTCAACTGCGTATGTCTGTGGGAAACGCGAGGGACTGATTTACGAAGGCGAACTCGATGAGGGTCAGGGTCTCAACACGGATTACGAGAGGAGCAAGTTTGAAGGAGAGCAACTGATACGAGCTGCCCGCCATATTGACCCCCCCACGTTTTACAGGGCTGCGATCATTATTGGGGATTCTCGGACTGGATACACACCGACGTTTCATGGTTTTTATGTCCCCCTGAAGCTCGTGCACACGATGTTTAAGCACATTATTCGGGACTCAGCACTTGCCGGACCGTTACAGGAATCAATACAAATCCAGGGTCACGAACGCAAAAATCTCATTCCTGTGGATTGGATATCAGAAGTGATGACTCATATCATCACACACCCTGAACATCACGGCCAAACCTTCCATTTGGCACCCGACAAGCCTGTCACTGCGAACGTCATGCGTGATGCGATGGTTCAGGGATTCCTGACCTACGGAGATATTTCGCAGAGTGCGGACCAGACTCAGAATACCTCATGGGCGTTCAACCAAGACGAGTTTGTGGAGTATTTCCGCAACCAGATGAAGATATACGAGTCGTATTGGAAGGATGATCCGCTATTTGACCTGACCAATACTCGTCGTGCTGCGCCGCATCTTCCGCCTCCCGAAGTGAATTGCGAGATGTTGGTTCATCTCTGTAAATATGCTCTCGAATCTAATTTTGGTTGGCCGCGACCGGCTCCCATTCAGCTGGAGTTAGACGTCCATCAGCATCTCGAACAACTATTGAAAACAGATCTGGACTGGGACCGAGGGCAGCCGATTGGACTTCAGGTGAATGGGCCAGGTGGCGGCCAGTGGGAACTCATGCTGGACAGCGAATTACGACCAGTGTCGGCTCGCCCGGGCTTGTCGACTCGCTCTGAACACTACTTTTATCTAAATACCGATACTTTTTCACGATTGTTGCGAAACGAGATTTCTGTTGGGGAATCTTTAAGGACTTCGCAAGCGTTGATCCAAGGTAACACACCGCCACCCGCACAACTGGCGACCGTACTGCGACATGTGACACAGCCAAGTGCCTAGGGAAACGAAGTTGCAATCCTGAAAATAAAATTGATTGACAAGTGAGCAGAATATATGACTATTTTCTACAACCCTCGCGTTGTGTCCAAGAACGGCGATCCAGAATCGAGTGCTTCGCATTCTTCCGGTATCGTGCATTTTGACGCAACCATGGTTCGTAAGGACAAAATGCGTGACAGGGCGGCTTTGCAAGGCGGGACTGCGCCCCAGCCTCAAATTTCAGGCGAATTGGCGACGGTTGCTGCTGCCCCCAGCCCTCTTTCGGATACTACGTCGAGGGAAGTGGCAACGGGCTCTGAGACGCCGTCTCCTTCGATTTCCGTTGCAGCGGCAGACAGCCAAGCGGCACACTCCAACAATGGCGCATCGCGGGCCAAAAAATTTGCACCCTCGCCTGAACAGTTGGAAACATTTCTGATCAATTTTGTGGTGGAGCAAACGGGTTATCCCGCAGAAATCGTTGACTTGGATGCCGACTTGGAAGCTGATCTCGGCATTGACAGCATTAAAAAAGCACAATTGTTCGGTGAATTTCGGGAATACTTTGATTTCGAAATGACTGCCACCGAAGACATGACGCTTGACGACTTTTCCACGCTGCGGCATGTAGCCGATTATCTTCGTAAGACATCGGACAGTAGCGAAGTCGGAACCCAGGCCTCCATGCCCGCTTCGAACACGCCGGTTTCCAATGACCAGCCGGCGAGTACCGTGGCCACCCTTTCATCTTCGTCGCCTGTTTCGCTGGTTGGTTCTAACTCCGCTCCGGAAGGTGCTGCCCCGGTCAAGACCGACACTGAAGAGCCGACCTCTGATCAGCTGGAACTATTTTTGATCAATTTTGTTGTTGAACAAACGGGCTATCCTGCGGAGATCGTTGAGTTGGACGCGGATCTGGAGGCCGATCTTGGCATCGACAGCATTAAGAAAGCACAGTTGTTTGGCGAACTTCGAGAGTACTTCGACATAACGCCCAGCGAAGATTTATCACTGGATGATTTTTTGACTTTGCGCCATGTCATGGAGTTTTTGCAGGGAACTCGGCAAAAGCAGCAAACGTCCGGTTTGACTCCGTCATCACCGTCTGCTTTGGACCAGAGGGAAACTGGGCCAGCATCTTCTGATGGACGTGATACGGTGGATTCCTCAACCGAGGTGCACGACACATCGAACTCAAGTCTTTCCGCGCCAACTGCAGGGTTTGCAGATTCAGTGGTAACAGATAAGGCACCATCACCAGAACAGCTGGAACCATTCCTGGTCAACTTCGTCGTGGAACAAACAGGCTATCCGGCAGAAATTGTCGAACTGGATGCAGATCTTGAAGCTGATTTGGGAATCGATAGCATCAAGAAAGCCCAGCTTTTCGGAGAACTGCGAGAATACTTCGATATAACGCCCAGCGAAGAATTAACGCTCGACGATTTTGTAACGTTGCGAGACGTGTTGAATTTTCTGCAGGGAATGCACCCGCAAGGGTCTCAGGAAGGCCCCCCCTCGACACAGTTCACGGACCAGGACCCTCAGGAAACCACGACGGCCCAGCCGATGCGTCCATCGAATCTCGACTCGGCGACAACAAATTCAGCCTGGACAGAGGAGACGCCTCCCTCAGAACAGCTGGACAAATTTCTGATCAACTTTGTGGTTGAACAAACCGGATATCCCCCGGAAATTGTCGAGTTGGATGCCGATCTGGAAGCCGACCTGGGAATCGACAGTATCAAGAAGGCACAGCTATTTGGTGAATTGCGAGAGTACTTTGAGTTTGATATCACGCCCACAGAAGACCTTACTTTGGACGATTTTTCCACATTACGCGATGTGATGATTTTCCTCCAAGGTGCCCACCCCCAACCGAAGTCTGCAACGGATGCATCGGTGCGACCAGCACCAACTTCGTCTTCGATAAATTCGACTACCCATCGGAATGGTAAACCAGTGCCAACGGATGAACGCTCCATCCTGAAAACGCTGAGTCGAATCATCCTGGAAAAGAGTATGGCGAACGACGTCAAGGCTAGCCTGACAAGCACCACACGATTGATCGATGATGTAGGTCTCGACTCGGTCGGAATGCTGGACTTGATCACGGTGGTCGAACAACACTATGCCATCTCGATTAGCCTCGAGGATCTCGAAATAGAGAGTCTCAATAACTCCGGTGCGTTTGCTTCATTGATTGGACGCAAACTCGCCGAAAAGAACTGAGTGTTACTTGACTCGGTCATAGAATTAAACAGCATGAAAATCCACGATATTGTGACTCGTGGCGCGGCCCAATGCGCGCTTCTTCCGGCGATTCTCCACGGAGAGGACCGGATCACCTATGGGGATCTTCATGTACTGAGCGACAAGCTGTGCCATCTGCTGAAAAGCAATGGTTTGATCGGTGGGCACAGTTTGATGTTTGTCGGAAATTCCATTGAATATGCCGTGGGATACTTCGGTATTTCAAAGGCAGGTGCAGTTCCTGCTCCCACGCCGGTTTCCCTGCCGTTGAATCGTCTGCCGTCTGAATTGGAGTACTGCGACGCGGACTACGTGGTTACCGATGCCAAGCACACGGAAGCCGTCAAACAATCGGCCCGAAATGTTCCAACTGTCCGTGCGGTCATCACGCTTAGCGACGGTGGCCGGGACATGGAGTTGGAATGGATCTCCAGTCATGTTCAGGCAGAATGCTCTCCCCTGCCATCGACCAAAAACAACGATCAGGTCGCGGTGATGATTTCGACATCGGGTACGGCCAGTGATCCAAAACGTGTGATGTTATCCCACCAGAACATTTTTGCGAACATCGAGTCGTTCAACGAAGTCGCCCAATTAACGAAAGAGGATCGTGCCGCAATCGTTTTACCTATGACCGCTGTGGGAACTCACACGACGGAGTTCCTGGCTTACCTGTCTGTGGGAATGACTATTCATATCTATAAAGGCATCTTTGTACTGGGTAACTTTTGTCGTTTGTTACAGGAGCGACAGATTACGGTGGCTAATGTTACACCGTTTATTTTGATGAATATGCTTTCCAAAGCTTCTGAAGTGGCACGTAAGCTTACGTCCATCAAGAAAATATTTTTCGCTTCTGCACCATTCGCACAGGACCCATTTTCCCAAGTCATCAGCTCCTTTCCGAACGTTGGCTTCTACTACGGATATGGGCTCACGGAAGCCGCACCGCGCTGTTCAACGCTGCTGCCTGAAGACCAAATGAACAAGATGGGCAGTTCTGGACGGGCACTGAGGAATGTGGAAATCAAGATCATTGATGACGAGGGTCGTTCGCTTCCTGCGGGCCGGTTGGGTGAAGTTGTGGTGAAGGGTCCCAACGTCATGCTGGGGTACTACAAGAAATCCAACTTGACTGCCGAATCGATTCAGGACGGCTATTTGAGGACTGGAGATTGCGGTTACCTGGATGAGGACCAGTTTCTCTACATCCGTGGGCGCAGAAAAAATATCATCATCACTCGCGGAATCAGCGTAAGTCCAGAAGAAGTTGAACAAGAGTTGGTCGGTTATCCGGACATCATGGAGGCCTACGTAGCCGGGTACAGTGATGAGCAACTGGGTGAATCGATTGTTGCGTATGTGGTACCTCGGAACAACTCAATGCCCGACCAGGGCCACCTGAAAGAATTTTTGAGAAGTCGGCTCAATGCGGCAAAGGTTCCCAGTCGAATCGAATTCGTCGAGAAGTTGCAGCGTAATCACAATCAAAAATTGATTCGAGGCTGAGCGATGGCGAAATTCAACAATGTTCCGTTGGCAGTTGTGGGCATGGCGTGCCGTATGCCTGGTGCAAACGATTTGGATGAGTATTGGGAATTGCTTCTGCAGGGGCGTTGTACGGAGGCAGAAATACCAGCAGAGAGGTTCAATCGTCAGCTTTATTTCGATCCAAACAAGGGGGTGCTCTGCAAATCCTATGCCTCCATTGCTTGTCTGATGGACTATCAGCCGATAGATCCCAGTCGCTGTCCCCTCAGTCCCGAGGACTTAGCAACTTCAGATGTTGCCCATTTGACAATTTGCGATGTGGCGGCAACTGCATGCCGCCATGCCGGCTTCGATCCTTTCAACATGTCCCTTCGTGAAAGAGTTGGTGTCTACATCGGGCACGTGAAGGCCAGCGAACTGGGGGGCGAGATATGCTTTGCCAGCCAGATCGAACAAGTGGCGGAATATCTTCGGGAAATCGAAAACATCGATCAGGTCACGGGTGGCCGTACGAGTGATGTGATTCAAGAGGTTGTTCGCGAAGTCCGCGAATCTCGGTCGGAGCCGCTTTCTAGGAAAGATCTGAATGTGAGTCCTCATCGGGGTGCTGCACTGATCACCAAGATGTTGCGTCTGGATGGCCCAAGCATGGTGGTGAATGCAGCCTGTGCTTCGTCGCTTGCCTCACTGGCGATGGGTGCGCGAGCTCTGCAACTGGGGCAAATTGATATGGCGATTGTGGGTGGTGCGTCGTATTTTAAATTCGACAGTCTGGTTCTCTTTTCGCGAGCACAGTCCGTTAGTGGGACAGGCACCCGTCCGTTTGACGAAGACGCCGACGGGCTTGTTAACGGTGAGGGGTACGTCACCCTGTTGATCAAGACTTTGGATCGCGCCTTGGCTGACGGCGATCAAATTCACGCACTGATTCGAGGGATTGGACTCTCAACGGATGGCAAAGGAAAGAGCCTGTGGGCCCCGCGAAAAGAAGGACAAATTGAAGCCATCCAGCGGGCATATGGAAAGGATTTGGATCCCAGCCAAGTTCAGTACATCGAAGCTCACGCCACGTCGACTCAGGTTGGGGATCAGACGGAATTGCAATCCCTTGCCGAGACACTGGAAGGCAAACTTCCTGCGGGAACAAAAATCCCCATCGGCAGCGTGAAAGGTAATGTGGGGCACACGATCGAGACAGCGGGCATGGCTGGCTTGTTGAAGACGATTTTGAGTATGAAGAACGGCACGATTCCGCCTCAGCCGAACGTCAAGCGATTGAACCCGAAAATCGACTGGGAAAATTCACCTTTCGTAGTGCCTCTTAAACCGGCGCCCTGGCCGACCCCGGCCGACGGCCAGCCTCGGCGGGCGGCAGTGAATTCCTTTGGCATAGGGGGCTTGAACGTACACATTGTGTTGGACGACGGGTCGGCCCTTCCTTCTCCGTCTTCGAACTTGCCGGTTACAAAAAGCACCCGTTGTGAACCAATAGCAATTCTCGGTGTGGGGGCCGTTTTGCCGGGTGCTCGAACCGTGGATGCATTCTGGGAAATGCTTCGATCAGCAACGGATGGAAAATCGCAGCTTCCGGTGGGAAGATGGGATCACGAAGTGGCGCGCCGCCATTCGAAACATTTACAAAACACCTTGTCGATTCAGGGTGGATTTGTGACTGACTTCGAATATGACTGGAAAACACACCGCGTGCCCCCCAAACAGATTGCGACGGCCGACCCACTGCAATTCATGATGTTGGATGCAGTGGAACAAGCAATGCGGATGGCTGGTTTTCATGACAAAGAATTCAACCGCAAGCGAACGGGTGTTTGCGTTGGTGCCATGTCCAGCGGCGAATATCACGAGTCGTTACAGATGGGGCTTCGACTGCCTGAATTCAAAGAACGTTTAATCAACGCCCTGCGAAATGTGGGTGTGAAGGAAGATCTTGCTAGTTCACTTGCTGATGAATATCAGCAGAAACTGATCGATCATCATCCTTCGATAGTTGATGAAACGGGGAGTTATACCACCAATACATTGGTTTCTCGAATTACCAAAGCTTACAACCTGATGGGTGGTGGTGCAGCAATCGATTCGGGTAGTACATCGGGATCGAGCGCGCTCATGGCCGCGATGAACATCTTGCAAGCGGGCGACTGTGAAATGATGATATGCACCGCCGGCCATCGCTCGATGGGGTACATGACGTATGAACAACAGGCTTGCCGTGGGCTGCTTGCGAATGGTCCGCCCCGCAATCCCCTGGATGCACAAGCCAATGGATTTCTTCCTGGCGAGGGCACGGCGGTTGTCGTTTTGAAGCGGTTATCCGACGCTCAACGCGATGGTGACAAGGTGCAGGCAATCATCCGTGGCTTCGGTGTAGCCAGTTCAGATTCCTTCCAGCAGGCCATGCAACAGGCGATACAGCGCAGCCATCAGCATGCCGATATTCAGTCCCAGGAGGTGTGCTTCGTAGAAACTGCAGTCCAGGGGGTTGCTGAAGCGGACCGGGAGGAAATTGCGGCTCTGGCTGCGTGCTACGGGCCACAACGCCCGCAGCCGCTGGCTTTAGGAACCCTCACCAGTCAGATCGGTCATACTGGAGGAACTGCCGGGATGGCGGGACTGTTGAAGACTGTGGCTGCCCTGGAACAGATGAACGCACCGGCCAATCTTTTTTTGGACCAGGTGTCCTCGGCTGTAGCTACTGAGAAGGATTGTCTTGCTGTGAACGCGTCAAGTACACCTTTGCGTGCGCTCACGGAGGATGGACGAGTGATTGCCGGGGTGAGTTCTGCCAACGAGAACAGCGTTGCTTATCATTTCCTTGTCGAACGTGGCGAGAAAGTTCCGGTGCAGGAAACGCCGAAAAGTCCGGCACGTCAAACCACGGATGATTTGACGGTGAAAGCTGTTGCGCAATCGAATTCCTACACTCCTGTGCCCGATTTGTTTGGCGAATTCCGCATTGTACGTTTGGGGGCCGAAAGTCTGCCAGATCTGGTGAATCTCGTCGTCCCACTCAGCAAATCTGTGGAAAATACCAAACTGTTATTTCAGCACGTGGCCGCGCAAGATCGGTTTTCTCCGGATCAGCGAATGCGCATGGCGGTCGTGGCTGAGAATCCGGAAGAGTTACACCAGAAACTGAATCTGGCAGCCTCTCTTCTCAGTCGTTCCGAATCACTGGATGTTCTGGCAGAACGAGGTATCTTCTGTCATCAATTGTCCGAAGTGCCTCCCCGTGTTGCTTTTCTCTTTCCCGGGCACGGATCGCAATACATCGGTATGCTGCAGTCGCTTGTAGAAAATTTTCCCCCTGCAGCGGATGCCATGAACAAGTTGAATGCCAGGCTTACTCAGTTAGGGTTTGCCAATTTTTCGCAGGTCGCCTGGGAACGTGGAGAAACACTGGGAGTCGATGTGTGGCAGACTCAACTGGCACTACTTACCGCCGACACGATTGTCTTGTCCGCACTGCGCGCCATGAACATCCAACCCGATTGCATATCGGGACATAGTTTTGGGGAATTTCCTGCACTGCTGGCTGCTGGCGCTTGGTCTTTTGAGGCTGCCGCCCTGGCAACACATGCTCGTTGCTCCGCGATTGAAAATAGCAAGAATGCTCGTGGTATCATGCTTTCGGTTGCTGCAGGTCCTGAGGTATTGGAACGATATGGGGCAGACTTGCAGGGTCAGATTCACGTCTCGGTCCGAAATGCGCGTGATCAGATCGTGGTGGGTGGCGAGGAATCGTTTGTCATGGCGTTGGCCGAACGGTTGAAGAAGGCTGACATCGTCACTCGAGTCCTCGCGGCTCCGCGAGCCTTCCACACCCCCTTAATGCAGGATACGAAATCGCCTTTTGCCGAGGCCCTCACCCAAATTGAAATAGGCCCGCCACGGACCCCCCTATTGAGCAGCGTGACCAACAAGTACGTTGCTGACCCCGATGAAATTCGGCATAACCTTGTTGCGCAGATGACGGATCCCGTCCATTACGACGATTTGATTGATCGGCTTGTCGGGGGCGGAAATAATATATTTGTCGAAGTCGGACCGCATCAGATTCTGACAAAACTGCACCGGCGATTGCTAAAAAATCGTAACGTGGTGATCATCGGATCGGATCAACCGAAGCGTTCCGGACTCCGGCAGCTGCTTCATGTTCGTGCCTGTCTGGAATGCGCGGGAGCTTTCGATGCGGTACAGGCGGCCGACGCGTTGTTTGGTTCATCCGTTTTAGACAGCCAACAACCCGAAGGTTCCGATTCGACCAGTGAAAATGAGACTTCGGAACCTGCGCATGAAGCCGGGTACAGCGTTCCATCTGACAACTCGGTAGAACAGCTGGCGAAATCCGATCATCAAAATATTCTCACTTTGTCGGGCAGTGCTTATGACATGGGCTATCAGATGGGTCAGGTGGAAGGACCAGTCATTCGCAATATCCTGCAGCAGTACGCGAATTTAGTAGGATCCAAATGGCATCGCTTGCCGGACATTCGGGAAGACGCGGCAGCAGCAGACCTTTACTTCCAGCCTGACGATTTGGAAGAGCTGCGCGGCATCGCTGACGGTGCGGGTGTGCTGCCAGAATCGGTGATTGCACACAACCTCATGCTCTATCCTGATAAGGGATCCGGTTGCAGCCAATTTGCCGTCACGGCGTCGACGAATTCGATTTCAGGTCTGATCCATGCTGCAAATGAAGATCTTCCCCTGGCTTTGAGTGTTCCGAAATGCCTCCGACGGAATGTTCAGGTGAGAAAACCGACGAATGGAATTCCTCATATTGTGCTGGGGCTGGCGGGTGAGTTGGCTGGCATCAATGGCATGAACGGTCAGGGAATCGCCGTCACCAGCACCATGCTCCTAGACTTGCCTCGTCGTCCAGAAATCAAACAGGGGCGGGCGCACAATGCGATTGTCAAAACCATCCTTAGCCAAGCGGACAACATTGACACAGCCATTGAAATTACACGTCGTTGTTGCGGCATGGGAGGCTGGTCGTTATGTGTCAGCCACGCACCTTCTGATGAGATTGCTTATCTCGAATACGACGGTAAACATTTACAGGTGGAGCGTAATATCAGGCGACACGTTAGCACGAATCATTGCCGACTGCACCAACCAGTTGAGGCACCACCCAAGCATTCTGTGCACAGAGCGACACGCCTACAACAGTTGATCGACACGGCGAACCAGCAGGACGTTTCTGTGGAGCACGCACAAGCGACGCTGCGGGACCGCTTCGATGTCGGTCGTGATCGTGAGACACCGCATCCCACAATGAACACAATCCGGCGCGTGGATAATCAAATCAGCATGGTGATGCAGCCTGCGGCGGGGACAATGTGGATCACTTGTCCGGATGTTGAAGAATGCGACAACGATGAATACCGCATTTTGAATGTTAACGAATTATTGACGCCAGCTCCGGCGACTTCAACGAAGTCAAGTGGTGAGACATTACCTGCCCCCGTGGAGAATGTACAGCGATCCTCGAGTAATGGAAAGCTTCGTTCAATTTTGCAGGGAGAAGCAGCTAAGACGGCATTGCAAGATTATGGAGTTGGGCCGGCTTCGCGGAACGGAGATGTCTGTTTCCGTTTTGTGATGCGGACTGTCGAGACCAGCGAGCCTGATTCGAATCAGACGGCGCTGAATGGTTCGGCCATCATTTTGGGTGACAATAGCGTCTCCCGGGCACTCCAACAACGTCTGCAATTGAGTGGCACTGCTGCACACATTCTGGCCGTGTCCGATGACATCGACGAAGTTCTTTCCCATCTAGAACAGATGTTTCAGGACAGTCCTGTGCTGCATCTTTTTCTATTGACACCTTACGATGACAATGCCACGACGAGTACGGAGGAATCGACTTGGATCCAACGTAGGCGACGTGGAGCAAGTCTTCCCTATTTTGTCTGTCAGAGATGGTGCCAGTTACTGTTGGAGGCGGATGCGCTGGAGCAGGCGACCGTGATGGCTGCGACCGTCATGGGCGGGGACTTTGGATTTTCAGGGACTGTACGCAGTGCCGAAAGCGGTGCTTTGACAGGGCTTGTCAAGTCGATGAAGATCGAACTTGGCGTGAAGACACAAGGCAGGTTCAGAGCCAAAATCGTGGATGTGTCAGAAAGCCAGTCGCCCGCTGAAATCGCCGCTACGATTTGTTTGGAACACGCGGTGGATCTGAACGAAGTAGAAGTAGGTTACGAACAAGATCGTCGCCTGGTCGTGCGACCGGTGGTGCAACCCATCGGCGAACTTTCTCAACAAGAGGATATACCGAAGGGTGGTACATGGGTTGTGACCGGAGGTGCACGTGGTGTGACCGCTGTGGTGGCACGGGAGTTAGGTAAGAGGTATGGGCTCAAATTACATTTGATTGGTTCCAGCCCCGTGCCGAAAATTGATGACTCGTGGCGAAACATGAACGACGCACAGGTAAAGCAATTGCGGGCTCAAGTGATGAAAGAGGCCGTTGCCCGAAAAGAGGTGCCCGCAGTAGCGTGGGGTAAGGTAGAAAAAGCGATTGAGATTGACAAGAACTTACGTATGTTTCGCGAAGAGGGTATCCAATTCACCTACTACGCCACTGACATCACCGACCGGATTGCGTTGGCCCAGGTGTTGAATGAGATCCGCAAGAAGGACGGTCCGCTGGAAGGCATTGTGCATGGAGCTGGATTTGAAAGTTCTTTGCGTTTCGAGAAGAAAAAACGCGACCTGGTGGAACGAACGATTGCTGTCAAAGTAGATGGCGCGGCAGCCCTGATGGATCTGACACGCGAAGATCCACTCCGTTACTTCCTGGCGTTTGGCTCGGTTAGCGGTCGGTTTGGTGGTCTCGGACAAACCGATTATGGCATGGCCAACGACATGCTTTGCAAACTAGTTGACTGGTTCCGTCAACAACGTACCGACTGCAAATCGACTTGTTTTCATTGGCATGCTTGGGACGAGGTGGGCATGGCTGTTCGTCCCGAGTCTCGGCATCTTCGAGACGTTGGTGGCGTTACATATATGCCTACCAAAGAAGGTGCGAATCACCTGATTAACGAAATCCGCGCCGGGCTTCCTGAAAGGGAAATTTTGATTACGGGCTGGCCGTTTCACAAACTTAACCCGGAATATGCCAGTAAGGTGTCAGGTGGCTCTAAAGCGGCTTCTTCGCCGAAAGTGTCGGAACCCCCCCGGGCGGATAGTAACATGACTGCCACGGCCGTAGCCACGGAAAGCATGACGGCGGTTGCGGTGGCGACCCGACCGTGTATTAAACATTTTCCGCTTGTGGACGAAATACTTGCTGTGAATGAGGCCGGTGGCGGGGTCACCGCTGTCAATTTTGACCCGATGTCGGAACCGTTCCTGACGCAGCATCTGTTCAAAAAACGGCCTATTCTGCCGGCTGTCATCAGTATGTCGAGTGTGGCTCAGGCAGCCCTGGCCGTCCAAGAAGGTTCCCGTTTTGTCGCGGCGATTTGCGATGTACAACTTCTGGAACCGATGCGATTTCACACCGACAGGCTCTCCCAGGCGAAAGTCCATTTGGAAGCCGGTCCGAACGGAGTGTCCTGCTTACTTACGAGCGATTTTTACAGCCGGGCTGGCAAACTGGTACATCCTGACCGGCCCTACATGAAAGCAAGGATTGAATTGGCGGACGAACCCGCTGCACCTGTTGCTGAACAACCACCTCTGGCACCCGAACCCCTCAAGGAATTTAACTATCCGGATGGCGTGGTTTTATATCATGGCGAAGTATTTCGCGCCCTGAAAGAAGTTGTTACCGCGGGCGATCGCGGATGGGGTATGATTGAATCTTTTGACGCTCAACAGTTGGCTGGTGGTAGAGAGGGTGACAAATGGATCATCCCCGCAGCTGTCGTTGATGCTGCGTTTTATACCTGTGGGGTTCATGTTCGTAAGACATTTCCGAGCGTTGCCAAAATTCCAAAATCAATTCAGAAACTGCATGTGGGACGATTTCCGCATGCTGGCGAAAAGCTTTTGGTATTTGTTCATTGTAAAGAACTGGGTGAACAACACAGTGTGTATGATTTCAACATTCATGGAGAGGATGGATCGGTCATTGTGATGGTGGAAGGATACCACGGTGTTTTAATTCCTCGTAAAGGATGACGGTTGATGATCCATGCATCCATCCATCTTCGCTACGGTGACCTTACTGATTCATGGAAGGTTCTCGACAATTTGAATTGGTTGAGTTGTCAGGAACGGACCGAGTTGGAGCGATTCTCGCATCCTGGCCGCCGACAGGCCTGGTTAGTCGGCCGCTGGTTGAGCAAACATTTGATTCAGGAAAATCATCCAGAGCCGGTGAAAGGATTGCAATGCTTCAGCATTTGTTCCGTGGATGATCATTTACGCCCAACCCGCCCCACCATCTTCCTGAACCAGCGAAAGTTACCTTACGCACTTTCTATTACACATTCAGACACAAATCTGCTGGTGGCGTTGAGCACTTCATCTGAAACGCAAGTAGGAGTTGATTTGTGCCGCTTGACCCCTTTGCCACCGAGTTTTCTTCAAAGTTGGTTTACGGATTCGGAAAGAGAACGGATTAGCCGTATTTCCGAGGAAAACCAGCAGAGGACCAAAGAAATTTGTCGTCTTTGGGCAGCTAAGGAAGCTATCTATAAAGCTTGCAACCGTGGTGAATCGTTCGCTCCTCGCCAGGTTGAAGTTTCTTGGAATCCAGAGCCTTGGATTTGCCGATACTATGACAATGTGTTGGAGGACGAGTTGCGACTCAAGACGTGGGAGGTCGATGGTCACGTCGCAGTTGCTGCAACTCTGAGTATTGCATCCAACGCCCTCGCTATCACAGGAGTCCCCCATGATTGATTTGACGGGCCGGGTTGCACTGATCACTGGAGGATCCCGCGGAATCGGTAGAGCTTGTGCCATGCGTTTCGCTGAAGCCGGGGCGGATGTCATCATCAATTACGTTTCGTCGAAATCGGCGGCTGTCGAAGTTGCGGAAGAAATCGAGGCACGGGGGCGACGTGCTTACGTGATCAAAGCCGATGTGAGCGAAGAAGATGACGTAACAAGCATGATGGATTTTGTGCAAGACAACATTGGACAACTGGATGTTCTCATCAGCAACGCAGCGACCGGTGGATTTCGCCCCTTGTTATCAGCCAATCCGAGACACTTTCACAATGCGATGAACACCAATGCCTTGGCCCTGCTGCTGTTGGTTCAACGGTCGATGTCTTTGTTAGAGCAAAGTCCAGGTCGTGGGAAAGTGATTGCCATCTCCAGCCACGGAGCGGAAATGGCCCTTCCCTGGTATGGACTAATTGGCGGGTCCAAGGCGGCTTTGGAAAGTCTTGCACGACATTTGACACTCGAAGTCGGTGACCGTGGAGTCAATGTGAACGTAGTCAAGGCAGGTCTCGTCGAAACCGATTCGACTCGCATGATTCCCGACTCCGAAGTCATGTTTGAGCGGCGGCGCGAAAAGACCATGATGGGGGACCGGATGCTCGTGGCTGATGACGTGGCGAACGCATGCCTGTTCCTGGCTAGCCCGTTGAGTGACATGGTTCAGGGGGAAACCTTGATTGTCGATGGCGGTGCCGCGGTGCATATTTAGTATTCAAAACCTAAGTTGCCCGGATGACATGGAAGGCGAGCGAGTTAGTCTACAGAGTTCGGAGACGGACTCGTTTTAGCTTCATGTCCCCGATGTGATTGACCTCACTCGGAAGAGGGTCGTCATCCATTCAATGGAGAAGGCTCACAAGATGCGGTTCCTGACGAGACCTCTTCCAGCGTCCCCTCTTGCTGACTTCTGTCTTGACTAAAAAACTGAAGCTGACGGAATGACACCCTGCTGCTAACCACTCGACGAATACGGAAACCCGTTCGAGGGAAATCGATGGCTACAGACAAACTCTGGAAATTGCTCGACGAGTGTGCTCAGGATATTGTTGAGTATGCATTCGATACACAGCGACAATGTGCCTATGTAGTACCCAAATCAACCAGTGGAGTATTGAAGGAAAATAGCTTGAGCGCCAGTTCTAACACCGACCTGATGCTCGTCAAACATATTCCCGTTACCAGCGATGGGGTGCCAGACTTCGATTTGCTTGCGGACTATCCCTTTGTCAATCCAGATCTCGTCCAGCGTTGTCAATCGGCACTGCCCAATGGGATGGAATCGATCGCTGTTGCACGCGAGTATTTCGAACCGGAGAAAATAGTTCTCTACAAAGACCAGTACAGTGGATACACACCGGACGATTCACAACGATCTGAGCCGGAACTGGACAGCAACAAGGTTTCCAGCGAGCCAGCTTACGCAGTCGGTCCGGAACTTAAGTGGTCAGGACCTGACCACACGACACTTGTCGAAGGATTGAAAGCTGCCGCCATCAGTGAACGGGGCATCACCTATCTGGACGAAGGGGAACAATCCTTCGAATCCTATGCAGAATTGATCGTGGCCGCGCGAAAATCCCTGCACGGTTTACAAAAGATGGGACTGAGAAAAGGAGATCCACTGCCTCTTCAGATTGCTGACCGACGAGAACACTTTCACGTCCTCTGGGGCTGTGCTCTGGGTGGTATCATTCCCGTGACGATTGCGATTCCGAACCGATACGAGGCCGACAATCCGGTATTTCAAAAGTTGTTGGGTGTCTGGAAGCTTTTGGGAGCCAGGCATGTTCTGACATCCGCATCCCACGTCGAGGCTCTCAAGGGTCTTTTCCCCGCCGAGGCAATAATCTGTGATGTGACACAATTGGACCTGTCCAACGAAGGGGAAGAAGCATCGATCACGCCAAACGATGTCCTGTTCTACCAGTTAACTTCTGGTAGCACGGGCACTCCCAAGTGCATTCCAGAAACACATGCTGCCATCATCTCTCATATTCAACACAGCACGGTTGATGTCGGCTACACTCCAGAGGACCGCACACTGAATTGGCTCCCTTTTGATCACGTTGTACCGATGTTAACTTTTCATCTCAAAGACGTGTATCTGGCATGTCAGGCTTACCAGGCGACCACCGCAGAAATACTAGCGAAACCGATTCGTTGGTTGGACCTGATGCAGGAACATCGAATTAACTACTCCTGGAGCCCTAATTTTGGGTTCAAACTGCTGGTTAGTGCCGTCAAGAAGTTTGCAGCAGAAAGTGGCGGAACGCCCCTCCAATGGGACCTGAGTTGTGTAAAGAAACTAATGAATGCCGGAGAACAGGTCACCGTGGATGTGTGTGACGACTTTTTGCGTCTCAGTGGATTAGAAACAGAAGTCATGCAGCCTGCATTCGGTATGGCCGAAGTTTGTACTTGCATGACATATGCCAACGATTACGGTACACCTGGAGTCAGTGTACACAGAATACTCAAATCAAAACTCCCGAACATCGTGATTGCCGATGAACCGGCCACCGAATCCGAAACGTTACAAGTGATCGACCTTGGAACTCCCAGTCCAGGAGTGGAAATCAGGATCACCCAAGGATCTGGCAATAAAGTTCTCCGGGAGAACCAAGTGGGGCATCTTCAGATTCGGGGAGCCTGTGTGATGCAGGGCTATCACCAGAATCCCGAAGCTAACGCTGAGTGCTTTCCGGGAGACGGATGGTTTGATAGTGGCGACTTGGGGTTTATCCGTAATGACCGCCTGGTACTTACCGGGAGGGCGAAAGAGCAGATCATCGTTCGCGGAGCCAACTTTTACGCTTATGAAATCGAAGACAGCATTGCGGAAATAAAGGGGTGTGTTGCATCTTTTGTCGCTGCCACCAGTGTGCACTCAGACGCTTCGGGCACGGAAGCTGTCCTTATCTTTTTTGTGCCGGATTCAGCGATCATTCCTGAAATTGTTCTCTCGAACCTTTCCAAAGGGGTCCTGGTACCCAAGCTCAAGGAAGTTGTGGCCCGCATTCACAGCCACGTTGCCAGTTCATTCGGTGTCAATCCGGATTTTGTTGTTCCGGTGTCCACTTCCCAATTTCATAAAACGACGAGCGGGAAAATTCAGCGAGGTGCATTCAAAAAAGCCTTCCTCAAAGGAGACTACTCTGGCATTTGTGATACTCTCCAGCAAAGCCTTCAGCAACAGGGCGTGTGTACTCCCGATTGGTATGGCCGAGTGGTCTGGCGGCGACGGGGTGTAGTCGATGTCCACAAAGCATCAGAATTATGCGAAACGATCGTGTTTCAGCAGCCTGGATGTGAAATTGCAAAACATCTCGGTACCAAGAACATTTTCTCTGAGTGTACGGAAAATACCTGGCAACGGTGCCGCGAACTGGTCGAGTTGGACCAGGGTCGCGTGTGGCGAATCGTTTATGCTTGGCCCTGCTCGAAAAAACCCACCGGGAATCTCTACCAAGGGTTGATCCAACTGGGGCAATGTCTAGACGGCGTCCGAGCAAAAGTTGAGTTGTACGTTCTCACTTCAGGTGCCTGTCTGGTTGATGCTGATGATCAAGCGGACCCGGAATACCTGGCACATACGGGTTGCCTGTCGGGAATCACCAAGGCTCTGAACGCTGAACTTGGGTGTATCAAAAAGGCGGTGCAAATTGATATCGATTTGCAACTGCTGTCGGACCCATCGGCAATAGCAGAAGCACTGCAGGCCGAGTGTCGTTGCCATCATGCGGACCAGGAAGTGGCGATTCGCCGTGGCGAGAGGTACGTCAAGCGGTACGAAAGTATCGGCAAAACCTTGGCTTCTGAGGTAACGTCCAGTGCGGAAGGCGGTGCCGGTTATTTTACCAAGGGCGGCGTTTATATTGTGACGGGAGGTTTGGGTGCGATCGGCGTCGAAGTAGTCAAGTTGATTCTCGAAGTCGAAGACACGTCAGTTCTCATTTTGGGTCGCAGCGACGACGGAGATGAACGACTGCGAGTTTTGGGTTGGAAATCCGAGGCCGGTAGTTCACGAGTTTCCTACGCTCAAGTTGATCTGGGAACAGACCGTCAGAAACTGGAACAACAAGTGGCCGGATTCCTGCGCCAGAGTGGTAAACCTTTGTTGGGAGTGGTTCATCTGGCGGGCCACTATTCCCGCCAGCAAGTCTCAGAACTTGATTCGCAGACCTTTGCCGAAGCGACGAGGACCAAAGTACAGGGTTCTATTGACTTACACGATGTCCTGAAGAATCTTTCTTCGCCCGAACACAAGCCGACATTTCTACATTTTGGTTCCGTTGCCTCGTTCTTTGCCGGACAAGGCCTGGCCGCCTATTCCGGTTGCTGCGCGTTCCAAGAGGTGTTCTCTGAGTTTCAGCAAAGTGATGGCGTCGATAGCCGTATCTACGTCTGGTCCATCTGGGAAAACACGGGAATCGGAGGTCGTGACAAGACACTCGGTTTTGCACCCTGGGTGTGCCCTATCGACAAGAATCAGGGGATCTTCATTCTTAAAGCGTTACTTAATTTCACCCATCAACGATCGATCTGTGTCGGCATCAATCTTCACCATCCGGAACTTGCACGACTTGCGGTAAATACAGCGGATCTTGGTCTTCACTCGCTTTGTGTGTTCTATACACCAGAACAATGCATTGATGTGGCGACACTTGAAAACTTGTCTCTCCGGCCAAATTTTGTCTGCATTCCCGAGGTTCCCGTCACGGCGCAGGGCAGCATTGATACGGAGACACTCACGTCGGCAAGTATCAAAGCGCTTACTGCTGTCGAACAAGCGGGACCACAGAATGAGATGGAAGAAAAGTTGTTTGAGATTTGGTCCCAGGTTCTTGCGACGCGGAACCTGGGACGCGACGACAACTTCTTTGAATTGGGTGGGGACTCACTCTCCTGGATGGAAATGGTCATGCTGGCGAACAAGGCCTTCGATCTAAAAATGAATGCCATGCAAATCATGCGGCACGGGGCAATTACCGAACTGGCTGAGCACGTCCGAAATCTGGCATCGTCAAGCGTGAATGCGCCGGATGCTGAGAAAGTCCTGGTTGTGCTCAAGAAAGGCTCGGATCCTATGCAACCACCGGTGTTTCTGTTTCCGACGGTTGCCGGGACGACCTCGTGTTACAACGAAATGTTGTCACAGATGGATGCCGTGCGACCCATGGTTGGTGTATTGGACCCTTATCTGGTTGGTGACCGCCATACCCGCTCGCTCGACTTTGAATCCTGGATGGAGATTTATGCCAATGCGGTTCAGGGCAGACAACCTCATGGACCGTACACTTTGATGAGCTATTCGCAGGGCAGCACTTGGTTATGGGGAACAGCCGAACATTTGATCCGCCGCGGCGAGGTCGTCGATAAATGTATTCTCTTAGATCCTTTCTTTCCAGGTTGGAACGGTTGTCGCGACGGATTCGAATGGATGGTGACTTGGACCAACGCAGTCTTGAAGTTCCTGCCGAAATCACTCCTGCGAATGGTGACTCCCTGGGCCTACGGGAGAATGATCGGTTTGGGTTTACCCATGAAGACCGAACGTGAACGAGAGGTAAGCATTGCCAAGACATTTAAAACGTTCACTAGTTTTCTCGAGAATCTGTGGTTGTATTTGACCTTCATGGAACTTGACACCGGAATCCGTGTCCTCGAAGAGTATTCCGAATTGAAACACTACCCGAAGGATCAGTACGAGGACCGCGTCGACTTCATCTGTCGTAAATGTGCTGAAAAACTGGACGACAAGGTAGACGTTCAATATCTGAAAGACGTGTTGTATGTCCAGTCCTACGCTTTCTTACGTGCCTCCGCGTACAGTCCACAAGTGTTGCCTCCCTCGACGTCTGTCACGGTGATTGCGCCTGAGAGGAGGGGTCTCAGCTTGAGCAGGGAGACGAAATTGGACCGCTATGTCAGCCCAGGCCAATTGCAGGAGATCGACGTACCGGTGGAAAAATTCGAGAAGAAACGTCATATCACGGGTCGTCTTAAAGGATTTTTCCTTCTGCTGGAACTCCACTTCCGTTGCATGCATGATCAGCAGTTCATTGTCAGCTGTGTGGACGAACTGCGGAAAGCTGGAATTGCCCGGTGAGGCAGAATGGCAACAAAATGTCGTGGCTGACTTCCTGAATGTCTCGTCGATAGCAAATCTATCGACGAGCGTCATGGTTTATGATTTCAGTTTGTCGACACGCAATACGGGACGTGTTTCAGCTTGCGATGTCCTTGCAACGCTTGAATCACCCGTGTCAGTTACGGTCGGCCACGCGTTTTGGAAATCAGGTGCCTTGTCTGGTCCTTCGAGAAAATGTTGTGTCCAGGAGTTCGTCAAAGGTCTGCCGGTCGAACCGTAAAGACCAATTTCCCATCATCGAGGTGCAATTTATATTGAAAGGTTTCGTGTCTTGATTGGGTACTGTTATCAGATAGTATACGGTTCAAGTTTGTCAGCCGTTGCTATGGCGAAAAGGAGAAACGAATGAGAAGGAGTCTCTGCTTTGGTTTGGCCCTCAGGCTTGTTGCGCTGGTGCTCGGTAATTTTCCATCGATGGCTGACGCAACCATTCTTGTCCAGGAGGACTTTACACACCCAGATGGGAACGTTGTAAGTCAAAATCCAAATCCGGGACCGGGAACTGCCTGGTTTGCACACAGTGGTGGCAACAACAAGGCAATTCAAGTTGTTGACGGAGCGGTGACTCTCGAGCAAAGCTCCGGATCGGGCGAAGATGTGAGTTCTGACTGGGGTAGCGCTGTAGGGGCCGGCGACACAATTTATGCTGGTTTCGATCTGACGGCGACGGGTTCTTTGTCCGCTAACAGCACTTACTTTGTTCATTTTAAGAGTTCAGGCAACTCGTTCAACAGTCGTGTGTGGGTCACGGCTTCCCAGGCCAATGGCGATTTTACGATTGCCTTATCCGGCGACAGCAGTATCACGGACTCAGATGGTGAGGCCTTCTGGGATTCCGATCTGACCTACGGCACGAAGTATAGAGTGGTGCATTCTTACGACTTTGATTCGGGAGGAAAGAGCCTGTGGATTGATCCTCTCAATCAGATGAGTGCCCGAATCACCGCCACCGACTCGATGGTTTCCAATGCCATGGTTCAGTATGCTTTCCGACAGAGTACAGGAAACACGTTTCAGAAGATCGATAATCTTACCGTGGCGACGACGTTCACAGAAGCTCGTACAGGTGTTCCTGAGCCGGCAAGTTTAATGCTGTGGATGCTCGGATGGATCTGCTGTGGCGTTTGCACGCGGCGATGCGGGACCGTAAAGAACCCTTGTTAATCTTGGGAGCGTGCCATTTGGTGGACGTGCCGAATTAGCTGACAAGGGTAAAGCGAATCTCGGAGTCGAGTCACTCAACTGGTGCCGGGCCAATCGGTCAACAGCAAACGGGTGACCACAAATACTTGCTCAGAAAGGGAAACGAAAGCACGTTTCGTCGCGGTCAGGTTAATCACAGGGTCGAGAAATTTGTGGCTGATACCCACCAGTGGATCGATATTAACCGGCCGTATCTCGAGTTCGTGCAATGTGCCCTCGGGTTCAACAACAGCAGTTTGAATCCGCCACCTGAACCCGGAATCGGTTGGTTGTTTGTATTCAGTGGAATTGGCCAGCGAGACTAATTTCCGGGGCCGGCTGCTTAGCACCGGTCAGGTACGAGACGCCTTGCACAGCCGTTCGACACAAGATTTCCGGAGACTTGTACCAGGGGCGAATATTGGAGGACTCGCTTTTTTCACGCGTTATTGGACCCATGATCGCGCCTGTCTGATTCACCGAGTGAAAAGATATTGTCATAAAAAAAAGCGGGGTGGAATCTGACGACTCCACCCCGCTTCGGAGACACAAGTTACAAGCTTAGTCGTTTACGACCAGAGTCGTTTGCGACAGAAGGCAATCCCGCTTCCGAATACCAAACCGAGCATGCACAGAACCATCGAGGACGGCTCAGGA
>Ga0310123_10000270_pt1 | contig 46356 bp, 30 predicted proteins | sample CB6_AW_1057_MG_FD_203505 | JGI IMG/M metagenome (GOLD analysis project Ga0310123, IMG submission 203505) | Marine microbial communities from Western Arctic Ocean, Canada - CB6_AW_1057 | ecosystem: Environmental > Aquatic > Marine > Oceanic | place: Canada: Western Arctic Ocean | collected... | reverse complement strand
TCCTCGGCGGCGGCTGCCTCGTCGCTATCTCCAGTTGTCTCTTCCCCGGCCGAAGCCTCCGCGTCGGTGTCCTCTTCGGCAGTCGTTTCATCGCCACCGTCCTCAGCCGGCGACTCTTCTTTGGCCTCCTCTGCGACCGGCTCATCGCCACTGTCGGCTTCGGTGGCCTCTTTCGCGGCGGTGGCCTCTTTCGCGGCGGTGGCCTCTTTCGCGGCCGTGGCCGCGGTGGCCGTTTTCGTCACCTCGTCCTCGGTCCCACCACTGATGGCAGCCACCAGTCGGTCCCACATGATCTCGGGGTGTCGGATCACGATATGACGCAGCACGAGATCGGAGAGTCTCACCTGTCGTGCGATTTCGGTGTTCGCGTTTCCGTCGCCCTGGAAGTAGACCAGGAAGTGCACTCCGCGTCGTCGCCCGTCGATCGGGTAGGCCAGCTTGCCGTCCATCCAGACCCGGTCGTCGCGGATCGAGGCTCCGGTCTTGGAGAGCAGTTCGCGGACGTGTTTCATCACTCCGTCGGAATCGTTGGCGAACTTGCCGCTGTCGACCAGGAACATTCCTTCATAGTAGTTCTGCGCCACGGGTGTCGTTCCTTGGGCTGGGGCCGGGGAGAGCCGAGAAGTAAGAAAGCCAGGCCTGCCGATTGGTCTTGGGAGTGGTCCTGCAAGTGGCAACCGGTGGGGCGGGCTGCGACGCCGGGTCCGACGGCCAGACGGCCACACGCAGTCTTCCCGTTGTATCGTCTCTACAGCGATTTGCAATGTTGAAGCCGATCGCGCCGGTTCACTGGTTGTCGGTGTCCGCGTCTTCATCGGGAAGTGCGGACGGGTTGAGTCGATTCATGGCGGCGGCGGAACCCTGTTGGGCCCAGAGCAGCACACCGTCGACGGCTTCGGCCACCGCCGTCTCGATCGAGATCCGCTCGTCTTGAGTGAATCGTCCGAGCACGTAGTCGGAGGCGTCGAAGCGTGGTGGCGGTTGCCCGATCCCGATCCGCAACCGGGGCACCTCCTGGGTGCCGAGTCGCTGCAGGATGTCGGACAGCCCCTTCTGGCCGCCGGCCGAACCGTGCTCTCGCAACCGCAGTCGGCCGAGTGGCAGGTTGAGGTCATCACAGACGATCAGGACTGCGGCGGGGTCGAGCTTGTAGAAGTCCAGCAGCGGCCCGACGGTGCGGCCGCTGTTGTTCATGAAGCTCTGCGGCGCGACCAGCAGCAACCGGGTCTCCGCAACGGTCAACTCGCCGATCTCCGCATCGAAGCGGGTTCGGGTCGGGATCGGCCCGAAGCGGCGGCCGAGTTCCTCGAGTACGTCGAAACCGACGTTGTGGCGGGTGCGGCGGTAGCGAGGGCCGGGGTTGCCCAAGCCCACGATGACCTTCATGGCCGGTTACTCGTCGTCGTCGTCGTCGCCGTCGCCGTCGTCGTCCGCGGCGCGGCCGATGACTTCCGGTTCGATCATCCCGGTCTCGAACTCGCCCTCCTCGCCCAACTCTTCTTCAAGTTCCTCGCGGATCTCCACCACCCGCGCGATCACCGTCGTGGGGTCGAGTGTCGCTTCGGCGTCGCCTTCGAGGTCAAGGTCCGCCACGGTGATCGCATCTCCGATCTCGAGGTGGTTGATTCGTATCATCAGCCTCTCGGGGACCGCGACAGCCGAGCAATTGATCCGGACCGTGTGCAGGGGTTGCTCGAGTTGTCCACCACTGTTTGTGCCCGGAGCCGTTCCACGCAGTTCGATCGGCACCTCGATCTCGATCCGCTGGTCGGCATCGATTCGCAGCAGGTCGAAGTGATGCACTTGGGTGCCGAACGTATTCCACTGGACCTCACGGAACATCACCTTCTGGGTCTCACCGTCGATCGCGATGTCGAGCACTCGGATACCCCGGTCGATCAGTGGCCGCAGCGTTCCGGTCTCGGTCTTGACCGAGACCGTCTCATTCTGGTTCCCGTAAAGGACTCCGGGGGTTTGGCCGGCGGCGCGAAGTCGCTCGCAGGCCGCCGATCCGGTCTCTTCGTCGGTTCGGCCGATCAATTCAATGTGCACGTTACTGGACATGGCGGAGAAACCCGAGTGCGTGCCGGGAAGAGTTGAATGCGAGGAGAGCGGCGTCTGGCCGGGGTCTCCTGCGGGCGGTCTCATGGAGATTTTTGCGGATGGATCAACCGAATTCGATCGGTTCGTTTGGGAAACTCCCCTCCGCTCGTTACCATGCAGGCGCGTCAAGATAGCTGCTGGAAGCAGAAAATTCAACGGTCACCGACGACGGTCGAGGCGCGGGCGAGAGGGATGCCGGGGCAATTCTGGACCGAAAACGAGATCGAACAGCTGTGGGGTCTCCTGGCACAGGGGTTCTCCGCCAGCGAGATGCAGATCGGCTCCCGGTCTCCGGCGGCGATCCAGAATAAGGCTGCGCGGTTGAATTATGTCGGGGACGGCATTCCGCGGAAGCGGTGGACCGCCGAAGCCGAGGCGGTGCTCAAGCGGTTGATCGGCGAGAGTTGGACGGCGGCCGGCATTGTGATTGACCCGGGGATGCTGGCCGGGTATTCGCGGAACGCCATCCAGAAGAAGCTGGGTCGGCTGAGCCTGATCGACCGTGGCCGGTCTCGCCGAGCCCGCGATGCTGTTCGATTGACCGCTACCCAACTCGACCGCTTCCAAACCTTCCTGCTGGCTCATGCGTCGAGGTGCACGCCCGAGCAGATCGCCCTGCTGTGGAATCGCGAGCACACTCCGTTGGTGTCTCGACGTCGCGTCGTCTACCACCTGCAGAAGATGGGAATCAAGCGGTCGTGGGCCGAGGTGATGCAGATGCCGTTCTCGAAGGCCAAGCAGCGACGAGTGTCGACGAAGGCGGCCGCGGCCAGCAAGAAGCGATGGGAAACCTACCGTGATCAACAGGAGTCAAAACTGCGGGACCTGGCCCGCAAGCGCCGCAGCCAAACCCGTTCACGCGGGCAGTCGTTGGCCGTTCGTGCCTGTCGGGACTGCAACAGTCGCTGGCCGGCGGTGGAGCCGTTCTACGTACTTTACAAGAAGCAGACCGCTTCGGGCCGCCGCCGTTATCTCGGACGTATCTGCCGCATGTGTCGCAACAAGCGCCGCCGCGAGAGCAAGAACCGCCGCCGCAGGGGACCGGCGACGGCCTGAAGCTGTCCGGGCGGCAGGCCGGAGTGATCCCAGACAGGACCAGCAGGCGGGCCATGTCGTTGGTCGAGCCCACCCGGGAGCAGCTACTCCAATTCGTCGGCCCAATCGGTGAAGACAATCGCGCAGCGATCAATCTCATCGACGTCTCCGATCGTCTGGTCACCAGGATCGACACACGGTGTGGTGTCAACTGATCGCCTGGATCGGGCGCTCTGCTGGGGAACCGGGCTGCCGTTGCCGCCGCCGGACTCCACCCGGACGATCCGCAACGCGTCGGCGATGACGTACCCGTTGGCCGCATTGGTCAGTTCGGCCGCCAGCACCTCTCCGGAAGAGATGCTGATCGTTCCCAGCTCCTCCCACCGGACGCCGTCGACCAGGTCGCTGGGCTGCACCTTCTGGTCGATCTGTCCCTGGGTCCGGGTCACCCCGTCGACCGTCAGACGGAACGGCGTGTTGCTGGCACGGTTGGCGTGTGGAGTCCACGTGGCCGACACCAGGTAGTCACCGGCCACCAGGTCCGACATCGAACAGGTTGCCACCGCGGTGCCATCCCCGGCGGGGGCGAAGTCCAGGCTGCCGCCGTATCCCTGACGGTTGTACGACACCCACGACCCGGTCGTCGTGCACAACGCGTTGGTCTCGTCCAGGATGAGGGCGACCGGTGAGGGGACGACCGCCGCGGGGGTCTCTTCGTTGGCGGGTTGTTCCGGCGAGGCGCTCTGCTGGGGAACCGGGCTGCCGTTGCCGCCGCCGGACTCCACCCGGACGATCCGCAACGCGTCGGCGATGACGTACCCGTTGGCCGCATTGGTCAGTTCGGCCGCCAGCACCTCTCCGGAAGAGATGCTGATCGTTCCCAGCTCCTCCCACCGGACGCCGTCGACCAGGTCGCTGGGCTGCACCTTCTGGTCGATCTGTCCCTGGGTCCGGGTCACCCCGTCGACCGTCAGACGGAACGGCGTGTTGCTGGCACGGTTGGCGTGTGGAGTCCACGTGGCCGACACCAGGTAGTCACCGGCCACCAGGTCCGACATCGAACAGGTTGCCACCGCGGTGCCATCCCCGGCGGGGGCGAAGTCCAGGCTGCCGCCGTATCCCTGACGGTTGTACGACATCCACGACCCGGTCGTCGTGCACAACGCGTTGGTCTCGTCCAGGATGAGGGCCAACCCGGTTTCGACGGCGAGTTCGTCGGTGGAATCTGCACCGAGCAACGTGTCGTGGTCGTCACCATCGAGCAGTTCGACGGGGCGAAGGCTGTTCGAGGCGTCGATCCGGTCGCTGCCGGCCCCGGAAACGACCCACACGTCGCCGGTGATCTGGTCGACCGGCACCTCGACGGTGTGCGGGTCGGTGGTCGACCCGACCGTGGCGGCCAACACGTGTTCGGGCGTTGCGATGATCACCATGTCTCCCTCGGTTCGAATCAGGACATGATCGTCCTGCCCGTGAAGCGAGGTGTCGGTGATGACGAGGTTGCCGCCAAGGTCGAGATCGACGGCGACCGTAGCCGTGCGGGGAGTGAAGTGCAGTGAGTACGCGGTGGTGGCATGGCCGCCGGTGATCTGCAGGGTCAGCTGTTCGCTGGCTCCACTGGCGAGGTAGTCCAGCGACTGCGTGCCGTCGCCGGTGACCTGGTCGATCAATTGCCCGCTGGCGCCAAGGACGGCAAGTGTGACCGGTTGACCCATTGGTGTGGAGATGTCGAGCGAATAGAGGGCCGATGAGGATCGTCGCGGGGTGTCGAGGGTGAACCAGTCATCTTCACCGGCGGCGACGCCCAGTCCGGAAAAGACCGAGTTGCTGCCGATTGTTCCGAGGTGGAAGGCCTTGGCCTGGGTGCTGTTGGCCCCGGCCCAGTCGGACGCCGCGTTTCCGTCGGGCGCGTCAACAAGCAGGTTGTACGCGGTGATCGCCGTCGCCTGTGGCGCGTCGATCCGAACCAGGTACACGCCGGCAGCAAGTCCGTCGAGGCTGACTTGCTGGGGGCCGGGTCCGATGGCCGAGTCATCCAGCGATGAGATTCCCATCGAGTCGAACAGTGCCACGCGGACTGCCGCGGTCGCAGTCCCGGAAGGAGTCACGGTGATTCGGTCGTCGGAAGTGCCCGCATCGGTGATCTCCAGACGAAACCAGTCGGTGTCGTCCGCAGAGTGGAGGTTGAGTGCCGAGAACGCGTGGCCGCTGCCGACCAGCGTGTTGAGGTCGTGAGCCGACGCGGGGATATCGTTGTGTTCACCCCAGTCGGGTCCCGAGTTCGAACGTCCGGAGTTGTTGCCGCCGCCGTTGACTCCGCGTCCACCCATCGCGTCGATCAGGTCGCTCCAACCGGTCGACTGTTCAAACGACGAATACGGTGAGGTGTACCACGTGCCGGCGGTTGTGGCGTTGTCTGGCAGAAAGATCGAAACGCCGGAACTGTTCCGGTTGTCGTCGGAACGAGCCAGGATCATTGCATCGATCGCCTGCTCGACAGAGACAGCCGCGTCGTGGAGAGCCACGGAGGCATCGTCGCTGTCGGCGACTGGTCCGACGAAGCTGCCCAGGTCGCGGAGGAAGGAAATGTCGTAGGTGATCGCGTCGGCGCGGGCGTCCCGGAGCAGATCGATATCCTGGTCGGTGCCGGACAGGGCGGCGTCGACGAATTCGCCCAGGGTCTCCAGCAGCAGGCCGTAGCCGCTGGTTGAAATCGCACTCTGGGTGTCCCAACCCCAGAAGTCACCCTCGTACTGTTCCTGGTAACTGTCGACAAACCCCGTAGCCAGAGCCTCGGCACCGATTGTCTGGGGATGTTCCTCAAGCACCTCGAACAGCGTCGTGTAGTCGTAACCGTCGGCGCCGACGACCTCCTGTGAAGCGACGAACACCTCGGTGTGTTGGGCCAGGCTGAATCCGACTTCGGCCATGGCCATCAGACAGGCGTCGAAAGCGACGACATCGAAGTCGGGGCGGTTTGGGGCGGAGAGCACTTCGACCAGTTCGGGAGTGGTCATGTGGTCGCTGGTCGTCCCGTCCATGTCGTCGTAGTTGAAACCCTGCAGTCCGCTGCCATGGTCCCACATGATCAGGGCATAGTGTTCGGCCGGAGCCTCGGCGACGGTCCAGTCGATGAAGTTCGCCAGCGTGTCGGGGTCCCCCGTGTTCTGTTCGCCGAGCAACTCGAACTCCGTTGAGATCACGTTGGGGTTCGAGTCCGGAGAGATGAACGCGCGGCCGGTGTCGCCCCAGGCCGATTGTGACCCGCCGCCGGTGGGGAACGTGGTTCCGGCAGCGCTCTGGTCCCACAGCACCGAGAGGTTGACCGAACCCGGAAGTGCCGCGGCCGCCGCCTCCATTTCGTTGATGTCCGAGTGCGCGAAGCTTTCGAGATTGCTCGCGGTGACGTAGATCATCACGGTCCAGGCATCCGCACCCTCGACACCGCCACTCTCCGAATTGGGGGCATCGAACCCGATTTTGTAGACGTTGGTTTCGCCCTCGAGTCCCGAGACTCTCGCGTGCCAGGTGCCGGCATCGAGTCCATCGAACGACACGCGGGCGTGTCCGTCGTGACCGGTCGCCACGGTGACCAGGCCGCCGTTGTTGTCGAGCAGTTCGAGCACCAGGTCGCCGTCGCCGTCGCGGTACTCGATCGACAATCCGTGAGCGGTGGTGCCGGGAGCGACCGAGGTGAAGGCGAACACGTCGACGTCGGTGCCGGAGTGGATGGAGAGTTCCTCGAGTGTGACCGTTCCCGAGAGAGTGCCAGTGCCGGCGTCGGTGCGGACCACCGTCGCCGTCTCACGAGTGTCATTCTCCTCGAATCTGTCCGGGTTCGGGTCGCTGTCGACCGGGGCTTCGATCGTCAGCGAGTATTCGGGATGCGTATGGCCGGAGTACTCGTAGATCTCGATCCAGTAGGTGTCGGGGACCAGTCCCTCGAGGCTGATCTCCTCGTAGTCGTCGACGAAGTCCGAGAAGGCCAGTTCGCCCTGTTGGTTGTAGAGGGCGAGGTCGAGGTCACCGAGATCGTGTTCGAAGTCAATTCTCACCGAGTGGCCCGCGGTGGCGGTTGCAGCGGTGGTGAACCGGAACCAGTCGACGTCGTCGGACGAGTGGATCGAGAGGTCTTCGATCGTGGTTCGTCCTTCGACCGTTCTCAGGTCGACCGCCTCGTTCATGGTGTCGTTGGGTTCACGGCCATCCGGGGGGTAACCGCTTCCGGCTTCGCCTGCATCCCAGTCGGGTCCGTCGATCACCAGGGAGTATTCCGGGTTGTTCGCCCCGTCGTGACCTGTCACCTGCAGCAGGTAGGCCCCGGCAGGCCACCCGGCCAGCGAGATCTCCTCGAAGTCACTCACTCCGATCGACTCGGCCAACGGCACACCGGATGCGTCGAACAGGCCCAGTTCGAGATCTCCTTCTCCGTGTTCGAAGTCGATAGCCGCGTAGTGGTGGATGGTCCCCTCGGCGAGCAGTTCGAAGGCAAACCAGTCGACATCGCTCTGATGGTGGATCGAGAGTTCCTGCCAGGCGTTGTAGCCGTCGATTTCCCGGAGGTTGGTGGCCTCGTCCGGCGAATCGTTCACCTCGGCCCAGTCCGGTTCGAATGTGGCTTCACCGTGGTGCCCGTGGGGCGCGTCGATCCAGAGGCTGTACCACGGAACGGTTGCCGCGTCGTACCCGGTCACCTCCAGGTAATAGGTTCCCGCCCCCAGTCCGTGCAGTGAGATCTCTTCACCGTTTTCGATTCCCGACGAATCGGCCAGCGGTTGGCCGTCGGAGTCGAACAGTGCCAGGTCGAGATCTCCGGCGACGTGGAAGAAATCGATCCCGACTGCGTGGGACCAGTTGGCCTGGGCCACCAGGTCGAAGGCGAACCAGTCAACATCCTCGGCATCGTGGATCGAAAAGCCGTTCCAGGTCGAGAAGCCGTCGGCGTTGCGGAGTTCGAAGGCGGCCTGCCTCGAGTCATTCTGTTCGGCAAAGTCGGGTTCAAGCGGTTTCGGGGCAGTGATCGCCAGAACGTACTCGGGATGGACCGCGTCGTGAAAACCGGTGACCTGGACCTGGTAGGTCCCGGCGGGCAATCCCTGGAGATTGATGTGTTCGAAGTCCTGGATGCTCTCGGATGTTTCCAGCAGGGTGCCCGCGGCGTCGTAGAGCGCCATGTCGAGATCACCCAATTCGTGGTTGAACTCGATCCCGACCGCACTGTCGGCGGTGCCCGCCGCGAGCGTGGTGAAGGTGAACCAGTCCTCGTCGCCGGCTTGGTGGATCGAGAGATCTTCCCAGGCACTGTCGTGTTCGATCTCGCGGAAATCGTAGGCCATTTCCGAGGAGTTGTTCGGCTCGGCAAAGTCGACCACGCCCCCACCGGTGGTGCCGGGGTCCTCGGGTGCGGTGATCGTCAGTACGTATTCGGGATTCGTGTCGTTCTCCCACCCCCACACCTCGGCGTAGTACACGCCGGCGGGCAGTCCGTCGAGGCTGACCAGTTCGAGCCCGTCGACCCCTTCGGAGCTGCCGATCATCCCACCCGCCGTGTCGTAAAGGGCCAGGTCGAGGTCTCCCATGTCGTGGAAGAAAGTGAGCGAAATCGTGTGCCAGGCGGTCGCGTCGTCGAGGGTTTCGAAGCGGAACCAGTCGACGTCGCCGGCGACGTCGATCGATAGACCGTCGATCACCTCCAACCCCTCGATGGTCCGCAGGTCGTAGGCGTCGGAGATCGATTCGTTCGGCTCGGAAAAATCGCTCTCGGTCGGCTCCGGAGTGTTCAGCGTCAACCAGTAGTCGGGGTTGGACGCGTCTTCGAATCCGCTGACTCGCAGGAAGTACGCCCCGGCTGTCAGGCCTTCCAACTCGACCCACTCGTGGTCGTCGATCCCGCCGGAGACGGCGAGCAACTCGCCGTGGCTGTCGAACAACTCGAGGTCCAGGTCTCCCTCTTCATGCCAGAAGGCGATCGCCGCGCCGTCCCAGGAGGTGGCGGTGGCGGCCGTTTCGAATCGGAACCAGTCCTCGTCGCCAGGCTCGTGGATCGAGAGCGGCCCGAGTTCCTCGAAGCCCCACAGCGTGCCCAGGTCCCAGGCGGTTTCGATCGTGTTGTTCGGTTCACCCTCGTCGGGTTGGTACGTCCCGTTCTCGTGATCGAAATCGTGAGGTGCCTCGATCACCAACTCGTAGTCAGGGTTCGCATCGCCGGCGAACCCATAGACCTCCAGGTAGTACGTCCCCGATTCGAGACCCTCGAGCCAGATCATCTCGAAGTCGTCGGTGCTTGCCGAATAATCGACCTCGTCACCGAAGGTGTCGTAGAGGGCGAGATCAAGGTCACCCTCGTTGTGGTTGAAGAGGATGGCGGCAAAATGGACCCATTCGGCGTCTTCGACCAGGTCGAAGACGTACCAGTCGTCGTTGCCCGAGTCGTGGATCGAAAGGTCCTCCCAGTAATGGAAGCCCTCGAGTTGACCGAAGTCGTGGGCGGTTTCGATCGAATCGTTGGCCTCGGCGAAGTCGCCGTCGGTGGTCGGAGCGTTGTAGTGAACGGTGTACTCGGAGTTGGTGTCCCCGTCGTACCCGAAGACTCGCAGGAAGTACTCGCCGGCCTGCAATCCCTCGCCCCCGATCTCCTCGATGTCATCGACGCCGGCGGACCACGCCAGCAATCCGCCTGCGGAGTCGATGAGTTCCAGGTCGAGGTCGCCATCCCCGTGGTCGAACTCGATCGCCAGGTAGTGGCCCGGTCCGCTGGCCGCTGCCAGTTCGAACCTGAACCAGTCCTCGTCGCCGGATTCGTGGACCGAGAGTTCCGCGTTGTCGATCTCGCCGTGACCGCTGATGACTCCCAGGTTGGTGGCCGACAACAGAGTGTTGTTGGGTTCGAGGAGATCCCCGGCGCTGAGCAGCGTACGGTCCTCGAGTCGCTCGACCGTCGCAGCGGTGGCGTGGTGGAACGACCGGGGACGGCGAGTGCCCCGGCGGCTCGTGCCACCGCGGACTCGCCCCAGGGTTCTTTGGATCGCTCGACGCCAGAAGAGATGTGAATCAAGCCACATTGCGGCTGCCTCCTCGATTCCCGGAAGAGGGAAGTTCCAGGAGTGTCCCGGGCTGCCTCACGCCGCACCGACCGGGCGATTGGCTCGGTGGTCGAGACTCGGCACGACGGTTCGTCCCGGGCCACGCAGCGTCAGGCCAATTGGCCGGCGTGGGGCGGGGCGAGGTGAGAGGGCGACTGGCCATCGAGGCCTTCCGTCCCGGAGGACTCCACAGGGCAATCAACGGTTCACTCGGAGATCCATCGTGATCTTGAGTGCGCGACTTCCCGTTCCTAGTGGCCCACCTTTTCCCTGCAGCAGCAACCCGAGCCTACACGGACAAATTCGGATTGAGGAGACCAGTTCAGGACATTTTTTTATTTTCTTCCCAGTTCGGCAGTGAGTCCCCGTCGGCGGTGTTCCGGTCTCGCCCGGCCTGGCCGGTGCAACCCGCAGAGCCCCCGCCACTCGCCGGATCGCTTGTCCAGCGGCACCGAACAAAACCTCGCGCCGTTTCCATTCGTCTGGTAGGACCACCCCTCGGTGGCGGCTATACTGAGCGGAACACCGACCCGACGATCCCCACCCTAACGTGGCACAAATGTTCCGTCTCTCCCCGTTGCCCAGATTGCGTGGACTGGGCTCTCTGCTGGTCGCCGCTGTCGTCCTTGGTGGTCTTGTCGATCACAGCGCAGCGCAACAGAAAACGTCCAAGCAGGCAGTGCCGAAGAAAGCCCCGGCCAAGAAGCCTGCGACGAAACAGCCTGCGACGAAACAGCCTGCGACGAAACAGCCTGCGACGAAAAAGCCTGCGACGAAAAAGCCTGCGACGAAAAAGCCTGCGACCAAGAAGGAGACTCCCCAGGAAGCCGCCAAGCGTGTGGCGGCGGAAGCCGTCGAGCGGCTGCTGCGGCAGGTCTTCGGCGGTCGTCCGGCGGCCGCCAAACTCAGGCCTCCGCGCCCACCGGGTCTGCGGCCCGCGAATCTCAAGAAACCCAAGAAACCCAAGAAACCGGTGGGCAACGGCGACCCCACGGCTCGAGATCGAATTGATCTTCTGGCGCCCCAGGATCCTCGTCAGGCCAAGCTGTTGCGGCAGGCTCATGATTGGCTGAAGGCTGGCCAGCACGCCAGGGTTCTCGAGGCAGTCTCGGTGTTGCTCAATCCCCCGGCGGCGGCAAAGTTCGAGGACGATTCGTTGTTCCACAGCCAGGGGGGGCGTTGGATCACGGTCCACGACGAGGCGAACCGGATGCTGGGGGAATTGCCCGAGTCGTTCCGTGCGACATATCGGACGCGTTTTGGCGGCGAGGCGACCAAGCGGCTGGAAGAGGCCGAGGAGTCCGGTGGCGAGTCGGAGATGGTCGAGGTGGCTGATCGGTTCTTTCATACAGCTGCCGGCCGGCAGGCGGCCAATCGCCTTGCGTCTCGTCACGTCGACCGCGGTCGCCTGGGCCTGGCGGCATTCTGGCTGGACCGTTTGCTGGAGGCGGGCGATCCGGTGGCATCGGCAGCTCCGTGGCGATTGAAGGCCGCCTGGGTCTTCCACCGGGTGGGGCAGCCCGAGCGGGTCAAGACGTTGCTGGACGGACTGTCCAACGCCGGTCGGTTGACTTTGCCTGGCGGTCGCGAGGTGGACCGTGATCAGTGGCTGGGTCCGGCGCGACCGGCGATACTCCCCGAGCCGGTGTTGCAGGACTGGCCGGTTTTCTATGGCAGCCCGGGCCGACGCGGCCGCGCCGACGGTGGAGCTCCGCTGTTGCTCTCACGGTGGCACCGCCGCATGAGCCACCGCCACGCGGTTGCCGCGGTGGTTCGTGAACTGGTCGAAGACCTCGGGGATCTCGGACAATCGATGATCCCGGCATTCGTTCCGCTGGTGGTCGGCAACAAGGCGATCTTCCGCACGCTGCGAGGGATCGAGGTTGTCGACATCGACAGCGGGCGGGTGTTGTGGGAGACCCGTCCGGACGTGGCGGTGGAGAGCATGATGGCGGGTCGGCGAGGGGGCGTGTCGAGAAATGGTGTCATGGGTGGCGGGTTCGTGCCGCAGGCGGTGCGGTTCGGTGGCGGCGTGGTCGGCAACGTCCGTTTCGGAGCCGTCAACGGGGCCGCGATGAACCACCCGCTGACCGGTTTGCTGTTCCAGCACGCCCTCCATGGAATCCCCTCGAGCGACGGCCGACAGGTGTTCCTGGTACAGGAGCGGATGCTGCTGCGGGGTGCACCATCGTCGAACCGTTTCGGTGGTTTCAATCCCTTTGGTGGAAACGGCGGCAAGCAACCCGGGCACTGGAACACGCTGGCGGCCTTCGACCTGGTCAGCGGACGGCCCAGCTGGGAGGTGGGCGGGGCGAAGATGGACGAGCCCTTCGACCTGCCGTTGGCCGGAACCCGGTTCCTGGGAGCCCCGGCTCCCCAGGACGGCAAGCTGTACGTCGTCGGCGAACAAAACAACGAGGTCCGACTGTACGTGCTCGAGGCCGCCACCGGACGACCCGTCTGGTCACGGCGAATTGCCTACGTCGATGGCCCGGCACTGGGCGATCCGAACCGCCGCTGGGCCTCGTCGCATGTCGCCGTTTCTGACGGAGTGGCCGTTTGTCCGACGACGGTCGGATGGCTGGTTGGGGTCGAATGCTCGAGCCGGCGGATTCTCTGGGCACACCGCTACGCACGTCCGCAACCGGATGCCGGGTCGGGGAGGCCGGGCATGATGAGAGTGGGGATCCCCGGGGGCTACACTCCCGGAGCCCGGATGGCCTCGGGATGGGCCGCCGCACCGCCGGTGATCTGCGGTGACCGGGTCGTATTCACACCGCACTCCGAACCTGTCCTGAACTGCCTGGATCTCTACACCGGCGGTTTGCTCTGGAAGAAGAAGAAGGAGTCCTTCCTCTATGTGGCCGGGGGCTTTGCCGACCGGATGGTGCTGGTCGGAGCGGACTCGGTCGCGGCATTCGACCTGGCCGATGGAAAGGCCGCCTGGACCCACAGTCTGCAACCGTCCGAGGGCCGCCCGTGCGGTCGCGGCGTGGCCACCGATGACCACTATCACCTGCCTCTTTCGTCGGGACAGATCTGCACGCTTGGCCTCTCCGACGGCAAACTGGCCGGCCGGACCTACCTCCCCGAGTCGACCGAAGGGGGGTCGGTGCTGGGGAACCTGGTGATGTCCCGAGGGCTGGTGCTGGCACTGGGGCCCGAGGGGCTGACCGCATACGAACAGCGGGAGGCACTGGAGATTCGGATCAAGTCCGCACTCGAGAAGGACCCCGCCGATGGCTGGGCGCTGCTGAAGCAGTCGGAACTGGCCCTGTTGGGGCGTGATTATGTTGCGGCGATGGGGCGTCTGGAAGCGGTCGACCGTGGGACACTCGGGCAGGACCTGGTTCCGCGATTCCGCGATGCTCTGCGAACGGCGCTGGCCGGGGCGGTGCGAGCCGAATTGGCGGTTGGTGAGGCACGGGTCGACAAGCGGATCGAGCAACTGGCCGGGCTGGCCGATTCGACCGACCGACAGCGAGCGGTCCAGAGGCTGAGGGTCGAGCGGGCCGTAGCGCGGCAGGAGTGGGGTGATGCGGTCGCCGGCTTCCGTGAACTGGCCCGGCGGTTCGGCACGCACCGGATCGCTCAGGGTGACCAGGACTCGGTCCGGGTCCGTCTGGACAGATGGGTCAGCGGGCAACTGGCCGACCTTTGGCCGAAGCTGCCCGAAGAGCTGCGGACCGGGTTGGACAAGCAACTCGCGGCCGACGCGTCCGCGGTGATCGGCGGAGAACGGCGTCAGCAGAGGGAGTTTGTCGAGGTGTTCGCCTTCCATCCGGCCTCGCGAGCGGTCCGCTTTCACCTGGCCACGGTTGCCGCGCGGAACGGGCGTATGGGCGAGGCCGAGATGACCTGGTTGCGGCTGGCCGAGGATCCCGATCCGGCGGTCGGCGGGCGGGCCCGCAAGGCCCTGGCTGATTTCCGCAGCAAGCGGGGGCTGGGGGGGCCGGCTCGTCGAGCGGATTGGCCGCGGGAGGTCGAGATCGTGCGGGCGGCCGGGTCCTCGCAGACCGTGCGACGCCAGGACCTGGAACTCAATCGCCAGCAACTTCCGTGGTTCGACTCGCATCGCACCGTCTACGACAGCAGCCGTCAGAGGTTGATCGTCGAGCGTGCCGAGGATGGCAGGGTGGCCTGGTCGGTGCCGTTGCCCCAGTCGGGGCGGGGTGGCACCTCGATGTACCTGCCGGCTCGGGCTGTCGGACATCAGCTGGTTGTTTATCACTGCGGGGTCGTGCAGGCCCTGTCACCGACCACCCGGGAGCTGCTCTGGTCGCACTCGGTCGATGCCGGATTCGCCAGGTCGATGTCGGTACGACCCCGGCCGCCGGTTTTGGTTCCCGTAGAGAACGCTGCGATGCAGTTGAATCTCGCGTTCCGGAATGCTCGGCGAGGGCCGTTGCGAGTCGTCAACCGTGAGATCGTTTGCGTTTCGGGACGCCGCCGACTGACCACCCTCGAGCCGCAGACCGGCGAAGTGCTGTGGCAACGCGACCGCGTGGCGTCCGGGATTTCGGTGATGGGCAGCGACAAGATTGTCTATCTGGGCGGTGGCCCGGCGACGTCCAAGAGGCCGCCGACCGGGAGACCGATCGCGCTGGGCACCCTGATGCCGCTGACGATGAGGCTCACCTCGAGGCCGCCGGTAGCGCTGCGGGCCCGCGACGGGCGTCTGCTGGAGGTCGCCGGACTGGCTCGCAAGTTGCAGGGGGCGTTGCGGCTGGAGGGGACCACGATCACCTGGATCCGCAACGGCGGCAATTTCAACGTGTTCGGATTGAGTTGGAGCCACCTGTCGGTGCAGCAGGACGACGTGGTCAGCGGCAAGACGCTGTGGCAGCACAAGCTCGATGCCGGCTCGCGGCTTGGCATGATCGGCGAAAACCAACTTGTGCTGCTGGCCGCGACAGGGCGACTCGATCGCCTCGACCTGAGGACCGGCAAGCTGGCTGCCGTCGGCCAGATCGCTCCAGGAGACCTGAAGGGGGCCACCAGCATCTACGCTTTCCACGATTCGGAGAATCTGTACGTGGCGGTCAACCGGCCGATCAAGGGGAGCTTCTACTCGATCAACCTGCATTCGATTCGAGTCAACGGGCCCCTGTTGGCCTTCTCTCACGCCGCCGTCGGCGGAGCACCTCGTTGGAGGAAACAGGTTGACGGACTCAATCTCGTTCTCGATAAGCTTGAACACGCTCCGCTGCTGCTGTTGGCCTCCCGTCAGTACTTGCGAGAGGGCAACCTCAGGTACTACCTGCTGAAGCTGCAGGCTCTCGACAAGCGGACAGGGCAGATCCGTGCGTCGCTGGAGACGCCGTCGAACTACTGGAGCTTCAACGGTTTGAGGTTGAACCTGGCCGAGAGGTATCTGGAGCTGGGTTCTTACAACCAGCGGATCCGGCTGAATGTCGGCGGGCAGCAGAGGGCATCGGCCAAGCCGTAGCCGGTGGTTGACCTGACGGCCGGTTGCTTGAAGCGGCCCGATCCCGCCGCTACCCTGTGGACGCTCTGCGGTTCCCGGTCCGCCTGGATCCAGTCCTTTAGCTACCGACCCCCCCGACGGGACAACCCACGAGATGCGTGATTTCGAGTACGAGGCCCCGGTGTCGCTGGACGACGCGGTGGCGTTGTTGTCCGAGAACCCCGCTGCGGCCAGGCCGTTGGCCGGCGGGACCGACCTGATCGACCACATTCGCACGCGGCGTCTTGAGCCCGACCTGGTCGTCGACGTCAAGAAGATACCCGACCTGAACGTGCTCGAACTCACCGACGACGGTCTCCGGCTGGGGGCGGCAGTGCCGTGTTACCGGATCTACGGTGACCCGCAGATCGCTGCCGCCTATGCGGCGGTGGCCGACAGTTGCCAGATCATCGGCGCAGCGCAGATCCAGAGCCGGGCCAGTGTCGGCGGAAACCTCTGCAACAGCGGCCCCGCCGCCGACTCGACTCCTTCGTTGATCGCCTTGGGTGGTCGGGTGGTGATCGTCGGTCCGGAGGGACGTCGCGAGGTGGCCGCCGAGGACTTCTGTACGGGGCCGGGGCAGAACGTGCTGGAGTCCGGGGAGTTGGTCGTCGAGATCATCTTCCCGGCTCGGCCGGCCGTCGGTGGCTCGCACTACCGCCGTTTCATCCCTCGCAATGAAATGGACATCGCCGTGGTCGGAGTCGCTGCCGCGGTGGAACTCGACGAATCGGGCCAGTCGTTTGTCTCGGCCCGCATCGCGCTGGCCGCGGTGGCCCCGACACCTCTCTTCGTCGAGCCGGCCGGAGCGGCTCTGGCCGGTCAGGCGGTTTCTGACGAGGCCATCGCTGCGGCCGCGGCCGCGGCCCGCGAAGCGGCCACCCCGATCGATGACATGCGGGGAACCGTCGAGTTCCGCAAGCACATCAGCGGCGTGCTCACCGAGCGGGTGATCCGCGAGGCGGTGGCGCGGGCGCGGGGAGAAGAGACCGGTTACCGCATCGGACAGTGACAGGCACGTCCTTGATTCACTCGAGACGATCGACATAACGGACCAGAACAGATGGCCAAGCAACGCATCGTATCTACCTCGATCAACGGCGACCCGGTCGAGTTCCTGGCGGCACCGCGGCAGACGCTGCTGGAGGTGCTCCGCGACAACCTCGACCTGGTCGGCACCAAGGAGGGTTGCTCCAACGGCAACTGCGGTGCCTGCACGGTGATCCTGGACGGACGTCTCGTCGACAGCTGCCTGGTGCTGGCCGTCGAGGTCGAGGGAAGTGAACTCGAGACGATCGAGGGGGTGGCACCGATCGATGGGCTGCACGTGATCCAGGACGCCTTTCTGGACCAGGCGGCCCTGCAGTGCGGCATCTGCACGCCCGGGTTCATCATGTCGACCAAGGCGCTGCTTGAGGAGAACGCCTCGCCGAGCGAGGACGAGATTCGCTTTCACCTGGCCGGCAACCTCTGTCGTTGTACCGGCTACGACAAGATCGTGCGGGCCGTCCAGCAGGCGGCCGAGGGAGTGACCCACTGATGGCGACCGTCGAAGACCGCCAGTTCCGTATCGAGCCGTTTCCCGGGGGGACGCCCGGCAACCTGCGGCTGGTCGAGGACGGCCGACTGCCCGACTACGACGTGGTCGGCACCCGTCCGATCCGACACGATGGCACCGACAAGGTGACTGGACGGGCCCGCTACGGGGCCGACATCAAGCTCTCCGGACTTCTGCAGGGCTATGTGCTCAGAAGCCCCCACGCGCACGCCCGCATCAAGTCGATCGATACGTCCAAGGCCGCGGAGGTTCCCGGCGTGCACGCGGTGTGCACCAATGCCGACATGCCGTCGGCGGATCACCGCGCCGGGGACCTTGGCGAGGGGATCGTCGACTGGTACCACCTCAACCAGAACGTGCTGGCCAGCGACAAGGTGCTCTACACCGGACACGCCGTCGCGGCGGTGGCGGCCGATTCGGTGCACATCGCCGAGGAAGCGGCAAGGTTGATCGAGGTCGAGTACGAGGTGCTGACTCCGGTGCTGGACGTCCGTGAGGCCCGTACCGCCGATGCCCCGGTGCTCAACGATGATGTTCGCACCGACCTGCAGCCGGCCGGAGAGCAGGGAGACACGCCCACCAACGTCGCCAAGCACTTCCACTACGAGAAGGGTGACGTCGACGCAGGGTTTGCCGCCGCCGAACTGGTCATCGAGCGTGAGTTCACCACCAAGACGGTTCACCAGGGGTACATCGAGCCCCACACCGCAACGGCACTGTGGTCGCCGGACGGCAAGATCACCGTCTGGACCAGCACCCAGGGCTCTTTCATGATCCGCATGCAGGTGGCCGAACTGCTCGGCGTGCCAATCTCGAAGGTCAAGGTCGTACCGATGGAAATCGGTGGCGGCTTTGGCGGCAAGATCGCCGTCTACCTGCAACCGGTTGCCGCGGTGCTCTCGAAACTCTCGGGTCGCCCCGTGAAACTCAACATGGATCGGTCGAACGTCTTCGACGCGACTGGTCCCACGCCGGGTTCGTACATGAAGGTCAAGATCGGTGTTGACGCCGACGGGATGATCACCGCCGGAGAGGCCGAACTCCTGTTCGAGGCCGGAGCATTTCCCGGGTCGCCGATCAACCCCGGCTGCATGTGCGTGTTTGCCTGCTACGACGTCCCCAACGGACGGATCGACGGCTACGACATCTGTGTCAACAAGCCGCGGTCCAACGCTTACCGCGCCCCGGGGTCGACCCACGTGGCATTTGCCACCGAGACGATCGTCGACGAGATCTGCGAGGCCCGGGGGATTTGTCCTGTCGAGTTCCGCTTGAAGAACGCGGTCAAGGAAGGGGACGAGCGGGTCGACGGGGTGACCTATCCGCCGATCGGGATGTGGGAGACGATCAAGGCGGTCGAGTTGAGCGACCACTGGCAGTCGTCCCTGGACGGCCCGAACCGCGGTCGCGGTATCGCCTCGGGGTTCTGGTTCAACTTCGGGGGCAATTCGGTGGTCACGGCGACGGTCAACGAGGACGGCACGGTGTCGTTGATCGAGGGATCGACCGACATCGGAGGCACCCGGGCGGCCGTGGCGATGCAGTTGGCCGAGATCCTGGGAATCGCTGCCGAGGATGTCACGCCGACGGTCGTGGACACCGACAGCATCGGTCACACCGACGTGACCGGCGGCAGCCGCACCTGCCACGCCACGGGGCTGGCGGCGATCAAGGCGGCCGAGGACATCCAGGCTCAACTGTGTCAACGGGCGGCGATGTTGTGGGATGTCGAAGCGGACCAGGTGGAGTACGACGGCAGGGCGACATTGAGCGGACCCGAGGGTAAGACGATCAGTTTCCAGGAGATCGCCGGCAAGCTGACCCAGACCGGGGGACCGGTTGTCGGCCGCGGCTCGGTCAACGCCGACAAGCACGGCGGCGCCTTCGGCACGCACATTGCTGATGTCGAGGTCGACCCCGATACCGGCAAGGTCCAGATCCTGCGGTACACGGTCGTCCAGGACGTCGGCACGGCCATCCATCCCAGCTATGTCGAGGGCCAGATGCAGGGCGGTGCGGCCCAGGGCATCGGCTGGGCACTCAACGAGGAATACCACTACGGCGATGATGGCCACCTGCACAACGCCACCTTCCTCGATTACCGCATTCCCACCTGCTACGACCTGCCGGACATCGAGACGATCATCGTCGAGGTGCCCAACCCGGGGCACCCGTTCGGCGTTCGAGGTGTGGGCGAGGTGCCGATTGTGCCACCCCCGGCGGCGATGGCCAACGCGATCTACCGTGCCGCCGGAGTGCGGATGCGGAGCCTGCCGATGTCGCCGCCGAAGGTGTTGCACGAGTTGCTGGCCAGCGACGAATAGACCACCGGTTGAGAGCCGATGCCCCGCGTCCACATTCCCGCTCCCGCCCGTGATCTGACCGGGGGAGAGGTGGAACTGGAGGTCGAGGCGACCAGCGTGCGACGGTTGATCGGGGCACTGGACGAGCGGTATCCGGGGTTCGCCGAACGGGTGCTTGAGGACGGTGAGTTGAAGCCCGGGTTGCGGGTCGCCGTCGACGGGCACATCAGCGCGATGGGCCTGCTGGCACAACTGGAGCCCGACAGCCAGGTGCATTTTCTGCTGGCGATCGGTGGGGGCTAGCTGACGGTTTTCAGCAGCCCCGCCGCTGTCTCGAGCAGAGATTCGATGTCGAACGGCTTGCGGAAGAATGCGTCGGCACCGTGGTCGTGGGCGAACCGCTCGTGCCTCGGGTCGGAGTTGCCGGTGACGACGATGATCGGGGGGTGCGTGGCGTGGCGTGGCGTTGCCGGAGCCGGTCCAGGACGGCGAAGCCGCTGCGACGGGGCATGACCAGGTCGAGGACCACGAGATCAGGTGCGTCTCGCTCGGCACGAACCAGGGCCTCGGATCCGTCTCTTGCCTCCAGCACCCCGTACCCGCGGTGTTCGAAGGCGGTGGAGATCACTTCGAGGATTGACTCGTCGTCGTCGACCAGCAGCACGCGGAATCCTGTCGGGTCGTTCACTCGGCTCGCCTTGCTCCCCAACCGGATGGTGATCGAGTACACTAGGCCAGACCGGTGGGGTCGACAAGATCAGAATCGGCACTTCGGTGAGTGAAATTGCCGCCGACCGCGCAGATGGCAACCGGCGACTCAACGCGACCCCCTCGCCGCCAGAATTGACTCGAATCGACGGAATCGCGACGCCGTGCCTGCCACTTCCGTGATCGGTCTTCAGTGGGGCGACGAGGCAAAGGGCAAGATCGTCGACCTGCTGACCGAGGATCACGACATCGTTGTCCGCTACCAGGGTGGCAACAATGCGGGCCACACCGTCCAGTTCGACGGCCAGACCTACAAGCTCTCGCTGTTGCCGGCCGGGATTCTCCGGCCCGGTGTCGAGTCGGTCGTCACCGGTGGCGTGGTGATCGATCCCCGGGCTTTCCTCGAGGAACTCGACGGGATCGCCGATTTCAACGGCGGCATCGACGGAAACCTGTTGATCAGCAGCAGGGCTCACGTCGTTTTTCCGTGGCACATGGCCGAGGAGGCCGTGCTCGAGAAGAGCCGGGGCAGTGATGCGATCGGGACCACGATGCGGGGGATCGGCACCTGCTACCGGGACAAGGCGGGACGGACGCACGCGATTCGCATGGGCGACCTGGTCCGCGGCGAGTCACTTCGAGACAAGGTCGAGACGGTTGTCGGGCACAAGAACCGCGTGCTGCAGGCACTCGATCCCGAGTTCGAGCCGCTCGATGCCGAGGAGATCTACGGCGAGTACAGTCAGTACGCGATCCGGTTGGCGCCGTTCGTCACCGACACCACCTCGCATCTTCACAGGGCCCTCGCTGCCGGTCGGCGTGTCCTCTTTGAAGGTGCCCAGGGGTCGTTGCTCGACGTCGACCACGGCACCTTCCCCTTCGTCACTTCGTCGAACAGTTCGGGGGCCGGCATCCACTCCGGCAGTGGTGTGCCCGAGCGGGCGATCGATCGGATGATCGGAGTCGTCAAGGCCTACACGACCCGCGTGGGCGGTGGCCCGTTCCCCACCGAACTGGACGACGAGATCGGTCGGCACATCCGGGACGAGGGAAACGAGTACGGGACAGTGACCGGACGGCCGCGACGCTGCGGCTGGTTCGACGCGGTGGCGACCGGTTACGGCGCCAGACTTTCCGGAGTCGATTGCCTGGCCGTGATGCTGCTGGATGTTTTGGGCAAGCTCGAGGAGGTGCAGGTCTGTGAGGCCTACGAGATCGACGGTGAGCGGACCACGGACTTTCCCGCACAACTCGAAGATCTCGCCCGGGCCAGACCGGTGCTGAGATCGCTGCCCGGGTGGCAGGCCGACCTCACCGGCATCCGAAGGCTCGAGGATCTGCCTGTCGAGGCCCGGAACTACCTGGACGTGGTCGCCGAACTGGTCGGCTCCCCCGTCGACATCGTGTCGGTGGGTCCCGATCGTGAACAGACGATCATGGTCGACCGGGAATGAACCGGTCGCCATGACACCAGGCAGTGTTCCCGTTCCTGATTTCCACACGCCTCCGAGACTGATTCGACGACAGGACACGCGATGAAGATCCACGAGTACCAGGGCAAGGATCTGCTGAAAGCCGCCGGAGTGGCGGTGCCGCGCGGCATTGTTGCACGCACGGCCGAGGAGGCTGCTGCCGCCTTTGAGGAACTTGGCGGTGAACTGGCTGTCGTCAAGTCGCAGATTCATGCCGGGGGGCGGGGCAAGGGGCGGTTTGCCGAAGAGCCCGAACAGCCCGGAGTGGTGCTGGTCCGATCGGCCGACGAGGCCCGCGAACACGCCGCCAGGATGCTCGGCAATACCCTGGTCACGATCCAGACCGGTGAGGCGGGCAAGACGGTCAAGACTCTTTTCATCGAGGAAGGACTCGAAATCGCCCGCGAACTGTACCTGGGGATCGTGATCGACCGCGAGACCAGCAGCCCGGTGCTGATCACCTCGACCGAAGGAGGGATGGCGATCGAGGAGGTGGCTGCCGAGACACCCGAGAAGATCCACAACGAGCCGTTTGACGTCATCGACGGACTGGGCGCCGACCAGGCTCGCACCGTGGGCGAATCACTGGGGCTCGACGGGGAGGCGATGGAGAACGCCGTCGAGTTGTTTCCGGCATTGTGTCGGTTCTTCGTCGAGAACGACTGCAGCCTGACGGAGGTGAATCCCCTGGTGGTCACCGGGGGTGGGCAGTTGCTGTGCCTGGACGCGAAGGTCAGCTTCGACGACAACGCGATGTTCCGGCACGAGTCGTTCGACGACCTGCGGGATCTGGACGAGGAGGATCCGGCCGAGGTGCAGGCCGGCGAGGCGGGGTTGAGCTACGTCAAACTGGATGGAAACATCGGCTGCCTGGTCAACGGGGCCGGATTGGCGATGAGCACAATGGACCTGATCAAGCTGCACGGCGGGGAACCGGCCAACTTTCTCGATGTGGGGGGCGGAGCCAATGTCGAGGCGGTCACCGAGGCGTTCCGGATCATTCTCGATGACTCCAACGTCAAGGCGATCCTGATCAACATCTTTGGCGGGATCATGAAGTGCGACACGATCGTCGAGGCCCTGTTGGGAGCCTACGAAAACGTCGGGATCACCGTCCCGCTGGTGGTGCGACTGGAGGGAACCAACGTCGAAATGGCCCGCGAGATGCTCGAGGGGTCCGATCGTGACATCATTTCAGCCACCGACCTGACCGACGCGGCCCAGAAAGTCGTCGCCACGCTGGGTGCCTGAAATCCCGGCCCGACGGGCAACCGACTGCTTTCAGAGACTCACTACAACGAACGGCAACTTGATGAGCATTCTTGTCAACGAACAGACGAAGGTTCTCTGCCAGGGCATCACCGGCCGCGCCGGGTTGTTTCACAGTCAGCAGTGTCGCGACTACGGGACGCCGCTTGTGGGGGGAGTCACCCCCGGCAAGGGCGGGACAGAGATCGACGGGTTCCCGGTCTTCGATTCGGTCGCCGAGGCGATCGAGGCGACCGGGGCGAACACGTCGATGGTCTTTGTGCCGCCGCGTTTCTGCGCCGGCGCGATCACCGAGGCGGCCGATGCGGGGATCGAACTGATCATCGCGATCACCGAGGGCGTGCCGGTGCTCGACATGGTGCGGGTCCGCCAGCACGTCGATGGCCAGGACAACTGTCGGCTGGTGGGACCGAACTGTCCCGGAGTGATCACGCCCGGGGTGGCCAAGATCGGGATCATGCCCGGCTACATCCACTCGCCGGGCTCGGTCGGGCTGGTCAGCCGGTCCGGCACTCTGACCTACGAGGCGGCGTGGCAGTTGGGCAACGTGGGACTCGGCCAGTCGACGTGCGTGGGGATCGGCGGCGATCCGGTCAACGGAACGAATTTCATCGACGTGCTCGAGTTGTTCCAGGCCGATGCTCAGACTGAAGCGATCCTGATGATCGGCGAGATCGGGGGCAGCGCCGAGGAGCAGGCGGCGGCCTACATCGAGGCCAACGTGACCAAGCCGGTGGCGGCCTTCATCGCCGGAGCCACGGCACCCCCGGGGAAGCGGATGGGGCATGCCGGAGCGATCATCTCCGGTGGCAGTGGTACCGCTGCCGACAAGATCGCCGCCCTGCGGTCGGCCGGAGTCGAGGTTGCCGAAAGCCCGGCCGAGATGGGGGCAGCACTGAAACGGGCGATCGAGAAGGCGTCCGGGTGAGGGGCCGCTACTTCTCGTCGTCGGCGCAGACCCAGCCGCCGAGGGTGGGGTCGTGGTCGCACAGTTCCTCGGGACGGAAGTAGATGTCGATTTCGCGGGCGGCGACCTCCGGGCCCGTGTAGAGTACCTCGCCGGTCTCCTCGTCGATGACCTGGTCGCTCCCGTGGATCAGGTTCATCTGCCGGCTGGCTCCGTAGTCACCGCGGATCGTACCCGGTGCCGCATCGCGACCGTTGGTCGGGCCCATCAAGGTCCGCATCACGCCGATCGCCTCGGGACCTTCGACCACCAGTGCGATCACCGGTCCCGCCGTGATGAACTCCTCGAGCAGTGGGTAAAACGGCTTCTCGACGTGCTCGGCATAGTGCCGGCTCGCCAATTCCTCGGTCACCTGCAGCATTTTCATGCCGACGATCTTCATGCCCTTGTTCTCGATCCGGGAGAGAAGTTGCCCAGCCAGGCGGCGCTGGATGCAGTCGGGCTTGAACAGAATCAGAGAACGCTCGGTCGCCATCGTGGGAGTTCCTTGGTCGTTGGAGAATTCGTCAGTCGCCGCGATCGGCAACCGGCCGAATGCCGTGCCGGAGATTTCCGCCCGTGCCCGGGGGGCGGGTACTCTAGCGACACGTCCCTAGCCAAGCAACATCTTCCGGAAATCGCCGAAGAGGTAGTGACTGTCGTGTGGCCCGGCCGAGGCTTCGGGGTGGTATTGCACACCGAAGGCGGCCAGCGAGCGGCTGCGAATCCCTTCGACCGTCTGATCGTTGAGATTGACATGGGTCACCTCGATCTCCTCGCCGAGGCTCTCGGCTTCGATCGCAAATCCATGGTTCTGAGTCGTGATCTCGACTTGACCGGTGTCGCGGTTGAGCACCGGTTGGTTGGCTCCCCGGTGACCGAACTTCAGCTTGTAGATGTCGCCGCCCAGCGCCAGGCCCAGCAACTGGTGGCCCAGACAGATCCCGAAGATCGGTTTCCGCCCCAGCAGGCCACGGATCGTCTCGATCGCGTAGTCCAGCGGCCGGGGATCGCCGGGACCGTTGGAGAGAAATACGCCGTCGGGTTCGTGCGACAGCACCTCGTCGGCCGTCGCCGTTCCCGGAACCACGGTGACGCGGCAGCCCAACTGGCGGAGATGGCGAGGGATGTTCCATTTCATCCCGTAGTCGATGGCGACCACGTGAGGACCATCCAGCGGGTCGGAGGGCACTTCGTGCAGGCCCTCGTAACCGGGTGTCACCGCCGATTGCACCATCTCGTCCAATGACTCCGACCACTCGAAAGTCTCCTTCGGGATCACTTCCTTGACCAGGTCCTGGCCCACCAGTTCGGGGCTCGATTGCGCCTTCTGGACAAGCGACGCATCGTCGGTGTCGATCGTCGAGAGCACCCCGGTCATCGCCCCGTGGATCCGGATTCGACGTACCAGCGAACGGGTGTCGATGCCCTCGATCCCGATCACGCCGTTCTCGGCCAGGTACTCCGCCAACGACCAGTCCAGCCGCTGGTTGCTGGGATGACGGCACAACTCGCGGACCACGAATCCCCGCAGCGCCAACTGACCACTCTCGACGTCGACGGTGTTGGCACCGTAGTTGCCGATCAGCGGGTAGGTCATCGTCACGATCTGGCCGCAATAGGACGGGTCGGTCAGGATCTCCTGGTACCCCGTCATGCTCGTGTTGAACACGACCTCCCCGTAGACCTCACCGGTTGTTCCGAATCCGGTCCCGGTGAATACGGTCCCGTCAGACAGCGCCAGCTTGGCAATGCGATCGTCCATGTGCATTCCTGCTTGCTCGCCCGCACGTCGGTGGGGACCCGCGGCCGACACAACTCCGCACGCACTCCCCGTGATGCGACCGAGACAATCTCTTTACCAGATCGAGAACCCAAATTGAAGAGACCGCCATGGCTGATGCCACGGCGGTCTCCGGTTGTCTCCGGCGTCGAGGTGTCGGCCTCAGGTCGTCGACAGGTCGCTACGGACTCAGACCGCGTCGTTCTCGTTGCCGTGCAACAACACGAATTCCTCGAAGCGGATCTCGGGATTGTCGGGATCCGCAATCGACTCGAACAACCGCTCGATGACCGAATGGAAGTGTCCCTGCTTGAGCGAGTAGAAGTTGTGCTTGCCGTCCCGCCTGGCCTCGATCAGCATCGACTCACGCAACAATGCCAGGTGGTGGCTGACAGCCGGCTGGCTCTGGCCCAACCGGGCGCACAACGCTGAGACGTGCAACTCCTGCTCACGTCCGAGGTACAGCAGGATTCTCAGCCGTGTCTCATCCGACAGCAGTTTGAAGATCTGCAACAACTCGTGTTCGAGTTCGTCGGAGAGAAACAGGCCCTGGGTGGGGGCTTCCATCAAGTTCGTACTCATCGTCTCGCCTGTCTTTTCGGTTGTCTCTGGAGAGGGGGGGCCGCTGCCGGTCCCATCCGGCTGACCGACCTCCCCATCTGGTACAGAGGGGTTGGAGTTGCTCCGGTCACTTGGTTCAATCAACTTTGTGGGTTCCTCTTCTTTCTCTTGCGGTCTTTTGACCAAACAGTCCGTTGGTACGATCAGTTTCGGTGGTCCGCCAATATCTGACGGAAAATTGTCGAAACCAATCGATGTCTTTCGCTGCAAAAATCGGCCTGGCAGACCACAGACCGACTCACGAACCCGGTCGGTGAAGACGAGCACCATTGGCCGATCCGAACGAAACGAATGGACCAACAGTACTGACTGTCAGTTGGTCGGTTTAAACGACCTAAATTGTCGGGATGAATGGTGTTGTGTCAGAAATGGCGTCTCAAATTTCCGGCAACAGCGACGTACCCGAGTGGGCCGCGGTGGTTGTAGTTGAGGGGGTTACGTAAGACAGGAAGTCTAACGGCTGTTACCGATATCGGCCTGAGGTCCCGGAATCGGGCCAAGCTGACCGAACGCCCACATTATGGAGGTGGCACGGAAGCCCGTCAATGAGTTGAATGGGGAATTCCGAGTGAAACTGCGATGAAGATGTGCGAGAGGTTTGCACGTTGAGACGCGGGTCAACAGGCGGGTGTTTTCAGCAATGCCAGGCAACGATCAGGACAGGTCAGCGGATTTCTGTCGGCTCGACGGGACCGCCGCGGTGGTCACCGGTTCGTCCAGTGGCATGGGACGGGCAATCGCTTGGGAGTTGGCTCGTGGAGGCGCCCGGCTGGTTGTTCACTGTCGGAACTCGATCGATTCGGCTGAGGAACTGGTTGACTCGATTCGGTCATCCGGCGGTGAGGCCGAACTGATGGTCGCAGACCTTTCGGATCCGGTTGAGGCCGATGCGATGCTGGAGAGCAGTTGGCAGGCGTTGGGACAGGTCGATGCCTGGATCAACAACGCCGGAGTCGATCTGCTGACCGGAGCCGAGGCGGGGTGGGAATTCGATGAGAAGCTGGCCGCATTGTGGGAGGTCGATGTGCGGGCGACGATCCGGTTGGCGCGAGAGGCGGGACGTCGAATGCGGGCGGCTGACGGTGGCACGGTGCTCAACATCGGTTGGGACCAGGCCGAACGGGGGATGGGGGGAGACAGTGGTGAGTTGTTCGCGGTGGCCAAGGGGGCGGTGATGTCCTTCACACGTTCGCTGGCACTGAGCCTGGCTCCAACCGTTCGCGTCAACTGCATCGCCGCCGGGTGGATTCGTACCGCCTGGGGTGAAACGGCCTCGGACGAGTGGCAGCAGCGAGTCCTCGACGAGACTCCGCTGGGCCGCTGGGGGGAACCCGAAGACGTGGGCCGCCTGGCCCGCTTCCTGGTCAGTCGAGAGGCCGATTACCTGACCGGACAGATCATCAATGCTAACGGCGGGGCCGTGCGATAGAGGCCTTGAATCCGAAACCTGACCTGACGCAACCGACTGGAGAAATACGATGGCAGACGACGTGGTGTTGAGTGAAGCGGAAATCCAGGAGGCCCTCGTGTCTCTGCCGGACTGGGAATCAAAGGACAGCTGGCTGCAGCGCAGCTACCAGACTCCCGGTTGGCCCCACACCCTGGCCTTGGCCGCGGCGATCGGTTTCGCCGCAGAGGCCGCCTGGCATCATCCTGATCTCGAACTCGGCTATGCCCGAGTCAAGGTCAAGCTGCAGACACACCGCGTCGGTGGGATCACCACCCACGACACGGCGCTGGCGGCGCGGATCGAGGAGATCGCCACGTGGATGCCCGGAGAGGACTCGCCACTGGACGGGTTTCCCAAGAACTGGGTGAAGTGAGTGGTGGCGTCCCGGATGTTCGCGGCCGGGGTCCGTTAGGGGAGAGCGGGGAGAATGTCGGCCAACGAGCGGATCCTGTTCGTGACTGGGCACCTGGCCGAGTCGCCGCTGCGCGAGGTGCTGGCTGGCTCGTCGGAGGGAGCCGACTGGTCGTGGGAAGTGGCCGTTCTGGGGGTCAGCGTGGCGGCGTTGTTGCACACCGACCTGGTCGCGCGGCGACTGGACCTTCCCGACGGTGTCGACCGAATCGTGTTGCCCGGATGGTGCCACGGTGATCTGCAGGCCCTGGGACAGTCGCTCGGACTCCCTGTCGACCGCGGACCCAAGGACCTTTATGACCTGCCCGGGTACCTGGGGGGGGAGAGCCGCAGCGAGGTGTCGCTGGAAGCCTATTCGATCGAGATCCTGGCCGAGATCAATCATGCCTCTCGATTGAGTGAGGCCGAACTGATGGCCGAGGCGTTGCTGCTGGGCGAGTCGGGGGCCGACGTGATCGATCTGGGGATGGTGCCCGGCGAGAGCTGGCCGGGGGTGGAATCGGCGACGCGGGGACTTGTCGAGGCGGGCTTTCGGGTGTCGATCGACAGTTTTGATCGGGCAGAGGTCGAGGCTGCTGTGGCCGGGGGGGCCGAGTTGGTGCTCAGTTGCGACCCGTCCAACCTCGATTGGCTCTCTCCCCTGGCAGCCGACTCGGACATCGCCGTCGTTGCCATCCCCGAAATGACGGCCAGCCTCGATTCACTCGATCCGGTTGTTCAGCGTCTCGAATCCGACGGCGTCGACTTCCGCATCGACCCGGTTCTCGAACCGATCGGCCTGGGGTTTGCCGCGTCGCTCGAACGGTTCTTCGAGGCCCGCCGACGGTGGCCGGAGGCCGAGATGATGATGGGCACCGGCAACGTGACCGAGCTGACCGAGGTGGACAGCGCGGGCGTCAACGTCTTGTTGGCGGCCATTTGTCAGGAACTGAGGGTCGGCAGCGTGTTGACGACCGAGGTGATCAACTGGTGTCGCACCTCGGTGGCAGAACTCGATTTCGCCCGCCGTCTGCTGCATCACAGCCTCGAGCGGGGTGTGCTGCCCAAGCACATCGATTCGAGCCTGGTCACGCTGAGGGATCCGTCCGAAAAAGGTGAGCGGGCCGACACACTTGAACAACTGGCGGAGGCCTTGACCGATCCGAATTTTCGGATCTTCGTCGAGCACCGTGACCGTCGCCATGGAATCCTGCACGTGATGAACCGCGACGGGCACTGGCAGCACACCGACCCCTACCAGCTCTTCGACACGGTCCTGGCGGCCACCGGCATCCAGTTGTCTGCCGAACACGCCTTCTACCTGGGCTACGAATTGGCCAAGGCCCACACCGCGTTGACCCTGGGCAAGCGGTATGTCCAGGACCAGGCCCTGTCATGGGGCTGGCTGACGGTCGAGGAAACCAGCGCCGTGCACCGGCGGCTTGTCGGGGAGGGCCAGTGATGGACCGGGATCCGTCGCATGTTCCGGTGGTCGTCGAACTCGACCCGATGCCCGACGTGTTGGCGGCGCTCGAGTCGGTGTCCGATCTGCCGGATGTGGTGCTGTTGGAGAGCCGGATCGACCGCGAGGAGGTCAGCCGGTACTCGTTCCTGGTGGCCGATCCGGTAGAATTCGTGGACTGCGTCGAGCCGGCGACGGGGACGGATCCGTTCGGTCAGCTCAAGGCCCTGCTCGATCCGTTTCGGACCGGCCGGGTTGCCGGATTGCCTCCTTTCCAGGGGGGCGTGGTCGGACTGCTGGGCTATGAACTCGGGGCGGCCTGGGAAAAGGTTCCCCGTCCTCCGCATGACGAGTTTGCCCTGCCGGCGTTGGCCGCGGGCGTGTACGACCGGGTGTTGGCCTGGGACCACGTCCTGGGCCGGGCCTGGATCATCTCGCAGGGATTCCCCGAAACTGATCTCGGGGTGCGTCGGCAGCGAGCCGAACAGCGTGCTGCCGAGTTGGTGTCGCGTCTGGAAGCGGCCGACCGATCGGTCGTGGCGGTTGCGGAACCGCCACCGGGATCTCTCGACCCCGAACAACTCGCCCCGCTCTGGCCGGTCGACGGTCACGACGGGCTCTTCAGCGACTTTTCACGGGAGGCCTATCTCGAAGCGGTCCGCCGCGTGATCGAGTACATCCACGCCGGCGATATCTTCCAGGCCAATCTCTCGCAACGACTGCTGGCTCGGCAACCTGCCCCCGCCCGCGAACTCTATGCCCGACTGCGTCAGCGCAACCCGGCACCGTTTTCCGGCTACATGGCTCACGCCGACTGGGAGATCGTCAGCGCGTCGCCCGAGCGGTTCGTTTCGCTCAGGGACGGGTTGGTCGAGACCCGTCCGATCAAGGGCACCCGGCGTCGACCGGGCGATCCCGAGACGAGGGTGCTGGTGCAGGGAGAGTTGTACGAGAGCGAGAAGGACCAGGCCGAGAACGTGATGATCGTGGACCTGCTCCGCAACGACCTCTCGCGTGTCTGCCGCCCGTCGTCGGTGACGGTGCCGCTGTTGTGCGGGGTGGAGGTTTACGAGACCGTGCTGCACCTGGTCTCACAGATCCGCGGAGTGCTGCGGGACGGCCTGGTCGCGTGGGACCTGCTGGAGGCGGTCTTTCCCGGAGGGTCGATCACCGGGGCGCCGAAGGTGCGGGCGATGGAGGTGATCGCCGAACTGGAACCGACCGTCCGGGGTCCGTACTGTGGCAGCCTGTTCTATGTCGGCTGCGATGGATCGATGGACAGCAGCATTCTGATCCGCACCTTTGTTGTCCGCTGTGGCTGGGTGCAGTGTTCGGTTGGTGGCGGCATCGTGGCACAATCGGACCCGGTGGCCGAGTACAACGAAACGATGGACAAGGCGGCGGGGATGCTCAGAGCCCTGGCCTGAAGAGGATGCTGATGATTCTGCTGATCGACAACTACGACAGCTTTGTCTACAACCTCGCGAGGTACTTCGAGGAACTGGGCATCGAGGTCGAGGTGGTCCGCAACGACGCGGTGTCGGTCGAGTCGGTGATCGAGCGGTCTCCGGAAGCGATCGTCCTGTCGCCGGGACCGTGTGGGCCGGACAACGCCGGGATCTCGGTTGAACTGGTTCGGGCGGCGCTGGGCCGGATTCCGCTGCTGGGCGTCTGCCTGGGCCACCAGGTGTTGGCGGCGGCCACGGGTGGACGTGTCGTCAGGGCCCCGATGCCGGTCCATGGACAGGTGGCCCGAATCGAGCACGACGAGGGTGGACAGGACGGCGGGGGGCTGTTCGCCGGGATCGCGAATCCGCTGATCGCGACGCGGTACCATTCACTGATCGTCGAGCCCGAGGCACTCCCGGCCACGTGGCAGGTCACTGCCCGGACCGGGGACGGCCTGTTGATGGCGATGTCCCACCGCCAGCACCCGGCCGTGGGTGTTCAGTTCCACCCCGAGAGCGTGCTGACCGGTTCGGGGCACCAGCTCTTGTGGAACTTTTTGGACCTGGCCGGTCTCGTCAGCGGTCCGATGCCGGTGGTGCTCAACCCCGAACCGTCATCCCGCGGCCACCATGTTGTCGGATCTCTCGATCGCTACCGAGTCGATGCGGTCTTTCCCGATATCGAAGCGCCCGCCTCGACCGTGTTGCATTGGTAGCGCAGCCGTCAGGATCCCCCCAGCCGTCATCTCCGGTGGTCCCGCCAGTGGTCCCGTGACCGTCGTGTCCGGTCGAGCGGAGAGCCGAGAGCCGGGTTGCGGCGTGATCACGCAGATTGCAGGCATCCGGGTCGGGGTGGGTCGCCGATAAGCGGCGAGGTGTCTGCCGACGGTGGACGGCCATGGCGACCGCCCGGAGGAGATGACCACGATGCGGAAGATCCCGACACGGTGTTCGGTCCTGATCGCAGTCCTGGTCCTGGCGATCATGATTCCGGGAGTTTCCTCGGCGGAGGTCCGTGTCAAACGGGTGAAATCGCAGCGAGGTCTGTCATGGCACAAGACCTTCGCCGCCGCACAGACCGAGGCACGGCGGCGGGGACTGCCGTTGCTGGTCCACTTCCATGCGAGTTGGTGTGGTGCGTGCCGCAGGATGGAACGCGATGTCCTGGACTCGCCCGAACTGGCGACTCGGCTGGCAAATCGCGTGGTGGCGGTCAAGGTCGATACGGACCGCGAGCCGACCGTCACGTCGCGTTTCCGGGTCAAGCTGCTTCCGACCGACCTGGTGGTGACCGCCGACGGCAAGGCACTGGCCAGGACGGAGGGATACCAGGGATTGAGGAACTACCTGGCGAAGATGCTGCCGGCGGTGACCAGGCACCTGGCCGCACATCCGCCGAAGCCGGCCACCGGTGGATCTGGCGAGGGCCAGACGGTGATCGCGAAGAAGTCCGGAAAAACGGCGGCTGCCGGAACGACCGCCAGGACCAAGTCGGCACCCCGACTCGGTTTGGCCGGTTACTCGCCGGTGGCGCTCTGGACCCAGAAGCGGTGGCACCGTGGTGACAAGAAGTTCACCTGCCGGGTGGGCCGGGTGGTCTACCGCCTGGCTTCGGCCGCGGAACTCGATCGGTTCCGATCGGAGCCATCTCGATTTGCACCTCGGCTGGAGGGCCATGACGTGGTGCAGCACCTGGACACCGGTCGCAAGGTGGCCGGGAGCATCAAGTACGCTTACTTCTACGGGGATGGGCTGTACCTCTTCGTTGACGCCGAGAGCAAGGCACGCTTCTTCAAGTCACCGGCCCGTTACGCGGCAGCGGCTGGCCGGCGCTGAGTCGGCATCGAACCGGGCGGGTCCGACACTGCTCTCACTTCTTCCCGGCCTTCAGTCTCCGGCGATATCGCTGATAGAACCGTGTCTGTCGGCTCTCGGGCCGGAACGGACGACCGTCGACGAAGACACCCTTGACCTGCGAGGTGACCTGCAGGGGCGAGCCGTCGAGGATCACGATGTTGGCGTGCTTGCCGACATCGAGTGATCCGACCTGTTTGTCGATCCCCAGCACGCGGGCGGCTCCCAGCGTGACGCTGTGCAGGGCAGCAGCTTCGGGCAGTCCGAAGGCCACCGCCATTGCCGCTTCGAAGGGCGCGTTGCGGCTGTTCGAGGCGTTGTCGCTGCGGATGCAGAAGCGGACACCGGCCTCGTGCAACCGTCCGGCGTTGGCGTAGGGGGCGTCGGAGGGGTCCCAGCTCTTCACCGGGGCCCGCATCACCGGGCCGACGATCACCGGAATGTCCCGCGTCTTCAGCGCCGCGGCGACCTTCCAGGCATTGGTCCCGCCGGTGATGACCAGTTTCAGTTTCTCGGACTCGGCAAACTGGATTGCTTCGACGATCGCCTGCCGACTGTGCGCTTCGATCAGCACCGGCTTCCGGCCGGTGATGTAGGGACCCATCGCGTCGAGCCGAGGGTCACCGATCGGGCCGGGTCGCTTGGCGGCTCGGGCCGCGGTGAGCAGCGTGTGGTACTGGCGGGCCTGGGCGATCAGGCGGCGGAACTGGTCGGCACGTTGTTTGCGTTTTGCGTTGTTCGAGTCGGTGGGCCAGTGGACCCGCAGCCCCAGTTCGTATTCGACGACCATCTCGGGCGCCGTCCAACCGGCCAGTTGCACCAGCGACGCCTGTCCGGCGACCAGGCCGCCGCTGGGGTGGACCAGCGCCGAGGTGATCCCGCCGGCGCGGGCAACCGGGAACAGTTCGCTGTCGGGGTTGATCGCCACGCCGGCCCGCAGGTCAGGTTGCAGGTCGCCTCCTTCGCTGAAGTCGAGAGTTTCGCGGACCTTCTTGATCTCGGCCAATCCCAGGGTTGTCCCGGCATCGATCAGGCCGGGGTAGACGTGCAGTCCCGAGACATCGATGACACGGGCGCCATCGGGTGGATTGACTCCGGGACCCAGGGCAGCGATCTTGCCCTCGTCAATCACCAGCGTGCCGGCCACGGCGGGGCCCGACACCGGGTGCAGCGTGCCGCCGACCAGTGCGTAACTTGCCCGGTCACCGTCGTCGGCCGGCAGAATCGTCGCGGAACGCCGCCTTGCGGGATCGATCAGACGGATCGGTGCCGGCGACACCGTCCGCCGCCGGGCCGTCTTGGACATCGCCGTGGGATGGGTCTGGCGCGAGAAGAACACCTCACCGTCGATCAGGGTCAACTCGCATCGGGCAAAAGAGTTGAGGGGATGAGCATTGAAGATCGCCAGGTCGGCATCCTTGCCCACTTCGACGGACCCCATCCGTTTGTCCAGCCCCAGTTCACGGGCGGAGTTCAGGGTGACGGTGGCCAGGGCGCGGTCGGGGTGCATGTTGCCGTAGCGGATCGGCTTGGCGGCTTCCTGGTACAGGTGCCGGATCAACTCCCTGTCGTCGCTCTTGATCACCACGTTGGCCCCGGCTTCCGACAGCAGAGCCGCGTTGTAGGGCGTGGCGTCGTAGGCTTCGACCTTGTACGCCCACCAGTCGGAGAAAGTGCTGCAACTGGCCCCGTGAGCCGCGATCTCCGGCGCGATCTTGTACCCCTCGAGCACGTGCTGCAGCGACCAGACTCGAATGCCCAGGTTCTCGGCCACCCGCAGCAACATCAGGATCTCGTCGGCGCGGTAGCAGTGGCTGTGGATGAACTTCTGGTGGTTGACGATTTCGGCCAAGGCCTCGAGACGCAGGTCGCGTCGCGGTGGCAGCAGCTTGTCCCCGTCGGCCGACTGCCGGGCCATCCGGTACTGCTGCCAGCGTCGGCGGTAGTCGATCGCTTCGAGAAAGGCTCGATTGAGCGTGGCTTCGACACCCATCCGCGTGTTGGGGAAGCGGGTGGTGCGGAACTTGACGTTCTCTCCGAGGGCGAACTTGACTCCCTGGGGTGCGTCGGCGAGGACCTGTTCGGCGACCGTCCGGCCGTACTTCAACTTGACCACCGCGTCCTGGCCGCCCACCACGTTGGCTGAACCATGCAGCAACCTCGCCGCGGTCACTCCGCCGGCCAGGGCGCGGAATTCCGACACATCCTCGGTATTGACCACGTCCTTGATCCGGACCTCCGGGACGATCGACTGGGTCGACTCGTTGATCCCCTGGGTGATCTTGATGTGGCTGTGAGTGTCGATGATCCCGGGCATCACGAATTGGCCGGTGGCGTCGATGACCACGGTGCCACGGTCGGCGGCCAGGTCGCTGCCGATGGCTGCGATCTTGCCATTGCGGATCAGGATCGAGTGGCCCGGCAGGGTGCGGCCGGTGCCGGTCAGGACCGTCGCGTTCCGGATCAAAAGGTTGCCACCGGTCGTCACCGATCTCGTCAGGCGGTCACGCTCGATTTCCGACGGTCGAGTCGGTTCGTCGGTGGTCGTTCGCGACAGGGGGGGGGGAGGGGGCGAATCGGCTGTCGGAGCGGCGGGGTCGGAAGTGGCCGAGGGACGTGGCTTGGCCGACTTGTTGTATTCGAACAGAACCCCGTCGACCAGCACGTAACGGACGCGGCTGCCGGAGTCTTCGAAGCGGCCGGTCCAGAGCACGACGTGGCCGAGGCGTCCGGGGTCGAGGGTGCCGAGGCGTTTGGGGAGGCCGAGGATGCGGGCCGGACCCGTGGTCAGTGCGGCGAGCGCATCGGTGACGGACCAGCCGTGCTCGATCGCCCTGCGGACTTCCCGGAGCAGTTCACCCCGGTCCTTGAGTCCACGGGATCCCACTCCCAGTCCCAGGCCACGGCGTTGCAGTTGGCCGACTCCACGGACCCGCTTGACCCATTTCTGTTTCTTTGCTTGCTGGACCTTCAGGGGCTCGGCAAGCGAGGCGGTCAACTTGCCCGCCGACGACCCGGGACGAAGTTTCGGTTCGGTACCGAATCGCATCGAAAGCAGCAGGTCGAATCGACCCTTCTCGAGTTGATCGAGGCACTCGGTGGCCGAGTCGACTCCGAGCAGCACCGGCTGGATCTTGTGTTCACCGCAGAAGGCGATGGCCCGGTGAATGTCGTCTCGCGTGCTGACCCGAAACGCGGGGCGTCGGCGACGATCGAGAACCTCGTTGAGAGCTTCGAGCACATCATCGGCCGGCGGTCGCGGGACGTCCGGGATGGCTTCGGCGTAGAGCCGCCGGTGCCGGGCAAATCGCCGTGCGTCCAGGAAGGCCTGTCGAAGGTGTGCGTGAGCTCCCATCAGGGTTTTCGGGTAGCCGTTGCCGCCCGGCGGACGCAGGGCGAAGGTGGCCAGGGTCGGCTTGGTGACGATTGACTCTCGCGGTGGCAGGCCGGCGGTCGATACCAGGGCGGTGGTACCGCTGGAGATGCGACCGTCGGGAACCACGTGGACGCTGGTGAAGCCCTGTTGGCGGATACCCGTCAGGCGGCCGGCATCGAGGTGGAGCGCCGATTCGGCGGCGAACTGGGGCGTCAGGCTCTTTCGATTGTCCGGCCGAGTAGCGGCCAGCACGTAACGCGAAAAATTGACCGGCCGCCCGGGGGGGCTCGGTAAGGCCGCCTTCTCGGACAACAGGTCACCGGCGTCGGCATCGATGAACCCGGCGTAGGCGATCAATCCACTGCCGTCGACCGTCACCGCCTCGGGCGGGACGACCGCTTCAGGGCCGGCAGCCACGATCACGCCGTCACGGATGACCAGGATGCCGCGGCGATCTTCCCGGCCCGGCGATCGTACCAGCCTCGCTCCGGTGATCGCGTAGACGCGAGGACGAAACCCGGCGACCCGTCCGGTGCGGTCCTGTGCCAGGCCGTCATCCGGTGACAGGCACAGGTTGCCGAACAACATGACGGCAACGGCCGGCAGAAGGGACATGTGGGGATGTCGAGAAGCTGCGTGTGGGATTCGCATCGGCGTGCTCGAGATAACGAGGCAAATGGGGGCGTTTGATCTGAAACCCAGCCTAACAGCGCGTCGAGTCGGCATGCCAGCGGGGGTGAGACAGGAGATGTGTCGGCAAGCTGCGCGGGGAGGGCCATCTCTGGAATTGACACGTCAAGACGATGCAGTATCATGGTGTCAGTCTGAGAGTGGGCGGGAAATTCGAGGTTCCTGCTGTCGATTCCAGGCGGTTACCGTCCGGAAGCGACGACGACGGATGACGCTCGAAGGCTGGCTAAATTCCCTACACGGGACCTCTCGACACCGGGCGCCGGCTCGGGTTCTTCAGCAGGGTCTGGATTGTTCCGATCTCGGCTGCAGACTGAACTGGACTCGGAATTGGGTTCTGTCGGGTTCACGGTGCGGGCGTGTTCCTGTGCCGTGGATCAACCTGAACTGACAGGGTGCTGTCGGTCACCGGAGCGAGTCGGCAACGGCTGTGGACGGGATACGACCGGTTTGCTCATTCAGCGCATGTTTTGCAACGACCTGGAAAGGCTAGATGGCTGACCAAGATAACGGGCCCTCGTCTGAAGAGCCCCAAGAGACACCCGGCGAGCCGGTTTCCGAGACCTCCTCGGAATCCGCCTCCCCGACTCCTTCGTCCGAAGATCAGGTTGACCAACCTTCTCCGGTTGAGAGGCCCTTGCCGGATGGGGCCGTCGTGTTGACTGACGACGATGGAGAAATCCCCGACTCCAATGATTCGGGGATGCAGCAACCAAACCGACGACGTCGCCGTCGCCGTCGCCGCCGCGGACGCGGTGGTGGTGGTGGCGTCGGTGGCGGCGGTGGTGGCGGCGGTGGTGGCGGCGGTGGTGGCGGTGGTGGCGGTGGTGGCGGTGGTGGCGTCGGTGGCGGTGGTGGACGAGGCGGCGGCGGTGGAGCCGTGTCCGGCCAGAGCCGTTCTCGACAGGACATTCCAGTCGTAGAGGGTGTAATCGAAGGCGTGCTGGAACTGCACCCCAAGGGGTACGGTTTCCTCCGCGACCCACAAAAGAACTACGCCGCGCAGGATTCTGACCCGTTCGTCTCCAGTTCGGTTGTCGAACGCTTCGGTTTGCGGCCCGGGGGGCTGATCAGGGGCGAGGTGGGACCGGGGTCAAAGGGCCAGGGGCCGCGGTTGAAGACGATCGAGACGGTCGACCGGTTGACTGTCGAGAACCACCAGGAGTTGCCTCACTTCGAAGATCTGACGCCGATCACTCCTTCGGAGAAGATCCAGCTCGAGACCGGACCCAAGCCGGTGACAATGCGTGTGATGGACCTGCTGACACCCATCGGAAAGGGACAGAGGGCCCTGATCGTCGCGCCGCCGCGAACCGGCAAGACGATGTTGTTGCAGGAAATTGCCGACTCGGTCAGTGAGAATCATCCCGAGTTGCACCTGATGGTGCTGTTGATCGACGAGCGGCCCGAGGAAGTCACCGAGATGCGTCGGCGCGTCAAGGGCGAGGTGATTGCCAGTTCGATGGACCGTGAGGTCGAGAGCCACGTGCGGATCGGTCAGTTGATCATCGAGCGGAGCAAGCGGTTGGCCGAGGCGGGGCATGGTGTGTTCGTGTTGCTGGACAGCATCACGCGGACCGCACGGGCCTTCAACAAGTGGGTCGGCAACACCGGGCGAACGATGAGCGGCGGGCTGGATATCAAGGCGTTGGAGATCCCCCGCAAGATGTTCGGTACCGCGAGGCGGTTCGAAGAGGGCGGGTCTCTGACGGTTGTCGCCACAGCCCTGATCGAGACCGGCAGCCGGATGGACGATGCGATCTTCCAGGAGTTCAAGGGCACGGGCAACATGGAGATGATGCTCAGCCGCGATCTCGCCGACCGCCGCATCTGGCCGTCGATTGACATCACCCGTTCCGGGACGCGTCACGAAGAGAATTTCTTCACCGAGGAAGAGTACGAGTACGTGACGATGATCCGTCGTCACTTGATCACGCTGACACCCGCCGATGCCATGGAGAAGCTGATCAAGATGATGGAGAAGTTCCCGAGCAACGCGGAGTTCTTTGAGAAGGTCCGCTTGTTGATGTGAGGCCTGCTGGTCTCGCACCAGCGGGGCCCCGGGAGTCGCCACGCTGTCGGGGTTTTGGCCCGAATCGGCAGCCGCGTCTCCTTAGACGGGCCGTGGGATCAGGGCACGGCGGAGCCGTTCGTACTGGCCGGGAGCGACCAGGCAGACAAAGACCGTGCCCGAATCGGTGTCGGTCCAGGCGGTCGTGCTGAACCGCCCCGATTTCGAATACCTCGGCCGGGCACTGGTCATGTCGTCAGCCGTGGGTGTCTCGGCCACCTCCTCGATCGGCACAGCCAGCAGCAGGCCGGCGATCGCGCCACGTCGTGCGAGTGGCACTCGGAAGGCCATCACCGCGACCGAATCGCGGTCGGGCCATCCGCGGGCGGGCCGATGCAACCACGACGGATCCCAACTCGACGGCAGCGGCGGACCGCCCTGTGATTCGAGCCACTCGGGCAGCGCCGCCAGGGCTTCGTCGTCATCGACCGTCTCGAATCGTGTGTCTGGCCAGTTGCGGATCTGCTCGACGGTCAGCAGCCCGGGAGAAACCAGGCTCAACCGCCACGCCACGCCGACGCCGACCAGCAATACCAGTGCCACCGCCGCGCTCCAGAGGGGACGTCGAGCGGACGTGCGTTCCGAAGGGCCGTCGTCGGAAACCTCGATGTCGGATCGAGGTGAACTGTGGGCATCGACCGCCGAGAGGATCCTGCCGGCCAAACCATCAGGTGGCGGAGATGTCTCGGATGCGATGTCGGCTGCGGCGTCGAGGAAGGCAAGATCCCAGTCGCGGCGCTGAGAAACCGTTCGCCTGCAGTCGGGGCAGCTATCCAGGTGCTGTCGCGCGGCAGCGAGCTCGGAATCGTCCCAGTCCGATCCATCGGGTCGGGCGGCGTCGAGTTGCTGGAGGGCGTCGTGGCACTTCATGAAGTTGGGGCCTGGGTTATCCGGTGTGAGCGACGTTGTGATCGGGCAGCGGAACGAATTCGCCGAGTCGGTCGCGGAGACGCGTCTTGGCTCGAGACAGTCGGCTCATCACGGTCCCGATCGGCAGGTCGAGCGATTCGCCAATCTCCCGGTAGCTCATCTCCTCGAAGAAATACAGCACGATTGGTACCCGGAATTCCTCGGGCAGGCAGTCCAGTGCCAACAGAATCGCCTCGCCGTCGATTTCCGTGTTCGAGTGTTCTGGGGCGGTGGGTTCTCCGAGTGCATCGAGCGAGATGGTGGAGGCCCGCCGTCGGCTGCGGACCAGTTTCAGGAATTCGTTGCGGAGAATCGTACATAGCCAGGCACGAACCTTGGTGGTGTCGCGGAGCTGATCTCCGTGTGCGTGGGCCGCCAGGAATGTCTGCTGCACCAAGTCCTCGGCATCGGTCGGACAACCGGACAACCGCCGCGCGAGCCCGAAAAGCAGGCCGGCGTATTGCTCGACCAACTCTTCGAGATCCAGCGACGGGCCGGGAATGTGGTCCCGAGACGTTGCCATTGAAACTGAAGATCCGTGAGTTCGTGAAGATATTCCCGGGAATCGGCTCTCGGTGACAAGTCACCGTCGTTTCGCAGTTCGAGGACCACACCCTTCTGGATGGGACGCGAAAATTGCTCACCGAGTTCCGCTCGGAATTGGGGTTTTCAGGGTATCTGCGCGACGAACGAATTGCCAATTTGACGAGCGAATTGCCGATTTGGGGGTCGAATCGAAGTGGTGTTGGTTGTCAGTCGAGAAAAAAACTGGATAGACTCGGGAACATTCCAGGGGTTCTTGGGATCAGGAGGAGGGACGGCGGTGTGAAATCCGCCCGATCCGAAACGGGTGGGATCCGATCCCGCTGGGACGTTTTCAGTAGAACAGGAGTGTGTGGTCATGCGTTTCTTTTCGATCCTGTTGGCCAGTGCTTTTCTTGCAGTGGTTGGCTGCGGTGGCGGTGATGAGACAGATGGTTCGACCAGTGGAGTCAAGGGACCCACGGGTTCGGATCTTGCTCCGGCCGGGATGGATCCCAAGAACATGCCGGTCGACGTGGTCAAAGATGACGACGGAAATGTCGTCGATCCTGGCGGCAAGGAGGAACCGCCCGAGGGTGCATCGGTGATCCCCAAGCAGGTCATCAGCAAATTCCAGGGTGGCGGCAAGAAGAAGGCTTCGAAGGACGTCAAGAAGGAAACTCCGAAGAAGGACAAGAAGGCCGACGGCGGCAAGAAGGAGACTCCGAAGAAGGACAAGAAGGCCGACGGCGGCAAGAAGAAGGAGAAGAAGAAGGGCTAGCCCCTCTCTTTCTCACTGCGACTTTCAACACCCCCGTGACCGCCGACCGGTTGCGGGGGTGTTGTCTTGTCGAAACCCGGACCGAGTCGCGATCGGGTCGGCCTTACTACCTGATCGTCGCCGTCTGGACGGCCAGTTGCTCGAGCCGTTCGGGGACGGGGTCGGGCAACTCGGTCGAAGCGATGACCGACGGACAGCCGTCGGCGTCGGGGACCAGTTCCAGCGGCGGGTCGGCCATGTCCAGGTGATAGAACCGGGCACTGGGGAAGATGTCGGCCGGGTAGGTGAAGTTGTCGAGCATGGCCAGCGCCACGCAGGCGGCCGAGCCGGTGGCGCTTTCGAGCATCCCGCCGACCCAGCAGGGGATTCCGGCCTGTTGGCAGACATCGTGGATCGCCACCGCATTGGTCAGTCCGCCGACGCGGCCGGGCTTGATGTTGATCCAGCCGCAGGCACCGATGCGGCAGGCCTGCTGGGCCCGGTGCACCGAGACGATCGTCTCGTCGAGACAGACTGGGGTGTCCAGTTCAGCCTGCAGCGTGGCGTGGTCGAGCAGGTCGTCGTGAGCCAGGGGTTGTTCGATCATCGCCAGGCCCAGTTCGTCGACCTCGGCGAAGACCGCCCGGTCCGCCAGCGTGTACCCGCTGTTGCAGTCGATGTGGAACACGTGGTCGGGAAAGGACTCGCGGACGCGGCGCAGCATCGGCAGATCCCAGCCGGGACGGAACTTCAGTTTCACCCGTGGGAACCGTTGGTCGACGGCCGTTCCGATGCCCTCGAGGAGGTCGTCGAGATTGTCCATCACGCCGAAGTCGGCACCGACGGCGACCTGGTCGCGGGTGGCTCCCAGCAGGCGGTGCAGCGGCGTCCCCGTCCGTCGGCTCTCCAGGCCCCACCAGGCGACGTCGAGTGCCGCCTTGGCGAACGGGTTGCCCTTGTAGAGAGACATCCTGTCCTGGAGTTCTTCTCCGGAGGTGATGTCGTGGCCGATGACGGCCGGTGCAAACCAGTCGCGACTCACCGCGAAGGCCCCCCCGGCCCATTCGGGGCTGTAGCACGGGGCCGCAAACGGTGCACTCTCGCCCCACCCGTACAGCGAGCCACTGGACATTCGACACAACACCGCGTGAATCGCCGTGTCTTCGCCGTAGGCCGTCTTCCACGGATAGATCAACGGCATGGCAACGTGGTAGAGGTCGATGCGGTCGATCTTCATCATTGACTCCCGGTACCGAGCCCTCCTGCGGCCGATACCAGTTGGGTCGAAGTCTCAGGAATCGGGCAGGTTCCAGAATTCGTCTTCGGCACTCTCGGAGTCCTGGGACGACTCGAGTCCTGGTGGCAACGGGGGTGGCTTGATGGTCTGTCGCCCGCCGTCCGATTTTCGCCTGCTGCTCGACCGCTTGCGGCCGGGCGTGTCTACGCTGGTTGTCCGCGTCTTCGGCTTCTTCTTGCGACGAGCCCGCTTGCGTCCGCCGGGAGTGGTGCCTGGTGGGGCGGTCGGCTTGGACAGATCGAGGATCTCGTCGTCGTCGTCCGGAAGTTGCACGGCGACCGCATCGGTCGAATCGGCCCATTTCTCGACCTGGAAGTCGTCGAGTGGTGTCCCCGGTCTCCGGTCCTCCGACGGAGACTCCTCGTCGGTTTTCCCGTCGGTTTTCCCGTCGACCTCGGTTGTCACCACGTTTTCGGGTCGGACGATCTCGGTCGTGGCCTCGCGACCTCCGGTGACATCGATCGCGGTGACGTGGACGCGGGCCTGGCCGTCGTAGGCAATCGTCACGGCGATCTCGGATCCTTCGGAGAGATCGGGTGAGAGGTCATCGATGATGCACTCTCCCAGCGGGACGTGTGGTCGACCCTCGGTCGCCGGACTCTCGACGATCTGCAAGTGCACCCGTTTCTGGTTTTCGACGACCGTGCCGAACGTCTGCGTGAACTTCGCCGGCAACGGGCTGTTGGCCGGGATCAGGTAGTGCGGCACGCGGATCTTCTGGTCGTTCTGGACCAGGATGCCCAGGCCGCGGGCATTGACGCTGATCTGTTTCATCCGGGCCAGGCGGCTCGAAACCTCCTTGTTGCGGATCGCCTTGGCAAACTCGGTATTGGTCAGCAGCATCCCCGCGTAGTAGGTGGCTCCATGAGCGATCGACTGGTCAGGAGAGAGGGAGGTGTTGAGCGTGCGGCCGCCGAGTTCCTTGAGCCGGTTACGGATCATCGGCATCCGCGAGGCTCCGCCGGTGGTGAGAATCACGTCGACGTGGGCCCAGCCCATCTGGTTGTCCGCCAACAGTTTCTGGGTGATCACGGCGGTGCGTTCGACCAGCGGCTGGGTCAATTCGGCGAATTTCTGCTGTTGGACCTGGTAGGTCTTGCGGTGCGTGTCGTGCTGCACCGTGAGTGCGGCACGGGGGCGGACCGAGAGGCTCCGCTTGGTCGTTTCGACTTCCAGGGCCAGTGCCTGGAGGCTTCGTGGATCTTCACGCGGGTCGGCCTTGAAGTCGCCCACGAACCGATCGCAGATGGCCCGTTCCAGGGCCGCGTTCCAGTCGATGCCCCCCAGTCGCAGGTCGCCGCTGCTGGCCACCACGCAGACCTCGTCCTGGTGGTACCTGACCAGCGAGAGGTCGAAGGTGCCCCCGCCGAGGTCATAGACCAGGATCCGCTGCTCGTCGGCCAGTTCGGTGAACCACAGGCCCTCGGTGCCCAGCACATAGCACAGTGCCGCGGCAACCGGTTCATTGATGATGTCGACCTGCTTGAGCCCCGCCCGGTGGCCCGCTTCGATCGTCGCTCCGCGCTGCAACTCGCTGAACTGGGCCGGCACGGTGACCACAGCTCGCTCGACCACTCCGATCTGCTCGTTGGCGGCGGCCAGCAGTTTTCTGAGTACGTAGCTGGCGATGTCGACCGGGGTGTAGGTCTGACCGTCGATGGTCCAGTGGTGCGTGGGGTCGCCGATGTGCCGCTTCGAGTTCTGCACGACGCGGTCCGGGCGGACGATGGCGTTCCGCAGGGCCTCGGTGCCGACGACGACCTGTTGGTCGTCGTCGAAGAAGATCACCGAGGGCGTGGCCAGTTCGCCTTCCTGGTTGGCCAGGGTGACCGGTTCGCCGTGCTCGTTGAGGTAGGCCAGGCAGGAATAGGTCGTGCCCAGGTCAATCCCGACGGCGTGCGCTTTTTGCGTCTTCACGTCTGACCGTCCGTCTCTGTCAGCCCGCCTCTCGGTGTCCGCCGCCAGCCCACCACAAGGGACGTGGCACGGCGATTGGCTCCATGCTACCATCACCGCGCCAAGGCCTCCAGAGAATCGCGGTGGGAGGAAAACGAGTGACGCAGGTTGTGGCGGGCAGGAACGGGTCAAAGATCGGCCGGCGGGGGCCGCGGTGCCCGTCGCTGGTCGTGCTGTCGGCCACGTTGGTGGCTCAGATCGCCTGGCTCGTCCCGTCGGTAGAAACCGCTCCACCACGAACCACCCGTGTGGACTCCCCGTTGCTGAGGGGTATCGGTTTCCGCCGGGCTCTGGCCCAACGGGTCTCGGTGGCGTGGGTCAACACCTCGACGGATCGGCTGAACCAGCACACCATTCGCCAGCTCGCCGGCCGGTCACAGGAACTCTGGCGGGTTGCGATCGTACTCGACCGCCGGATCGATCCATCGTCGGAGCTGAAGGTCGAGGTGACCAATCGGCCGGTCCGCGAGGTGCTCGACGCTCTGGCCCGTTCGGTCGGCGGGGGAACCAGCGTTGTGGGGAATGCCGTCTATATCGGTCCGACTGCCGATGTCCGTGTGCTGCGAACCCTGGTCCAATTGCGTGAGACGGACCTTGACCGTGAGATCCAGGGTGCCAACCGTGCGGCTCGAATCACTCGGTTGAGGCGGGAGTCGACGATCCGCTTCGACGACCTGGCCGAACCCCGGGAGGTGCTCGGCCAGATCGCCCGGAAATGGAAGATCGAGATCGACTCGCTCGCTGCGATCCCCCACGATCTGTGGGCCGGGGCCGAGTTTCCGGGGGTGTCGGCGACCGAGGCGTTGTCACTGGTGTTGATCCAGTACGGGATGACCTTCCGCTGGATCCGTGGTGGAAGCGGGATTCGGATCGTGGCTCCGCGTCGACCGGTGGGCCTTTCGGCGAGATACCGGGCCAAGGGTGGTCGAGTGGAGGCCGCCCGGGCACTGGTTCGCAAGGAACTTGCCGCTGTCTCGATTGAACCGGCCGGTCCGGGCGAGGTCGGTGTCCGTGGAACCTGGGAAGAACTGCAGGTGGCTAGATCGCTGATCGAACGGGGCCGCCGTCCAGCCGGTTCGCTCACGCCGCCGCGGTTTCCGCCCCTGGCCCGTCGGCGATTCACGCTCAAGGTCGCCCGTGGCCGAGTCTCCGACATCATGAAGCAACTCGGGCAGACCGGCGTCCGCTTCGTTTTTGACACCAAGGCGTTGGAGGCCGCCGGCATCCGGTTGGACCGGACCGTCGCACTCGATGTCCAGAAGGTCACCGCCGAGGAGTTCTTCGACCGGCTGTTCACGCCGCTTGGTCTCGAGTTCACCGTCGACGGAGTGACCGTCCGGTTGAGCGTGAAGCGGAAACAGTGACTAGTGGTTGGTGATGAACTCGTTGGAGTTCAACACGGCCCAGAAGACATCCTGCAGTCCGGCGATCGGGTCCCCTTTGCCACCCTCTTTGAAGACCTGGTTCAGCGCGGCCATCTCGGTGTCGCTCGGCTTCCTCTGCAGCGCGACCAGGAACAATGTCTCGATCTTGCGGGGGATCGCCTTGTAGCGGTTCTTGAGCTGCTGCTGGGCCCGCAGCCGGGTGACCTTCTTGGTCCGCGATGGTCGCTTCTTGGCCCCGGTCTTGACCGGCCGGATGTCGCCGGAAGGGGAATCGACGACTTGCTGCAGCAGCGAACCGTTTGTGGTCGCCACCGCACTGTTGATCAGTGCGCCGTTCATCATCAGCAGAGCCTGCGGGATCGTCCCGTTGAACGTCGTCGATTCGTCGTTCTCGTCGGTGCCGAACGTTTGCACGAACTGTCTCAGCCAGGTCCGCCGC
>Ga0310123_10000269_pt1 | contig 46374 bp, 37 predicted proteins | sample CB6_AW_1057_MG_FD_203505 | JGI IMG/M metagenome (GOLD analysis project Ga0310123, IMG submission 203505) | Marine microbial communities from Western Arctic Ocean, Canada - CB6_AW_1057 | ecosystem: Environmental > Aquatic > Marine > Oceanic | place: Canada: Western Arctic Ocean | collected... | reverse complement strand
GAGGCTTCCGTCGAGGGCCAGGTCGAGTTCAGAGAGTGGTGCGGTCAGTGAGTCGGTGGCATCGACTGCGCCGTAGCCGACGATCAGCCAGTCGGCGTCGATCTCGGCCAACGGCCCGCTTGTCGAGATGATGTCCATCTTCATGAGTCTCGGGTGAGGAGGAGGTGGTCGCGGATTCAGTCGATGCAATTGAAAAGGAAGCCGGTTGAGGTCGCAAGCGGGTGGGGCCGTGTCCGACCTCCAGCCTCCCCGCTGGAAATGCTCCGCCGCGCCACATATCATCAGGGCAGCTTGACCCCCAGCTGTGCACTCGAAAGCTCGCGATGCCCACCATCAGGTTCACCCGGGAAAAGAAGACCGTCGAGGTCGAATCGGGCCAGAAGATCCGCAAGGTGGCCATGGACGAGGGCATCGAGGTCTACCCGTGGCTGCATCGCATTCTGCATTGCCCGGGACTGGGCCTGTGCACAACCTGCCGCGTCAGGATCACCAGGGAAGACAACGCCCACTGCACCAAGCCGTCGCTGTGGGAACGGCTCAACATGCTGCTGAACCCGTTGAGTTTCTTTGCGAGACTGGACTGTGACGACCCCGAGAATCTGAGGCTGAGCTGCCAGACCCGGGTGCACGGAGACGGGGAGATCGAGGTGGAGACTCAGCCGGAGTTCAACTGGCACGGCGAGAGTTTCTGGAGCTAGTCGGCGTGTGCCGGGGTGGGTGACCATGCGTGAGATTCGCATTGCTGCTGCGCAGTTCGAGCACCGCGACGGTGACAAGGCCTTTAACCTGCAGCGGATCGACGACCTCGTCGCCGGTGCGGTTGCCCTTGGTGGGGAGGTGGTCAGTTTTCACGAGGGGTCGATCACCGGCTACAGCTACCTGCAATCGGCGACGCGGGATGAGCTGATGGAGGTTGCCGAGGAGGTTCCCGGCGGTCCCAGCTGCAAGGCACTCGGCGAGATCTCGGCCCGCCACGGTGTCCCGGTGCTCGCCGGGCTGGTCGAACGTGACGGCCAGGAGATTTACAACACCTACGTCTGCATGAGCCCCGAGGGACCCGTCGCCCGCTTCCGCAAACTGCACGCCTTCCTCAACCCGCACCTCTCCAGTGGCAGCGAGTATTGCGTGTTTGACCTGCTGGGCTGCCGGGTCGGGATCCTGATCTGCTACGACAACAACCTGGTCGAAAACGTCCGGATCACGGCTCTGATGGGTGCCGAGATCATCTTCATGCCGCACGTGACCGGTTGCCTGCCCTCGGTGATGCCCGGGCGCGGGCTGGTCGATCCCCTCTTGTGGGCCAACCGGAATTCCGACCCGGTCCGGCTTCGACAGGAACTCGATGGGCCCAAGGGGCGGGAATGGTTGATGAGGTGGTTGCCAGCCCGGGCGTACGAAAACGGTGTTTACGCGGTCTTCACCAACCCGATCGGGATGGATGCCGGCGAGGTCCGCAACGGCCATTCGATGGTGCTCGATCCGTTTGGCGAGGTGATTGCCGAGTGCCGGCGGTTGGGAGACGATGTCTGTGTGGGGTTGTGTACGGATGAGAAGATCGGGGTTTCCAGCGGCCAGAGATACCTGAGGGCTCGGCGGCCCGAGTTGTACGGAAAGCTGGTCGAACCCCCCGAGTTGCCTCCCGAGACGACTCCCGGCTGGGACCGCAAGAAGCCGGCCGACAGCTAGCTCCAGGGACTGGCTCCGCAGCCCCGCCACAGGCGGGGCGGAGGTGCCTGTCCCGGTTGCAGGCAGCGGCGCCCGGTGATCGGGACAGGCACCGGCGCCCCGCCACAGGCGGGGCTCTGGAGCCAGCCCCCTTTAGCGGAAGTCCGGGCTGGCGAGTCGGCTGGTACGGAACTAGACTGGATTGTTCGCCCGGGTGGTTGTATTCGGGTGGAGAATCCGGAATCGAGGTGTGCGCCGATGCGTTTCACTGTGCTGAAAACCGTCGTCATCCTGTCTGTGATCGTGCTGTTCCCGGCGATGGGATCGGCCCAGGCCAAGGATGACAAGTCCCCCGAGGGCGACACGAAACCGGTCAGTTTCTACCGCCAGATCCGACCTCTGCTGCAGCGTCACTGCTCGGGTTGTCACTTCCCGGCCAAGACCGGCGGCAAGCTGATGCTGACCAGCTATGCCAACTTCAAGAAGGGTGGCGAGACCGGCCTGGCCTTCAAGGCGGGCAAGCCGGGTGAGAGCCTGGTGATCGAGTACATTTCCGGCGACGACCCGGCGATGCCCCTGGGTGCCGATCCTCTCGATCCGCAACAGATCTCGCTGATCTCCCGCTGGATTGCCGAGGGCGGCAAGGACGACACTCCGCCGGCGGTCCAGGACGACATCAGTGCCGAGAGTCCTCCGAAATACGCCTCCCCGCCTGTGATCACCGCGCTCAGCTACACGCCTGACAGCAAGACGCTGGTGATCAGTGGTTACCGCGAGATCCTGCTCTACGCCGCCGACGGCAGTGCCCCCACGGGTCGGCTGGTCGGCCGTTCGCAGCGGATCGAGTCGTTAGCGGTGTCGCCCGACGGCAAGCTGATCGCGGCCACCGGTGGCACGCCGGCGCTCTTTGGTGAGGTGCAGTTCTGGGACGCCGCCACCAGGAAACTGGTCCGCTCGATCACCGTCAGCTACGACACTCTGTTCGGGGCCAGCTTCTCGGCCGACAGCAAGCAGTTTGCCTTTGGTAGTGCCGACAACGGTGTGCGGGTCTTGACTGTCGCTGACGGCAAGCAGGTGATGCGGATGGACGCACATTCCGACTGGTCCTTCGCCGCCACCTTTTCGCTCACCGGCACCCACGTGATCTCGATCAGCCGCGACCGGGCGATGAAGTTATCGATCGTCGAGACCGGCCAGTTTGTGGACAACGTGACCAGCATCACCCCCGGAGCACTCAAGGGAGGCCTGATGGCCGTCGAGCGGCGGCCGGGCCAGGAGCAGGTCCTGACCGGGGGATCCGACGGAACTCCCATGCTCTACAAGGTCTTCCGCACCCGCAAGCGGATCATCGGCGACGACTTCAACCACATCCGCAGCTTCAAACCGATGCCCGGCCGGATCTTCGACCTGCAGTTCAGCCCCGACGGCAAGCAGTTCGTGGCCGGTTCGAGTACCGGCACCAGCGGAGCCGCTCGCATCTACTCCGTCGGTGACTACGACACCAAGAACATAAACAACAAGGGCGGATTGGTTGAGGTCCGCAAGCAGATCGCCGTGCGTTCGGCCCAGTCAAGACTCGTTCACGAACTGCCCGGTGTCTCTTCGCCCGTCTTCGCCGTCGCCTACCGGCCCGATGGACAGCAGGTTGCCCTGGGTGGTTTCGACGGAACAATCAGGCTCCATGACGCCAAGACCGGCAAGCTGGTCAAGGCGTTTGTTCCGGTCAAAGTGACGCCGGTCGTCGCCGCGGTGGGTAAGAAGTAGGTCCATCATAGAACTCCGCACGATCCCCATGTAACCAGTCGAGTCGGTCTTGGGCCACAGGGCCCCAGCCGACCAACGACCTGAAATGACGAGACGAGCCATGTTGAGATGCCCAGGTTTTCTCTGCTTTTGCACCCGTCCCGCCCTGGCCCTGCTGCTACTGGTTGCTCCGGCGATGGCCGCCGATGAAGCCAAGTCGGACCCCAAGCAGGCTGACAAAAAGGCGGTCGCACCGGAGGTCGCGAAACTGAGCGTCTTTCCGGAGAGTCTGACGCTCTCGGGCAAGCGAGACAGCCGGCGATTGATCGTCAGCGGCACGTCCGCCGCCGGCCGCGCATTCGATCTGAATCGCTACGCCAAGCTCACCCCCGCGGGCGATCTGGTCTCGATCGATTCCGACGGGTTCATCGTGCCGCAGAAGGTGGGTCGCACCACGGTCAAGGTCACCGTCGGCAAGAAGTCGGTTGACGTGCCGGTGGAGGTCAAGGACGTGACCGATCACCCGGTCAGTTTTGTGCGCGAGGTGATCCCGGTGATCAGCAAGGTGGGCTGCAATGCCGGCACCTGCCACGGGGCCCAGAAGGGCAAGGGTGGCTTCACGCTGTCACTGCGGGGTTATGACCCGCTGTTCGACTACCGCGCCCTGGTCGACGATCTCTCGGGCCGACGCTTCAACCGGTCTCGTCCCGAGCAGAGCCTGATGCTGCTGAAGCCGACCCAGGGCGTGCCCCACGAGGGCGGGTTCCTGTTCGACGAAACCTCACGAGTTTACTCGATCTTCAAGCAGTGGATCGCCGAGGGATGCCGGTTCGACTCCGCCAAGCGGGTCGCTCGGATCGAGGTTTTCCCGAAGAAGCCATTGCTGGAAATGACCGACAGCCACCAGCAGGTGATCGTGATCGCTCATTTCGCCGACGGCACCAGCCGCGACGTGACCCGCGACGCGGTGTTTGAGACGAGCAACTTTGAGGTGGCCACGGTCAGCGAGACCGGTCGGATCGACGCGGTCAGGCGTGGCGAGGCGGCGGCGCTGGTCCGCTACGAGGGCCTCTATGCAGCCGCTCCGGTGGCAATCATCGGCGACCGCGAAGGATACGTCTGGAAGGAAGTTCCCGAGCGGAACTACATCGACAAGCTGGTCAACGCCAAGCTGTTGCGGATGAAGATCCTGCCCTCGGGCACCTGCAGCGAAGCCGAGTTCCTCAGGCGGGTCTCGATCGATCTCACCGGGTTGCCTCCGAGCGTCGAAGGGGTCAAGGCGTTCCTGGCCGACAAGCGGCCTTCGATCGAAAAACGGGACGCGAAAATCGAGCAGCTGATCGGCAGCCCCGAGTTCATTGAGCACTGGACCCTGAAGTGGTCCGACCTGCTGCTCTCCAACAGCAAGTTCATCACCGAAAAGGGATCGTGGGCGTTTCGCAACTGGATCCGACGTGCCGTGGCCACCAACATGCCCTTCGACAAGTTCGTCTACGAGCTGATGACGGCCAGCGGCAGCACCTACGAGAACCCCGCGGCGAACTACTACCGGATCTCTCGTGAGCCGAGGGTCGTGATGGAGAACATGACGCAGGTCTTCATCGGGACCCGCTTCCAGTGCAACCAGTGTCATGACCATCCGTTCGAACGCTGGACGCAGCGGCAGTACTACGAGCTCTCGGCGTACTTTGCCGGAGTCGGCCGCAAGGCAGGGCCGGTCAAGGGCGAGGAGATCATCTACTCGCTGAGAACTGCGACCGAGATCAAGCATCCCACGACCGGCGAGACGATTACCGCGGCGTTTCCGTTCTCGAGTGATCTCGACAACAAGAACACCGACCCGAGGAACCGGCTGGCCAACTGGTTGACCTCCAAGAAGAACCCCTACTTCGCCAAGAGCATTGTGAACCGCTACTGGAGCTACCTGCACGGTTCGGGCATCATCGATCCGGTCGACGACATCCGGGCCAGCAATCCTCCGTCGAACCCACCGTTGCTCGACGAGTTGACTCGTCGGTTCGTCGCCAACGGGTTTGATCTCAAGAAGCTGATTCGTGAGATGGCCAGGAGCCACACCTACCAGCGATCGTTCCGTCCCAACAAGTGGAACAACGACGATCCGCTGAACTTCTCGCACGCAGCCCCACGCCGCCTGACCGCCGAGCAGCTCTTCGATGCACTCCACGTGGCGACCGGTGCCCCCAGCGTGATTCCGGGTGTTCCGGTCGGGTTCCGGGCCAACCAGATCCCCGACCCGAAGGTCAAGATCGGCTTCCTCGACATGTTCGGGCGGCCGCCTCGCGAGAGTCCCTGCGAGTGCGAGCGGAGCAGCGACGTGAGTCTCAGCCAGACCCTCAACATGATCAACGGCCCGACCGTGGCCGAAGCGATTATTCATCCCGAGGGTCGAATTGCGAAGCTGATCAAGGCCAAGGCTGACGACAAGATGATTGTCAGCGATGTCTACCTGGCCGTGATCTGTCGGCCACCGAGCGACGCGGAACTGAAACAGGGCGTGGAGTTCCTGGCCAAGGTTGGCAACCGCAGCGAAGCGGCCCAGGACCTGATGTGGGCGCTGATCAACAGCCCCTCGTTCCTGTTTAACAGGTAGGTCGAGGGCGTTGTTCCAGTCCCTGGGGTACTCAGGTGTCGATGTCGAGTTCTTCGATTTTTCGGTAGAGGCTGGAGAGGCCGAGCCTGAGTCGCTTGGCGGCTTCTCGCTTGTCGGGGCATTGCCTGAGCACCCTGGCGATGTGCAGCCGCTCGTAGTGACGCAGTGCGGTGCGGAGGTCATCGGTATCGGGCAGCGGTTGGCCGAGTCCGAGCAGTTCCGGTGGCAGGTCCCCCGGAGCGATCGTGTCTGCGTCGCAGAGCATCACGGCTCGCTCGACCGCATTATCCAGCTGCCGGATATTGCCTCGCCATTCGGCCGCCATCAGCAGCCGGATCGTCTCCTCGGTCGCCCCGGTCACCCGTTTGCCCATCGCGCGGGAGTGCCGGCTGACAAAGAAGTCGACCAGTTCCGGGATATCCTCGAGCCGTTCTCGCAGCGGAGGGATGTGCAGCTTGCCGCCATCGAGTCGATAGAACAGGTCTTCCTGGAAGCTGCCGCCATCGACTTCGTGGGCGAGGTTTCGGCTGGTCGAGGCGATGATCCGGGCATCGACGGTCTGGGGATCCGATCCGCCCACCGGCAGGATCTCGTGGTACTCGATCGCTCGCAGCAGTCGGGCCTGGGTCGAGAGTGGCAGCTCGGCGATTTCGTCGAGAAACACGGTGCCGGATCCCACGTGCCCGAAGACTCCCGGTTTGGGTTCACCCGACCCGGTGCCAAACAGCTGGCTCTCGAGCAGCTCGGTCGGCCTCGTCCCGCAGTGAACCGCCAGGAAGCGGCTGTCGGCTCGCGGACCCGCCCCGTGAATCGCTCGGGCAAACAGCTCCTTGCCGGTCCCCGTCTCACCGACCAGCAGCACGTTCGAGTTGGTTTCGGCCACCTTGCGGATCGTCTCCAGCAGCCGGTTCAGCGGTTCACTGGACCCGACAATCTCCCTCGACCCGTCCCGCCTCTTTAACTCGCGTCGCAGCGCACGGTTTTCGCTGTTGACGGCTCGATACTGGAACAGCCGTTTGAGCTTGTGTGCGAGGTCGTCGAAGATGACGGGCTTGACCAGGTAATCGAACGCTCCGGCTCCGAAGGCCTTCACGGCGTTGTCGACGGTGGCGTAGGCGGTGATCACCAGTCCCGCCGTGTTGGGATTGCGCTGGATCAACTCGCCCAGCAGTTCGATCCCGTCGCCATCGGGGAGCTGCACGTCGCAGATCGCCACGTCGAACCCGCTGTCGATGTACGGCTGGGAGTCCGAGAGTGTCCGTGCCGATTCGACCGATTCGGCCACGACCACCTCGTAGCCCTCCTCGCCGAGAAACTCACACAGCGACGTCCGGATAATCTCCTCGTCCTCGACCACCAGGATTCTCGGCAACTGACTCATGCCGAGTGAATCTCCTCGGTTGAGACGCATGTGGGCTGGAGCACGTCGGGATGCTCTCGGACGTTGTCGCACGTCAGGCGGACCACGAATGTGGTGCCGGTCTCGTCGGAATCGACCAGTTCGATTCGGCCATCGGCGGTCTGTTCGGTGAGGCTCCTGGAGACGAACAGTCCCAGCCCGGTGCCGGTGCTCTTGGTGGTGAAGTAGGGCTTGAAGACGTTTTCGCGGTCGGCGGGTTCGATACCGTGTCCATCGTCACGGATGGCCACATCGAGCCAACCGTCGGTCAGAGTGGTGGTGATCTCGATCGTCCCACCCTCGTCGGTGGCGTCCATGGCGTTGAGGACGAGGTTGAGGAAGACCTGCACAAGCTGATCTCGCACGACCTTCACCTGCGGCAGCCCCTCGGCGTACCGCGTCACGACTCGCTTCCCCTTCTTTCTCTTGTAGTACTTGGCGATCGAGAGTGCCGCGTCGGTCACCTCGTGGATGTCGCACATCGCGGCCTCGTGCGAGGCCGGACGGCTGAAATCGACCAGCTCCCTCAGAGTCCGCTGGATCCGTGCCAGCTGGTCGTCGACCATCTCGAGCCGTTCCCGGGTGTACTCGTCGGTGGGTCGCCGGTTGAGCAGTTGGACGAGCGAGCTGATGGCGGCCAGCGGGTTGCCGACCTCGTGAGCGATCCCGGCGGCCAGCAGGCCGAACGCCGCGTGCTTTTCCTGCTGCACCAGCAGGGCCTGGGATTCCTGCAGTTCCCGGGTTCGCTCGTCGATCCGTTCTTCGAGCCGTTGCTGGTTGTCCTGCAGGCGGTCGTTGAGCTGAGCCAGCCGCCCGCCGACGCTCTTGCCCAGCTCGGCGAACGCCGTCGAGGCCCAGGTGACCCAGCCCATCAGGACCCCCATCAGCACCATCGTCGTCACGTCGTCCCGACTCTGGGCATGCACGCTGAAGGCCAAAAACCCGAAGCTGGTCACGTGCATCAGGAAGGTGATCGAGGTCACCGTCGGCGTGTAGCGGATCGCACAGACCAGCAGGCTCAGCAGGTAATAAAACAGGAACGGGCTCTGCAGGCCCTGGTCGTTGGCGCACAACAGGCCGACGAAGACGGCTTCGAGCAGCGAGATGACCAGCGGCCAGCGGCGGAGGAAGACCAGCCCGCGGAGGCTCCAGAGCGTATCGAGAATGGCGTAGCCCAGGCCCACGCCCAGGATCGCATTCAGCACCAGGCGATTGTCGTCGCGGAGCATATTGACGAGCACAAAGCCGAACACCAGCCCGAACCAGCGGATGCGCAGAGTGATCGTCTCGGCCGCCAGCTCGAACGCATGACGATCCCGGGGCGCGGGCGGGGGTGGGGGCAGGGGCGGGGGCGGATCGGTTGGCGTAGAGGTCGACACGGTGAGGCTCCTGGGGGCTTTCAGTATAGAGATCACCGTCGGGTCGGCGGAATGCCTTGGGCGTGTGCACAGAGTCGTCTTGATCGAGGCGGGGGCGACCGATATGTTGCCGCGGCTTGAACACGGTGGCGGATGCTGTTGCGGGTCGGGGACGACGTCGATGCTGAGGTTGGTGGTAGCCGTTCGAGTGGTCGCACCGGCGGGAGGTCCTGCCCGCGCCATCGATCTGCTGGTTGCCGAGGGCCTGGTGCCACTGCTGCAGAGCATCGATACGCTGCCGGGCCTCGCGATCGCCTTCTCGGCCGGAGTCCCGTTCTGGGAACAGCTCAGGCAGCGACACCCGACCGTGGCTTCGGGGCTGGGCTCTCTGATTGAAGCCGGGCGGATCGAACCACTGGGTGGGCCGGCCTTCGACGTGGTGCTGGCCGGAGTGCCCCGTCGCGATCGGATCGGCCAGGTGGCGGCTCAGCTCGATTGGAGTGAAGAGAGCCTGGGGGTGCGACCGACGTGTGGCTGGGTGCCTCACCAGGTCTGGGAACCGTCGATGGCCGACGACCTGGTCGAAGCGGGACTCGAATCGACCATCCTGCTGCCCGACCCCAGCGTGACCACTCGATCGCCGCACTCGATCCGTTCGGGGTGGTTCCACACCGAGTCCGACGGTCGACTGCTGGGCGTGTTGCCGGCCGACGAGACGCTGGCGGGGCTGCTGGCCGAGGGAAATGTCGATGACCTGCCGGGTCGACTCGAGGCATGCTGCCACGAGCTGGGTGAGGGTCCGGTGGTGCTGGCGATGAAATGGACCGAACAGTCCGCCGGTGGCCGGTCGCTGGCTCGGTTGCTGAAGTGGCTTGCGGCGGGCAGCGACTGGGACCTGGTCACGCCGAGCGAGGCTCTGCGGCAAACGGGATCTCGTGGCCGATACAGCCTGCCGGCGGTTGGCAAGCCGGGCGGCAGCTGGCGACTGGAGCGGGACCGCGACCCGGTGGCCTCGAAGCTCCATGCCCGCCTGCTTTGCGTCAGCCGGCGGATCGACACGTTGGTGGCCAGTCGCGAACCGCCAATGCCCTTGGTCACCGCAGCCAGGTGGGGACTGTATAAGGCCCAGGGGGCCGCCGCATCGGGCACCGTGGGCGTTCCCGGCCCCGAATCTCTGGCCGAAGCGCGGAGGTTGATGCTCGAGGCCGAACGGCTGACCGATCGGATCGAAACCGGGCTGGGGGATCGGCAGGCGGGGTGGGTCGAGGTGACGGCCGAGGACTTCAGCCTCGACGGTCGGACCGAAGTGCGGCTGCAGAGCGAACGACTGACGGCGTGGGTCGATCCGACACACGGCCGCGGATTCCACGAACTGGACCTCCGCGACATTGGCCTGTCGCTGCCGTTGCTGAGCAGCCCGGCCGGTGCCGACTCGCTCGGGGGACCTCACGCCTGGTTGCTCGAACCGGGTGCCTCACGAGACAACTACATCGACGGCACCGCGCGGTTGCTCTCGATGGGTCCCCAGGGCGGACAGATCACCCTGGAACGACCCGATGGGTCGGCGTGGATGTGCTGGGAGTCGGACGCAGGAACACTGGGGCCTCGGATTGACTGGCGGATCGGGATGGAAGCCGGCGACGGGGGTCGGTTGTTGCTCGAGGGCCGCGTCGCGGGGCTGGAACCCGGAGCATTGCGGCACCTGGGGGTCGAATTGCCCCTGGGGACCGGTTCATGTGACGACAGCTACAGCTACGACCGCGAGGGCCAGAGAATGGACCTGGAGTCGCTGGAGGACTTGCCCGAGGGCGACTGGCTGGGATTGATCGAAGAGCAGACCGGCGTTGACTGGTCGCTGGGCTGGTTTCCGCGGACCGAGGCGTGGCGGGTGCGGGGTGCGACGACGCAACTTGTGGTGCCGCACTGGACGTTTCAGGCCGATGAGGCGGGGCGTTGGGAGTTCCGGATCGAGTTGACCGTCGACACCTGTGCGGCCCAGGCCCGTCAACTGGGACGGCGAGCACGTCGGGCGGCTTAGCCCGCCTGCGGCGGATTGAATCACTCGGCTTCGATCTGCGAGCTGTCGAAGGCGACTTCGAAGAGGGTGGTCACGCCTTTGCCCGATCCGCTGTAGCCCTTGCGGATGTGGACTCGCCACACGAGTGGCCCGGTGAGTTCGTCGATCCCCTCGGCACCGGTCGGCACATACGTCTCGAACGACCCGCCCGGTTCCAGCACCTTGCCGTCCAGCCCGTCAGCCCCCTGCCCCTTCCAGTTCCAGTTGCCCTCGATCGGGTTGTTGTGCAGCAGCGTGATCGCAGTGCCGTTGCCGGGTCGCACGAAGTTGTTGGCCATCACCCGGTCATTTTCGTAGAGCCTCGAGAGCATCAGCGTGCGGTCCAGGGGTGCGATCTTCTGGTCGCTCGACGCGTTCTCGAGCCTCAGCCAGAGTTTCAGGACCGGGCCGATCGGCGCCCGTGAGGCGGCGGCACCGAACTGCTGGAGCGGTTCGAATTCGAGAGACTCGCGGCTGACGCGAAGCGGAGTGACCCGGATGTGTCCGAATCTCTGGGTCTGACGCAGCGTCAGCGTGTGCCCGGAGGGCATCGAGCTGTCGACGGCCACCAGCGTCAGGCTGGGTCCTGCTCCCCAGGCCGCTTCAATCGGATCCGGGAGCCGCTCGAGGTTGTGCAGTGGAGCATTCTGCAGTTGGTAAAACAGCCAGACGCAGGCCAGGGTGACGGCGCTGGCGTAGCTGAGCAGCGCCAGGAAGAGGCTTCGCGGCACCGTGTCGCCGCGACGCAACTGCATTTGCGTGGAGACCGATGGCGGCTCGGGCAGAGCCTCACCGGGTGGATCCTCATCGGTGGACTCGGTTACGCTCGCTCCGTCGGCCGACGGCATCTCGGTGGTATCCGCACCCTCCGACTTGTAGCCCTTGTCGTCACGGTCGTCAGAGTCATCAAAGATGCTGCCCGACTCGCTGGCCGGTTCGCTCGGAGCGTCCGCAGCCGGGCTGTCTTGGGTCGAATCGACGGGAAAATCGGGGGCCGTCAGGTGGTGTCCGCAGTGCGGGCAGGCGACGACGATGCCCGGGGTTTCGACCACCAGTCGTCCCTGGCACGCTCCGCAGGCAACTTCTAGAGGCATTGGCGCAGGCAGACCGGCGTGAGGGAGGGCGGGCGGGCGGGAGTCCAGGCTAACGGGGGTCACAGGCCAGCTGCGACCAGTCGATTGTCGCGGTGGCATCGGGTGGAAGCAAGTCGTCCGCACCGTGTTCGACGTGGCCGAGAATCGTGACCTGGCCCAGCCGGGTGATGGCCTTTGCGTTGGTGTGTACTGAGTGGTCGAGTGGATCAGGGGGGTGGGGTTGATTGAGGATGACGCCGGCGATGTCGAGGCCACGATGGCGGGCCGCATCGATGGTCATCAGCGTGTGGTTGATCGTGCCCAGTGCGTTGCGTGCGACGATCACGACGGGCCAGCCCAAATCAGCGGCGAGGTCGGCGACCGTTTCAGTTTCGGTTAACGGACACAGCAGCCCTCCGACCCCCTCGACGATCAGCAGCTCGACCTGTCCGTTCCACCAGTCGGCCCCTGATTTCAGCAACCCCGCATCGACCTCGCGGTCTTCCTGCCTGGCGGCATCGGGAGGTGCCAGCGGCAGGTCGAAGCGTTGCGGGCAGATCCGTTCGTGGGGGAACCCGCCACCGATGGCCTCGTGCAGCAGGTCGACATCCCTCCAGCGTCCGTTTTCGATTCCGCTGGCCGCCGGCTTGTAGGCTCCAACCTTCACACCCTGTGCCCGCAGGTGTCCGGCGGCCATTGTGGCGACCCAGGTCTTGCCGACCCCGGTGTCGGTCCCGGTAATAAACAGCCCCTGCATAGAGTGATCTCAGCACCAATTGACCGGTTTCCGCCATTGGCATAGACTGAAATCGGCACATCTGTCAAACCCTCGACGCTACCAGTTGGGTCGTGCAGCCTGTTTCGAACGGTCTTTGAGGATCGCTATGATGTCTGGAAAGTCGCTGCCCACGAGGTTGATCGCGTGGTGCGTGGTCGCTGTTGTGGCGATCCCGAATTCTCCGCTCTGGGCTCAACAGTCCAACAGCAAGACGGGTAAGGAGGACCACACGCTCTCCAGTGCCCGAGACAGTTGGCCGATCCACGTGACCTATTACCCATCCCGCTTGAAGGAGAACGCGGCGGTGGTGGTGTTGCTGCACCAGAAGGGTGGCAGTCGGCTGGTCTGGACCCGCAAGGGCGGCCTGGCCGAGGCGCTTCAGAACCAGGGCTTCGCCGTGATCGCCGCGGATCTCAGGAAGCACGGCCAGAGCAAGCTGGCGGGCGGAGCTGCTGCGAGACGGAAGAAGGGCGGCAAGAAGGGGAGTGATTCGAACCTGACCCGGGTCGATTACGCGATGATGGTCACCAGTGACATGGAGGCGATCAAGAAGTTCGTCAGTGCCGAGCACGCCAAGAAGCGATTGAACATGCGGAAGCTGGCGGTGGTCGGGGCGGGGATGAGCAGCCCGATAGCGGTCGTGTTTTCCGCCAACGACTGGGCCAAGAAGCGTTACAACGATGCCCCCACGTTGGCCGCCAAGACGCCACGTGGCCAGGATGTCCGGGCGCTGGTGTTGCTGAGCCCCCAGGGCAGCCTGCCGGGAATGACCATCAACCGCCCGATGAAGTATCTCAGGGGCAAGGCTGCGTTTTTGGTCTGCGTGGGGAATCGGAAATCGAGAGTCCCGCTGGCGGATGCCAACCGGGTCTACAACTTCCTGAAGCCGATCTCCGAGGACCCTGAGAAGCGGATCAACTGGATCAACACGTTTCCCGTGCCGCTACAGGGCACCGACCTGCTGGGCAAGCGGATCGGTGTCGAGGATGTGGTGGTGGCGTTCTTGAAGAAGTACGTCGGCGACCTGAAGGACCCGTGGAAGGACCGCCGGTCGCGGGTGAACCGCTAGCCGCGGCTACTGCACAGCCAGTTCGCTCTTTGCGTCGGTCCCCACCGCCACCGCCTTCATCTCGACGGTCGTCTCGGTCCGCTTCGAGAAATCGTCCCGCGGATCGGTTTCGCGCTTCCGCGAACGCGTGACCTTGACGCTCCAACGTGCCAACCCGAACGGCACCTCGCGGCTGAGCCAGATTTCCGAGGAATGCTCGGATTGACTCACCCGGCTCTGCAAGGTCTCGGCCCCGACCCACTTGATCGCGTTGACCGCACCGAGGGCTTCCAGGGCCGGATCTTCCGGCTCGCCGGTCTCGGGACGCAGCACCTTGTAGTGTTTCAGCAGCGAGATCGCCGGGTAGATCTGCAGCACCTTGGTCTTGATTACCTCTTCCTTGCGGTTCCCCAGTTTGCGATAGCCGCGGATGATCGGCAGGAATGAAACCGGGATCCCGTCGGCGTCGACGCTCCTGTTCTGCACCAACGTGCCAAACACCCGCGATTCGGGGATCAGCACCTTGTAGAGTCTCGCGCCGGCCGGGCCGGTATCCAGCCCCTGCTCGCCCGGTTTTCCCGTCTCAACCTTGATCTCGATCCAGCGGCAGGTCACCTGCTTGCCGCGGTACATCGCCGTCTTGTGCTCCTCGGGGGTCACCAGCGACTTGATCGTCACGTTGCGTCGCCAGTTGAATACCTGGTCGCCGGTGGCAACTCCCGGACGGAACTCGGTCTGCTTGTATTCGCCCTCGTACCGCACCCACGTCCCTTCTTCCTCGGGCAAGGACCAGATCAGTCCCTGCGCCGGCAGCACGGCGGGGGTGATCAGCAGTCCGGCCAGGGCCAGGACCCACGTGCGAAGAGTCGTCGGGGATGTGGTCATCGGTCAGGGTCCTCAGGGGATCCGCAACGTGGGCGGCCGGCCCGGCAGCGTGCCTGTTGGGCACCAAACCCGGCAGAGCACCTCTGACTGAAGTCTGCCACATCAGCCGGGGGCGGGCAAGGTGGTTTCAGCCGGGCCGGTGCCACTGGGGTGGGGTCGCATCGATCGGGTCGACCTCCGTTTCCCAGCTTGCGGCACCCGAATCGGTCGGCTTATGCTGGCCGTAGCGAATGCAGCGAATGCAACGCGAGTCCGGCCCGTTTGGGTCTCGAAGGGGCAAGCGGCCGCCGTTGATTTCCTCGACAAGCCCCGACAAGGAGCCGGCGATGTCTCTGAAAGTCGTTCCGCGGTGGATGCTGTTGGCCACATTGGTCCTGGCGCTGTTCTCGCGGGCCGAGGCGGAAAAGCCTGCAGAGGTGAAGGCGGCGGTGCCACCGGCAGTGCCGACATCGATCGCGGTCTTCGGCCTGGAGGGCGCCGTGACGGAGGCTCCCGGAGGGGGTAGCCCGCTGGCGATGTTCTCGGGACAGGCCCCCTCGAGCCTGCGGTCACTGGTTTCGCGGATCGAGAGGGCCGGGACCGACAAGCAGATTGCCGCCGTGGCCGTGCTCTACAACGGACCCATGATCGGCCCGGCTCAAATCGAAGAACTGGTCGCGGCCCTGGACCGGGTACGGGCCACGGGCAAGCCGATCTACCTGTTTGCCGAATCGATGGGAACCGGCGGCTACGTGCTGGCCTCGCATTGCTCGCACATCAGCATCGTGCCCGGAGGCGAGGTGGCGTTGATCGGGCTGGCGACCGAATCGCCCTACATCCGCGGCCTGCTCGACCTGCTGGGGGTCGAACCCGACTTCCTGGTCTGCGGCGACTTCAAGAGTGCCGGCGAGATGTTCATGCGGAAAGGGCCCAGTCGCAATGCGGCCGAGATGGGTGAGCGGCTGCTCGAGAGCCAGTTCAACAGCTACGTCGAGTTGATCGCCAGCGGCCGTGACACAAGTCTCAAGCAGGTCCGCCGCTGGATCGACCGCGGTCCCTATACCGCCTCGCGCGCCAGGGCGGCCGGGTTGATCGATGCGGTCGAGCACCGCCGTGAGTTCTACGATCGGCTCCGGAAGGCTCACGGAAAGACCACCCGGCTGCTGACCCGCTACGGGCTGAAGCAGCAACAGAAGATCGACCTGTCGAGCCCCCTGGGCTTGATCCAGTTCTATTCGCAACTGCTGCAGGGACCGGGCCGGAAGGTCAACCGCGGCGACACGATCGCGATGGTCTACCTCGAAGGCACCATCGTCAGCGGGTCGATGCCGTTCAGCCCCACCGGAGGTGCGTCGGCGTCGAGTGACACGCTGAGAAAAGTCCTGGGTGAGATCGAACGCGACAAGGCGATCAAGGCGGTCGTGCTGCGAGTCGATTCGCCGGGCGGATCGGCGTTGGCCAGCGAGGTGATCCTGGATGCCGTTCGCAGGGTGCAGGCCAGGAAACCGCTTGTTGTCTCGATGGGCAACGTGGCCGCCAGTGGTGGCTACTACGTGGCCAGCCACGCCGACTGGATCTATGCCGAACCGACGACGATCACCGGGTCGATCGGAGTGGTCGGCGGGAAGTTCGCCACCACCGGGTTGTGGGACAAGCTGGGGATCCGCTGGGAGACGCGGAGCCGGGGAGCCAACGCCACGCTCAACGGATCGGCCACCGTGTTCAGCGACCGACAGCGGAAGCAGGTGCAGGGGTTGATGGACGAGATCTACGAGACGTTCAAGGGTCACGTCGTGACCGGGCGGGGCAAGAAGTTGAAGAAGCCGATCGATCAGATTGCCGGCGGTCGTGTCTACACCGGGCGGCAGGCGCTGGAACTCGGACTCGTCGACCGGCTCGGCGGGCAGAGAGATGCGATCGGGGAGGCCGCCAAGCGGGCCGGAATCAAGACGTACACGATTCGGGAGTACCCCGAGTCGAGTGGGTTCTTCGATTCCTTGCTGGCCGGCGGACCGGGCCCCTCGAGACGACACCCCCAGGCGGGAGTCCGATTGCTCGATCGGGTGGTGCCGCTCTTGGGAACACTGGAACCACAACGTGCCGCTGCGATCCTCCGGATCGTCGGGCACCTGGAACGCCTGCAGCGCGATCGCGTGTTTCTGCTGGCACCGGAGATTCGAATCGATGATGGACTCTAGGATGAAACGCACCAGCATGCTCGTGGGACCCGCGGCGGCTCTGATGCTGCTGGTCGGGTCGCTGAGTGATGAGCCGGTCGTGGCCCAGGAGCCTCGAGGACCCTCACCGCTGGGCCAGTACTTCGGGTTCCAGCCGGTCGAGATCTTCAAGTTGGAGCGGCGTTCGAGCAACCTGGTGGCTCGGGACATCGACCGCGACGGGCTGGTCGACCTCGTGCTGGCCGACAACAGCCACAGCCGCATCGACTACCTGCACCAGCGCAAGCAGAAGCCGGCCGGAGAGCCGGTCAAGGATCCCGATGGGGAGGTCAACGCGGTCGAGAGTGACTGGCGGTTCGAACACCGCAAGATTCCTGTCGATCGCCAAATCAACGCCCTGGTGGTCGGCGACTTCAACGCTGACGGCCGTCCGGACCTGGCCTACCTGGGAGCCCCCAACTACCTGGTGGTCCGATTTCAGCCCAAGACGGGCGAGTGGTCCGAGACGGTTGAATTCCGCATCCCCGATCTCAACCCCCTCCGCGGCAACCTCGCGACCGGCGACCTGGATGGCAACGGGACAAGCGACCTGGTGGTGCTCGGCAAGTTCGAAACGTCGATCTTTTTCCAGTCCGAGCAGGGGAAGCTGGGCACACCGCGGCAGCTGATGAACACGTCGGCCCAGCTCGGCCTGGCCACCGTCAACGACCTCGATGGCGACGGTCGCCAGGACCTGTGTTACACGACCGTAGAAGCTCAGAAACGCCAGTTCTGTGTCCGGCTGCAGGACAGCACCGGTCGGCTTGGTCCGGAGATGCGGTTGAAGTTGCCGGCCCACCGTGATGTGCAGCTGCAGAATCTCGACGGACGCCGCGGTCACGAGCTGGTGCTGGTCGAATCGTCGACCAACCGGGTCAAGCTGCTGAAGGTCCACGGTCCCGGAGCTGACGACGACGCCGAGCAGAAACAGCGGCTGATCCAGTACGGCTTCGGTCGTCAGGGAGCGTCTCGGACCGAGTCACTCCGCGACGTGGCCATCGGCGACGTCGATGGCGACGGCCGCATCGACGTGGTGGTTTCGGATCCGGCCGGTGCGCGGGTGATCGTTTTCCGGCAGCGGCCCACCGGTGGGCTCGACCTGGGCACCGCGTTTCCCGGCCTCGACGACACTCGACATGTGAAAATCGGTAATGTCGACGGGGAGGCGGGGAACGAGGTTGTGGTGGTCAGCGTCAAGGAGAAGACCTTGGGTCTCAGCCGGATGACCGACGGCCGGCTGGGGTTCCCCAAGCCACTGGCCGTCGGGGGCGATCCCCTGGCCTGTGTGCTTCTCGACGTGGACGGCAAGCCGGGCCTCGAGATCGTCTACGTGGCGAAGCCGGAACAGGGCACCGGTTACGTGCTGGGCGCGTTGGCCCGGGGCGGCGATGGCACGCTCGCTCCCCATTCCTTCGGCAAGCTGGCCCAGGTTCCCGTGACACTCAAGGGAACACCTCACTACCTGCTCGCCGTCGACGCCAACCGCGATGGTCGATCCGACCTGCTGGTCTTCCAGGACCTCGAGCAGCCGCCGGTCCTGATGATCACCCAGGCCGACGGGTCGCTGAAGGCGGTCGCCACCAGCGGCGGCATTCAGCTGGGTGACATAGACCCCGGCCAGCTGTTCGTGGGACGTCTCGAGCAGCAGTCGATCCTGGTGGCTCAGCAGAAGTTCGCCCGCAGCGTCGCGCTGACACCCCAGGGCGCGTGGCAGGTGATCGACCAGTACAACGTGACCGAATCCAACGCCAAGATCGCCGGCGTCGCGGCACTCGAACTCGACGGGACCCCCGGCAAGGAGATCGTGCTGATCGATACCGGGGTGCGGCAGCTGAGGGTGATGCGTCGCGAGGGCGAGGGCAAGTTGTTCAAGCCGTGGCGGGAGGTGGAACTGGGGACGCTGGCCTACCGGGCCAATCGCATCGCCGACTTTAATGGTGACAAGCGCGAAGACCTGCTGCTGGTGGGTAACGGGAAGTTCGCGGTCCTGTACACCGGCCGCAAGGGGCTGCGGGTCGAGGAGCTGGCGTCGTTCGAACCGCGGCGCAAGCAGGCATTGTTCGTGACCACCGTCAGCGGAGATCTCAACGGAGACGGCCGCGTCGATGTCGCGGTGATCGACAGGCGGGACCACCGGATCAGCCTGCTCGACCACTCACCCGCTCACGGACTCCGCCACGCACTGGACTTCCGCGTCTTCGAACAGAAGTCGTTCCGCGGCGCAGCCGGAGGCGGCAGCGAGCCTCGCGAGGCGGTCATCGCCGACGTGACCGGTGACGATCATCCCGACCTCGTGCTGCTCGTGCACGACCGCGTGCTCGTCTACCCGCAGGACACCGTGCCCGATCCGAAGGCCAAGCTCAAGCCCAAAACCAAGGCGAAGAAGGCAGCGGCTAGGGAGTAACGCGGCCCGAGCGGAATTCTTGTTTCAGAGTCGCCAGCGGGAACAGCTTGCCCGGGCAGGCGGTCGACTTGATGTCGCCGTGTCCCAGCAGGCTGGCGGCGGGGATCGAGTGAGCGGTCTTGAGGTGAGTGATCAGCCGCCGCAGCGAGGCGAGTTGAGCGGGGGTCGGAGGTTGCTTGTCGAAGTGACCGATCAGCGCGATGCCGATGCCGTGCTGGTTATGGGCCTGGTGACCGGCGTGAGCCCCGTGCAGCTGGTCGCGCCAGCGAAAGGTCCCTTCGACGACACCGTCGGGCATGCCCTTGCCGTTGCCGATCACGAAGTGGTACCCGATTCCCAGCCACGGCTCGCCCCTGGTGGTGCGCTTGAGATGACTGGCATGGATCGACTCGACGCTGCCCGCCTCGGTCGCCGTGTGATGCAGCACGATCGATTTCCACTCGCGAGGCGTCTTCGACGGTCGCCAGGACGACGGGATGATGCTGTTCGGGTCGATACGCGGCTGCGTGACCGGCTGGGGAATCGGCCCACTGCCGGAATCGGCGGGGACGCGAGGCGAGTTCAGGCACCCCGCGGCCAGCACCGCCAGCGGCACCCCGAGTGCGACGACGATGCACAGCGGTCGCCACCAAATCGGGTGTCGCGGGGCCGAGGGTGTCACCGGGAGGGGGGGCTCCGGAAGCGTCGAACGTGGCGGGACTGTAGTGCCGGCTTGGCCGCCGTGTCAACCGGCGCTCCGCAACTCCGCTACCCCCCGCTCCCCCGCAACCTCTCGACGGTAGCCACCACGTCCTCGATCGCCACCTCGATATCGTCCTCGGTGTTGAACCGACCCAGACCGAAGCGGAGGCTGGCTCGGCTGAGCGTTTCGGGGACGCCCATCGCTGCCAGCACGTGGCTCGGCTCGGGATCGGCCGTGGTGCAGGCCGAGCCGCTGCTGACGGCGATCCGCTTCAGCCCGGCCACCAGCGCGTCGCCGTCGACACCCTCGAAGCCCAGATGCACGTTGCCCGGCAGCCGATCTTTCGGGTGGCCGTTGAGATGGACACCCTCGAGCCGCTTGCGGATGCCCTCGACCAGCCGCTGGGCCAATCCCCTCAACCGACCCGATTCACTCTCGATCGACTCACCGGCCAGCCGGCAGGCGGCTCCGAAGCCGACGACCAGCGGCACGGGCAGAGTGCCGCTGCGGAGATGAGATTCGTGACCGCCTCCTTCGATCTGAGGAGCGAGCCGGATCCGTCGATTGCCACGTCGTACGATGAGTGCTCCGACGCCCATGGGTCCGTAGATCTTGTGAGCCGACATCGAGAGCAGTCCGACCGGCACGTTGCTGCAGTCGACCTCGACCCGCCCGATGGCCTGCACCGCGTCGGTGTGGAAGACGACCTCGCAGCCGGCACATCCCTCGGCGATCTCGGCGACCGGGTTGATCGTGCCCACCTCGTTGTTGGCCCACATCACGCTGACCACCGCGGTGTCCGATTCGATCGCGGAGAGGACGTCCGAGGCATCGACCTGGCCGGTCGCGTCGCAGGCGACTCGAGTCACCCGGTGGCCGTTTCGTTCGAGTCGTGCGACGGGGTCGAGCACCGAGGGGTGTTCGGTGTTCGAGACGACCAGGTGGCGTGGAGTGTCAAAGCTGCCGAGCAGTCCCTTGAGCGCCAGGTTGTTCGCCTCGGTCGCCCCACTGGTGAAGATGACCTCCTGGGGCCGTGCTCCGGCCAGCAGGGCGACTTCTTCTCGAGCGGATTCTACGGCGGCGGCCGCGTCGTCGCCGTAGGCGTGGCTGATGCTGGCGGCGTTCCCGAATCGCTCGCTGAAGAACGGCAGCATCACCTCGACCACCTGCGGATCGGTCCGCGTGGTGGCGTGGTTGTCGAGATAGATGGCGGTCGGTTCGGCCGGCATGGCTGGTCCGCTCCCGGATGCCTGGGGGTTGCCGCGAGCGTCGAGGAGCCGGGCTAGGACGACGTGTCCGTGTGGGGTTGGCCAGGCTGGTCAGGCTGGTCGGGCACGTCGGTCTTGATCGACAGGTCGCGCAGCTGCCGGTCGTCGACCGGTGAGGGTGCTCCGCTGAGCAGGTCGGCGGCCTTCTGGGTTTTGGGGAACGCGATCACGTCGCGGATGTTGTCGAGTCCGGCAAACAGCATCACCCAGCGATCCAGCCCCAGCGCGATTCCGCCGTGCGGGGGTGCACCGTAACGGAGTGCTTCGAGCAGGAAGCCGAACCGCTTCTCGGCCTCCTCGGACTCGATTCCCAGCAGGTCGAAGACCTGCTGTTGCACCAGCGGATCGTGGATACGGATGCTACCGCTGCCTGCTTCGCAGCCGTTGCAGATCAGGTCATACGACTGGGCTCGCACCGATCCCGGGTCGCTGGTCAGCCTCTCGAGATCGTCTTCGACGGGGTAGCAGAACGGATGGTGCTCGGCGTCCCATCGACCCTCGCCCTCGTTCCACCCCAGCAGCGGGAAGTCGATCACCCAGGCGATGTTCAGTTCGGCGGGGTCGTAGAGTTCCAGCTCGGCCCCCAGCCGGTTCCGCAGTGCGGCGAGTGCGGCGGAGGTGACCGAATCGGAGTCGGCGACGAAGAACAGCAGGTCTCCCGGCTCGGCCGACATCGCGCTGATGATCGCGGCGTGGTGTTCGTCCTCGAGGAACTTGGCGATGGGTGAGTCGAGTGCCCCGTCGGCGACTCGGAAAAACGCCAGGCCGCGGGCTCCATGGCCGCCCACAAAATCGGTCAACTCGTCGATCTTCTTGCGGCTGTAGCCCGCGGCGGCACCCCGTGCGTTCAGGCCGCGGACTCGACCACCCGACTCGATCGTGTTCTGGAACACCCCGAATCCGCATGCCCCGGCAATCTCGCCGATGTCGACCAGTTCCATCTCGAAACGCAGGTCGGGCTTGTCGGAGCCGTAGCGTTCGAGCACGTCGGCGTGAGTGAACCTCGGGAGTGGCAGTTGGAGTTCTTCGCCGCGGATGACCCGGACCAGGTGAGCCATCAGCCCGTCGATGATCTCGAGGACGTCGTCCCGCTCGACAAAGGCCATCTCGACATCGATCTGGGTGAACTCCGGCTGCCGATCGGCTCGCAGGTCCTCGTCCCGGAAGCAGCGAGCCATCTGCACGTAGCGGTCGTACCCGGCGATCATCAGGATCTGCTTGTAGATCTGGGGGCTCTGGGGCAGAGCGAAGAAGCTGCCCGGGTGGACCCGGCTGGGGACCAGGTAATCCCGAGCCCCTTCCGGAGTACTCCGTCCGAGCATCGGAGTCTCGATTTCCAGGAAGTCGTGCTGGTCGAAATAGTCTCGAGCCGCCTTGGTCATCTGGTGCCGCAGCACCAGGGTCTTCTGCAGTTCCTCACGTCGGAGATCCAGGAAGCGGTACTTCAGCCTCAGTTCCTCGTTGGGCAGTTCGACGGAAGCCGGTTCAAACGGCGGCGTCTTGCTCTTGCTGAACACCAGCAGCCGCGTCGCCTGGATCTCGATCTCGCCGGTATCGAGCTTCGGATTGACGTTCTCGGACCGGCTGATCACCTCGCCCTCGACCTGGATCACGTCCTCGCTGCGCAGAGCCCGTGCCTCGGCCTGCATCTGTTCATCGTGCGAGAGATTGAAGACGACCTGTGTGAGTCCGTAGCGGTCGCGGAGGTCGATGAAGACCAGTCCGCGGTGGTCACGATAATTCTGGACCCAGCCGCCGAGTGTCACGGTCTGGTCGATGTGATCGGCTCGAAGTTCGCCGCAGGTGTGGGTACGCAGCATGGCGGTCTGGCAGGGTGGGTGGAGGGGCGTTGTGATGGGGCAGGGCCGCCCACGTCGGGCGCAGGGCGGCTATTATAGAGGCTGCCGGCGTTGCGGCGAAGGGCGGCCCAGCCGGGCTGATGGCAGGGCCGAAGGCCAAGGTCAGTCGGATCCCGTCGTCGCGACCGGTGTGGACTCCTCGGGCGACCTCAGCACGTAGCCATCGCCTGATCGCTTGAGGTAGTCGAGGTAGGTGGCGGCGACCTTGCCCTGCCTGGTATCACCGGCGTGGATGAAGAGTCCGTAGCGGAGCCTGAGCTTGCCTCCGCGGGGCAACACCGGCGGGTTGGCCGGTCGCTGGCCGCGTGTGTAGGCACGTTCGCCGAAGGGGCTGATCGTGAACAGCCCGTAGTTGCGAACGTGATACCTCGAGCGACGGAAGTTCAGCGGGTGATCAAACAGCGTCATCCCGACCGTCTTGCCGTCGACCGTGCCGTAGTAGTCGATCCAGTTGCTGACCCGGCCCCAGCAGGCGGCGGTGCCGGCTGCTCCGGCCGCGTTGACCACCTTACCCCCCTCGCTCTCACGCAGCTCGTTCCTCATCCGGATCCCGAACAGCCCCTCCTTGGTGTCTCCAAAGGTGACCGTATCGCGGTGTGCGGTGAAGGTGATGTCGTACGAGAACATCCGGTTGGCGAAGATGCTGATCCGGGTCGTTTCGACGACGATCGGTTTCCCGTCTTTACCGAGCCAGTCGTTGGTGACGGCCATCACGGCGGGGTTGGCAGAATTGCGTGCGAAGACGACCTCGCGGTTGACGATCTTGCCCTGCTCGGCCCAGAACCTGACTTCGTTGATCTCGTCGACGGCCACCCAGAGGCCCTTGTGGTGGGGGTGATCTTCCTGTTGTTCGAGCGACCTGGTGAGCACGGTGCCCTGCGGGCCTCGCACCGGCAGGAAGAACGGCTTGGGCAGCTTGCTGCTGGTGTTGTAGATGGCAAACGGCTTGCCGTCGATTGTCACCTCGACCGAGTCGGTGCCACGTTTGAGTTCGACGGTGGAGTCGGCCGATCGGGCCTGGCTGGCGGCGGCGGTGACCAGAACGAGCAGCGCGGTAACGAGCGTCTTCACGGTGATGTCCTCACGAGGTGTCAAACAAGCCTGGGCGACGTCATTGTGCCGCGGTGAGCGGTCGCGGTCGAGGCAAGGGGTCTCGGGGGGCGGAGAATTCCGCGTCCGGTTTTCCCCGAGCTTCCTGCCTCGGAGGACTCTTGCATCCGCCAACCAGATTGTTACCGTTGGGGAAATTTGTCTCCAGAGTGCCGATCTCAAGCGACGGGGACCTCCCCAGGCCCCCTGCGAAACCAGGCTCCCGTGCCACGCCGCGACGACATCCAGAAGATCCTGATCATCGGATCGGGCCCGATCGTAATCGGTCAGGCCTGCGAGTTCGACTATTCGGGTGTGCAGGCCTGCAAGGCGTTGCGTGAGGAGGGTTACGAGGTGACCTTGGTCAACTCGAACCCCGCCACGATCATGACCGATCCCGAGATGGCGGATCGGACCTACATCGAGCCGATCACCTGGCAGTACGTGCAGAAGATCATCGAGGTCGAACGCCCCGACGCGTTGCTGCCGACTCTCGGCGGCCAAACCGGGCTCAACGTCGCCATGGACCTCGCCCGCCGAGGCGTCCTCGGTCAGCTCGGTGTCGAGTTGATCGGTGCCCAGGAGCACGTGATCGCCAAGGCCGAGGAGCGTGCGAGTTTCAAGAAGGCGATGCTGTCGATCGGGCTCGAGGTTCCCGACAGCTTCATCGTGCACACTCTCGAGGAGGCTCGGCAGGCGCTGCGGGAACTCGGGCTGCCGATAGTCATCCGGCCCAGTTACACGTTGGGCGGCTCCGGCGGAGGCATCGCGTACAACAAGGGCGAGTTCGAAGCCAAGGTCCGCCGCGGCCTGGAACTCTCGCCCGTGCACGAGGTGCTGCTCGAGGAATCGGTGATCGGCTGGAAAGAGTTCGAGATGGAGGTGATGCGGGACATCGCCGACAACGTCGTGATCATCTGCTCGATCGAGAACCTCGACCCGATGGGCATCCACACCGGCGACTCGATCACCGTCGCCCCCGCCCAGACACTCACCGACAAGGAATACCAGAGGATGCGGGACGCGACGATCGCCTGCATCCGAGAGATCGGTGTCGAGACCGGCGGGTCCAACGTCCAGTTTGCGATCGATCCCACCTCAGACCGGATGGTGATCATCGAGATGAATCCTCGGGTGAGTCGTTCGAGTGCCCTGGCGAGCAAGGCGACAGGATTCCCGATCGCCAAGATCGCCGCCAAGCTGGCCGTCGGCTACCGGCTCGATGAACTCCGCAACGACATCACCCGAGAAACCTCGGCCTGTTTCGAGCCGACCATCGACTACGTGGTGACCAAGATCCCGAGGTGGACGTTCGAGAAGTTCCCCGAAGCGGATCCCGAGCTGACCGTACAGATGAAGTCGGTGGGCGAAACGATGGCGATCGGGCGGACGTTTCGCGAATCGCTGCAGAAGGCGTTGAGGGGCCTGGAGATCGGCCACTTCGGACTCGGGGGCGGTAAGAAGGACACCTGGGGCACCGAGCGGCAGGCGACTCCCGAGCAGATTCAACAGAAACTCTCGGTCGCCGACGACGAGCGGATCTTCTACCTGAGGTACGCGCTGCTGGATGGGATGAGTGTCGAGGAGATCCGGCAGTTGACCGGGATCGATCCGTGGTTCCTGCACCAGATCAGGCAGCTGGTGGAATGTGAGCAGCAGTTGCGTGAATACCAGCGGATCGAGGATGTGCCTCGCGAGGTGCTGCGGATGGGCAAGCGGGCGGGGTTCTCGGACCAGCAGCTGGCAGGTTGGTGGGACACCAGCGAGAGCGAGGTCCGCGGTCATCGGCTGGGGCTGGGGATCGCCGCGACCTTCAAGCAGGTCGACACCTGTGCCGCCGAATTCGAAGCCTACACGCCGTACTACTATTCGACGTACGAGGACGAGGACGAGACGCCAAAGAACGAGGACAATCATCGGCGGATCATGATCCTCGGCGGCGGACCCAACCGGATCGGGCAGGGAATCGAGTTCGACTACTGCTGCTGCCAGGCCGCGTTCGCGTTACGCGAGCTGGGGATCGAGAGCATCATGGTGAACTCGAATCCCGAAACCGTTTCGACCGACTACGACACCTCGGACCTGCTGTTCTTCGAGCCACTGACGACCGAGGACGTGCTCAATATCTGCGATCGGCTGAACCCCGACGGAGTGATCGTGCAGTTCGGTGGCCAGACTCCATTGAACCTGGCCCGAGGGCTGGAGGCATCGGGGGTGACGATCATCGGCACGTCGACGGACATGATCGATGCGGCCGAGGACCGCGAGAAGTTCCAGTCGATCCTGCGCAAGGTCAACCTGCGGCAGCCGGAAAACGGGATTGCGACCAACGTCGAGCAGGCTCGCGCCGTGGCCGAGGGGGTCGGGTACCCGATCCTGGTCCGACCCAGCTACGTGCTTGGCGGGCGGGCGATGGAGATCTGCTACGACGAGACTTCGCTGGTGAAGTACATGGCCCAGGCGGTCGAGGCGTCTCCGGATCACCCGGTCCTGATCGACAAGTTCCTCGAGGATGCGATCGAGGTCGACGTCGACGCGATCGGGGACGGGCAGATGACCCTGGTGGGCGGCGTGATGGAGCACATCGAGGAGGCGGGAGTCCATTCGGGAGACTCCGCCTGCTCCCTGCCTCCCTACTCGCTGCCCTCGGAGATGATCGAAGAGATCAAGGTGGCGACGAGGAAGCTGTCGGAGGTGCTGGAGGTTCGCGGACTGATGAACATCCAGTTTGCCGTCAAGGACAACATGTTGTACGTGCTAGAGGTGAACCCTCGAGCCAGCCGGACCGTACCGTTCGTCTCCAAGGCCACCGGCATCTCGCTGGCCCGCGTGGCCGCGAAGGTGATGACCGGAAAAACGCTGGCCGAGTTGGGAGTCACCTCCGAGATCGTCCCGGTTCACACGTCGGTCAAGGAAAGTGTCTTTCCGTTCAACCGCTTCGCCGGAGTCGACATCATCCTGGGCCCTGAGATGAGATCGACGGGCGAGGTGATGGGGATCGACGAGTCGTTTGAGTTGGCGTTTGCCAAGAGCCAGCTGGCTGCCGGGAACGACCTGCCCCGCGAGGGCCAGGTGTTCATCAGCATGGCCAGCCCGCACAAGACGTTGATGGTCGAGCCGGCACGGCGGGTGACGGCGATGGGGTTCCACCTGGTCGCCACCTCCGGGACCGCCGACGTGTTGCGTGAGGCGGGCGTGGAGGTCGAGACGATCAAGAAGCTGGCCCAGGGTCGGCCCAACCTGCTCGACTTCCTCGCCAACGGTGAGATCCAGTTCATCTTCAATACGCCCAGCGGCAAGGGGGCTCGGACCGACGAAGGCAAGATCCGCGCCGCCGCGGTGGCTCACGGAGTGCCCTGCGTGACCACCCTGCCGGGTTGCCTGGCCGTGGTCAGGGCGCTGGAGGCGATGGTCGAGAGTCCGGTGCCGAGGGTCCGGGCCTTGCAGGACTGGATGCAAGAGGTCGCCGCACAGACGTCCGGCGATCGCTAGCCCGCATTCGAGAACGGTAGCCGGAATTGCGGATTTTGGTTCGCGGCGACAGCGGGTTTTTCCGCCCGCGCCTTCGGCGGGGCTACGGGGCGGGGGGAGAGGTCGTCGCCGGAAACCCCGGGATCTCACGGCGTTGTCCACCAACTCACCTCACATTCCACCTCGCACCAAGCCCCCGCCGAAGCCGGATGCTTCGGCGACCACCGTGATCCGGTGCGGATTGAGCATTCGCTTGAGGAGCTGCGAGAAATGCGGGCTAGCTGCCGGAAGGTTGCAGCCCCAGTGCCTGGCAGAGACGGTCAACCCGTTCCTGGTCGCTTTCGGCTCCGGTGTGGTCGACCAGCGGAATGGCCCGCAAGCCGGCCAACTCGCGGATCTCGTCGACCTGGACCTGAAGCTCGTCTGATCCGTGCGGGTCAGGAGCGTGGATCACGATCGCCGCTCCCAGCTCCTGCAGTTGATCGACCAGCTCGGCCAGCGTGGCGGCGAATTCCGAATCGTCCGACGCCGCGGCCGGACCGATCACCAGGTTGACGACGTCGGGATGAAATCGAGACAGTTGCCACTCGAGGTTCTCGAGCACCGTTTCGATGGGTGAACCGGGCACCAGCGTGTTGACGACCACGTCCAGGGGTCGGCGATAGGTGGTGCGGAGTTCGGCGGCGAATTGATCGGGAAAGGCCGTTTCGGCAGGCCCGTCGCCACAGAAGACCCAGGTCGCCGGACGCGGGCCGGCAACCAGTTCCCCGATCCGCTGTAGTGCAAGAGGCCCCTGTGGCTCGTCCTCAGCGGGTAACGGTAACAGAGTCTCGAGCACCACGCCGGTGTCGTGGGACGGATCGGGATCGAGTTCTCCGGCGGGCGTGCTGGAGACGAGTTCGGGCACCGCCGCTCCGACCGACTCGGTGCTCTGGACACCCGGAAGGCCCTCGGTCGTCTCCTCCTCGAGATCCGGCGTCTCCGGCTCGTGCTGCGAGACGTCTCGGGCTGCCCGAGCCAATCTGCGAGCCTGCCGTTCTTGCCGTTCGGCGGCCGCGCGGATGATTAGCATACGGCGTCGGGACCGCGAGTTGTCTGCCAGGCGGAAGGAGGAACGGGGTGGCATGCCGTCGATTGTCCTGGTTGCGCGGGCGTGTCAGCGGGTGGGCAAGACGATTTTGTCGGGCAACATCCCTGCCGGTAAGCATAGCCCGCAAACAGGGGTCGGTGCAGTGGTTGAACCAAGGAAAGACGGTCGAGAATGCCGATAAGAAGCGAATGAGCCCGGTGTGGGCGCGGGACGCGCCTGCTCACCGCACTCGGCGGCACGCAAGCCGGGCGATTCCGGGATGGGAGAGAGTGCGATGGCGACGCAGTTTGCCGGCGCACGCTGGCTGGACGAACGCAGGCGACGGCGATTGGCCGTTGACCAGGGAGCAGATGACATGACCGACGAGACGAAGGCTGCCGAGGGTGACGGGGTCTCGAAGAAGAAACCGGCCAGGCCGGCGACTCTGAGCATCCGTTCGATCGTGCCGCGCTCAGGCTGGGCTGTGCTGGCCTGGTCGCTGCTGCTGTTGGGAGCCTGCGACGCGGTGATCGCCGCGGCGTGGTTCCAGCAGAGCATCCCCGAACAATTTCAGGCCCCCTACTCGATGGTCTTCGGCCTCGGTTCCGCCACGGCCGCCACCTGGATGGCCGGCGCACTGCTGGTCGTCGCGGCACAGATGGCGTTGGTGATCGGTTGGGTGCGAGGTCACTGCCTGACCGACTTCGACGGACACTACCGGGCCTGGACACGGGTCGCGATCAGCTGGCTGGTGATTGCGGGAGTGGTCGGCACCGGAGCCCATCAGCCGATGGCGCAGATGCTGCTGGCACAGTTCGGTTTCGAGACGCTCTGGCAACGCGAGATTCTCAGTTGGCTGCTGCCCCTGGGGGCGCTGGTCGCCAGCGTGGTGTGGGTGATGGATGGCGAACTGAAGACCTGCCGCACGGCGCGGATGCTGATGTGGATCTCGGCCTCGACAGCCATCGCCGGGCTGGTGCTGGTCCTGGAACCGACCCTGATCGACGCCGGGTTGCTCCAACGGATGCCTCAACTCGTCACCTTCCTCAAACTCGCCGCAATGGTCTCAGCTCCCGGACTGCTGGTCGTCTCGATGGGAGTCTTCCTCAGACACGTCGTCCACGTCTCGCCTGAACCGGCGCCGCGTCGCAAGTGGCGGAGGAAGACGAAAAATCAGAAACGGGCCAGGACGAGCGACGGCGTCGAGTCGGAGGGGGTGAGCGAGGAGTTGGCTGACGAGTTGGCTGACGAGTTGGCTGACGATGACGCTGTTGAGGAGGAGCACGAGGAGGAAGAGGTCGAGGAGGGCGAGGACGCTGTTGAGGAGGAGCAAGAGTCTGAGGAGGACGCCTATGTCTACTCGGAATACGGCGACTCGACCCCTGGCTCCTACAGCGATGACGATTCGCATTACCGGATCGACGAGGCTGAAGTCGCGACCGATTACAGCGGCGGGTTTCCGGACCCGGAGGCCTTGAAGGGCTTGAGCAAGCGTGAGCGGCGGCGGTTGCGCAAGCAGTGGCGGGACCAGCAGCGGCAGAGCGACGGGTAGCCGTTTACAGGATGAACCGGCTGAGGTCCTCGTCGCGGGTCACCTCTTCGAGTGCCTCACGGACGTAGTCCCCGTCGATCTTCAGGGCACCCTGTCCCTGTTCGGGAGCGTCGAAGCTGGCCGTCTCGAGCAGTCTCTCGAGAATCGTGTGCAGCCGTCGGGCACCGATGTTCTGGGTCGACTGGTTGACCTGGTAGGCGAAATCGGCGATCGCTTCGATCCCGTTCTTGGTGAACTTCAGCTTCACTCCGTCGGAGGCCAACAGCGCCTGGTACTGGCGGGTGAGGCTGCTGGAGGGTTCGGTGAGGATCCGCACAAAGTCGTCACGGGTCAGGTCGTTGAGTTCGACTCGGATCGGGAACCGGCCCTGCAGTTCGGGCATCAGGTCACTCGGCCGCGAGCGGTGAAAGGCACCGGCGGCGATGAACAGGATGTGTTCGGTGTTGATCGACCCGTTGCGGGTCTGCACCGTGGTGCCCTCGATGATCGGCAGCAGGTCGCGTTGGACTCCCTGCCGGCTGACATCGGCTCCTCCCTTGCCCGAATCCTCGGGACCGCAGATCTTGTCCATTTCATCGAGGAAGACGATGCCGCTGTCTGCGGCCAGCCTGATGGCTTCTTCGGAGACGGCATCGTCGTCGAGCAGCCCTTCGACCTCCTGTTCGATCAGCACCTTGCGGGCATCCGAGACGGGCATCTCGCGATCGCTGCCCTGTCGGGGCATGAAGCGTTCGAGCATGTTCTGGACATCGAGGTCGACCTGTTCGAGACCCATGGTCGAAAAGACCTGGACCGGCGAGGAGCTCTTTTCGACGTGAACATCGACGACGCTGTCTTCGAGTTCACCGTCGGCGAGCATCTTGCGGAATTTTTCACGAGTCCGCTCGTGCCGCTCCATCGCCTCGGCCGCCTCCGCGGGATCCTCCTCGGAAATCCACTCGGTGGTCGGCACCAGCAAGTCGAGCAGCCGTTCCTCGGCCCGCGCCGCCGCGTCCTCCTGGACCTCGGCCTGCTTCTGCTCGCGGACCATGTGGATCGCCGCGTCGACCAGGTCGCGGATCATGCTCTCGACATCCCGCCCGTAGTACCCCACCTCGGTGTACTTCGACGCCTCGACCTTCACGAACGGGGCGCCGGTCAGTTGAGCCAGCCGCCGAGTGATCTCGGTCTTCCCCACCCCGGTGGGCCCGATCATCAGGATGTTCTTGGGGGTGACGTCGCGGCGGAGGTCATCGGGCAGCTGCTTCCAGCGCCAGCGGTTCCGCAACGCGATCGCCACCGATCGCTTGGCCGCGTCCTGGCCGACGATGTGGCGATCGAGCTCGGCCACGATCTGCCTGGGAGTCAGCTCTGACACGCCAACTCCTCCACCACCACATGGTCGTTGGTGTAGATGTCGATCCCCGAGGCGATTATCAGTGCCGAGCGGACGATGTCGGCCGATTTCATTTCGGTATGAGCCACCAGGGCCCGTGCGGCGGCCACGGCGTACTGGCCGCCGGAGCCGATGCCGACTATGCCGTCGGAGGGCTGTACGACGTCTCCGTTGCCGGTGACCAGCAGGCTGTCAGACTCTCCGACCACGATCATCATCGCCTCCAGGCGACGCAGCACCCGGTCGGTTCTCCAGTCCCGAGCCAACTCGGTCGCGGCTCGAGGGATGTTGCCCGGGAAATCCTTCATCCTCGCTTCGAACCGCTCGAGCAACGCGAAGGCGTCGGCCGTGCTGCCGGCGAATCCGACCAGGACCTTGCCATCGAGCAGCTTACGGATCTTGGTCGTGTCGGACTTGAGTATCGTGTCGCCGTGAGTGACCTGGCCGTCGCCGCCGATCGCAACGCTGTCGCCACGGCGGACCGCCAGGATGGTGGTCGAGTGAGACTTGGGCATGGGCACGGGCACGGGCAAGGAGAGAGTTGAGAGTAGAGGGGCGAGAGCAGGGGGGGCTGTATTAACGGTAGCAGTCGGTTCGGGGGGGGACAAGCAGCGGCGCCCGGTGGGGAAAGCTGTTGTCGGGTAGGGATGTGTGGCCATAGAATCGGGGTCAATGATCCCCAAGACGGGCGAAGGAGTGAGCTGATGAGCGGCATGACACGCAGGGTGGCGTTGGCGGGGATGATCGGTGGAGTCGGCAGCCTGGCTGGCTGTGACGGGAGCTTTCCGATGGGGTCGGGTGGCTCGGCCTTCGGCAGCTTCCTGGGCGAGACGCCTCCGTCGCTGGAAGCCGGTGGCACGTGGCTCAACGCCGACGCCCCACTGACAATCTCGGGACTGGCCGGCAGCGTGGTGTGGCTGGAATTCAGTTTCCTGCGCTGAGGGGGCTGCCAGGCGATGGTGCCCCAACTGGTCAGTTGGCATGAGAAGTGGTCCGAGCAGGGCCTGGTCATCATTGAAATCGACAACGGAGCCGTCGACACTCTCGATGCGGTCGAACAGCACGTATCCGACAAAGGCATTCCGTTTACCGTGCTGCACGACACGGGAGGCACCGTCTGCGAGCGGTACTCGGTGATGGCCTACCCGTCGGCCTACCTGCTCGACAAAACAGGAACGGTCATCTGGGAGGGTCACCCGATGGATCCCTCGGCAGCGACCGCGCGAATCGAGGCGGCGTTATCCTGAGCAGTTTGGGGTCGGCGAGTTTTCAGTCGCTGACCACCTGCCCGTCCCGCAGCCGCAACGTCGCGTCGCCCGGCTCGATGTAGCTCTCGTCGTGAGTCACCACGACGACGGTGGTGCCGAGTTCATCTCGGAGGTCCCGCAGGTAGCCCATCACCTCGGCACCGGTCCGGTGATCGAGTTCTCCGGTCGGTTCATCGGCGAGTACCAGCTTGGGCCGTTTCAAGAGCGCGCGGGCGATCGCCACCCGCTGCTGTTCTCCGCCGGAAAGTTCCGCAGGTCGGTGCCGTTGCCGGTCACCGAGCCCGACGTGTACCAGCAGATCCTCGGCCCGCTGCCGCAACTCGCCGCTGACCCCGATCGGCAGAAAGGGGGCCAGCACGTTGTCCAGCGCCGTCAGGTTGCCCAGCAGGTTGAAGCTCTGGAAGACAAACCCCACCTCGGTGCGGCGGAACTCGTCCTGCTCCTCTCGAGACAACTCGTTGATCAGGCGTCCGTCGATGGTGATCGAGCCCCCGCTGGGCCGATCGAGCGCTCCCAGCAGGTACAGCAGCGTGCTCTTGCCGCTGCCCGAGGGTCCCAGCACGAATTGGAAACTGCCGTCAACGATCCGCGCGGTGACACCCCGCAGGGCCCGGACCGTCGTCGGACCGATCGTGAACTCCTTGGTCAGATCCTCGATCTCGATCGAGTAAACCGGCGAGGTCTGCGTCATCGGGTCTCCAGCGGTCGCTTACCCACGGCGGATGGCCTCCATGGGCGAGAGCCGCATGGCCCAGAAGGCCGGGTAGAGGCCCGAGGTGATTCCCAACATCGCACTGAAGAACAGGGCAAAGATCAGCAGCCCGGGGCTGGCATACAGCTGGATTCGATCGGGCCAGGTGGTGTTGATGAACTCGGTCCCCACCAGTCCCACTGTGCACCCGATCACTCCGCCGGTCACACCCAGCACGGCACTCTCACAGGTGATCAGCATCATCACGTCGCGGCGGCTCCAGCCGTTGGCCTTGAGAATCCCGAAATCGATGATCCGCTCGGTGACGCTCATCAACATCGTATTGATAATCGACAGCACCGCGATCAGGACCCCGATGCTGGTCATCACGCCCAGGAACACGTCCAGGTCCGCGCTGAACTCGTCGAGTCGTTCGGCCCAGTCATCGGATGTCCGCACCTCGATCGGCTCGGCCTTTGCGTCGACAGCCCGCGACTCCGCGGCCGGCGTAGCCCCGGCGAGCCAGTTCTGGATGGCCAGCAGCAGGTCGATCAGGGGGTTCCCGGTGGCCATCGCGCCGACGATGTTTCCGCCGGAGGTGATCTCGCGGCCCCGGAACTTCTCGCGAATCCGCTCGGCCAATACCTCGTTTTCGACCGTCCCGTCCGGTTCGACATAGAACGCGGAGGCGCTGTTGGGTTCGAAACGGGTCAGGCGACGGACCACGTCGATGTCGACGATGATCGAGATATCCAGCATCAACTGTCCGCAGTGGTAGATGCCGACAATCGTGAACTCGTCGCCGTTGATCGACAGTTGGTCTCCGATACCGACCTCGTGCTCCTCGGCGATCTGACGGCTGATCACCGTGTGGAGTTGGTGTCGGTCGGTCTGGTCGAGGAAACGGCCCTCGACCAGTGCGTCCCGGTAGACGTCCTTCTTGAGTTTCTGTCGCTCGGCGATGCTGGTCCCGAACAGGAACCGGGGTGGGGCGATCACCCGTTCGCCCTCGATCAGGTTGACCCGCGACCAGACCTCGGGGTTGACCACCCCCACCCCGTCGATCTCGGCAACCTCCTCGGCCCAGCTCGCCGGAATTCGCGAAAACAGGGGCAAAGGGGCCCCGGCCTGCATGATCGCCAGGCCGGGGATCCGGCCAAAGGTGTCCTTGACCATGCGGTCGATGCCCTCGGCAACCGAGAACAATCCGACCATTCCGGCGATGGCCACAGACAGTCCGGCCAGCGCGAGTAGCGACCTGAGGGGTCGCGAGACGAGATTCTGGATTGCGAATCGCCACATCGTCCCAGCAGAATAGGTCTCGTCCCCCGTTTCTGGAAGTGACGCACAGACGGGGGACGTGGACCCAGATCGATCTGTACCGATACAGATCGATACCGATCGACCGAGAATGGCACAGAACGACTCCCATGACAGACCGTGACTACTACCAGGTGCTGGGGATCTCTCGCTCAGCGTCCTCCGATGAAATCCACTCCGCCTACAAGTCGCTCTCGCTGAAGTTCCACCCCGACAAGAACTCCGACGACGCCCGGGCGGCCGAGCAGTTCAAGGAGGTCCAGGAGGCGTACGCTGCCCTGGGTGACGAGGAGACGCGAGCCCAGTACGACCGTTTCGGTCCGGCTTACAAGCAGGCTCGGGCTGCCGGAGCCGGGGCGGGGGGGTTTTCGCCCGGCGAGACGCCCGGCGGATTCGACTTTTCGAACCTCTTCGGCGGCGGCTTCGAATTCGGTGACCTCTTCGGCGGCGGACGGGCGACTTCGAGGGAACCGGCTCGACCCCGACGCGGAGCCGACATCAGGGCTCAGATCCAGATCCCCTTCCAGGTGGCGGCGCGCGGAGGTGGTCACGAGCTGCCGATTCGACCAGACGGTGAGGGGGGGCGGATCGAGAGGATCACGATCAAGATCCCGCCGGGGATCAGCAGCGGCGAGGTACTCAGGCTCAAGGGACAGGGGGGAACCGTCCCGGGTGGTCCGGCCGGTGACGTGCTGGTGAGTGTCGACGTGGCACGCCATCCGTGGTTTCGACGCGACGGTGACAACCTGCTGATCGAAGTGCCGGTGACTCCGGTCGAAGCCGTGCTCGGAGCACGGATCGAGGTGCCGACTCTCGACGAGGGACCCGTGATGCTGACCATCCCGCCGGGCACCTCGGGAGGCCGAAGACTGAGACTCAAGGGGAAGGGCGTCAGCAACCAGAAGACCGGGACGCCCGGTGACCAGCTGGTGCTTGTGCAGATCGTCGCACCCGGTGAGCTTTCCGACCAACAGCGCGAGTTGTACCAGCAGCTGGCCGACTCGGACGCCGCCTCGAACGGGTCTCCACGCAAGCGACTGTGGGGTGCATCGTGACCGGATGGGTCATGTGGGCGGCATCCAGTTTGGCAACCGGGTCGGCGACGGGTCCGCAGGGGGGTTCGGTTCCGGCCGAGTTGGCCCGGGAGGTCAGTTCGGTGCTGGTGATCGTGGCGATCCTGGTCGTCGGCCTGCTGGGCCTGGCGGCCGTGGCCCTGGTGCTGATGATGGGCGGGCGGTTGAGACGTCGGGTGCAGGACGGACTGCCGCACGGTGAATCGCCTCCAGACCCGATGTGGCCCTTGCAGGTGCCGGTGGACGAGGAGGAGAATCGGGGAGACGATTGAAAGGTCCACCGCAGCCGAATCTGACCTCGAACCTGGATTCATGACCAGTCTTGTTCCCAACCAGCGTCTTCCCGCCTGGCGTCGCCTGCGTCGCCAGCGTGACTTCGATCGGATCTACGCCGCTGGGTGCCGGGCCGGCGACGGGCGGTTGCTTGTCTTTGCCGATGTGGGTCTCGAGAGTCGTGGGACGCGATTCGGGCTCAGCGTTTCGAAGAAGCATGGCAACGCCGTTTGCCGAGGTCGCCTGAAGAGGTTGCTCCGCGAAGCCTTCCGATTGCAGCAGGCCGATCTGCCCGAAGGACTCGACCTGGTGCTGATTCCCCGGCAGGGCGAACTGCCGACGCTCGAGGACTTCAAGGCCAGCCTGTTGAAGCTGGCGGGCCAATTGGCACAGAAGCTGGCTGAGGGGGCCGGTCGATGAGCCAGTGGATTCGGAACTGGGTGGAAGTCCCCGGCCGGGTGCTGTCGTGGTCGATGATCGGCGTGGTGAGGGTGTACCAGTGGACGTTGAGTCCGGTGATCGGCCGCCAATGCCGATTTCAACCCACCTGCAGCCAGTACATGATCGGGGCGGTCCAGAAGTACGGACCGATCCGGGGAGCCTGGCGGGGTGTGAAGCGGATCTGCCGCTGCCACCCGTGGCATCCAGGTGGTGAGGATCCGGTGTGACGGCGTGACCCGCTACTCGCCCATCACCTCGGTCTCCTTGTTCGACGCCAGCTGATTGACCTTTCCTTCGGCCTTCTTGGTCAGTTCCTGGATCTCGTCCTTGGCCAGGTCGCGGTCGTCTTCGGAGAACTGTTTCTGTTTTTCGCCTGCTTCGGCGTGCTTGTTGGCATCTCGGCGTACGTTTCGGATCGCCACGCGGGCCTCTTCGGCCAGCTCCTTGACTCTCGAAACCAGCTGCCGTCGTCGTTCGGTTGAGAGTGCGGGGATGTTGAGTCGGATCAGTCGGCCATCGGAGTTGGGCGAGAGACCCAGTTCGCTGGCCTGGATCGCCTTGACGATGTCGCTGATGACTCCGGGGTCGAACGGCCGGATCACGATCTGCTGCGGCTCGGGGACGCTGATGGCGGCGAGTTGTTTGAGTGGTGTCGGAGCCCCATAGGCTTCGACTCTCAGCGAATCGACCAGTGCCGGGGTAGCCCGTCCGGTCCTGAGTCCCTGCAGTTGTCCCTGGTAGACTCCGACCGCCTTGTCCATGCGGTCTTCACAATCGAGCAGAATCTCGTCCTGGTCCATGATTGCCGTCCGTCGTCTGATCTGCGAAGGGTGGTCGGGTCAAAGATATCCGATGGAGTCGCTCATTCAAGGCGTTCGAGTTCACTCGTCGGGCGTGGGGATCACCCGGGTGCCGATGCGTTCTCCGGCGATGACCCGTTCGATGTTGCCGGTCTTGCGGTAGTTGAAGACGACAATCGGCAGCCGGTGTTCCATGCAGTGGTGAATGGCCTGTGCGTCCATGACTTCGAGTCCCTGTCGGAGCACGTCCTGGTAGGTGATCTCGCTGTAGAGCACCGCGTGCGGGTTCTTCTCGGGGTCCTCGGCATAGATGCCATCGACTCGAGTTGCCTTGAGCACGACATCGGCTTCGATTTCTCGCGCCCGCAGTGCCGCGGCGGTATCGGTTGTCACAAACGGGCTGCCGGTCCCCGCGGCGAGTATGACGACACGGCCTTTTTCGAGATGCCTGAGGCAGCGTCTGCGGATGAAGGGTTCGGCGACCCCTTCCATGCGGATCGCCGACTGCAGCCGCGTGGGGACTCCAGCGTTCTCCAACGCATCCTGCAGGGCCAGCCCGTTGATGACGGTGGCGAGCATACCCATGTAGTGAGCGGTGGGAGCGTTGATCGACTGGCTGACTTCGGCGAAGTTCTTGCCTCGCAGGATGTTGCCACCTCCGCAGACGATCGCCAGCTGCACACCGGTTTCGACGACCCGCCGGATCTGTTCCGAGATCGAGGCGACCTCGACCATGCTGATCCCCGACTCACCACTGCGGCAAAAGCTCTCGCCGCTCATCTTCAACAGCACGCGTCCGTAGGCGGCTGCGGCGGGTGAGGAGGCACCGGTGGGAGTTTGGTCGGGCATCGTGTTCGGCCCCCGAGGTCGAAGAGATCTGATCGGGGGAGTCGAGTGTGGTGCTAGTTGCCGAGCACCCAGCGTGTGAAGCTCCCGGCGGTCAGGCCGCTTTCGGCGAGCACCTGGCTGACGGTCTTCGACTCCTCCTTGACGAACTGCTGTGCGTTGAGCACACCCTGTTCCTGGTAGAAGACCTTCATCCGTCCCTCGACGATCTTCTCGATGATGTTCTCCGGCTTGCCGGTCGCTCGAGCTTCTTCGGAGAGTCTCTCTCGTTCCGCATCGACGGCTTCGGCATCGAGATCTTCGGCGTTGACGGTCGAGGAATTCATGGCGGCGATGTGCATGGCGACGTCCCGGAGCACCGCGGCGCGGCCGGCATCGCCGACGGCCTGGAACAGGACACCGGTCTTGCCGTCGTGGTGGACGTAGCCGTCGACGGGCCCGTCGATCCGGGCCACCTTGGCCAGCACGACCTTCTCGCGGATCTTGCTGATCACCTCCTCGTAGGACTCGCGGAGCGTCCGCGACGAGTCATCGGGCGAGGGTTGGTCGAGCAGAGCGTCGGGGCTGTCGGCTCCGGGTCCTTCCAGCAGTTGAGTGGCACAGTTCTGTGCCAGGGTCTGGAACTCGTCGTTATTGGCCACGGGTGCCGATTCGCACTGCAGTTCGATCATGGCACCCGACGAGCCATCATCGGCGACGGCGATGGCGATGCGTCCTTCGGAGGTGGCGTTGTCGGCCCGCTTGAGCATCACCTTCTGGTTCTGCTCCTTGAGGATCTCGATCGCCTTCTCCTGGTCCCCGTCGGCGGCCACCAGTGCGTGCTTGCACTCCATCATGGGCAGGTCGGTCAGTTGCCTGAGCACCTTAACCTGAGCGGCAGTGATGTCTGCCATCGAGAGTCTCCGAAGCGTGAAGTCAGCGTATAGGGGACGACCGAAAGATCGCAGGGGTCTCGAACGATTCCACCCGAGTTCGGCCGGGTCAGATTGGTGGGGCGCGGGGAGACAGCCCCGGAGGCCGCTATCGCGTCGGCACCGCCTTGGGTTCGTCTTTCTTCGGAACCGGCTTCTCCTCGGGCACCAGCGATCGGCCTTCGGTAATCGAGCTGGCGAGGTGTTCGAGGATGAGTCGGATCGAGCGGATGCTGTCGTCGTTGCCGGGGATCGGCAGGTCGACGGTATCCGGATTGGAATCGGTATCGATCAGGGCGACCACGTTGATTCCCAGGATGCGTGCTTCGCGAACGCAGTTGTATTCGCGGCCGGGGTCGACGACCACCAGGGCTTCGGGAAGCCGCTCCATGTCGCGGATGCCTGCGAGGTTGCGGTGAATCTTTTTTCGTTCGCGGGTCAGCGAACTCTGGCGTTTCTTCGAATACGACGCCATCTCGCCACTCTCCTCCAACGCCTCAAGTTCCTCGAGCCGCTGCAGGCGGCTGCGGATCGTGCGGTAGTTGGTCAGAGTGCCGCCCAGCCAGCGTTCGTTGACGTAGGGCATGCCGCAGGATTCGGCGACTTCCGAGATCGGACCGAACGCCTGCCGCTTGGTGCCGACAAACAGCACGAGGCTCCCGTTGGCGGCGACCTGCTTGAGGTATCTCTTGGCCCGCATCAGGCCGCGGATCGTCTCCTTCACATCGATGATGTGAATCAGGTTGCGGCGGCCATAGATGTAGGGCCGCATCTTCGGATTCCACCGGCTGGTCCGGTGACCGTAGTGAATGCCGGCTTCCAGGATGTCCTTGACGACGATATCAACCACGACAGCCTTCTCCCCAGAGCAAACTCTGGACGGGTGCAAAAACGGAGGCGAACCACCGATCGTAGTTGGTGTCCCCGACCGCGTCAAACCCGTCGACGGGGCTGCTAGCGGCCCGTTTTCTTGTCCGCGGCCTTCTGCTTTCTGGTGCGTCGGCCTGCTGCGGGTAGCTTGACCGAGGTGGTCTTGCTATCGGAAGTTGCCGTCAGAGGAATCTTCCATCGCGAGGTCATCAGCTTGCACAACCCGCCCTTGCCGTCGCGGCAGACCTGGTAGGAAACGGCCACGTCGATGGTCGCCTTGCCCGGCGCGCCGGTCAGAGCCAGAGAGGCGGTGGCGGCGGAGTCTCCTGCGGGCTTCGCCTTGCGCCGCTTGCCCAGCGCATCTGCGGCGACCACTTCCTGCCCCTTGTTGCCCAGGGCACGGTAGATGATCGAGGCCCTGGGGTTGAGCTTGAAGCCGGTGGGGATGGCGAGTGGGATGTCGATCGAGAGCGACTTGCCGGCCTGGATCGTCTGGTTGCCGAGCGTAATCGTCCTGGCCTTCTCGGCGAAGTCGCTGTTGTCCGCGGCCGGCTTGGCGGGAGGCTTCAGGCCGGCGACCTTCAGTTCCCGAAACGTGCCGGTCTTCAGGTCGACCGCGCAGATGCGGTGGTTGTTGGTGTCGGCGATGTAGAGCGTATCGCCGCCGATCGTGACACCACCGGGCTCGGCAAACCGCGGAGGGTCGACCGTGTCACCACGCTTGCCATTGCCCAAAAAGGTCGTCGACTTGCGGGTCTTCAGGTCGATCTTCTTGATCTTGTGGTTGTAGCTGTCGGCGACGTAGAGCGTTCCCTTGTGGAACGTGACGCCGAGCGGGTGTTGCAGGCGGGCCTTGTCACCCACTCCGTCGATGTCGCCGAACTCGAACAGAGCCCGGCCACGGAACAGGTCGTGGGCTCCGACGACGGTCTTGACCAAGCCGCCCGGTGAGGTGTCGACCTGGCGGATCGCCGAACCCTCGCTGTCGGCCACGAACAGGTAGCGGCCGTCGGTGGCCAGTGACGAGGGCTGGGCCAGGGCGCACTGCTTGAGTGACCCGTCGGTGATGTCCTCACGCCCGGAACCGGCAAAGACGCCAATCCGGCTTGATCCGAGCTTGTGAGACCACAGCTGGTGGGGGCCGGCCATCGCGATGTAGAGCGTGCCCTTGACGAAAGACAAGGCCCAGGGACTGTTCAGCGGCGTCTGCCTCAACCCGCCACCGGTGGCTCGGAAGCGAGCCTGTCGGCCGGTGCCCGCCAGGTTCCTGACCGTCTTCTTCTTCAGGTCCACCACCCGGATCATGTGGTTCTCGGTGTCCGCCACGTACAGTTCCTGGCCGATCAGCACCGTGCCCTGGGGATGATCGAAACTCGCGTCGGCGTACCTGCCGTTGCGACGCCCGATCGCTCCGCTGCCGATGATTTCCTTGAGCGTCCCGTCGAGCCCGGTGACGACGATGCGGTTGTGGTTGGTATCGGAGATGAACAGCCGGCCACCCTTGGTGTCTGCCAGCACCTTGCCGGGGAACTTCAATGGGCCGGGCTTCAGGCGGTTGCTTTCGAGATCGAAGCGGACCGGCGACCTGTCCAGGGTGCCCTTCTTCGAGTGGTAGTCGACCAGCATGCCGATGAGCTTGTCGAAGAGCTCGCGGTTGCCCTCGCCGGGCTGCTGACCCACGTAACGGCCCTCGGGGTCGATCAGCGCCAACGTCGGCCAGCTGTTGACTCCGAACTTCCGCCACACCGTCATGTTGGCGTCGTTGATCACCGGGTGCTCGATCTCGTACCGCAGGATCGCTCGCCTGATCGCCTCGCTGTCCTTCTCGTTGGCGAACTTCGCCGAGTGGACACCGATCACCACCAATTCCTTTTCGTATTTCTTCTCGAGGAACTTCAGGTCGGGCAACACGTGCATGCAGTTGATACAGCAGTAGGTCCAGAAGTCGAGTACGACGACCTTGCCGCGGAGGTCCTTGAGGTTGATCTCGCTGCCGGGGGCGACGTTGAGCCACCCGAGACCCCCTTCGAAGCTGGGGGCTGCCGGTCGGTCGGGGAACGGGTTCTCGGTCGCCGTCTTCTTCTTCCCCTTGTCGGCCGCCTGGGCCAACAGCTCGTTGTTGCCCAACGGACCGCCTCGATTCAGCATCAACACACCACCAACCAGAATCGCAAGGATGGTGATCGCGGTGAGGATCTGGCGGGGCGGGACTCGGGGTGAGCGGTTTGAGCGGGACTCGGTCATCACGTGAGTCGACCTCCGGTCGATTGTGCCTGGTTGCAGTGCGTGGTGAGGCATCCAGCGGCCCGCACGCCTTCATCGTATCTCATCGTTCCCGATTCCTGCAAACGCGGGTTGAGCGATTGGGAGTCTGGGCAGCTGTGCCGGCGGGCTCAGACGCCACTGACCGTCCCCCCGGGGTCAGACGCCGCCCGCGGTCCGCCCCGGGCGAACTGCAGGCGGGGCCTGACCCGTTCCCCGTTGACACTCCCGAACCCGTCAGATTATCGTCGACATCTGGAGGCAGACATTCATGACCGACATAAAACCCTACGACCCCAAGACAATCTCCTGCACCACGCTCATCGCCTGCGTGCTGGCCTTCATTTCGGCCTCAGCGGTTGCCGCCGAGCCGAACTGGGCCGAGAAGATGTTCGATTCGAGGTCTCACGACTTCGGCGTCATCCCCCTGACCTCCAAGGTGACCCATCGTTTTCTGGTCAAGAATTTCTACCGCGAGACGGTGCACATCGCGGGTGTGAGAACCACCTGTGGCTGCTCGGTCGCCCGGCCGAGCAAATCGACATTGGCCAGTGGCGAGGTGGTGACGATCGACGTGACGATGGACATGCGGAGAACTCGCATGGCGAGCACACGGAAGTCCGCGGTCCTGACGGTGGTGTTTGATCGCCCGTCGTTCGCCGAGGTCAAGATCCCGGTCAGCGCGCAGGTCCGCAAGGACCTGGTCATCGCTCCGGGCTCGGCCGATTTCACGGGAGTGGACCAGGGGAAGGGGGCCAGCCGCACGCTGAGGGTGAGGTACGCGGGACGGGCCGACTGGACGATCAAGCAGGTCGAGGTCAAGTCACCTCACCTAGTGGCTCGTGTCGAGGAGGTACGACGTGCCGAAGTCCGCCGGCTGGGGATTTTCTCGAAGTACCACGAGGTGCACTACGACCTGGTCATCGAGCTCAAGCCCTCGGCACCGGCCGGGCTGCTGCGTGAGACGATCGTCCTGATCAGCGACGACGAGCAGACGCCTCGCATCCCCGTGCTGGTCGAAGCCAGCGTGGAATCGGACTTCACGTTCAGCCCGAGTGCTGGCGGAGTGGTTTCGCTGGGATCGCTGGTGCCGGGTCGGGCCAAGCAGGTCTCGGTGGTGGTCAAGGGTCGCAAGGATTTCCGGATCGAGAAGATCGAGGCGGGGAGTTCCAGCGGGGTCTTTCGAACCAAGCTCTCCGGTTCGAAACGCCGCGTCCACGTGCTGCCGCTGACGGTGACGGTACCCGAGGGGCTCTCGGAGATCCGCGAGACGTTCAAATTGATGATCGAAGATCGAGACGAGCCATTGATCTTCAGCGTGTACGGTCGAGTTGTTCCGGCGGCCAAGCCGTAGTCGAGAAAGCTTGGGGTCTGACGCCGCCGATGGTCGGCCGCAGGCGGACCATCGGCGGGGCCTGACCCCTTCAGCCCTTCAGCGCCCATTCGAAAAGGGGTCAGGCCCCGTCATGGGCAGGCTTTCAGCCCGCCCATGACGGCGTCTGACCCCGGCCTCAGGATGACACGTCGGGTTGTCGACAGTTAGAATAGAGTTCCCCGCTGCGATCGTGTTGGAAGCCCCATCATGCTGACAATCAACACCCGAAGCCGTTCGTTGTGCAGCGGCCTGTCGCGTCGCGATCTGTTGCGTATCGGTGGAGCCGGGCTGTTCGGGACTTCGGCGTCTCAGTTGCTCGCGGCCGAGAGCCTGCAGAGGGCGAGTGGTGGTCGGGCCAAGTCGGTGATGTTCCTGTACCTCTTCGGTGGCCCGAGCCAATTGGAGAGTTTTGATCTGAAGCCGGATGCAGCCAGCAAGATCCGCGGCCCGCTGATGCCGATCGCATCGCGGACACCGGGGCTGTTGATCAGCGAGAAGCTGCCGCGGACGGCCGCCATTTCCGACAAGATCACCGTGATCCGCACGATGACGCACCCGCACAACGACCACAACGCCTGCCACTACATCCAGACCGGTCATCCCTGGACCCGGACCGCTGCCAGCGGCAACGATGTCAACGCTCGAGAAACCGACTGGCCGGCGATGGGTTCGGTCGTCGAGTACGTCGAGCAGCACTCGGGGGGTGCTCATCTGCGAGACTTCCCCGACTACGTCTATCTGCCCAATCGACTCGGCCACCTGCAGGGTTACGACCGCACGGGCCAGTACGCCGGCTGGTTGGGTCGAGCCTACAACGGACTGGCGACCGACATCCGCAAGAAGGACAAGAACGACAACCCGTTTTTCCGGGCCTGCGACGACAAGGAACTGGATTTCCGCATCAAGGGGATCGTCCCCGAGACCGAGATCGGACTCGATCGGCTCGATCGCCGACGCGGCCTGCTCGAGCAGTTCGACGCGGCCCGCCGCGAGATCGAGACCGCCAGGCGACTCACCGACTACCACGGCATCCGCCGGCAGGCTCTGTCGCTGGTCACGTCCGATAAGATCCGCAGTGCCCTGGATATTCGTCGCGAGGCGTCGTCGCTGCGCGACCTCTACGGCAGGCATCTGTTCGGGCAGTCGTGCCTGATGGGCCGTCGGATGGTCGAGGCGGGATGCCGGTTCGTGACCGTGATCTGGGACGCTCCGGACGGCTACAGCTGGGACTCGCATCGCACCAGCGCCGATCTCGAAAAACACCTGCTGCCGGGATTCGACCAGGCCTACTCGGCCCTGATCACCGATCTCGATCAGCGCGGACTGCTCGATGAGACCCTGGTGGTTGCGGTGGGCGAGATGGGCCGCACGCCCAAGCCCGACACCTCGGCCTGGGGACGCGGCCACTGGAGTCACTGTTTCCCGTGCGTGTTGGCCGGAGCGGGGATCCGTGGCGGAGGCCTGTACGGGCGTTCGGACTCCGATGCCGCCTACCCGGCCGAAAACGCGGTCAGCCCCGAGGATCTCGCGGCGACGATCTTCGATGCGCTGGGGATCGGCCACGAGATCCGTCTGCCCGACTCGCAGGGCCGCCCGGTGCCGATACTCGAGCGAGGCGAACCGCTGCGGCGGCTGTTTGCCAACGCCTAGCGGACTGGCGGCTCCACCTGCGGTCCGCCGCAGGCGGAAGCCAGTCCCCGGTGGCAGAGGCAAACTCACTCCGCTAGGGTGAGCGTTTTGCCCGGCTCACTCCTTTGCACAAGAACCTCATTCACCATGCCGAAGGTCCTCAGCACATCAGTCAACGCGGACGGTGGTCCGCATTTCGAGATCCTTGCCGAGGCCGGATTCGAAGTCGAAGCGGTCGATCGCAGCGTCGACCTGTTTGACGAGGCCACTCTGATCGGCCAGATGCAGGGCGTCTCGGCCATCTCCGCCGGGTCCGAACCCTACACCGCCGGGGTGATCGGGTCGTTGCCCGACCTGCGGGTGATCTCACGCAGCGGCGTCGGCTTCGACGCGGTCAACCTGGCCGCCTGTGACGAGCACGGCGTGGTCGTCACGGTGACCCCCGGCGTCAACCACCACGCCGTGGCCGAGCACACGATCGCCTTGCTGATGGGCGTGGCTCGAGGGTTCCCCGGTCGTCACGATCGGGTGAAGGCGGGCCGCTGGTTCCGTGAACCGTATCCGCGGGTGATGGGCAGCACGCTGGGCATTCTCGGATTGGGCCGCATCGGCCGCGCCGTGGCCACGCGAGCCGTCGGTCTGGGGATGAACGTGCTGGCCTTCGAGCCGTACCCGCAGCAGGAGTTTGTCGAGACGTGGAAGGTCGAGCTGGTCGATGACCTCGACGACCTGATCCCTCGCTGTGACTACATCTCGCTGCACCTGCCGAACATGGCCGAGACCCATCACGTGATCAACGCACAGCGGTTGGCGCAGATGAAGCCCGGCGCCGTATTGATCAATACGGCTCGCGGCCCGCTGGTCGACGAGGCGGCTTTGATCGAGGCCCTGGGCAGCGGCCCGATCCGGGCGGCCGGGCTCGACGTGTTCGAGATGGAACCGTTGCCCCAGGACAGCCCCCTGCTGGGGCTCGATAACGTCCTGCTCAGTGGACACGTCGCGGGGCTCGACAACGAGTCGCACGAGGGCACTTTT
>Ga0310123_10000267_pt1 | contig 46842 bp, 27 predicted proteins | sample CB6_AW_1057_MG_FD_203505 | JGI IMG/M metagenome (GOLD analysis project Ga0310123, IMG submission 203505) | Marine microbial communities from Western Arctic Ocean, Canada - CB6_AW_1057 | ecosystem: Environmental > Aquatic > Marine > Oceanic | place: Canada: Western Arctic Ocean | collected... | reverse complement strand
TTTCTCCAAGCTTCGGAGGGTTGCCCTCCCTCCTCATTCATGCGCGCGGCAAAGACCTCTCGATGCAATCCCGAGTAGACGAGCAATCCGTCAACAAAGAGAGGTGTAATGCTGTTTTGCTTCCACGACGTTTTGAATTCCAGGCTCCAGAGCTTTTTGCCGTCGGTGTTTCGCACGCCCTGGAGAGTTTCGCGCGTGAATGTAACAATCTGCGCCGCATCACCGGTGCCGATCAACACCGGAGATGCGTAAGACGGACCGTCGTCGCCTGCCCGCCAGGCTTCGGCTCCGTTGTCCCGGTCATATGCGATCAATGCGCCTCGCTTCTCTCCGCCCACGTGGACGATAACAAATCCGCCCTCGACGAGACTCGAAGATGCGGTTCCGTACGATGGCGAAGATTCGCCGAATTCGCCCTCATCCCGCTTGCGCCACACGACCTCTCCGCTTGCGGCATCAAGGCACGTAAGCGCCCCGCTGATGCCGAGCGCATAAACGCGTCCGTCAGCGACCGTGACGGTCGACTTGGGCCCCTTTCCGTGACGGCGCGCGCCGAGATTCATCTTGTAGGACATGGGGTAATGATACACCCACACTTCGCTTCCATCCGAAGCATTCAAGCCGAGAACGTACTCATCGTCGGCGCGCCGAGCCATCAGATACACTCGATCGCCGACGACCACCGGCGAAGAATGCCCTTCGCCGACCTGGACGTTCCAAATGCGACTCAAGCTGCCCGGCAGTGGGTCGGGCAGGGTTTCGCCGGCGGCGACTCCGTCGCGCGCGGGACCGCGCCACTGGGGCCAATCACCCGCCTCTACGTTCCGAGCGGCAACCACCGGGAGTATCGCCAGAACAAGCAGTGCGACCCGCTGCGGCAGCACTGCCCTTCGATACGCATCAGAACTTTTCGCGGCTGAGCGAATATGTCCTGAATGCTCCTGATCTCTCACCCGTCTTTGTTGAGTGATGCACGATCGCCCTGCCGTTACCTGTCTGAACCGCGTTCTCATGGAAAATCGTTCTCCAATGTGAGGAGTGCGCATGTCATTTGTGGAAGTCTTTATATCAAGCAGCAAGCGGTCCACTTGTTGTGCCGGCGACAGCCAGTCTCGAGCGAGCGCTCGGTCAGGTCATTGTGCCCATTCAAGTTTCAGCTTCTTATGGTGCAATGCGCAGTCTCTCAGGTAGAGATTGATCAGGCTCTGGTAGGGCATGCCCAATTCCTCGGCCAGCGACTTGAAGTAGACGATTGTGGACTTGTCCAATCGCATGGTCACTGGCTGCTTGAGGTGTTTGTTGTAGGGGTTCTTCTGACCCTTCATCTTGGTGAAATCGTAATGCTTTCTCATCATTCAACTCCAATAGTCTGCTTGTTCACCCTTGTCGGCTTTGCGGGCGGAAATGATTCGGACTACCAGGTCATCCTCTCTGAAACAATGACACACGACGAGAACTCGTATCGTAAAGCTCATGCCCAGCATGAGGAAACGGTCTTCATCCTCGGAGTGGTCGGGATCAAAGAAACGAATCGCGCTCTCATCCAGAAAGACCGTCTGGGCCTCCTCAAAGGAGACTTTGTGTTTTCGTTGGTTTTCCCGGTTTTTTCGCTCGTCCCACTCAAACCGCAGTTCTGCCATATGTACATTGTACGTATGATGTGGCCATGTGGCAAGTCAATTCGGACGATCATCGTACACGCTACTGTGATGGCGGGATTACCGAAAGACAGGAAGAAGCAGGCGTAGCCGGGTGTCGCGCCCCACGGCGACCATGTTGCGTCACACTCGAGTGAAAATCGTGCTCCGTCTTCGCGTCCCGATTCCTCCGCCGAATCGCGAGACGAAGACGGGGCACGAAGACGCTAGACGATCATCTGCGAAAGTAATAGCTCCTCGGTGTCACGTTGAGGTCTCCAAGGAGGATCAGAGGCAAGGGTGAGCGAAGATGGTCCGGGAGTTCCTCGAGCTGCTCGTTGCGCAATCGTGAATAGTCGCGGCCACCGGGAGGCAGCGGATGCGTTGCGATGACGCGAAAGTTTGTCTTTTCTGCCTTGAGGGTCGCAAGTATCGAGGGAACATCCGCACTCCCGATGTAGGCCACCTCGCTCTCTTCAAGCGGTAGCTTGCTGAACAGACCGATTCCAAAGTTGTCCTCCCTCGGTTGAGTAAGGGAATGGAGAGGCCAAGCAGGTATCGAACTCGGAAGAGGAAGAATAGGTCCAAGAACCATGAAAATCAGCCAAGGAAACCGCACAGCGTTGCCGAGCACGCAACAACACCGGCAGCCGTGACCAATCCCCACAGCCGAATACGGAAACGAAAAAACGAGGATGAATCCTTACTCAACTTGCTGGCATTTCTTGATCCAAACAATCTGTTTCAGTTCAGCGCCGCTCATCGAGACAATGATTATTCAAGAGGTTGAGGTTTCCAGTCCCCGACTCCCGTCGTACCCCAACAGATGGCTCGCTACGAGTCCCAAAATGAAAAGGGTCGAACTGCAAAACAATCCTTTGGCCAGGAAGTAAATATTGATGTTGGCCAGAAGGGTTGGAGTGCCGGACCTGCATAACTCCCACATGTTCAAAGAGTTGCTTCAAGGATAACGCTCTACACATGTCTTAGCGCCTGATTTGAGGCCCCAAAAGCGAGTTTAAGCATATGTGGCTGGCTCCTCTTTGAGGATCCTGCTGGATTCATCCCCACAGGACTCCTCGATCTCAAGATCCCGCCGGTTTTAAATCGTGGCCTGCGTCCGCTCCACGAATGATTTGCTGCCAACGGCCAAGCTTTCCGTCCACCGCGCATCCCGGGCGAGCTCGTCTCGCTGGATGCGATCCGCTATATCCGCCTCATACGCGTCGCGAAAGGTAGCCAAACTCAGATTTTCACCGAGTCCGTCGAGGAGTTGCTCGGTGTCGACAAGGCAATAACGGCGGCGCGATCCCGCAATCTCCTGGTATCCGCACCATGCCCATTCTCGCGGATGGCTCACTATCCCCACGCGGACCATATTCAGGTCAATATATCGTAAACACCGCCACAAGTGCTGGGCGCCCTCGACGAGGGTAGTGTGGTATCGCTCTCCCCAGAAAGCGTTGCTCCTTCGTTTCCGCCTGTTGTAACTGGAGGAGAAATCCCCAGCGAGAGATTGCATCAGACCGGCGATTGCCTCCCGGCTGGCGGCCCTAAAGAGCAGATGCACATGGTTACTGGTCAGGCAGTAACCCAATAACGAAAGGTCGTAGCGCGGCAATCGCTTCCGGAGCATGGCCCGGTATTCATCCCGATCCCGCATAAACTTCAGCAAGGATGACCGGTTATGACACCGGTGGGTAACGTGATAGTACCGGCCTTCGGTGAAGTAGCGATTTGCCCTGGGCATCGTGTCCCCATTCCCTTACACCCCGTTTTCATGCCCGAATCAGGCGCTAAGGCAATTGTAAAACACTCTACAAAGCTTCAACCCGGTGCGGCGCAGCAGATTACACAGGTCCGTCACCTTTGCCACCAGAGCTGTTTGGACTACATAGCATACTACGTAGTGGCCAAAAAATTGCCCAGGCCGCATCGTTTGCTTACCGGGCGTAGGGCTTCTCGGTGCCGCCGATCTTGATGGTGCGCTTGGCTTCTTCCGGCATTTCCGGATCCGCGGTCACATCCGCTTCGCCGAAGAGAATGAAGTCGAGGAAGAGGTTCCACGCTTCGCTGATCTGCATGTAGAGATGGATAAAGTAGGGATCGCCGAAGACACCTTGCGGCGACTTGATTTCCGGTGTTTCAACCACGAACGCTTCAGTCCGCGCCACCTCGATCAAAATCGCCTGGCTTCCGAGCAGCAACTGGCCGTTCAGCAGGACCAGTCCGGGGATTCTGACATCCCCACCATAGGTAATCTTCGGAATGCCACCGACGACTATGCCGTCGAAGTTCCCGAAAATTTGCCCGGGATTTTCGAAATTTCCGTCCCGCCCTGGGCCGTCCATGAAGATGTTGCCGCCGACGTCGACTTCAAGCGCGTCACTCACGGTGCCGAAGAAGAATCCGTCGAGGCGGGTGTCTCCACCAGATACCAGGTTCAAATCGGGGCCATTCTTGTCCACCAGGCCTCCGTTCGGAACCGAGACGTCCAGGGCGCCGCCCGCCTTCAGAAGACCGCTCGGGGTTTCCCCCGCCTTATTCTGAACTATGGTTACATCCCCTCCGCCGGAAATCAGATCAATCATGGCTACATCCAGTTGGATGGGACTGCCGGCGGAACCGATATCGCCGCCGGCGGTGAGAAACACCGAATTCGCGATCACCATGGACCCGTTATCAACGATTGAGCTGCCGGCGAATCGCGCGCTGCCTGTGCGAACCCGTCCCATGTTTATCCGGCCGGCATCCACATCGATATTCCCGGCTTCGAAATCGTCGAACGTGAAGGCTCCGCCAATATCGAATCGCGCCTCCCCGCCGATATCGAGGATGTTCGCGTTCATGTTTCCGAGGCTTTCTATGTCCGCGTCATTATTAACGATGAGTGCCTCGAAGTCTGCGCTTCCGGTAATCAACTCAAGGTCGCCGGCAGTCAGCTCACCGAACCGGGTCTCGCCGCCCACCATTGCAGTCACCAGTCCACCGACTTCTCCTGTCTCGTAATCCCAATCTCCACCGATATCGAGCACGGCTTCGTTTCCGACGCCGAAGGAATTGCCGGCAAAACTCCCGCCCACCATCGCGAGCAGATTCTGATTTGCCTGCAGCGCACCCACATTCGCATTGCCGCCGATGAGCAGATCGGCATCGCCGCCGAAGGTCGCGGATCCGTAGTCCATGTCGGTACCGACATCCAGATCGGTCAGGCCGCCGACATTCAGGCTTCCGCCTCCGAAGCTTCCGCTGAAGTTGGCATTGAGATCCCCGCCGACGCCGAAGGTCCCTACGTCACCGCTGCCGCCGACATTCAGGTTCAGGCTGCCCGATTCGTTCAGGGAGCCGATCTCGACGTTCGCGCCTACGTTTACATTGTCGGTAGGGGCTCCAAGGGAGACGGAATTGTAGCCCCAGTTCCCGCCGACATCCATCGTCAGCGGACCACCGATCGTCATCGATCCCCCGGTGTGACTCAAATTGATATCCACTTTCGCGACCGTATCGACCATGAGTTGGCCTACGTTAGCGAATCCACCCACCTTCAGAATCAGCGAATCCGTCATGAGGACATCAACGATGAAGTTGTTCCCAATATCCGCGATCAGCAGTCCGCCCACTTTGATTTGCTCCAGATCGACGGAGCCGCCCACATCCAGCGTCGCGTTCATTCCCGCGAGAAGGATTCCCCCGATCAGGTCTCCCGGCACAACGATGTTCAGGAAGCCTTCCGCCTGGATGAGCTCTTCCAGGAGATCGAAAACATCCTGTTCGTTGTCGAGCGGCCTCGGAATATCCATCGCACAATCAGGACCCTGGTCAGGATAGAAGCCCGGATTGAAAAAGAGGCCCGCCGATGTGCTGTCTTCTTCCACAACGAACTCGTCCAATTCAGCAAAGGAGCCGAGGAATTGGCTGGCCACTTGTAGGGGATTGGCTTCAGAGGCCCCGATGTTCCCCGATGCGACCAGCCCGAGGGTCTGCCCTCGAATCTGGCCGGAACCCGGCGAGGTGTGAACGATGGATCCGCCGGTCGCTTGAAGAACAACTGCTTCAAGGCCGGTGATCACGGTGTCCACGAAGATGTTCGCGGCGCCGGCAACGATATTCTTCGCCTCGATCCCGTTCACCGTGCTGCCGAGATTAAGATCGTTCTCCGCGTTCAATACGACGGTTCCGTTCATCGCCCTGAGGATGCTCGGTCCAGTTTGAGTGATCTCCGCGCCTGCGATGAACAGGTCGCCGTTCTGCGCCTCGATGGTACCGATGGACTGAACTACGCTTCCGTTCGTGTCCCCGTTGGAATCCGCCCATAGGGCGACATCCTGGAAACCCGTAACATCTGTATTTACGAGCACATCTTGAGATGCCTTGAGCGCCGTGTTACTTCCGGTTGCCGTCACCGTGGTGTTCACGATGAGATCGCGCTCGGTTCCACCCGCCTCCAAAAAGACCTTGTTGCCGGACACGACGTCGGTGATGGTGAGATTGCCGTCGACGGTGCGGACGTCGATTTCCCCGGTGGATACTGCGCCGATCAATGCCGGATGCGAAACCATGGACGTGGTGCCGTCCATCGCCACCCGGTTGGCGGCGATCGGACCCACCGTGCCGATCTCAAGGGCATCGACGTCCTGCACGAAAATGCCGCCGCTGCCAGCCAGGGCACCAAGGACATCAATATCGGTTTCGATAAATGCGGACGCTCCCGCGCCGCCGTCGGCGCCGATGGAATTGCCAGCTTCAAGGCGGGCGGTCGTGCCGATGATCTCGGTCCCGGCATCATCGCCGGCATCAAGAATCGATCCGGCGGCAGCGTTGACGCTGACATGCCCGGCCCCGGCATTCAACTGGCCCAGAGTTACATCGTTCGCGCCAAAATACTTGATGTTCCCAATGCCCGTGCTCGCCACGGCTCCGGTGGACATGGTAACGGGTCCGGTCATCGCCTCGACATCGATGGTGCCGGTGCCGCCGGTAGTAAGGTCCCCATCCACGCCCTGCGTCACATTCCCGGCGCCCCGGATGGAGATATTGCCGGTGCCGGAAACAGCGCCGGCATTCAGGGCCACGTCTCCGCCGCCCATCGTCATCAGGAGAACATTCCCGGCTCCGCCCGCGTTGACGCCCGTTGTGTCGCCCGGATTGGATCCGTCGTTGACGGTGATCGTGTCCGTGGAGACCAGAATGATGGGCCCGTTTCCAGTCGTAATCAGATCACTCTGCGCACCGATGGCGGTCGGGCTTGCTGTTCCGTCGGCATTGACCTGGTTCACTGTGAATTGTGCCACATCGTCAATCGATACCGCTCCCGTATTCCCGATGAAGATTCCATTGTCCGACATCGCGGCGAGGGTGGAGACGGCAGTATCCAATTTATGGGTGGTTGAGCCGATGGTCCCTGAAGGCGCCTGAATCGAAAGTCCGGCCGCCGCAATGTCCGTGTCCGTATCCCCATTGTCGACGACGCTTCCGGTGAGTGATTCAACGAAGACCTGACCGGCGCCGGCATCTACATTCGCCACCTGGACACTTTGCGCCGCCTGGATAGAAATGTTTCCACCGCCGGACGACACGGTGACCCCGTCGGTCTGTGAGGTTTCGCCGTTGTTTGCCACCATTTGCACCGTTCCTCTGGCCGTACTCACCGATCCCGCGGTCTGAAGCACCGAACGATCGGCAACCAGTGAGATCTTTCCGGATCCACTGCCAACATTCGCCGCCAGGTTCAGGTCACTGGTTCCAGCCCCCTCCGCGTCGATTCTAATATTTCCAGCGCCGCTCGCGGACACGGCCTCGTTCACGTTGATCGACCCCGCGGAAGCCACCACCACGATAGATCCTGCATTCGTTGTCGTGACGCCCGTGGCATCTTTGCTGGTCGTAGACGAACTCGTTCCGTCCATGGCGACCCGCGTCACCGGCACCGATATCGCGGCAATCGTTACATCGTCGGCCTCTGTAATTCCGATCCCGGAACCTGCCCGGGCACCGATGTTCGCCACGTCCGTCTCGATGTGCTCGCTGGTAGCGAAGCTTCCAATGCTGCCCCCGGCGATCAAAGCCGCGGATAGCGCGGTTACGTCGATTCCCGCATCGTCGCCCGCATCCCGAATCGACCCGGAGGTCGACTCGATCCCCACCATTCCGGCGCCGGCGTCGAGGTAGTCGATCGTAATGTCGTTCGCCGCCATCAGGGTGATGTTTCCGTTGTTCGAAAGGCTGCTGACCCCACCACCGGAAGTATTTATTCCCCCGCTCATCGACACGATATCGATGTCTCCTCCGCCGGTCGTCACATTGGCGTCCTGGTTCACGTTGTCTTCAGCAACGAAGGAAATATTGCCGGATCCCGACTGCACCGCGGCGTTCAGGGCAATGTCGCCAGCCGTCATGGTTTGGAGCAGAACATTGCCCGCCCCGGCTGCGTCCACGCCCACACCATCGGTATCGACGCCGTCGTTTATGGTAATCGTGCCGTTGTTGGCAACGAGAACGATATTCGCGCCGGTCAAATCGCTGGCCGGTCCATGGTTCACGACGGTGGTCATCCCATCCATGCCGACCGGGTTGACAGCAATCACGCCCACCGTATCCACGGCAACCGCGCCGGTGTTCTCAATGAAGATATCCTGTGTCGCATTCGCGGCCAGCGTCGCGACCTGGGTGTCCAGCTTGTTGGACGTGCTGCCGATGGAGCCCCCGGCATTCGCGTTCAGCGCCGCCCCAACCACATCGACATCAGTTTCGCCCGCGTCAATGATCGATTGGCCCGCATTCAGATAGACCGAACCCGCCCCGGCGTCGATCGAGCTAATGTTCAGGTTTCCGGATGCGTTGTACTCGATGTTGTTTCCGAGAGACACGCCCGCGGCGCCGTCACTCATTGTAATGTCGCCGGCACTCGCGATGACCCGCAGGGTTCCGCCGGCGGTGATGTCCGCGGTCTGCTGCACAGCGCCCGCGGAATTCACTTCGATGCTTCCCGCGGTGGCGAAGACAGTTCCGTTGACAGCAACATCACCGCTTCCCTGGGACTGCAACAGAATATTTCCCGAAGTAAAGGCATTGACCTCTTCCGTGATGGTCAGCGTTCCATTGACCGTCTTGGTAACGATCGAACCGTTAATGGTCCCCAGTCCGGCCAACGCACCATCCGTGATATTCGAAGCGGATCCACCCGCCGCGACCCGGTTTACGCTGACCGGTCCCACCGTGCCCACTTCAAGCGCGTCGACATCCTCCAGGGACATCCCTCCGGCGCCTGCCTGGGCGGCCACGGTGTTGACGCTCATTTCGATCGCATCGGATGTGGTCAGATCGCCAATTGCGCTTTCGGCCTGCAGACGCGCGCTGGCTGCGGCGATGTTGATGCCCAGCCCGTTGGCGTCGAGAATCGAAGTCCCCGCGGACACGCTTGCGTCTCCGGTACCGGTCCCGGTATTCAGGAAGCCAAGAGTCGTGTTTCCTGTGGCTGCATAGCGGATGTTTCCACCGCCGCTGGTCGAGACCGTCCCTGCGCCCATCGTAATATCGCCATTATCGGCTTCCACATCGATCGTGCCGCTGGCCGTCGACATGTTGGCGTTCTGATTCACGCCATGTGCAGAGAGCACGCTCACGCTGCCGGCCCCCGTGGAAGAAACCTCTGCATTTAAATCGATGTGTGAGTTCGCTGCGGATCCGGCCTTCCCGAGTATAAGGACATTGCCATCGGCAGAGACGGTGTTTGCCGCCGTCGCGAGACGGACTGCATTCCCACCGCCGCCGGCATCGGCAATGCTGCTGCCCAGGATGACGAGGAATCCGGCGGAGGTTGCGCTGCCGGCATTCTGTACTAGCGTTCCGCCATGGGCGTCGTTGTCCAGATCGCTTTCAATCGTGAGATCCGCGCCGGACCCGGTGGAGACTGCCGCGTTGATGATCACATCCCGGTTGGCTTCCAGGAACGTGGAATCGTCGGTCATCAAGGCGTTATTGATCACCAGATCGTCCGCCGTGCCGTCGAGAAATATATGACCCTCTCCTGCTGCGAGTGAGACCGCGGCGGCGATTGAAGTCCCTCCCCGAATCGTGATGGTTCCGGCGCTGCCGTCCTCCGAGCTGATGTCGGCCGCCACCGTTAATCCGCCGGCCGCGGAATCGTTGCTTGCAATCACGGTAACCGACGCGCCATTGACGCCGGTGTCCCCGCTCTGCAGGTTCGCGGCGACGTTGACGGTATCGTCAAACACAATGCTAATGACGCCGCCAGTTCCCGTGGCGCCGGTACCAGTATTGATCGTGCCGCCCGTGTTGTCAAAATTCTCACCGGTGGCGGTAAGCGAACCGCCTCCTGTACTTACCGCGCCGTTCAAATTTACGTCGCCCGAGGCGTCATTATCCGAATCGGATATGAGGGTAACCGACCCACCACTGCCGATGGTGTTGATGGTGCCCCCGATATTGACATCGTTGCCCGCGGTGGCAATGAAATGGCCTCCGACGGTGGTAACTGACTGCAGCAAGTCCACATCCACCCCGGCATCCGCGCTAATGAAGCCGCCCGCGCTGGCAACCATCTGGCTGAACACAATCGAGCCGACTGAACTGGTCACGCCGATGTTCCCCGCCACCGTGGTCAGGGTGTCCTGAAATTCTACATCTCCCCCGGTGCTGGTTGCGGCGACGGTTCCGGCATTTGCATTGACCGCGCCCACAAAGGTAATGTCGCCACCGGCATCCGCGGCGAGGTTGCCGCCCCCGGTATCGGTTGTCCCATTAACCGTCAAGGTCCCGCCGGCATCAAAATCAATATCTCCTCCACTGCCCACGGAGGTTACGCTTTCCGCCTCAATATTTCCCGCGGTGGCGGTGGCGGTTAGTTTCCCGCCGCCGGTGTCCACTACATTGTCGAAATCAATACCGAGTCCGGCGGTGACCGTCGCGTCCCCGCCGCCGGTGCTGAGTGCGCCGAGCACAAAGACATCTCCGCCCGCATCCGCTCTAATGAAGCCGCCCCCGGTGGTGGAACTACCGACAACGAGAGTTCCGGCAGATGCAGTGAGCGCGACGTCGCCGGCCGCATTGCCGCCGGCGCCGGTGGTGTCGAAATTTCCTGCAAAAACATCGAGACCAGCTTCAATGGTAATGCTTCCTCCCTCGGTGCGGATCGTGTCGCTTGGATCCAAAAAGATGACGCTATCGCTCGTCGAGCGGATGGTCAGACTGCCGGAAGCAATGCTCAACGAAACGAGGTTCGGCATGGTGTTCGACGCAGTGCCGATCACGTCGTCGACAATCACGGCGCCGGATGCTTCGAGTTCGACGATCGCCGCCGATCCAAGATCTTCGATGCCGCCCCAACTGACGGTATTCATCGCCGTGTCCGGCGTTCCGGCGAGAATCTGGGGCAGGTTGACATCCTGATCGCCGGTGGTTTCGTCTGCATCTATGATCAGAAGGGTGCAGGGATCGAAATACACCGTGCCCAGCTCGCCGTTGGGCGCCGAAGCATCCACCGAACCCCCGAAGCTTAAATTCTTATGCCCGGAAATCTCGGCGTATCCGCCGTCGCCGGACTCGCTACCACCCTTCATCTCGACCCGGGATCCCTTCATGAAGTGGGTCGTGTTTTCAGAGACGGCAACGATCGATCCGCCGTCGCCATGGACGCCCGCATTGACGGTAGTCTCGCTGTCGGCCCCCAGCACCAGGACATCTTCCGCAAGGATGGTGATCGATCCGCCGGATCCGGAACTTCCGTCGGCGTGCAACTCGCCCATTTGCGCGACATCGATCCCGCGGATGGAAATACTGCCGCTGATTTCCCCCGACGCGTCAACAATGCCTTCGTTTACGATGGTGCCGAGTTCGAATTCCGATTCGAGCGGGGCAATCACGTCGAGTCCAATGGTCGGAACGATCGCCTCGGCGGCTTCCGCTGCCGCGGCTATATTGTCCAGCACCGTCTCGGTGGTGGTCGCTTCGGCTACGGCATCCACGAGTTGCGAGGTTTCACTCGCGGCCTCTTCGGCGCTCTCATCCGACGCGCCTGCCTCCGCGCTATCGCCCTGCAGTGCCTCGGCGACGCCCTCTTCTCCGACGGCTACTTCTTCGTCATCAATGACAAGCCGGATTTCGCCGCCGGCCGCGCGGTCAAGCAAAACGGACTTACGCCCGGCCGCCAGCACAACGTCGGGCCCACTGATCGATCCCCGGTTCTCCACCGTGCCCCCGATCAGATAGATGCGGTCGCCGGTGAGGGAACCTTCGTTGATCACCGATCCGCTGCCGCCGGAGAAAAACAGCCGTCCTGAAAGAAAATCGCTGTCCGCCATCTGCAGACCGGAAGCCACCAAACCGCCAACATCGACGCGCGCGGACTGCGAGAAAAGAATACCGTTCGGGTTAATGAGATAGACGTTGCCGTTCGCGAGCAGGGCACCGGCGATCTCGCTGGACATGCCGCCGGTGACTCGATTCAGGATCGCCGCGTTTGCGCCAGGCTGGATGAATTGAACCGTTTCCGGCACCCCGATGTCGAACGAATGAAAATTCACGACGGCCTTAGAGGTGGCCTGGTGCACCTGGAGATGATTCGGTGTCCGCGTGAACTGCACGTCTCCATGGGTCACCTGTTCGCCCGCGGGTAACGCGAACAACGGAACACATTGAAAAACCATGACCTGAAATATCAGCAACCAGATCAGGAGTTGGCCGAGTATACTCTGCCGCACGAATCGATGACGCTTCATAGCACGCCTCTCTGTTTTATTAATTTCGCTCGTTAAAGCGGTTGGATTATATCTGGAATTCAATTGCGATATGCCCGCGGCCGCTGGTGTCGGACGCTTCCGTTTCCTCGATCGGGAAGCCCCAGTCAAACCGAAGCTGCATATACTTCGTTAACGCGAGGCGAAAGCCGAGCCCAACGCTCAGCAATTCAAATTGATCCTTCTCCGCCGCAGGGGTGTCTTCGAGCAAGGCGATCGCCCCGTCAATGAAACCTACGAACTGAAGACGCTCGGTTCCCCCCACCGCGTCGGGGTACCGGGCCCACTTCTTAAACAGGTTGCCGGTCCAGATCGGCGACCGAAATTCGATGGAACCGGATAGGCCGTTGTCGCCCAGGATTTCGCGCTCTTCGTAGCCACGAACCGTCATCATGCCGCCGACGCCTTTCATCTCCGCGGGGACCAACGCACCGCTGGCGAACTGGCCGTCCGCTTTCAGGAACATGATCCACTGTTTCCCGGCCAAATCCGGGTCCGGTTCACGGAACGCGAGAGGCTGAATGCGCGCATACTGGAGCCGCTGCACAAAGTAATCCGACTCCGCGGTCTCCCGTTGGAGACTGAACTCCTCGTCGCCGTCGGAACCAAGGGCCCCGCCGATATTCAGGTTGGACTGGGCGGTCAGGAAATTTCTGCCGCCGAAACGATCGGGCCGCACGGAGGAGTAGGTGAAGACAAAATTGAGCGGGGCGATCGCGACTTCACGAGGCGTCTCGAGAGCCTGGCCGAGGATCAGGGTGTCCTCGATCAATTGATAGGTGTAACCGCCAGAGATCGAGATGCTGTGATTTTCGGTGTCCAACAGGCCGTAGCTGACCTGCAGCCCGCCGAATAGTCCTTCGCCGTCCAGGTCAACGTCGGTAACGATGTCGGTGCTTTCGAGTTTTGAGTACCCGCCGAAGGTAGTAAGCGCGCCGCCGTGACCGACGTGGTGAGGCAGGTAGTAACTGGCCGCGACCGATGCAATGGTTCCGAACGGAATCGACATCGGGAGCGTCACCGTAAGGACGTCGTCATGCTTCGTCAGGTTGAGGTGCTGCAGGGTCAGACCCGCGCGCCAGTTCTCGGTGGCATCGGTACCGGTATTGCGAAATTCGAGAACACCGTGCAACGGCAGTTTGTCGTCTACAATGAAGTCCATGTCCACGTACCGGACTTGCCGGCCATCTTTCCGCTCCTTTCGCACGCTGAGATCAGTGTCCATCGTGAGATCGGGGTGGGAATTCACATTGAAGACGTTTTTGTAGAAATCGTCGTAGCGGAACGTTTGCTCCGACTCCAACCCCTGCATGCGTAGTCGAAGCTGCTTTTCGCTGTACCAGCGACCCCGATAGGGAATCCGTTCTTCGCCATCCATTTCGTAAAAACTGGCTTCGCCCACCCGTCCTTTGTCCACATCGATCACCGCTTCGCCTTCGGCCAATTCACGGGAAGCCGATTTGCTTTGGATACGGGCAAGGTAGAACCCTTCTTCAAGCACCAGTTTGTTGATATAGCGCGCCACCCCGTCGATATCGAAGCGGCTCAATTCCTCTCCGACGATTCGGGATTCCAGGGTGGCCGTGAGGTCCAACTCTTCCAATAAATCTTTGTCGCCGGTTAGGGTAAGCTTCGTGATCTCATATTTGGCGCCGCTATCGGATCGGCGCCTTCTTCCACGGCGGCGACGCGTCGAACTCTCTTCTTCTTCGCCTTCGCCGGGTTCGATCTCTTCGGAAGTGTCCGTCGCATCATCCGCAGCCATTTCCGCGTCGGGCTCCGCTTCCTCCTCCGTCGTAGTGGCAGTGTCTTCGCCGACAGGAGTTTCCCCTTCGACGTCCGCCTCACCGGCGACCACGGGGACTTCCGCGATTTCTTCCCCCTTCATCGGCATGCCGACGGCTTCCTCTGCGGCCTCAACGGTCTCCTCTACCTCCGCGACAATTTCCTCCGCAGCGTCGGCGGTCTCTTCGACCGCATCCGGTACTGCATCTTCAGCGTCCTCCGCGGCATCGGCCACGGCTTCGGTTGCTTCGGTAACGGCTTCCTGCGGCTCGGCTGCAGCGGCGTCCATCGCCTCACCGGCATCCTCCGTTGCGTCCTCAACGGCGGTGGTCGCTTCTTCGACAGCAGAATCCACGGCGGCATCCTCTGCGACGGCGTCCGACAAGTCTTCTGAAGTCTCGGCGGCCTCATCCAGACCTTCTTCAAGTTCAGCCTCAGCCTCGTCCTGAAGCTGCTGAATCGCATCCGGCGCCAGGGTTGGAACCTTTGGCGCGGATATTCCTGACTCCGCATTGCGAAGTTGGTCCTTCACCTGGTTCATTTCCTGGCCGACACCGTCCCGGGCCAGCCCGGCCGCTCTTTGCGCCATGGATGAAACAATCATGCATCCCAACGCCAGAACGCCCACTACTATCCTGTAAACCAATTTATTTGCGGTCTTCACGTCGGTTTCCTCACGCCTCCTCTTCGGGAATCGTTCGCGCCTTCTTACGGGCTTGTGCGCAGTATCTCAGCAGGCTCCCGACCTGCCTTGATTACTTCGAATAACGTATGCGCCTCGGGATCGTATTCGTAATGCTTCTTCGGCGATATCGCAAAACGCTCTTTCAGCGACGAATACACATTCTGAAGCTCCAGATTCTTTTCCTTTAAAAGAAGATCTACCACCTGCAACGCGCTCGCGGTGATTTTTTTGGCGCTGACCAAGCGCAAAAAATCAGATTCGGCGTCCGAGGTCGCAAGAGTCACCGGGCCAATCTTGTTGAAGAGATCACCTGCCGTGGCACCCTCAGGAACGGGTCCATCCGGGTCTATGCCTTCCTTAAGCTCAAGCTTAAAGAGCGTACGCGTTTCCTGATCGTACTGGTAGTTCTGATCGGCAGCGATTCCATACCCATTCATCAATCGCTGATTCATGCGGTCCAATTCACCTTTTTTCTCTGTGTGGAGGCGGCCCAGGACTTTAATTTCCTCCTCTCGGAGCTGTCGCGATTCAGCCAACTGCACAAGAATCTGTTCGGTCTGATCGTCAGGAATCGATATGTGGGCACGACGGGATCCAGGACCGGGCACGGGGTCGGTTATTCCGGGACTCAGCGCCGTCAGAGGTACGGGTTTGTTGTACGAAGGAACCTGTGTAGGTTCCGTGCCCACCGAAGCAGACGTGTCGTGCGATCCGATTACAGTTACAGGAACTGCCGGCGGCACCGTCGCTTCCGCCGGCGGTCGACTTTCGGGTTCGGCCTTGTTCCTTCCATTCCAGAAGGCGGCCTCCCCGGAATAGACCGCCCCAAAACTGCATGCGGCCAATCCTATCATGATGTGTCTTCTCGCCATCCCAGACCGATGAGCTCCAAAATCAATGGTCAAAAGCTTGAGTTTTCAAGCTTAACGAGCTAACGACTCTCGGAACAGAATGACAAGGTTTATTCACAATCGGTGGACATATTTTCCTTGCCTAGGAAGACAAACAGAGGGCCTCCCACGCAAGATGAAAGATGCAAGCTCCTTGCCAATGCGTGATCATTCTCCAAGTTATTTCAAACGCCCGAACTACTATGCCATCAATATATCACGCTGACACCCAACTGCGCGTCATTAATCGTCTTCATGTCTGCGAATCGTGGGCATCTCGTCTGAAAGGTCTACTGGGCCGGACTTCATTGGACCCCGATGAAGGGGCATGGATCAGCCCGTGCGATTCGATTCACACCTTCTTCATGATGATGAGTATCGACGTGGTATTTCTGGACGAAAGTCTAGTCATTGTGAAACTGATTCGGAACATGACCCCTTTCCGGATCTGCCTACCGGTCAAACATGCGGCGAGCGTGCTGGAAGGGCCAGTGGGTATGATTCAACGGTCCGGTTTGAAGAAGGGCGCGAAGCTGGAATTCAGGGAGTGACGGATGGTTATTCCAGCTCTGCGCCGGGGTTCTCGGGCCCGCTGATGTGCCATCTATCGGCAAAAGCCAATCTTTCTTTGACGGTAGGATGGCTGGCTGAGAACCCATAGATCCATCCGGGGATAGTGAAGGGGGTGGCGTTGATTCGCGATGCTTTGAGGATGGCGGACTTGAGCAGCTCGGGCTGCTGAAGAAGCTGCAGGGCATACCGATCGGCATCGCGTTCCTCCTGGCGGCCCAGGGCACTGGTTAGAGGGGTCCAGGCAAACGAAAGCGCAGATTGGGCGACCAGCAGGATGACGAGGGTGTGGAGGCGGAGCGGGTCATCGATTCGGGACCGGCGGGTCATTAGAAACACGACGTAAAACGAGACCAGAGCGCTCGCAAGGCCGATGCCCCACCTGGTCAGGGCGCTCTTGCGCCTGACGATCTGATGCCAGAGTTCGTGCGCCATGACCACCGACAATTCCCCGGTTGTGAAGCTGGTTATTATTGTGTCGGTCAGTCCCACGTACTCTCTGCCGAGCCGTCCGGTCACGTACATGTTCACAGTTCGGGAGCGATTGCTTGTGTCATCCACATAATAGTCGAGTTGGAACCCTGCGACGGCGGCTACCCGGTCGAGCTCATCGCGGACATCGCCGTCCGGCAATCGGGTTGTGGTTACAATCGGATCGATGGGCCGGGTGCGGGAGGTCCATTCCGGGATCACGCTGAAAATAAGAAATACCAGGAGGGCGGCGGCCAACCACCAGGAGCGGCCGAAGATCGGCATAGCGCAGTACACCAGCAGGCAACGCAGGGAGAACAGAAGGAGCGGAAAAGGGAGACCGACGATAAGAAGCCGCAGCCATTCGGAGAAGACCATATTGGTAATGCCCATGTCGGCGCGCGCAAAATAGGTCAGCAAGGCATAGGGCAATGCCACAAGTTTCATCCACAACCCGACACCCACCAGGAAAGCGATCCGGGCCGGCCATCGTTTCCAGGTGTTACACCAGCGCTGTTCGATGCGTATTGGGAGGCGGTACGACAGCAATAGAAATGCAGCCGGAAATGTAGAAAGCAGGTACCAAATCGCGGCACCGTCGAGGGAGCGGCGATGCTGCTCGGCTTCGAGAAACGAATCGATGTACTCAACCGGTAATTCCGACACGTCCAGGCGGGACGGATACTCCAGGTGGAAGGGGACCACCTGTCCGACCAGGCAAATTGTGAGCGCAAGCCAGAGGATTTTGTTCATGGTAATGAAAGAGATTGTTTCATGAAGCTGCATTCATGTACAAGGAGCGCGGCTGTAGAATCCGGGGAATAATGAATTTTCGCCTGCAAAAGCACACAAAAACGGGGTCGAAAGCGCGTGTGTCGTCTCTCGGTATTGCAATGGCCCTGCTGATAGAGGGATGGGCGAACTGTGTCGCCGGGCAGGAAGTGCCGGGACCCTACCAATTAACGGCGGATCCGCCGAACCTCGACCTGGGTGTGATTCTGGATGCGCCGGTCTTTGAACAGCCCTTTATCATTCAGAACACGGGGATCCTGCCAATCCGCATTACGGATGTCGGGATGAACTGCGAAGATTGCGCCTCCTACCACTTGGATCGCGACACGCTGGCGCCTGACGAATTCGCGATTCTCGATTTGCAGTTCGATCCGGCAAGCCTGTCGGGCGACATCAAGCTACTGGTAGCAATTCGGACGGACGGGATGGTTTCTAAACCGCTGGTCATTCCAGTCGCGGCGCATGTGAGGCCTCGATTCGAGATGATCGGTTTACCGGTAAAGTTCCAGGAAATGCAGGAAGAGGAAGTCAGAAAATGGCGCGTAGAGGTCGTTCCGGGGGTGGAGTTACCAGGCCCATTGACCCGGGCCGGCTCCAATTCTCCCTTCTTTCGTGCCGAGGTCGATTCGGTCCAGGACCGCGACTCCTTCATGGTAACGATTGAGGCGGGCCCGTTTGACGTCCCGGGTATTCACAAGGGAATCATTCGACTGGAGGGGGAGGGTGGACTCGAATGCGAAATTCCGGTGGCGGCCTTCAAAGTTCCTGAATTTCATTACTTTCCGGGCCGAATTGTGGTGGAGCCGTGGGATCAGGAGCAATTTCGAATCCTGTTCATCCGCCAGTCGGGGAATCCACCGGTATCCATCACCGGAATCCGGGTGCCGGAGAAGCACGTGAAGTATGAAATTTTTCAAGACCCCGGCTTTCCAAACTACCGGATTAACCTGTATACTTCAGGTTTGTCGGAAACAAACGGCTTAGTCGGATACGTGGAAATAGATACGGATCAGGCGAAGCCCGGAATGATCCAGGTTCCGGTGTATGCGCAAAGTTTGAACGGCGTACCGGTTGAACAAACGTGCCTTCGCGGCAGGGTGTTTTGACAATGAAGAAAGTACAACGAACTCCATTGCGTTTCAGAATGTTCGCCCGAATCTCGAGGTTCTGGGCAGACGAGCGTGGACAGGCGATGACGGAATTCGTCATTTTGACGGCGGTAATGACGGTTGTCGCTGCCTACCTGTACTACCCTGACAACAATTTATTCGTGGGAATCCGAAAATTATTTGACAAGCATGCCCTGGTGGTCGGGCTTCCCGGACCATGAATCCAGAGTCCGCTCCGGCGGTAGACACCGGCCACCTGGCGTCGCTGGCGACCCTGGCTATCATCCTGATTTCCTCGGTGTACACGGAGTTCCGTGAAAAACGGATACCGAATGAAATTACGGTTCCGGGAATGCTCATCGGTGTGCTGGTGGGGTATCTGCCGATCGGGATTTCTCTTCAGGAAAGTTTGATGGGTCTCACGGCGGGATTCGGGTTCATGTTCATTTTTTATATGTTTGGCGGCTTGGGCGGTGGCGATGTGAAGCTTATGGGCGCGGTGGGAGCCCTGATCGGCTCGAAATTGATCGCATCCGCCATTGTTTTTACCGGTTTAATTGGTGGCGCGATGGCCATGTTTTATTTAATATGGAATGGTACATTCTGGCGCGGGTTCTTTTCTTCGGTGCTGATGCTGGGCAGCTGGAAGAGGCGTGCGCTACCGGACGACGGAGAGAGTGAGAAAGAGAAGGCCGGCAAAGTCGAAGAGGAGCCGGAACTGGGAACCATCCCATATGGAATCGCAATTGTGGTAGGAAGTGCATTGGCGATCTTTTTTCATCCCGTGTGAGACCCTTCGAGAATCGATGGATTGCTGGAAACGAATTAGAATTCTACGGGACGAGCGCGCGCAGGCGATGACGGAATACGTGATCATTATTCCGATAGTCATCTTTGTGTTTGCCGCGGCACTACAGACGATGTTCGTAGCCCAGGCCGCGCAGTTGGCGAACTATGCGGCCTTCAGCGCAGCCAGGTCCTACGCAACCAAGTACTCCCAATTCAAACAGAAAGACGCAGCCCATGACCCGAACACGGCGCACCAAGAAGCGATGGACAAGGCACAGATCGCGGCCACGTTGGTGATGGCGCCGGTGTCTCACGCGGTGACGGGAGAATCGATCAGTATATTTCAACCGCTGCGGGCCGCCGGCGCCGGCGCCGGGAAAGCAGTGGAAAGTTTTTACGGCGTGCTTGAAGGGTTTACGATCGCTTTTATCTTTCGAATGAAGGAATTCAATATTACTCAGCTCGAACCTCCTGAGGATGACAACGACGGTGCCATCATTGTCTGCACTTTCGATTACATGTGCCCACTGGCGATTCCCGGACTTGCGGAGATGTGGAACTACCTGGAGGACCACCGGAATCCTCCCCAAGCCACGGACTGGGAATATTTTGAGGACACGTTTGAAGCCAACCCGCTCTTTGAGAATGCGGATCTGCTTGCTGACGCCATGGCGGCCATGGACGGCCTGTTCGGCGCGTTGAGCAGTCTGCTGGGCGATTCTCCTGGCGGATCCGCGATGCAGGACCTCCAGGACTTCATAAACGGCGCCGCCGGGTCGGCCCCACTTGGGTCACGGGCCAATGTACGGATCAAGGCGAAATGCGCCATGGGGTTCGAGCCCTGGAACGGACTTCCCCGCATTGCCGGCAGGAGCGACGCGGCCACCGGGGACGCGGCTCTCCAACAATGCGCCGACGGAATCAACCAGCGAAATACCGATTTGACCACCCAGAAGGAAGTTGCAGCCACCCAGTGCGGCGTCGCGCTTGTCGCGAGCAACGCGTATGAGACCGCTGTCGGCGTTTATAACCTGTGCTTTAACACTTCCTCGAATCCTGTTGTGGAGTGTGCAGATGAACGGATCGACCGCGATACGAAGTTGATCACCTGGAACACCGAACAATCGGACTGCGAAGACGAAAGTGACGAAGCCGAGCAGCTCGCACAGGAGCTTGAAGACTTCGCGGCAAACTGCCCGTAAACGCGGCGATGAAAAAAGAAAAGAATATCGTTACTAAATGTTTTCTGGCTTTGGTGTCGCCGATTCATCGTGCCCGCGCGCTTCATCGGGACGACCGGGCCCAGGTCATGGTCCTTACGGCGGTGATGGCGTTCGTCCTCTCGATTCTGGCGATCACCACGCTGAACACCACCACGATGCTTTACAATCGTATTCGTACCCAGAATGCGGTCGATGCGGCTGCGGATGCATATGCCTTGTGGCAAGCTCGAGGGTCGAACATGGCCCAGTCATTAAACGATCTGCACTATGACTTCAACGAAGTGTCAACGATTGCAGCGTATGTGGCTTGCGGAATTCGGATCGCGGGAGGTGTTGCATGTGCACTTCAGTTCGCACCCATCGTCGGTCCCGCATTTAAAGCCACTTGCGAAGCCACTTGCCTCGTCACCTCGCTCACCCTCAGTGCCATAGAAGTCAGCCAAGCACTTTTGTCGACCATCATTCTCGGAATCCAAACAGGCTTGAACTATATCTTCCCGCTGATCGGGTTCGACGCGGCGAACAGCATTGCAGAGGCCAACGGCGCCTCCCCGGTGCTGACCGGGCTGGGTGATTTCATTGAAAGCCTGCTGGCGGCATTCGGGGTAACGGTAGACATTACGTCGGTTCTCGCCGCAATACCCGGTGCTGACTTGATTTTTGTTTTGCCGCTGACTCCCTCCAGCGCATTTACACTTAATTTGGAAAAAAAGGACAATTCCAGTGCCCTGCCCGCCCCTTGGTCGATGAACTCTACTTTCATGGACAGTTGCAACGACATTCCCTGCATTCTCGCCTCGGCTGGCAGAACTTTCACTTGCATGCAGAGTCCGCTGGCGGATGAATCGGATGATTGTGGCTGGAAAGATACATTTTTTACGGGTTTCCCGGGATATACGACCTGGGTAGCCGGCAAACAGAGTCAAAACATCCTTGGCGGGCTCACGAACCACAAATGGTTGAACCCCCGCTCCAATGAGGATCCGGACGTGGTCGTGAACTACGTCAACCATGATCAGTTTGCGTTCAATTATGGAACCACGCCCGGCGCCGGGACCACGTTCGAAAATCCCGGCTTCGTGGCCCTGGCCAGCAGCCAGGCCTTTGGACACGGGGACGAGAGCAAACAACCTGTCGTCGAGAAATCCGACGTCGGTGGATTTCAATGGATGAAGCCACAGCTCATCTCCGTACACATTGGCGATCCGCCCAGCGATACGGTGATGGAATCGATGTTGATATGGCACTAGCCCACATGGTTCACACTTTGTTCTAAGGCATGAAAACTCGAAAACGTATTATCCGGTTCGGATCCGACTCGGGTCAGGCGATGACGGAGGCCGTCATCATGTTGTCGCTGCTTTCTTTTGTCTGGGCGATGATCAGTTTTACAACCTTCATGGCGGCCAATGGAGTACAAACCGTAGGCGCCTCCCGGCTGCGGGCATGGATGGCCGGCAACCATGTTTCGCGATCCGGTGAGATCGACGTATTTTTCTTCCACCGGAACGGCCTGCTGCTTGACAACTCGGTCACGGACCGGGACCTCGGCAGCGTGCCAGGCCTGGATTCCTTTGTGTCGGCCTTCGCGAGCGACGCATTCTTTACGAAGCGCGCAACCGTCCGGTTCGGGGTGTTGTCGGCTGGGGCGGGCAACCCTTATCCCTTTTCATTCATGAACACCAAGTTTCCCTTCATGGAAGATTCGCTACTGAGCGGCTGGCTCAATGTGTCGACGGAGTGCGAGTGGGCGGACGTGAACGATACATGGGCCAACATCTCGATCGGCGACGCGATCATGAACCTTCTTGGAACCTGATCCCTGCCATGCAATCCGCGCAGGATAAACGGCGGTCTCTTGCAGGCACCCTGGCACTGGTGTTGAAACTGAGTCTCACTGTCGGATCGTTGTACGTCCTGTACATTTCATTCTGGATCATTCGAACCTCATTTCAATCTGAACCGCCATCGGGATACCTGCCCCCAACCGCTTTGCAATCCATGCGGTCGGCCACCCCAACCGCACCATCGACCCAGACCCCCTGGCCTTCCTATCCCGGCGCAAAAGGTGTCCGAAAGAGCCATAACACGATCAACGGCTCGCCCTGGATCTCAGAGCGTTTCGAAGCAGCCGGCAGCAATTCGCAAATTCTGTCCTTCTACCGGCAACATCTTCGCACCGGGGGATGGCGTGACATTACCGAGGAACTGTTCGGCATCAATCCCCGTTTCGGTGCCGGGGGCGCTCCTAGAAATTTGCAGAACCAGAAATTTCTTGTCCGCTATGACGAGGTCATTCGGTCCAACCTCGCGATGACGCGTGGAGAGAAGTTCATCCTGGCCCAGGTTTCGGAAGGGTCAAAAAGTTGGAAACGACGGGTAAGCCTCCGGTATAGCGGGGTCACACCGCAGGCGTACTCCATGGATCTCACAAGGCGTATGCAACCCAGGCGCGGAAAAATCGCCCCATTCATCGAGGCGGAAAACCAAATCGCCGGCGAAAGCCACAACACAGAATTTTTTCAAAGCGCGTTGTCCCCCCCGGGTCTCTTTCAGAAACTTTCACTTGGGATGAAGGGCGAAGGCTGGAAAGAAGCCGAGCTGCCCGCCGGCATCGGACCGACCGGTGTCGCGGGGGGCCGCATGGTGTGTTACGTGAGGCAGCAGGACTATGCCCTGCTCCAGGTGATGCCGTCGCCAAACGCGAAAGGTTCCTCCGGCCTGATTATGAGAGTAGATTCCAACCGGTAGCGCGACCGACCGGTCACTTCAACCGCTTCAGCCGTACCTTCGCGCGTTTGTAATAGCTGTCGCCCGGGATCGCGGTTCTGATGACTTCCTCGTATTCTTCGATCGCAAGGTCGATCTGCTGTAATTCTTCGTGCACCATCGCCTGTTGGAAATGTTCCTTCACCAGAGGATCAAGAATTTTTCGCAAGCGCGCGATCGCCTCCGCCGCCGCCCCGTTCCCGGGATCCGCCGCAGCGGCAATGTTAAATTGCTGCAACGCTTCCTGCTTGTTTCCGCGGGCTTCGGCTTTGTGTGCGGCAAAGGATGCTTCCTTTGACAACTCTTTCATGCGGTCGCGCAGTTTGTCCGCGAATTCCGCCGCCTGCTTGCTGACTTGTGCAACTTCTTCGGATTTAATCCGAAAACTCATCGCCGCGTCGCAATCCTTAATCATTTGGCGCATTTCATCGACGTTGGACGAAGAGAGGAGCGCCTCGCTGCTCTCCAGTTTCTTCTTCAATGGGGAGACGAGTGCAATGTCGGTCCGAAGTTTGACCAGATCCTTATAATCCGGGATGGACGCAAGACCGGAGCTTATGTAATCAAACGCTGCCGCTTCATCTCCTCCGCGATAGGCTTCCAGGGCCGCAACATAAGACCGTTCCGCTTTCTCGAGTTTCTCGAGAAGAGCCCGCTTTATTCGCGCCTCCTCGTAGTAGGCGCTGGTTTCCTTAATCCCGCGGAGAAGATCCCCGGCCTTCGTGTAGCTCTTGGCTTCCAGGAATTCCGCCGCGCCCTTCAGCCCTTCCTGCGCTTCCTGCTCGGAAGCGGCGCGGTCCAATCCCGTTTGCAGAACTTCCGAGTCTGGATACGTCTCGAGTGCCTTTTCAATGAGACGAATAGCATCCGTCCAATTCTGCGCATCCGCGGCGATTTTGGATTCTCTGATTTTGTCGATCACCGCGCGCAATTCTTTGGTCTCTTCGTTCTGGTCATGCAGGCGAAGGACACGGTGGAGGAGCTCCTCCGCACCCAGGTAGTCTTCGACTTTCGCCCGTTCGCTCGCCTCGTCGAGTAGTTTGCGGGCCTCCTTCTGACTTTTCGCCTCGCTGATGCCGGCCTTCGCGGAACTATTGTCCGGAGAGGAATTCAGCGCGTCCTCGTAGGCCACGATCGCCTCCTCATACTCGCCGCGACTCAAGCATTCGGCGCCACGGGCCAAGTGATTCGGCGTGGGATCTTCCGGCGTTAGAATCTTCGCCAACACAAGCACACAAACAACGACAACCGCGGCGATCGTAATTTTCCTGCGCATGGCTTTCTGTTTCTTGGGATCGGTTTCGTGATACTCCATCACCGTGGTTCCGATGCGTATCTTCGTCCCGTTTTTCAGCGGCTTCCGATCGCGGATTCGAACGTTATCCACGAAGGTCCCGTTAATGCTGCCAAGATCCTCCACGTAATTCGCTCCGGAGCTATCCTTGAAAATACGGGCATGTTGGCCCGACGAGGCATCGTCGGGAAGAATCACGTCATTCTCCGATGCGCGACCGATGATCAGGTCCCCGTGCCAGCCTTTGTACGTCGTCCCCTTCAAATGCCCGCTGACTACCTCGATCCGAACAATGGCATCCGCGGAAACAGGTTTGGATTTGTCCTGCTTTTTAACCACCTGATCCACGTCATCGGCACCGGCAAAACGAGTCGCGGCATCGTCATCCATTTCGTCTTCGGACTTTATGATTGCCTCTCCTCCGGTAGAGTAGAACGTCAATTCAAAAGGACCGAGGACGATTTTATCTCCATCACTAAGTGGTGTCTGCCCAGTGATGTGGCTCCCGTTCACTTCCGTTCCGTTGCGGCTACCATTGTCCTCGATTGTGTAGCCGTTCCCACTCTCCGAAATAATGCAATGCTGCCGGGACATGATCGCGTCGTTGAGTGGAAGTTCGCAGGATTTAGACCGTCCGATGGTGAATCGAGGGGTCGAAACGGCCAATTTTTCAACCTGCACCTTGTCCCGGGTAATTACGATCACCGCTGCCATGATAGAAATCCTTTCTACGGGTACCACTTCAAATCAGATTTTGCCTTGATGTGAACCAGGTTGTTCTTGTCGGGAACCAGGCGCAATAGTTTTTCTATTTCCCACTTTGCCCGTTCTTTGTCGCCGGATTTCTTCGCCATCAGGATGGTGTATTTCTGATCTTCGATTTCTTTGTTCAGCGTCTGGGTCGCGGTGGCGAGTTCATTGGCCACCTCCTCGTACTCCGGGGGCCTTGTGCCAAGCGCACCCAGTTTCTGCATCGCGGTGCGATACTCGGTTACCGAACGGAACAAGTTGTCGGTGCGGACTCCCCGCCGCTCATAGAGGTCTCTCGCGCGCAACGCATTTTCCAGCGCCTGCTTTGTAAGGCCGCTCGGATTGGACAAGGCGAGTTTCCGGATTTCGTCATCGGCAACCGGAAAATTGATTACTACCTGTTTCTCGATCAGCGAAAAAGATTGCAGCAGATCGATCATGATCCTCTTGAAGTCCTGGTAGCGCTCTCGACGCACTGCCACTTCAACGTCCAGACGCGTCAGCCCATGATACGTGAATATTCCGAGTCCCTGGAGAACATCCGAAGAGAACCCATACTGGACCAGGAGGACGTTGTTCAAAGTGAGCACTTTCGATCCCTTCAGGACAAAGTCATTGTGCCTTTCCGCAACCTGTTCTTTGTATGCCGCAAATCCCGTCGCCAGTCCTTCGATCTCGAAATCGAGGCTTCGGTCGCCAAACACCTTCAGGTAAGCGACGGGCACGCCTTCTTCGACCCATTCCAGGACAATCAGCGCAGATTGATCGGACAGGGTGGACTTCTGCCAGATGGCAGGATAACTGAAGTTGAACAGGTACTCCTTATCACTATGGACCTTGCGCACATTGGGATCGGCGTCCTCTTGTCCGAGCATGTAGACAATGCCCCAGCCGGCCCCCACCAGCAACAGCACCAGCAACACCATTCCCGCAATCATTTTCCCTTTGGAAACCCCGGGGTCTTTCGAAGATTTCAGCCCTTGAAGCTCCTCCACGTCCAGCATGCGAGTGGCGGAATCATCGAACGCGCGCGTCTTCGCGTCTTCGTCTTCGGAGTGGTACTCTTTGGCCTGAAAATACCTGGTTTCGTCCTGGTCCTCGCCTTCGGCATCGGCGCCCGAAGCGAACCGGGTCTTGTCCTGCTCGTCCTGTTCCGCAATTTCAGCGGCGGCGGCGGCCTTATCGATCTCGTCGAGTTCCTTCATGGTTCGATCGACCACACCATCGACCTCAGATGCATTCACGATCTTCAACTTCTGTGAGCCGACCTGAATCACATCTCCCTCGGCGACAGAAAGGATGCCCCGAAGCCTTTTTTCATTGAGGAATGAACCGTGGGCGCTGTCCAGATCCTCCACCATGATGTCGGATCCCTGCATCCGAAACTTGATATGTTGGCGGGAGATGAGTTCGTCGTTGATGACGATCTGGTTGGATCGCGATCGTCCCAGGGAAATCTCGTTATCCGCGAGTAGATATGCCTCTCCGGTGTGGGCACCCTCGGTGAATAATAGTGCGTAGCCTTCTGTGCTCATAATTACCTTTGCAGATCCGCGGCCATTTGGATGAAGATCGGCGCAAACAACATGACGAAAACGGACGGGAAAATGCAGATCAGCAGGGGCGCCAGCATTTTTACCGGAGCCTCCATGGCTGCCTTTTCCGCGCGTTGACCACGCCGGACGCGTAACATGTCGGATTGAACTCGGAGGATCGGGCCGATCGGAGTTCCGAGTCTGTCCGCCTGAATCAACGAAGAGCAGATGGTTGAAAGGTCCACGAGTTGGTTCCGCGCCGCCAGTTCTTTCAGCCCTTCCTCCCGTGTCCGGCCCAACTCGATTTGTTTAAAAAACTGCTCAACCTCTTCTCGAAGCGGGCCCGGATTTATTTTGGAAACAATCCGTCGCATCGCGCCGGTGAAATCAAGTCCGGCTTCAATAGAAATGGTCAACAGATCCACGAAATCCGGCAGCTTCATCACGATGGCCTTCTGCCGCTTCTGCATTCGTTCCTTGATGTTCATGGCGGGAAAATAGAAACCGAATGCGATCAACACCACGTAAAGCAGGATCTGGCCCGGACCCTCGAAAATTCCGCTGAACATGCCGAAATAGCGGACCACGAAGACGACGAAAATCGGCACGACGAGTGCCGAAATAAGCTGGATCCCCAGCAACTGAACCGAATCCGTTTTGTCGTCCATCCCCGCGGCAGTAATTTTACCCTGAAGATCCTCCAGGTAATCGTCGAGACTGCCGCCCGACGAAGTTTTTGCCCATTTCCCGAGACTCTTAATAAATCGAGGTGCTGCCATGATTCCGCCCAGTTTGCTAGTAATCTACTTTCGTAAGTTTCAATACCCAGAGGTACCCGATCGTATCCAAAAGAATCACGGTGCCGAGCGCAATGAAGCCAGGGATTGTAGTCCACATCAGCTTCATCATCTCCGGGTTGATCTTTGCGACAACCGCACCGAGGATATATGGAATGAGGGCCACCACGAGGGCCTGAAGTTTTCCCTGAGAGGTCAGCGCCTCCACTTTGCCATCGAGCATTTTCCGGTCGCGGATCATGGAGACGATTCGGTCAAAAATCTCCGCCAGGTTCCCCCCGACTTGCCGGGTGATCATTACCGCGGTAACGGCAAGGCCGAGATCCTCATCCCCCGTTCGGGCGACGCATCGGAGCAGCGCTTCGTCGATATCCATGCCCAGCTGGTATTGGCGCATTACCAGGGCGAATTCCTGTGAAATTGGCGGTTTTGACTCTTCCACCAGCATTTCCAGCGCCTGTTGAAGGGAGAAGCCGGCCCGGATTCCGTTGGACAACAACATCAGCCCATCTACGAGCTGCTCCGAAAATTGTTTCTCGCGCTTGCGCTTCATATAGTGAACGAAAAACTCAGGCAGGAAGTAACCCAGCACGCCGCCAATCCCCGCCGCGATGTAAGGCATGGGAGGCTTTCCGTTGTACGTGAGGAAAAAAATCACGATGCCAAGTACCAGCATGCAACCCAATTTGATGTAGGGCAGGAATTCGACCGGCAGAAAGACGAACATGGCATCCAGGTCCTTGGATACCTGTTTCTCCGACTGTTCGTTGGCCTTTTTGACGGCCTCCCGAATGGGGACCCACACCATGAGAAAGGTCATGATGATCACTACAAACGAGAACACCAGAATGAGAATCAGCATTGCTTATTCATCTCCACCGGTTTTCGGAACGAAAATACTCATATCGACTCCGACGCCGGCCTCACGCAATTCATCGACAAATTCCGGGATCACGCCGGTCGGGGCGAAATACCCGACCACCCGGCCGTCTTTGCGAATGCCGGTGCGATGGTACTCGAAAATATCCTGCAACTGAATCTCCCCGTCGTACATGCCGGTGAGTTCAGCAATCGAGATCACTTTTCTGGTTCCATCCGAGAAGCGTGTAATCTGAATGACCAGGTCCACCGCGGAAACGATCAGCTCCCGGACCGCGCGCAATGGTAAGTCAATGCCGGACATCAGTACCATCGACTCGAGCCGGCGCATGGTGTCTATGGGCGAGTTGGCATGCGCGGTGGTTAACGACCCGTCGTGCCCCGTGTTCATCGCCTGCAGCATGTCAAGGCACTCTCCACCGCGGCATTCCCCAACCACGATTCGGTCTGGTCGCATCCGCAGGGAGTTTTTCACGAGGTCGCGAATCGTCACTGCGCCCTTGCCTTCGATGTTCGCCGGTCGCGTTTCCAGGCGCACAACGTGCGGCTGGGGGAGACGAAGTTCCGCGGAATCCTCGATTGTAACGATGCGCTCGTCGTCCGGGATAAAGCCCGAGGCAATGTTCAGGAACGTAGTCTTGCCGGAGCCCGTGCCTCCGGAAACGACGATGTTTTTCGCGTGAATCGCGCAAAGCCGGATAAAATCAGCCATTTGCTTCGTCAGGGAGTTGTATCCGATCAGATCTTCGATCACCAATTGCTTCTCAGGGAATTTGCGGATGGTGATGGTAGGGCTGTCTATCGCGAGGGGGGGAATGATGGCGTTTACACGGGACCCGTCCGAAAGCCTCGCGTCGACCATGGGGCTACTCTCGTCAATCCGGCGGCCGAGAGGTCCGACGATGCGTTCGATGGCGGTAAGTATTTCGCGTTTCCCAAGGAACGATTGATCCGCCAGCCTCACTTTTCCGCTCCGCTCAATAAAGATCTTATCCGGCCCGTTTACCATGATTTCAGTCACTTCACTATCGGACAGCAAATCTTCGAGGGGACCGAGTCCCAGGGCTGCATCCAGCACGGACTTCCTGAGCTCGTCCGCATCGTACTCCGGGGGGATTTCCCGCCTGCGCTCCGTGATCAACCGGGTCAGCACGTCGCTCGCGCGCTTTCGCAGGCTCTTATCTTGCATCTGATCAAGAGTCATCTGCTTGAGGTTCAACTCGTCGATTAATGAGCTATGCAGACCGCGGCGGATTTCTTCCAGAGTGGCTTCCAGCTCCTCGTTGAAAGCCTCTCCACTTTCGACGAACGTCAGCGTGTAGTAGGAGATACTGAATTCCTGACCGGAGGCGAGCCGCTGCTGGACGATCTTCTTCCTGTCGATCAGGGTACCGTTCGTGCTCCCCAGATCCTGGATCCAGTATTCACGGTCTCGTTGAATAATTTGCGCGTGTCGCGAAGAGACCTCGCTGTCGCGTAAAATAATGTCGCATTGCAGGGCGCGCCCGATGGACATGCGGCCACCGGCGACATCAATTTTCTCTCCTTTGTATTCTCCTCCCTGGATCACGATGATCGGCATGGACCAGGCTCCTTATCTTCCTTGTAAATACGCCTGCCTCTTCTCACGCTCCGCGGGGCGAGTCGCGCCGCCCGCCCGCGCCGACAATGCGGCTCGCCTCAGCGCCGGACCTGGAGCAGAATTATTATATTCTCCAAGCGCTTTTTCCGGATGAGCTTTTTGATACGTTTCAGTTCGGCGCGAGAGGGGACCGTCCCGGTCAAGATGACGCGATCGCCGTCAACTTCCACTTCTACCGATTTCAACTTGATTTCTTTTTCCAGGGCCTTTTTCACCGCCGCGTCGTGACCGGTGCTGTCCAGCGTGGTGAGATTCTTTAGCTTCCCCTCGAAAGCCGCAGCGGTGCTTTTAACCCGGCCCATATCAGAGCGGGTGAGCAGCTCACCCTTCAGCACGATCTGCTCGCCGATAATGGTCACTTCCAGACCCTCAACCTCACCGACGAGTTCGCGGACTGAATCGGCGAGCTTCTTTAGTTCGGGCTCGACGACAACTTTGTAGACAATCTCTTCCCCCCCGATGTGGGAAATTGTCAATTTGGACTTTCCCGGTTTAAGCCCGGTAACGATAACCGAATCCCCATCCGGACCCGGCTTTGCGTCAATGATCTTGTCATTCGAGATGTAGATATCGGTAACACCGCTCGGCACTTCGATCTTCGAAGAGGCCTCGGTCATCAGGGTTAAATTCTCGGTTTCGACGGCCGATACGGTAACAGCCATTGCTGCGAGCGACGTCATCAGAATATGTGTGAATCTTTTCATTGCTCTGCCTCGTTTCAAAGTAAACCCGGCCGGCTCTTGCGAGAGAGCTACTCTTCGAAGGTCTCGACGCCATCAGCGCTTTCCACTTCTATTTCCTCAATATTCCGGCCTTTCATGATTCGGATGGTTCGATGGGATCTCTCCTCATCCAGTTGACCGGTAATTTTTTCCAGTTCCTGCATCGTGATTCGAGGCAGGTTTTCCCGCGCGATCACTTCGACATCCCCGTCCCGGCGGAGCACGATTGCCAATTCGCCGTGGGTTGTCGCATACATCAGCAACTGCGCCTCGGGCAGGGTCAGGGAAAAGGTGAGAGTGCTTCCCTGGTTTATACCGGGCGCCTGGTACACCTCACCAATCGTCGAGCCGATGGCGATGACATTCACGTTCTGAAGCAGGACGATGCAAACGGTGCTGTTCTGGCCCGCGAACTGCACACCCAATGGCCCGCCGACGGGTCCGGGCGCGTCAGTTTTGGGCTCATTAAAAATACCGATGATGTCGACCCGGTCGTTCAGCTGCAAAAGGCTGGTCTCCCCGAATTCCACCGAGAACGCGCGCTCCCCCTCGGGAATTAGAGAACTGAGGCCACCTCGCTTTTCGATTTCCAGATCGGTCCAGAGGATCAACTCCCCCTTGGGGATGGCCGTCCGGATGGTCCGCCCAACGATCTGGCGCCTTTCATCCTCTTTCGTCATCGCCTTGTGATGCATGGCCTGTCTCGGAACCTTCCGCCACTTCAGCATCGCCTCGGTGAGTTCCGTGCCCTTGGCGAGATTCTGGCCGACGACCAACACGCGCTCCTGTTTTAACTGACTCTGGACCTTGTCGCTCTCCTTCTTCAGGTAGCTCTGGATCGCGAATACCACGAAAATCCCAAGAATTACAGCGGCAATAATCGGTATGCGGTTTTTCATCGGCGGGTATCCTTCCTCACGCTGAAATCAGCTTTTCCTTTAGTCTCTGCTTCCCTCGACCTTTTTCCATGCAAGCAGCAAAACAGCCTGGTCGGGAACCAATCCTTGGCTTCCCGCCGAACCCGGTGTGCCCTTCGTTTAAGGGATCTACCGGGGAAATATCCATGGACCTCGCAGGGCGAAGGAGTCCTCTCCTTGACTGCCGTGACAAAGCCACATTCGCACTGATTCACGCATGTGGCTCCCTCATAGCGGGGATGCCCGGCTGAGCCCCCGACTCACCCTGCGACAAGGACATAAAGACTACGCGGTAAAACGCCTGCTATTCACCGGCGGGCGTATCGTCATAGGTATCCATACCATCGCGGACCACGGCATCTCCGGAAGCGTCAAATCCAGCATTATCCTGCTCGTTGTTACTGCCGGACAGAGATCCGCTGATTCCCGTGAATACTCCCTTGATCTGCTTTCCGAAAAGCCCCACAATGAGGATTGCACCGATTGCAATAATTGCGATGATGATGATGTATTCGGTCATACCCTGACCACTTTTTCGCGACATTTTATTCATGCCTGAACTCCCGAATGAATTATTCAGTTTTTGGTGTCAGTCTACCCATGGGATCCTCTAACAATGTTCCCACGATTTTCGGCAGTGATTTTCTCGCATCCGCAATTGTCTGGCAAGAATAAAATACAAAAATTAGAGTGCAGCGGCAGACGATGTCCGGTAATTTTTTGTGGAGAATTAGGGGGAAATGAACGCTTTTGAGCTGGAAACGAAGGGCCGGGAGAATCAGGCATGCTAACGATACGAATCACCAATGGGAACGGAAATTCCCGCCTGTACCAGTTTAAAGACACCGAAATCCATGTCGGCTTCAGAAAAGGGGCCGATATCGAGCTAGAGCCGGTCTCGCGCCATGGCGCGGAAATGCGGGTAACCAACGCGGGAGAAGATGTATTTCTGGTTGAGCCGGTAAAGCGGGCCAAGGGATTTTTCGTCAATGGGGAAGAACTTAAACGATCCCAGGCATGCGGACCCGAAACCCAGGTAACCATCGAGGACTATTCCATCGCTTTCGAGAAGGCGCACCCCGAAAACTACGGGGACGAAGCCCGTGCCGAAATCGATCTCAAAAAGGTCTCCTCGGACGAGGATATCGTCGAAGTCGACAAATCGGCGAACTTTCTCAAACTCTTCCTCGGCCCGGTCGCCGAATACCTGGATGACGATGACTGCTCGGAAATCATGATCAACGGGCCCGACCAGGTTTTTATTGAAAAAGGGGGCAAACTGGAGCTCACCGACGCGAAGTTCGTCAATGAGGACGCCCTCCAGGCCGCCCTGAAAAACGTGGCTCGCAGCGTAGGACGTGTCTTCAACGATCTGGAACCCCGGCTGGACGCCCGCCTTCCCGATGGCTCCCGGGTCCATGCCGTGATTCCGCCAATGTCCCGACTCGGCACCACGGTCGCGATTCGAAAGTTCAGCAAGGAGAAGTTGACAATCGAGCAGCTGATCGGTTTCGGAAGTTTGACGGAAAACGCGGCAAATTTTCTCGACACCGCGGTGAAGCTCCACAAGAACGTGATGGTCTCCGGCGCAACCTCTTCGGGCAAAACCTCCGTCCTGAACGTCCTCAGCAGTTTTATTCAATCCCACGAACGGATCATCATTATCGAGGATTCCAGCGAACTCCAACTACAGCAGGAACACCTGGTCCCCTACGAAACACGCCGACCTGACGAGCGCGGCAAGGGAGAAGTGGCGATTCGCGACCTGATCCACTCGAGTCTTCGTCTGCGGCCGGACCGAATCATCATCGGGGAGATCCGGGGCGGGGAAGCTTTGGATCTTCTACAGGCATTAAATACCGGCCACGGAGGAAGCATGTCCACCATCCACGCCAACAGTCCGTTTGACTCCTTGACACGGCTCGAAACATGCGCGCTACTCAGCGGAGTGGACATGCCCTTGAGTGCACTCCGCTCCCAGGTCGCAAACGCCATCGAAGTGGTCGTCCAGGCGGCGCGGCTCGTAGACGGCTCGCGAAAAATTATCTCCATTGCCGAAGTGTTGCCGATGGTAGACGGCCAGTTCCGGACCCAGGACTTGATCAAGTTTTATTCTCAGGGTTTGGACGATAACGACAAACTGCAGGGCTTTCACGCCGGATGCGGGGTGGAGCCCACCTTCGCGGAAGAAGCGGTTCTGGGTCGCCTCAAATACGAAAAGTCGTGGTTCGACGCGCCGGAAAAGGTCTGACGGCAACCTGCAATGCCGGCGATCGATCCAGCTGAGCCCGCCGAGGGGTTTCCGCGGGGCCCATGGATCGCGGCCCTCGCGTGGGGATTGGCGACCTTCTTTCTCCTGCTGCTTTTGCGCGCCGGATCCTGGCAACTCGCCGGCACGGATGCGTTCTTTCATCTCTCTGTCGCGCAATGGATCGGCGAAAACGGGTTCCGCGATCTGCACCTTCCGTGGACGAGATTCAGCCTGTTCGCGGAGCAGTGGGGGGACAAAGAGTTTCTCTTTCACGCACTGCTGGTCCCATTCTCGAGCGCGGAGAAACTTCAGCGCGGCGGCGTAATCGCACTGTGCCTGTTCAATGCGTTACAGAGCAGCCTGCTGGCATGGATTGGCCTACGGTGGTTCGGCCGAAGAGGTGCGTGGCTTCCGGTGGCCGTGGCCGCCGCCAACGCAGGCGTGTGGCTCCGATACGATCTTCTCCGCCCCCACCTGCTCTCCATGATGTTGCTGCTGCTTGCCGCCCTCGCCATCTCGCGATCGAGCAAGAGGGGATTGGCCTTCGTGTCGTTTCTATATCCCCTCTGCTACACCGCCTGGCAAACTCTCTGGATCCTCTGCGTATTCGTCGCCGGGATCCTCTGGTTTTTCCGCCGCGAGCGACTCTGGTACCTGGTGCTCATTCCCCCGCTAGGTCTTGCCGCCGGCATCTTTGCTCACCCGGCGTTTCCCGCGAACATCAACGTTTGGTACCACCAGAACATTGTCTATTTTTTGATTAAGAATTCCGTTTCGGTGGGCGTGGAAATCTATCCCCTGACAACCGCTCAGTTCCTGTTGAGCGCCAGTCCAGCGCTGTTTTTTCTGTTCGCGGCATTTTTTACCACGTATCCCTGGACCGGAGCAGGTCCTGTTTCGCGAAACGAAATGATCTGCGCAGGATTCGCTGTTCCTTTTTCAGTCCTGACTCTTCTCTCGTACCGGTTCATCGAGTACGCAGCCCCGTTCCTGGCATGTTATTTTTTCTTCCTGCTCAACCGTCTTTGCCTCAACCCGAAGTTACCTTCGGAATTTCGCCGGCGACGAGACCTCTTACTCGCCTCTCTTCTCGTGTACGCCGCCGGTTTCAATTTCCTGATTGCCCGAATCACTTCCGCGCCCGAAGAGCAACGCGTGGCCTTCAAGTCGACCGAAGACGAAATCCAGTTTCGCAACGCGCTGCCGGAAGGCGCCCGTGTCGCCGCACAGTGGGATTCCACGAGCCATTATATTTTTGCGGCGCCGCAAGCCGCGTACTTGAATGTGCTGGATCCCGTGTTCATGTACGCAGTCGATCCCAAGCTCGCGTATACCGAAACAGCGTTTTTTAGCGGAGCATCCAGGAACCCCGCGTATGTTGTTGAAGCAGCCTTTGATTCCGAGTACGTGGCCCTGCACGGGTTGAAGAAATCGCGCCTTCTCGAGCAACTCACGGCGGATCCACGTTTTTCACTCCACCATGACGGCAGGCCGCATCGCATTTTCCGGCTGGTTCCCGCCGAAAAGGACAACGTTAATTCGGATTAGCCGGAGAGTCCGAGAAGTTCTTTAAGCAGGTTGATCTGGGGGTCGATTCGGTTGATGCGTTCCTGGTATGCGGAGGCATTGTCTTTCATCCACTTCGATGCCTGCCGGCTCATCGGCGATTTTGAATCGATCGCTGAGAGCGCTTTTATCAAGTACAGTCCCGGGTATTCATCCGCGTCATCCCCCCCCCGATCAATCACATCCAGGACGAAGGTGAACGCATCCTCGCTGGTCCGCTCGTCAGCGCCCGCAAGGACCGACTCAAGAGCTTTGCGCACACGCTCGGCATATTTATGCTCGCCCTTAATCGCATTGCGCCAACTGTAATACGACGCGAACAACGTCATCTCCACATCGTACTCATTCAGTTCCCCCCGGCGTGTCGCATACCGCTCCATGTCACCCAGGACATCCAGCGCCGAAGTTTCCGGCTGGTAGTTGGCGTGCGCGCGCCACCGGAAAATCTCGAGAGGCTCCGCGGCCTCGTCGAATTGAGACGGGAAGTATCCGGGTTTTGAAAACAACAACTCGCTCTCCATCTCGCAAAGAGCTGCGACATCCGTATCGCCGTCCTTGCGGCTGCCCGACGCCACGCCTGCGAGGGTTTTCGCCAGGTCGTTGATCACTTTCTCGTCTTCGAGCTTTGCGCCCGCCTTGCTCCATGCGCGGAGTCGAAGGGTCTGCCACCGCGAAACGCCCATCGAATCGCCCCCGGCTTCTTCCGTTTTAGGAATGTTGAAGGCAACGGTCGGAATTTCATCCTCATCATCATAAAACCGGTAACTTTCGCTCAGTGCCGGTTCGTACACCTGGTAGGAATGCGACCGGAATCCGGCAATCGAGGACTCCGCCCCTCCGAGTAACGAGCTCATTCTTCCCTTCAACTGCGTCATGAATTCATCACGCAGTTGAGCAAATTCGTTTTTAAATTCCTCCACTTCGAAAGCGCCGCCAAAAATCACCTCGTACTGCGCGCTCAGATCCGCATCCTCGTTCGTTTTCCAGGTTTCCTGCACTTGGACCCAGGCATCGCGCACTTCTTGAAGCACTAGTTCTTCATCCGACCTGAGCTTCGCCAGACGAGCCTCCTCGAGGCGTATTTCCTCCTGCCGGCGTTCTTCATCCGCCATCGCGGCCAACTGGACACTGCGCTTCTCCTTTGCCGAATCGACCGCGCTGAGGGCAATCCGATACGTAGAGTCAATCAATTCGATTAGATCCGGCGCGACTTGTTCCGCGGCAATCAACGTGTCACGCACCGGGTCGGCGTCTTCGAGATCCCCATATATCTTGATCGCGGTATCCTTCAAGTTTGCGACGTAGCCCTTTCCGGCGCCAATGAGCCGCTTCCGAAGATCTCCGAATGCGGCCGTCTTCTCAAGGGGCTCGATTCCGTCCCACGCCATCGCGGAAGCATTCAAGTATCCGGTGGTCGCCTTCTGCGTTTCCGCCAGTTGCTCGCCGTCCCGGATCTCGGCCGGAATCGACGCCGCAATCTGGTCAATGACGCGTTGGAACGTCCCGGCGGCCATCCACGCAGTCTGGGCGGCTTCGGCGTCAACCCGCGCCGTCTGATACCTGTCATCCACGAACCCGGTCAGGGTCGGGGCCTTTGACTCGAATTCTTCGAGTGCCGCCATCGCCACCGAACCATCTTCGCCATGATTGAATTGGTCTACCGCCTGCTTTTGGACACCTTGGATATAGGCCAGCGTCAGGGTCTCCAGCCGGTCACGAATGGGCTGTAGCGCCTCCAACCGGGATGCGTCCGTGATGTTCGGCCAATCCTGGACCGCGATGTCCTGAAATTCCGCGGCGGCCTTTTCCGTCGCGATCACATCCTCGCCCGACTCCATATTCCCGGGCACGGACGCGTCTACACCCGCCACGGTGTTTCTGAATTTCATGATGTTATCGCGAATCGATTTCGCGTCGCGTATGTCCTTGAGGGCACTCCGGTATCCGTCGCCTACCATCGCCAGGAGGGTTGGGGCATTCTCTTCGAATGCAGTAAGCGCCTTCACCTCGTTCTCGACCGATTTCTGCGCGGAAAGTTGCTCGACCGCGGCGTCCCGAACCTGGTTGATGTATGCGGATGCCTTCCCGGCCAGCGTAGCGCGAACTCGTTCCAATGCCGCGGTCCGGTCTTCCTCTGAAACCATATCCCATGATTTCCGCACCACGTCCTCGTAAGCTTCGGCAGCCTTTTCTGCCTTGTTCACGTCGGCGCCGGAAGCAAAGTGATCGGGAATCTGGCTGCGAACATTGCTCAATGCCATGGTGAATTCGTTCAGCCCTGTCATCTTGTTCAATGCAACTTCCGCATGGAGAATCGCATTGCCGTATGCGTCTTCGATAAGCGCAATCACAGAGGGAGCCTGGTCCCGAAGGCCGTTCAACTCGTTCCACTCGGGCGATTCCGTCTCAAGTTCCTCAAATTTTGTCTTCGCCGCAGCGCCCAGGTCCGCGACGTAGGCCGACGCGGCGGAGGCCAGTCGTTTGCGGATAGCGGTCACTACCCGGTCCCGGTCGGACACTTCGACGTCAGGCCACGATTTCGTTGCAAACCCGGCGAGCTCTTGAAGCGACGCTTCGGCGCCGGCGAGTACGGCCGCGGAAGATACGGTGGCCGGGATCGTGCCTTGAAGCCGCTTCGCTTCGGTTTCGAAGGCCAGCAGATTTGCCGCGATCCGCGCCTCGTGCTCCTCGCGCTCTTTATCCGCGAGCATGGCCAGCCGGGTCTGTTCGGCCTCGGCAACGCGGGCCGCGCACGCCTTGCGCGCACCGGCAACGGCGGAAAGCGCGCCCGAATACCGAGTTTCGACCAGTGCGATCAGTTCCGGCGCGGCATCGGCAAGAGCGACCAGGATTTCTTCCTCGCCTACTTCCGCCGCATCTCCGGCATATTTTTTTACCGCCGCCTCCTGAAGACTGACAATATAGGCGGTGGTCCGACTGGTGAGGTTGTCGCGAATCCGGTTGAGGGCCGCGGCTTTGTCCTCGGCGGAGATTCCGGCCCACGATGCGTCCAATTCGCTTAGATAATCGACGGTTGCGAGCTCCGCCTTCGCAGCATCTTCCAAATTTGAGACCGCGGCCGGTACGGCATCTCGCAGGTCGTTCAGGGTATCCGCAACCATTTGCAGTTGCTCATACCGTTGCTCGGCATTTTGAACCTCCGTGGCGGCGGCCGACATGGCGGCCGCCACCAGGTCGAACAGCAGGGGCGTCGTTTCCGGCAGCGAGACGAATTGCTTCGCGCGCGCCCGGACGTCCTGATCGTCTGCAAACGAATCAACAAGCGCGGATTTTTCGGTATCTATGAATGTACGCACCAGATTTGTCAGGCGGGTCTCGATCTCCTCAAACGCCGCGGTCTTCTCCTCCGCGGATACCTGATTCCACGGCTTCCCCTTCAAAACCCAGTACGACTCAAGAATGCCCTCGATTCCCCTAGCATCCGAAGAGGCTGAAACACTATCGGGAATCCGCCTTCTGAGCGCGGCGAATTCTGCGTCGAACTCGAACAGCGCCAGTTGGTCTCTCATCTGGTCGGCCTGCGCAACGTAGTCGCGCAGGGTCAAACTCATGATGGATACCGCGTCGCCGATATCCTGCCAGGCGGTCTGCAATCCTTCCATGGCCGCCGGGTCCGACTCCGTGGTGGCTGCGACAAACGCATTCGAGAACGCCGCCGGTACCTGCTCCGCGACGTCCGACAGCTCCACAATTTTCAAGTCCCACCAGTCTTTAAAATCGACATCCTGAACTTTTTGCTGCCTTGCACTGATGAGCATAAGTTGAAGATCGCGCACAAATGCCTGCGTCGCTTCCGCCGACGGGTGTGACTTCAACCAGTCGATCGCGGACTGCCTGGGATCTTTCGCCTCGGCCGAATTGCCGGCTCCGCCGCCCCCAACCACGCCTTGTTGCCGCAACAGAACGAACGCTCCAAGGCCCACTGCAATCAGCACGGCAATCGCCGCCACATAAATCGCGGGGGACTTTCGAGGTGGGACCACTGTCACTTTCGGCCCAGTTCCTCCCGAAACGGGAGATGCCTGGGACGTACCGGGTGGCATGATTTCTGAAGGCATCTCCATCGGGGTGCCTTGCTCTTCTTCCAACCAGTCCGGCCGGTCCTGGACTTCCTGGGGCTCCAAAGGTGCTTCCAGGATCGTCTCCAGTTCGCTCGGCGGAATGAAGACCGGCTTGCCGTCGCGGTGAGCCCTAAGGCGTTCGATCAGCCCGGGATCGGCGATCGTCGCACGCGTTGGCGCATCGTGCTCGTCAATATCCTCTCCGGCGATCTGATCCATCATCGCCTGGAGCTCCTCGAGCATGTCCTTGCATCGCGCGTATCGTTTCTTGAGGTTTGTATCGATCGACTTACCGACGATTTGCGCGAGTTCCGGAGAATCCTTGAAGGCAGGGTGCGTGTAATCGACGGGCGGCGGATTCTGGGCACGGGCCACGAACTGCACGAATGCTTCCTGGTCCGACTTGGGAAAACGCGGATACGGTTTTCTTCCCGTCAGGGATTCGTACATAGATACGCCGAGTGCGTAAATATCCGACTGCGAGCTTCCGCGGTCCGAGCCCGGCTTTGCGAATTCCGGCGCCATGTAGTCCAGGGTCCCGGGGATCATGCCGGTGGTTAGCGTTCCCGATACGTCGCGGGCAACGCCAAGGTCGAAGATCTTGGCCTTCTGCGGCTGTCCCGGTGGCGCATAGAGATTTCCGGGTTTGATGTCCCGGTGGATGATCGGGCGCGGGTTTTCATGAAGAAACTGGAGCGCGGAGAGGTAGTGAATGAACAGCTCGATAACCTCTGCCGCCTCAATGCCGGTCTTGGCTTTTCGAATCCGGTTGTTCAGCGCGGATCCGGGCATCCCGGCAAGATGTTCCATGATCAGAAAGAACTCTTTGTCGGCGCCGAGTCCTTCGATTTCAATAAAGTCTATGTAATTGACAATGTCGGGATGATTGTATTTCTGGAGAAGCTGCGCTTCCTTGATGAACCGGGAAGCCTGACGGTCGGCAAAGAGGTGCTTTACCGCAACGAGCTTTCCGTCACTCGCCTGACGACCCTTGAATACCTCGCCGAAGCCTCCACGCCCCAGCATGTCGATCAATTCGTAGTCCTCAACACCCTTATGGCGGACGATACGAAATTTTATCTTCGACAGACCATCCAGCATCTCGCGAAACGTCTTGTCCCGTTCGTTCCGATCCACATTCAGGCACCCGAGAACGAAAGGTTTGGTGCGGGTCAACACTCGGAACACTTTGTGACGGAATGACGGGCGCGGTTCGTCATCACCTTTCCATCGGTTCAGATAACCGATGTGGGCATTCTCCCCGAATCGCTCAAAGGGAAGCTCGCCGGTGAGAGCCATGTAGAAAAAGATTCCCATGCTGTAGATGTCGGATTGCTCGTCACCCCGGAAGTTTTCCAGGCGTACGAAATCGGGGGCCATATAATCAAAGGATCCCCGCCAGCCACCGGTACTCGTTTCCTCGCCTCCCTCCTGGCGGGCAATACCGAAATCAATGATCTTGGCCTTCCCGTCATGGGTGATGATCATGTTGGAGGGCTTAAGGTCCCGGTGAAAAACGCCCTGCTCCGCGGCGTGCGCCAGACCTTCGAGGCATTGCGTGAAAAGTTCGCGCACTTCCTCCCATGGGAGGCCGTGCGGGTATCGTTTCATTCGATCGGTCAGAATTATGCCGTCGATGTACTCCATCACCAGGCATCGACGCTCGTCAAACTCACCTTCCGACTCGATGAAATCGTCGATGTAGCGGCAGATGTTGGGATGTTGAAGCTGTTCGAGGATGGTAACCTGGCGCTTAAATCGCAGTTCCTCTTTTGCGTCTAGGGAGGGACTTCGAGTCAGCACCTTGACGGCGACGATATCGCCCTCTTGCGCCCGGCCCTCGATAGCCTTCAGGCATTTCGCCTTATAGACTTGGCCTTCGGCACCGGTACCCAGGGTCTCCAGCAACTCGTAGTTGCCAAAAATCTTGTTTTTTCTGTTTCCCGAATCGTCCATGAGGAACCGGGCAAGATCAGCGGTCTCGCGCTTCTAACTCCGCTTTCAGCTTGGGATAGACTTCGTTTACGCTCCGGATCAGCGTTTCCACATTCCCGTGGATTCCATTCATCCGCCAGTCGCGGACGCTGGCGTCTGCATAGGCCTGGTTGTCTTCATCCCACCCTTCCAGCGCCGTGGTGATACGATCCATCAGCGGCTCTATCTCTTCATCCTCATACACCAGCCAGAAATCACTGCGCTGATCCAAAAACTCGTACGAGCGAACGGAGATCAGATCCCACACATCGTCCAGGACCACCGCAATTTTCTCCAGCGTGTCCACGGGCGCCGCCGAGAGAAGTTCAGGAGGTATCGGTCCAGAAGGGATCAATCTTTCCCATTCCGTAAGGCGGTTCAGCATCTCTGTTGCTTCCGTTAACCGCACCGAAAGACGGCCGACTTCCGTATCGGAATCAGCGTTTCGGGCCAGATTCCAGAGGTTGTCGAGGCTCTGCTTCGGGTCACTACCGATGCTCGCAAGCTGGGCGCGGTTCACGGTGTCGAACTCGCGTAGCTGGCTTACAAATTCCTCCTGCAATTGCCGAAGACCGCTGCAGAATTCGTCCGCCGGCCGGGATGCATCCCCCCCGGTGGGAGCTGGCGGCGCCGAAGGCGGTTTCAGGCCGCCCCGTTCGCACAGCCCGGCCAAAGATGTTCTCAGTCCGGAAAGTTCTTCGCCAAGAGATTCCGCGGAGGATTCTGCTCGATGCCACTCGTCAACCCAGGCATCGAAGTCGGAAGCCCTGCCGGTTCCGGACATCACGCTATTCTTGTTCGAATCGACACTCAGGACGAACGCCTCGAGTTCTCCCCATGCCCCGGATTCGAGCGCTTCATCAAGGCGGTCTGCGATCGTTTCCTTCGCGCTGGCCACTCTCTCGGCCGCCTGTGCCATCCGCTCCGCTTCCTCGCGTTCGAGGCGCTCCGCCTCACGCCGAATCGCTTCCTCCGCCATCTGAAGCTCGCGTTCTACGCTTGCTTTTTCCGCCGAATCGACAGCATCGACCGCCTCTGCATATTCGTCGCGCACCAATGCCAGCAGCATGGCCGCGCTGTCGGCGAGGCTCTTCAAGGCATCGCGGGAACTTCCTCCGTCCTCCATGTTTTCGTAGGCTTGCACCGCAGTGGCGCGATTCTCGGCTATGTAGGAGGCGATCAGATCTTTGAGCGGGGTCTCCATCTCCGCGTAGGCCGCCGACACTTCTTCTTCTGATACTCCCGCCCACGCCTTTTCGCGCATCGCCGCCAAGGCGACCGCTGCCCCCTCCGCTCGCTGAATCTCGGAGGCGTCCGCGAGGGAATCGGGAATGACATCCTGGATACGCTCCGTGGTCGAGAGGAAGGAGGAAATTTGTCGCCACGTTTGCCGGGCGTCCTCCGCGGCCTCCACGGCTTCGCGATGTGTATCGGCAACCAAATCGATAAGCAAAGGGGCGCGTTCTCCGGCGCCGATCAGATTTGCAAGTGCTTCTCCGCCGTCCCGGCGATCTGTGTACGCGGACACTGCTTCCTCTCGAAGATTCTCTACATACGCCTGGCTGAGTTTGCGAAAACCGGCCGTTCGCGTTTCACGAATATTCGCAACTTCGGCTTCCTCGATCATGTCCCATGATTGCTTCGCCAGTTGCCGCAGGGTCACTGCCGCCTGCTCCGCCATCAATAGCTGTTCAGCGGTGCTTATATCGGCGGGCATCGAGCCGTCGATGCGGGCGACAAGCTCGCTGAAAGCGGCTTGGGCGTTACGGGTCTGCCTGGCCGCGTTCACGGCATCGACCGCGAGATTGTAGTGCGGCCCGATCCAGGAAACGAGGGTGGGCGCCTCTTCGCGCATCGCAGTCAAGCGTGCCGCTTCGGCGTCTCCGTCCGCTCCCTGCTCATACTGCGAGAGTGCGGCACTCCACAAAGAATCCGTAAATCCCGTTGCCCGCAATTCCAGACTTGCCCGCAACGGTTCCAGCGCGGCATCCCGCTCCGAATCCGAAACCGCATCCCAGGTTTTCCCTGCGACGGAGGCCAGGGAGGCCGCCGCGTCTTCCTCCCCGGACAAGTCAGAATCCACCTCGGCGGAAATCGCATCACGAATCCGGTTTACCGCGCTCGTAAACGCCTCCATGCCCGCCTGTGAATCAACCGCTGCCTGGACGTCCGCTACGGCAGATTTGTAGACCGGCCGCAGCAGGTTAACCAGCTCCGGCGCATCGGCAGCCAATGTCTGGAGCGCGTCCCAGGAAGTCGTGTCCTCGGGAGATTCCTGTGCGCTTGCCATCGCGGTGTCCCGGAGACGTCGTACATAGGATCCGAATGCATCGGAAATCTTGTGCTGAAGATCCGCCGCCGCCTCATCGCGCCGCCCGGAGTCAATGTCCGGCCACTCTTTTTCCCGAAATTCATCCAGGGCGACGTAGGCCGCGGAGGAGGCTTCAAGCGATTCGCCATCCCTGATTTCGTCGCCGCTCTGCTTCCGCAGCGTTTCGAGCGCTTCCTCGAAAGCGGCGAGGTTTTCGGCGCGCGTTTTTTCGGCATCTTCGCGTTGTTGTTTCTCTTCTTCGGCCCGTGCCATTTCTGCGGCACGCTTGCGGGACTCTTTTTCCTCCGCGACCCGGTTCATCTCCTCCTCGTTGGCGAGCCGTTCCGCTTCGGCTGCCGCCTCCTCTTCCACCCGGTGTGCCTCCTCTTCCGCGGCGAGTCGTTGAGCCTCGGCTTCGGCCATCGCCTCCTCGTCATTGGACGGGGTATCGTCTTCGGCGTCTGTCTGTCCATCACCCTCGTTGTCGATGGCAGACTGAAGTTCCCGGAAAATTTCCTCCGCGTCTTTCCCCGAATCCTCCGACACCGTCTTCTCAGGTCGTTTTCTGGGCCCGATTCGCTCCCCTTCGCCGGAGAACTCCTGAATACCCTCGGTAAACTCCAGGCCGGTTTCGTCGGCACCACCGCTGTACTTGACGGCCAGCGCGAGGCCAATAATCGCCACGCACCCCGCGACAATACTGATGAGATACCGGTTTTGCGTGAACCAGGGTTCATCGGCCGGAGGGGGCGCCTCCTTTTGGATCTGAGGCAATCCGTTATCGTCTGTGTCCCGATCCTCGGAAGAAATCATTGCATCGAGCGCATCCACCATTTCGGACGGTGTGATTCCGACGATGCTTTCTGATGTGGGAGTGAGCGGTTCGTTGTCAGCTGTGTCCCGCTCGGAATCCTCCATGGGGACGCCGGTCGTGACCGGCTCTTCGATCTGATCGATGTCGTCGGCCTCGCTGACGAGGGAGGCCGGATCCGGGTCCGAAGTTCGGATCAAGATGACCGATACGTTATCGACCCCACCCCTTCGATTTACTTCGGTGACAATGGCCTGCGCCAAGGCTTGAAGATCTCCTTCGCCATCACGACGCAGATAATCCGCGATGTCGTCGTCGGTCATGAGCTTGTCGAGACCGTCCGAGCAAAGCAGAAAGATATCGCCCGCCGCCACGTCCACAGGGGTCTGCTCCAGTTCCACAACCGCATTGACCCCTACAGCACGCGTTACGACGCCCTTGAACATCGCGGGTAGTTCGGATTCGTCCTTGAGGCCGGCAGCATTCGCCACGGTGTGATCCCGAGTGATTTGTTTCAGATCCCCTTTGCGAAACCGGTACGCGCGGCTGTCGCCCGCATGCACGGCAGCGGCCTTGGTTGGATCCCGCCCATCGAACGCGATCACCACCGCGGTCGTTCCCGTGCCCTTAATGCCCTTTTTATCCGCCCGCCGCTTGATCCATTTGCTGGCCTGGTTCAGCGCGCGATCGATAATTCGGACCTTTCCCGCGGCACTGGCGACGGCATCGGGGGTGCTGAGCTGGGTGAAGGCCTGCTCAAGGCAGGCCACGGTTGCCTGGCTGGCCACTTCGCCGCCCTGGGCACCGCCCATCCCGTCAGCGACGCAGAATACGCCGTACTCCGGGAGGATTTTTATCGAGTCTTCGTTATTCTTGCGCTTGACTCCCACGTCCGTGAGGGCACCGAAATCCAAATGCGAAAATGATCCGGACATACTCTTCGTGCGCTATTCGAAATCTTCGTGCCGAGTTTCGGCGGCACACTTTCTTCCCGTACGGTATTACCCACCAAAAGACTACGTGACTAAGCTTTTATTTGACAAGAGCGTAAAGAAGCAGAACGCCAAAGAGGTGGCATCCGGCGAACATCAAAAGAGTTACAAACAGGGAATCCAGCCGTGCCTTGGGGCGATCGCCCCCCTCAGAGGGTCGGCTTATTTTCTGTCGTCCGGAAGATACGATCCGGTGATTCCAGCAGCAAATCGCGCTTTAGGCTCGGCCAGGCTTCTAGAATCGTGAGCCGGGGCCTGGTGGTCAATCGACGAAAACGAGGATCGAAGAGGCCTTCCAGAACAACGATTTCAACATATTGTCCACAGGGGCGGCGGGGTGCTGTAGAATGGCTATGCGATGGCACAGGCCTTGCTCATTTTTAGGACCGAACCAGGAGCATAAGATTCGGGCACCCGTGGGGAGTCCGGAGGTACAGGAATAGGCAGGCGAGTTCCACGATGGATCCTCTCAGCATGGCATGGGGAAACCTGGCAGGCGAAGGCACGGAGCCTCCTCCAATTCAGGGTTTGATTCTCACCGGCGGCAAAAGCCGGCGGATGAAAGAAGACAAAGCCCTGCTCCAATACAACGGAAAATCCCATTTGGAATACCTTTTTTCTCTATTGCGGCCGCATTGCGGCGAAGTTTGGATATCCGCTCGCGCCGAGCAGGCCGAGACCGGAGAACGCGCTCAATATCCCAGAATCCTGGATTCATGGGGCGATATCGGGCCGATCGGGGGCATTCTCTCCGCCTTTCGTGAACATCCGGGAGCCGCGTGGATGGTTCTGGCCTGCGATATGCCATTTCTTGACTTCAACACGATCCGACGGCTCGTCTTTTC
>Ga0310123_10000265_pt1 | contig 46917 bp, 29 predicted proteins | sample CB6_AW_1057_MG_FD_203505 | JGI IMG/M metagenome (GOLD analysis project Ga0310123, IMG submission 203505) | Marine microbial communities from Western Arctic Ocean, Canada - CB6_AW_1057 | ecosystem: Environmental > Aquatic > Marine > Oceanic | place: Canada: Western Arctic Ocean | collected... | reverse complement strand
CCGCTCGTTCAAAAGCCTGTATGGCCAGCGTAATTCGATTCGCGTCCAAAAAAGCTTCGCCGATCTGTTCGAATGATGTCGCGGGGTCCTTGTCGAGAATTGCGCGAGTGCTGAAGTTGAGTTGAAACTTTTCATGGTCAACCCTTGCCTGGAATACGACTTGATAGGCATCAGCGGATTTCTCCTTTTGACCTGTTGATCCATACAGCTCAGCCAGATCTTTCATCAACACGACATAAAAGCCCGACCGCTTTTTTAAGGTCGATGCCTTTGAGGCCTTTTCAAAAAGCTGAATGGCTTCGTAATGCTTTCCACGAGCTTTCATGTACCTACCAAGCAGGTGAAGCAAGCGATAGTTGTCCGGATCGAGTTCGATGGCTTTCATGGCATACTTGACAGCCAACACTGGCTTGTTCACTCCAAATGCCAACGGCACCAATGCACGGTACACTTCGACAGATTTCGGATCCAATTCCACTGCTTTTTGGTAGGCCTGCATCGCTCCGATAAAATCATTTCGAGCTTCGCGGAATCGACCGGTCATATACCAGGCCGTGGCATCGATGTGTAACTGCTCTTTGGCCGAACGAGGTTCTTGCGGTTCAAAGGGGGTCAGCGGCTCATCTAGATCCTGCAGACCATACCGCTTCGACAAAGGTCGATTCGCCCCGCGGTCTTCCTCGGCCTGCGACAGTGCTGTCGCCTTCAACAATGTCGGTGCCGACAGAACCATCTGGGATGCCAAGAGCACCCAAACCATCGCGACAGGCATCTGCAGCGGGCGGGCGAGCATAAAACATTCTCCACGGGACAGGTTACGATCGAGATGATCAGCACCATTCGCTCTGCGACCGTGCCAGCTCACGTTCAACTTTCGTTTGTCGCTGCGTACACCGACATTGTAACGTTTCCGTCCTGGCAGCACCAAGCCGGCTTATTGAAGCCGATCCACAACCGATTGGTCCCATCACATTGTGGTCTGAGAGGCCTGCGATCGCTCTGCCAACCCTGAAAAGTTTTGCAACCCAAAACGCACTACGACTAGCTGTTCGAGCGATCTTTGTGCCGTGGGCTGGCCGGTGCAACTCAATCGGGTTTTACCAGGTGACCTTGGATCACTCAACTCCTGGTCTTCGCTCGTGTGCGTTTCGCGCGAGTTTGTGATTTCAACTTCTCACGTGCCGGTTGTTTCTTCTTCCTCACGGTGACCTTCTTGGTGGCCTTCTTGGTGGCCTTCTTGGTGGCCTTCTTGGTGGCCTTCTTGGCGGAGCGTCTCGTAGTTTTCTTAGCGGTCTTTTTTCTGGCAGATTTTCTCTTGCCCCGCGTCTTGGCCTGCTGCAACAACTCATTGAGCCGATCGGGAGCTGACAGTAAATCGAAACCGTCCTCCGGTGGCGATTTTTTAACGCAATCAAACTCTTTGATCACAGTCGCGTCACTCGCCAGACAGCGAAGGTAGTGACATAGCGTCAAAGTCTCCGCTTTCCTGACGGCTGACTTCAATGCAACCGAGCCTTTCTCAGGACTCGTTCCCGGCTCAACTAAACCGAGCCAAATCGCGGCGCGACACATTCGGTCGTCCAACGGGACGACGTGACTTCCCAAACAGACTTGTAATGTATACGAACGGACGAAAGGCGAAAGGTACTTGATTTTAGTGAGTTGTTTTCTGGCAAGTTCCAACGTCTTGCGTCCGAGTGATTCGAAGTCGAACGCAAATCGATTCTCAAAAACGTATTGCAGAATATACTTGACGCGAAGGGCACGCCATGCCGCGTGAACCATCTTGTCGAAAGCAATTTCCAATTCCGAAACTGAACTGACGCGAATTTCATTTAAGTCGTGAAACAGCGTTCCCAGCCGATCGTAGGCGCTGTCAGCCTGGCTAGCCGATGCATTTTCCAGACACACAGCATACATCATTGTTTCCAGTACACGACGGTCCTGCTTTGGCACTGACTCAACATAACGCTTTCGCAGAATCGAGACGATCTTTCTGCACACCTTTTGTTTGTCGGATGATTTTATTCGACTCGCGGTAGCCATTGCAGCTCACTGAAAATGAATTGCTATAGAAAAAATCCCATGCGAAGAAATTCTAAGCAGTGCTTATCCTACCGCTGTCAGGATCAACGGACGTGTCGCATTCCTGGTCGTGCTCCTCGCCTGTGTCCCCTTCAAACAACGTGTCGCGAATCAGTTGCGATGCCTGGAAACTCTGCTTGACGCCCTGCTCGAGAATGAATTTCAGCACGGGAGTATAGCGAGTTTGCAAACGATCGGCGACTTTGGATTGCAAAAATCCGCGTGCCGACTTCAACCCGTGTACACACAGCGATTGTGTCTTCTCATCGCCCATCACTGAGATGTAAATCCTGGCATTGCGCATGTCGCGACTGACTTCCACATGCGTCACCGTAACGTTCTTGACACGCGGATCTTTTAGACCAAAAAGAATTGAAGTGCTGACGGCTTCCAGAACGGCCTGAGCGACTTTCGCGGTTCGGCGTGAACTAGAACTCATTGGGAACTGATCCAATCTGACTGAGTGAACGATTCTGATAGGTAGGTTGAGTCGTGGCGGGGTTTCAATCGAGAGTTCGCTGTACAATGTCTATACGGAAAGCGTCTAACAAGTCGCCTTCTTTGATGTCGTTGAAGCCATCAAGCCGAATGCCACATTCCATACCGTCACGCACTTCTCGGACGTCATCTTTTTCCCTACGCAACGAGGCGATGTTGTAATCGTTGACGACTTTTTGATCGCGAATGACATGCACGCGATTGGACCGTTCAATCGTTCCATTCAAAACTCGGCAACCGGCAATGGTACCGTACCGGCTGACGCGAAAAGTCTGTAACACCAACGCTCGGCCCGTAGGAATTTCGACTCGCTCGGGCACCAACAAGCCTTCCAAGGATCGCTTAATGTCGTTCGAGACTTCGTAAATGATTCTGTACCGCCGAACTTCGACCCCTTCTCGGTCCGCCAAAACGCTGGCACGATCTTCGGCGATCACGTGGAACGCAATAATGATCGCTCCCGAAGCACTGGCTAGATAAACATCACTTTCGTTCACGCCACCGACGCCTTCGTGCAGGATGTTGACGCGCACTTCAGGATGCTGAAACCTGTCAAGTTCGCTTTTGAGCGCCTCGATCGATCCAGGAGAATCCGCTTTCAAGATCAGCGGCAGGTCTTGTATGATTCCACCACGGGCCGCCGTAAGGATATCGTCCAAGGTTCGCGGTTGACGGCGTCCTGCTAACAGTTCCGTGCGGCCTCGATAACGACGGGCATCAGCGGTTTCTCGCGTCTGTTCCAAATCATCCATTACAAAAAAGTGATTGCCGGCGTCGGGGACGACGTCCAATCCGGCCACTTTGACCGGCGTTGAGGGACCAGCTTCTTCGACGTCTTCGTCCCGATCATTGTACATTGCGCGGATGCGGCCGTACGCCTTACCACACAACACGATGTCGCCAATTCGCAACGTTCCCTTTTGGACCATAAGCCATGCCAACGCGCCGCGTCCTCCGTCACGAAATGCTTCCAGACAAACGCCTAAGGCGGCGCAATCCAGCTTGGTCTTAAATTCGTGTAACTCAGCGGTTACCAACAACGTTTCCAGTAGATCGTCAATCCCGTCGCCGGTTTCGGCCGAAGTGCGTATCACATCCGTGTCACCGCCCCATTCCTGAGGCGTAATCTCGTTGGCCGCTAAGTCCGCCAACACCTTTTGCTCGTTTACGTCAGGCAGGTCCATTTTATTTAGAGCGACCACGACCGGAGCTCCGGCCGCTTTCGCATGGCTGATACATTCAACTGTCTGCGGCATGACGCCGTCATCGGCGGCGACAACTAGGACTACGATGTCCGTCACATTGGCACCACGAGCGCGCATTTCTCCGAATGCCGCGTGGCCCGGTGTGTCGACGAACGTCAGCTTCCGCCCGTTATGTTCGACCTGGTAGGACGCAATATGCTGCGTAATCCCACCGGCCTCCCCCCCAGCAACGTCACTTGAACGAATCTTGTCCAACAAGGAAGTCTTACCGTGGTCGACATGTCCCAGGATAGTGACGATGGGCGGACGGTTGATCTCCGTCCCATCGGGGTCTTCGGCTTCCAACAAGCTAAGCAATTCTTCTTCGACGTCGTGTGAGCGTTTTATCTCAAGGTCGACTCCCAACTCGACGGCCAACTCTAGAGCTATCTCTTCTTCGATGATATCGTTGATCGAGACCATTTGGCCGTTTTGCATTAGGACTCTGAGTAATACGTTAGCAGGACGTCCCAAGGCCTCGGACAAGCTGCGGACGGTGATCGGCGGTTCAATGATCGCTTCCGTCTTCAACTCGACCGAAACAGCGGCTTTCGCTTTCTGACGCCGCCGACGCAAACCCCGCGCCCGTTGCACTTGAGGCGCTTCCTCATCCGATACCTGGCGTGCTTGTTGTCGTCGTTCCCGTCGTTGCTGGCGTGCTTCCAGTAGACTCACACTACGTTCACCGCGCTTCGGTTGGTTCTTTCTTTGCTCGGCAGACTTCCGCAAATGGGCCGCCAGAGGACTCTGTTGTTCTATGATGTCCGCAGTCAATTTCAGGTCCGGTTTCTGAGCCACGGGTTCTTCCTCCCGCTCAGATTTCTTGGCCTGGGGAAGTTCATAGGCTGGCGGCTCTGCAATGTTGGGCAACGCCGACTTTGCACGGCCTTTGGTACGACCTGTTTTCCTGATCCCGCTACCCATCGTCGTACCTCGCGGTTTCATTTCGCGCATGGTCGATCCGGATGCCGGAACGTAATCGTCACGACTGATAGGACCCTCTGTGTCTTGCGAGCTATCTATGCCCGCGTCCGGCGCTGCGACTACAACCGATCCGTCGTGTTGATCGATCGTCGAATCCAATGCGACTTGTTCGGATTCCACTAAGCCACCATCTGAGTCGGGCGTTCTCGCTTCGGTGACTGTTCCTGTCGGATCGCTTGGTACCTCAGGAGTCGATGTGGATTGAGGGCTACGAGCACGCGGGGTTATCGCGCGGGGAGCCATCGTCTTAATGGTCCGCAATCTCCCGCTGACGTCTTGTGCCACGTCACGCGAAGGAACCAAAGGCGCATCAGGCGCATCAGGTGCCGATCGCGTTCCAAGCACCTGCTCCTTCAGATAATTGGTAACAATGTCCCGATCTTCAGGCGAAATACTAGCAAGGGCCGAACTCTTCACGTACACACCGGCATCGTTGCAATGCTTGATCAGCACCTTGCTGTCCATGCCAAGTTCTTTCGCCAATGTGAAAATTCGCACTTTCAACAGCTTATCCCATTCAATTGATTAACAAACGAAAAATTGTTCTATTCTTCCGCGGCCGAGGCTTCTGCCCGACTCAGTGATTCGTCCTGGATGACTTCGCCACTGCCCGAATCAACATCACTGTCCAAGACCTCGTCCTTGGTCTCCAGCTCATGTGCGATCGGAATCGCGTCTTCCTGACTTTCTTCATCGGTGGTCGATTCGACGCATGCCACAGTTTGGTCCAGACCAACTTGGCCAATCGGAACTTGGTCGGCGTCTTCTGCATCGATTGCCTCAGATCCTGCGGTTAATCCAGCAGACGATTCCTCAACAACCGGCGTATCGCCCGCGAGTTTTTCTTCCGCAGCAACCTGAACTTGGTCGGCGTCTTCTGCATCGATTGCCTCAGATCCTGCGGTTGATCCAGCAGACGATTCCTCAACAACCGGCGTATCGCCCGCGAGTTTTTCTTCCGCAGCAACCTGAACTTGGTCAAGCTCCCCTCGCGCTCTCGCCGCTCGCGCTTCGGCACGCCGTATTGCTTCGTCTTTTTCCTGCTGAACGCTTTCCACGTCCGCGACAGCGATGATCGCATTACATTCGTCCGCCGTCAGCCCGCCCAACTCGGCTAATTGATCTGGCTCGATCACCGACAGGTCGTAGAAGCTGAAGAACCCTTGAGCGACCAGGTTTTCGGCCAACTCGTCTTTCACGTCTGGAATTGAGGCGTACGCAGCGACCGATTTATCCAACTGCTCGTCTAACTCCTCTCGGGTCATGACTTCGATATCCCAGCCGACCAGCTTTGACGCCAATCGCACATTTTGGCCTCGTTTGCCAATCGCCAACGACAAATTATCGTCGCGAACTAGGACGATCACGCGGCCCAACATCGGGCACAAGATGACGTCTTCGACTTCGGCCGGTTGCATGGCATTCGGGACGAGTACTTGCAATGAATCGTTCCAGCGAACGATGTCAATTCGCTCGCCGGCCAATTCGTCGACAATATTCCTAATCCGTGACCCCCTGACTCCGACACATGCGCCGACGCAGTCGATCTTACTGTCGATGCACGACACGGCCACCTTGCTTCGATAACCAGCCTCGCGCGCCAGCGACCGCACTTCAATGATGCGTTCCGCCACTTCGGGAATCTCCAGTTCGAACAACCGCAAGACTAGGTCTGGATGAGTGCGTGACAAAATGATTTTCACTCGACTGCCGGCTTTTCTGACGTCGATGACTACAGCACGAACCCGTTCGCCAACACGATGCGATTCACCTGGAATCTGCTCGCTGCGTGGCAAGAACCCTTCGACTTTACCCAAATTGACTGTTACAACGCCGCCATCGAACCGGCTAATCGATCCAGTGACGATATGAGTTCTTAACTCGTCAAATTCTTCGAACAAAGAATCGCATTCCGCCTCGCGAATCTTTTGAATCATCACCTGTTTGGCCGTCTGAGCAGAAATGCGTCCCAAAATATCACCCAGTGCGTCCGGTTCCAATTCGGCTCCTTCGTGTAACACCGTCGGCTCACCAGATTCTCGATCAATGTCGACGCTCAGTTCGGACTCCTCACCATAGTGTTTTCGCGCAGCGGAGATTATCGCCTGTTCGATTCCTTCGAAGACGATTTCCTTGCCGATGTTCTTATCTCGATGAATCGCGTCAATGATTCTTAGGAGCTCGCTACCGTTCATAGTTTCCCTTTCGAACCGGTCTGTTCAACCTCCGTATCTGCAATCAGGCCTCCCATTCAACGAAAAAAGCGGGAACAAGTCCCACTTTTCTACCAACGCCACCGTCAAGAAAGGCGAAGGCAAATCAATCAGCTTCCCGTTGCACAATTGCATCGTGAAGCCTGGAATGACAGGCAATGGCCCGTGTTTTCTCTACGTCTTCATCTAAGACGTCCTCGTTAGAAAACCCAAAAGCCCCATCACCAATCCCCAAAAACCATAACCTCATTGTTTCAAATATTTTATTCGCCGTTAATCCACGCACGAACAAAAATGGCCGGTTCTACGGACCAAGACTACTTTACAATACTGATCCTCATAAAAACTGTCAAGAAGCCCACGATTATCTTAATGAGTCGCAAGCCGTGTTCTCAACCCCTTTTCCAACGATTCGCTACTTCCGAACTCACTTCGGAGGCATGGCATGGCCGAGAACCGCTCGGTATAGTTCACTACGTTCGTCGCCGGTGCCGCCTTATGCAGCGTGAGGTTGTAACGATGCTCGTCCAATTGAAGGTTTCCGCTTTGGCGATTGTGTTGACTGTCACAAGCTTCTTGTCGTTCGAAGGCACTAATCAACATTCCGTGGCGCACGCAGACTTGGGATTCGCCAAGTTTTTTTCTAAGGACAACAATGGTGCTGTCGCCTCGTTCAAACATGCGATCACAATTGATTCCCAGTTGTGCTATCTAAGTCCCTGGCAATTGTGGACGATGATGCTAGCCGGCCAGACTCAGGCAGCTACGAAAACGTTCAAAAACAGCCTGAAGAAAGACCCAAAGGATCGATCACTTGGTCGCCGTTCGAGTGCGCCGCATTAGCGAACAGGATTTTCTCAATTCGATCCATAAGACCGACAAACGCCTACAAACCGCGCAAATGTGCGAGGCTCACTTTTTTATCGGACAGCAGAAAATCCTGTCGGGGAATTCTAAGGTGGCTACGAAACATTTTCAAATGGTGTTAGAAACGAACGCAAAACATCTGTCGGCGTACCGCGGAGCGCAATTCGCGCTGAACCAGTTTTGAAATAAGAGAACTGACTCGCAGTGCAGCGGAACTTAATTCATGCGATTTACTAAGATGCACGGAGCGGGAAACGACTACGTGTATGTCGACTGCTTCGAGAATTCGATGCCCAACAATTTGGCCGAGTTGGCACGAAGAGTCAGTAACCGACACAAAGGCATCGGCGCTGACGGTCTGATCTTAATTTGTCCGTCTCAGATCGCCGACGCTCAGATGAGGATGTTTAACGCAGATGGCAGTACCGCCGAAATGTGCGGTAACGGCATCCGCTGCGTGGCAAAACACGTCTATGACACCGGCATTTGTAAGAAAGAAGTTCTGAAGATCGAAACCGGCTGCGGCGTGTTGGAATTACAGTTAGAGACAACCGACGGCAAAGTCGACCACGTTCGAGTAAACATGGGCCAGCCGATTTTGACTAGCTCCGATATCCCTACAACGTTGCCTGGTGACCCGCCAGTTAATGCCAGACTGGAAGTGGCTGGCCGCGAACTACAGGTCACCTGTGTCTCGATAGGCAACCCACATTGCGTCACATTCGTCACCGACTTGACCGACGAATGGGTATTAGGAATCGGACCGCAAATCGAATGTCATCCAGCGTTCCCAAACCGCGTCAATGCTGAATTCGTGCAGGTCATTCTGAATGACGAATTCATCATGCGTGTTTGGGAACGCGGCAGCGGTGAAACTCAAGCCTGCGGTACTGGTGCGTGCGCAGCCGCTGTTGCCGGCGTCCTGACCAGTCGCACGGGTCGCAAAGTTCTGGCCCGTTTGCCAGGTGGTGAGCTTGAACTCGAATGGCCTGAATCAGGCCCGATCTACATGAGTGGCCCGGCCGTTGAAGTCTTCAGCGGTAACTGGCCGAACTCATGATGCTACATAGTGAAACTTCAAAATCTGAACTGGATATGCCGATCCTGTGCATTGACCTGGACGTGATGGAGTCGAACATTGGTAAAGATGGTCAGTTTCATGCACCGATACGGCAAACAATGGCAACCGTATCAGAAATGTCATAATGACATCAGCTATTGCACTGAAACAGCTCGAAACGGGCGCGATCGGAGTTACATGTGCCAAAGTTTCGGAAGCCGAGGTCATGGCGGCTGCCGGTATTCGCGACACTCTGGTGGTGAACGTGATCGTCAACCGACCGATCACTAGGACGCCCGCGATTCTCGATAGCAGCCACAAGACTGTACACCCCGACGTATAAGCGTCGTTGGTCAAAGACTACGTCGATGCCGAAATCGTGCGTCTGAATGCTGAGCACTGCGAGCTGCAACTTGGCCCGTAGTCCCAAAACCTGAAGATCTGTGATAAGATCAAATGGATCGTCGACTACGCTGACTTTACCACAGCATTGCACGACAATTTTTCAGCTTTCAAAACGACCAATTGGAAGTTGTGTAGCCCATTCCAGGGCTCGAAAAACTTTGACGCGCGGCGGCGGTTGAAGTACGTCTTGAGTTTAAGTGCTAGATACGATTACGATCCCAACACTACTACTCCACGCCGCTACTCTGAGCAAGGACGAGCAAGGGTGCAGCCTTTGCCGACAAGAATCAACGGTCCAGTCGCTGTCATTGGCGATGTCCACGGACACGTTAAAAAACTGTTGACTATTTTGGAGAAGCTACAGTCGCTGCCCGACTTCGAACAGCGGTGGCTGGTGTTCATCGGAGACTTCGTCGATCGTGGCCCTGACTCGAAGGAGACGCTCGACGTTGTCATCGATTTACTGACCGAGCATCCTCGCACAACAGCTATCGCCGGAAACCACGAACTAGCTATGGCAGCGTCACTTGATCTTGTTCGGACACCGGATTATTCGAATTGGACCGAACGTTGGCTGGAATACCACGACGCCAAATTGACCTTTGAATCATACGGGGCCGAATTCGGGAACCTGGAAGAATTACGTGACCTGATGCCAGGATCACACCAAGAATTTCTTGCCGGGCTTCCATGGTGCGTCGAACACCCAAGGTTCTTGTTCGTACACGCCGGTCTGGATCCCAACACACCCTTCGGCCTGCAGTTGCGGATCTTGCAACAAAAAGACTGTTCGCTGAATCGCCCCCAATGGCTATGCTCGAAGGCTCTGATTGATGCCGACGTGCCGCCGGATTGCCCGGTCACAGTTGTCTCGGGGCACGTCCCTGTTCCGAAGGTCATCTTTCGTCCACAACGGATTTTGATCGACACGACTGGCGGCATTGAGGGAGACCTGAGTTGTGTGTTATTGCCCGAGAAGCAAATACTCACCTCGGATGCCAAAGCGGCCATCGTCGCCTCTCCCGCGGAACAATCTCGCGCCTGGTGGAAACTTTGGTAAGACTTGGCATAGTGGCACTTTGTCCTGAAACCTATACCCAAGAGCCACGTGTGTCATAATAGCAATCACGGCACTGCCAGTCTGTTGACATCTAGCATTGAATACTGGGCCAAGTGTGTGCATGAAAGTCGTTCACGTTATCACGCGTTTGATCATCGGCGGAGCTCAGGAAAACACGTTGCTCACTGTTGAAGACCAACGACGAGACTACGGGGACGACGTCTCGCTGATCTGTGGCCCGGGGTTGGGCCCAGAGGGCAGTCTGGTTAAGCGAGCGCAAGCCGGAAATTTTGATTTGCGAATCCTTCCACAATTGCGACGTAGTATCCATCCGTGGCGTGACTGGAGCAGTTATCGCGAACTGCTGAGAATTCTGAAACAGCTCAAACCACAAATCGTTCACACTCACAGTTCGAAGGCAGGCATTCTGGGCCGGGCGGCCGCAGCAAAGCTAGGAATTTCAGCCGTCCATACGATTCACGGTGCATCGTTTCATTATGGACAACACCGGTTCGCCTTCGGGCTGTACAAGCAGGCCGAGAAATGGGCCGACCGCTGGACAGATAAATTCATTAGCGTCTGCGACGCAATGACCAACCAATACGTGGATGCCGGAATTGCCGCACGCGACAAGTTCGTCACAATCTACAGTGGCATGAAAGTCGAACAGTTTCTGAAACCTCCACGGCCACGTGAAGAGGTTCGCAAGGAACTCGGCTTTCAACCGCAGCATGTCGTCATCGGCAAAGTGGCTCGGTTATTTGATTTGAAAGGACACGAATTTGTCATCAAGGCTGCTGCACCCGTAATCGCACGAAATCCAAACGTACGTTTCTTATTTGTCGGCGACGGTGCTCTTCGCCATCAATTCGAACAACAAATTGCTCAAGAAAATTTGACCGAACACTTCGTGTTCACAGGATTAATTTCGCCTGATCGAATTGCGGAACAGATTGGTGCGATGGACATCGCGGTCCACACTAGCCTCTGGGAGGGCTTAGCCCGAGTCCTACCGCAAGCCTTGATCGCTGCAAAGCCGGTAGTCAGTTACGATGTCGATGGTGCTCGAGAAGTCGCCGTCCCAGGAAAGACGGGATATCTACTTCCCCCCAAATCGGTCAACGAATTGGCCGAAGCACTTTGCGATCTTGCTAGCGACAGCGAACTTCGTCAGCGATTGGGCCAAAATGGTCGAGCACGCTTTACCGAGCAGTTCCGCCACCAATCAACAACGCGACAGATTCGCGAGGTGTATAAGGCGTTAATTGACGAGTAGCAGTGGGTGATACCATCGCTTAGCAGTAACCATGCCGGATTTTATTGACGGACATATCTACGATTATCCGCAATACTACGACCTTGTCTTTGGGTCCGACTGGAAGACGGAATTCAATTTCTTGCGGCACTGTTTTGAACAGCATGCTAACCGACCCGTGCAACGGCTGTTTGAGCCAGCGTGTGGGACAGGGCGGCTGTTGATTAAATTTGCTCAGGCTGGCTTCGACGTGAGTGGAAACGACCTGAATCCTCGTGCCGTTCAGTACTGCAACAATCGATTTCAAAGACGTGGATTTTCGTCGGCGGCCGTGATCGGCGATATGCAGGATTTTCAATTGCCACGCAAGGTCGACGCGGCCTTTAATACGATCAACAGCTTTCGGCACCTGATGACCGAACAGGCTGCCGAAGGGCACCTGCGGTCAGTCGCCCGCTGCTTGTCAAAAGGGGGCTTGTATATTCTGGGCCTGCATTTGATTCCGAACGAAGGAAATCGTGTTGAGGAGGAATCGTGGTTGGCCCGTCGAGGGAATCTGGCTGTCGTATCGATGATGTGGTCAAAAGGACTGAACCTGCGCCAACGTCGCGAGTATTTGGGCATGACGTTCGACGTCTACACTTTGACACATCACTTCCGTATTCTAGACGAAATGGTTTACAGAACTTACACGGCCCGGCAGATGCGGCGGTTGCTTGCCAAAGTGCCCGAGTTAGAATTCGCGGCAACGTATGACTTCGCCTACGAGATTGATGATCCAATCACAATTGGACCCGAAACCGAAGACGTGGTGTTCGTGTTGCGACGCCGCTAACCCAGTCAACTCACCCCCGAGACGCAATAGCAACGACGCTCGAAATCTAAATTTTTAGTTTTGGGATTTGTGCGCGGTACGGTTGGTTGAAATTAACGATGAGTCGATCTAAAACGAGATCAATCATAGGCTGAATTCATTGCAACAAATTTACAATCATCAGCAAGAAACACCATGGCACACATTAACGAGAATTTCCTAAAGTTAAGAACCGGTTATTTGTTTTCAGAGATCAGTCGTCGCGTATCGACATTCTGTAAGGCCAACGCCGATGCGAATATCATTCGTTTGGGGATCGGCGATGTCACAGAACCGTTGCCAGCGGCCTGCATCGAAGCCATGCACAGCGCCGTCGACGAAATGGCGAACCGTGAAACGTTCCGTGGCTACATGGACGACAGCCAAGGTTTCGATTGGTTACGGGAAAAAATCGCGGAGCATGATTACCGTTCGCGCGGGTGCGATATTGCCGCTGATGAGATTTTCGTGTCTGACGGCAGCAAGTCTGACACCGCCAACATCCTGGACATCCTAGCGCCTGGCACAAACCAAGTCGCAGTGACTGACCCCGTCTATCCCGTCTATGTCGACACAAACGTCATGATCGGGAACACGGGGACGTCGAATAAGTCGGGCGAGTTTGACGGAGTGGTGTATCTGCCGGTCACGGCCGAAAACGACTTTGTACCTGCAGTACCGGACAGGCCGGTCGACATCATCTATCTTTGCTACCCCAACAACCCAACCGGAACAGTCATCGGTCAGGACGTACTGGCAAAGTGGATTGATTATGCCAAACAACACGGCTCTCTAATTCTTTACGATGCCGCCTATGAAGCGTACATTCGCGATCCCGAGATTCCACATTCGATCTATGAGATCCCGGGTGGACGCGACGTCGCGATCGAGTTTCGCAGTTATTCAAAATCGGCTGGTTTCACTGGCACTCGCTGCGCCTACACGGTCATTCCAAACACGGTGACCGGCAAGACGGCGGCCGGGGTGGACCTGTCCCTACACTCACTCTGGATGCGCCGGCACAACACGAAATTCAACGGAGTATCGTACATCGTGCAACGTGGCGCTGAGGCCGTTTATAGTCCACAGGGAAAGCAACAGGTTCGCGAATTGATTGAATTTTATCTTACGAACGCCCGGTTATTGCGAGAGGGTTTGCAAACGATGGGTGTCACTGTTTACGGCGGCGTAAACGCTCCGTACGTGTGGTTAAAAACCCCGAACGACGTCAGTAGTTGGGATTTCTTCGACCATCTTCTTGAAAACACGCATTTAGTCGGAACTCCCGGCAGCGGTTTTGGAGCCGCCGGTGAAGGCTACTTTCGGCTAAGCGCCTTCAACAACCGGGAAAACATTGAAGAAGCGGTCAGGAGAATTCAAGAAGCGGTTTAGGTCCATTTGTCGATCCGATGGATTGCGTCGTGTTCGTGCGATTCATGCACCGTCCGCCGATTCGCGATGTACAGTGTCGTTTTCGGACGACTCCGGTTCCTCATCTTCAGTTGCCGACTTGGCATGCGTTCCCGGTTTGATTTGTGGACCGGTCTTGTGCTGGTCCAGGATCCGCTCCAAGTGTTCGGCAGCCATCACTTCAACTTCGATCAGTTCGCGAGTCATGTGGTCCAGTAACTCGCGTCGATCGGTCAGAATATCGTAAGCAGTCTGGTAGCCCTGATCGATGATGCGTTTGACTTCGACGTCAATCTCCCGCACCGTCTCCTCGCTGTGCACCGGTTCAGACGGGAAAGGAATGGGTCCCATCAATGAGGGTCCCCGACGTACTTCGCCGTAATGAACTCGGCCCAATTTAGCGCTCATACCAAATTCGGTTACCATGCGTCGTGCGATATCGGTCGCGCGAGACAAATCATTTTCTGCGCCGGTAGATGTTTCGGTATAAACGATCTGCTCGGCCGCAATGCCTCCTAGCAAGACGGCAATATTGTTTTGCAGCTCGCTCTCCATTACCAGATGTTTTTCCTCTTCCGGCCGCTGCATCGTGTATCCCAAGGCCCCAAATCCTCGAGGAATGATCGATATCTTGTGCACGGGATCTGTATTCGGCAGGCTGCAGGCGACGAGCGCATGCCCGCATTCGTGATAGGCGACTCGCTGCTTTTCATCTTCGTGAATGATGCGTGTGTGCTTCTCTAATCCGGCCACAACACGTTCAATCCCCTCTTCGAAATCCTCTATCGTAACGCAGTCTTTGTTGTTTCGAGCGGCCAGCAAAGCGGCTTCGTTGACCAGGTTGGCAAGATCGGCACCAACGAACCCGGGCGAAATTTTTGCTATTCGAGTAAGATCGACGCTGTCGTCCATTTTTATTTTGACAACGTGGACTTTCAGAATAGCTTCCCGTCCCCTAATGTCAGGACGGTCGACCAGCACGTTCCGATCGAAACGTCCGGGGCGTAACAATGCCGGATCGAGCGTTTCTGGCCGATTTGTCGCCGCCATCACGATAACGCTCTGTTCAGTCGAAAACCCGTCCATTTCGACAAGCAGGGCGTTCAGTGTTTGTTCGCGTTCGTCGTGACCGCCGGGCATGCCGCTGCCGCGCACCTTGCCCAGCGCGTCTAGCTCGTCAATGAAAATAATGCTGGGCGAATGCTGAGCGGCCTGTTGGAACATATCACGCACGCGAGCTGCTCCAACGCCGACGAACATCTCGACGAAGTCCGAACCTGACAGGCCGACGAATGGAACGTTGGCTTCTCCGGCAACAGCCTTGGCCAATAACGTTTTGCCCGTTCCAGGTGGTCCAACCAGCAGAACGCCGCGTGGAATACGGCCTCCCAGAGCCTGATACTTACTGGGAGTCCGTAGAAACTCGACGACTTCTCGCAGTTCTTCAACGGCTTCCTCGATCCCAGCCACGTCACTAAACGTCGTATTGACGTCTTCCTGAGCATAGTACTTACCGCGACTGCGGCCGAAAGACATCGCAGTTCCTGCTCCGCCCATTCTGCGAAACACGAAAATAAATAACAGCAAGAAGAGCAAAGGAAATAGCAATAGCAATGCCAACGATTGCCATTCGGATGGTGGCATCTCAAAATCGTATGCTATCTGTTTTTTTTCCAGCAAATCGATCAGCCGAGTTTGGACTAAGTCCGAAATTCCGACGGCGGGAATTTTGTAGTGCTTAGTGGAACTTGAAGTGGATGGTTTAGATCCTGATTCGGGTTTCTGTTGATCCTGAAAAGTGATGTAACGCGGACCAATGGTCAATTCGAAGACATTCGTCTCGTTGTAACGTTTCTTCTCCAATCCACGCAGGAATTCACTGAATTTCAATTCTTCTCCCTTACGCTGCGAGTTCATAAGAGAGAAAGCGATCAACGCAATAACACCGCCTACAACCAAATACCAGAATAGGTTGCTGGATTGATTCCGTTCGGGACGCCGAGGACGACCACCCGACGGCTGATTCGAATCGGAAGATTGTGGCTTTGATTCGTCAGAGTTCGACATAACTTGGCCGTATACGAAGCCAGTCTGAAATGTTGCAAAGAACTGTATGCCGATAATTAGTGCCGGTCAACTCATGATGCGATGGCTCTTGCCACAAATTTGGGCTCGACTTAGAATATGGTCAAGTAGTCGGAAATTTCCGAAGACGATGCCAATAAGACGTTTTTTCTCATTCTATGACCTAATTGATGCAAGTGAATGAATCGTATTGCAGTATTGGGTTCAACCGGATCGATTGGAACTAGTTGTCTGGAGGTCATTGGCTCCTGCCCAGGACAAATGAGTCTGAGTGGCATAACAGCCCACAGCAATTGGAAACTTCTGGGGCAGCAAAGCAAAGCCTTTTGTCCTAAATGGGCCGTTCTTAGTGACGAATCGCTGCGTAACAGAGTGCCCCGCAATGCCTTCTCGTCTCGAACTGAGTTGCTCTTCGGACCTGAGGGGATTGAACGTGTTGCCGGCGACCCAGACGTAGACGTCGTCGTCAGCGGAATTGTGGGAGCCGCCGGTCTGCAGGGAACATGGGTGGCTTTAGAGACCGGTAAGCGAGTCGCGATTGCAAACAAGGAAACACTGGTTGTTGCCGGATCGCTGGTGATTGAACTGGCTGGTCGCACCGGTGCCACATTGCTTCCGGTCGACAGCGAGCACAGCGCCATTTTTCAAGCCATGCATTCGGGACAGAGCCACGAAGTCCGGCGCGTAGTGTTGACATCCAGTGGAGGCCCGTTCCGAGGATGGACCCGAAAACAACTCGACAACGTGACGCCCCAGATGGCATTGGCCCATCCAACGTGGAACATGGGACCGAAAATCACCGTCGATTCGGCAACCATGATGAATAAAGCGTTGGAAATCATTGAAGCAAAATGGTTGTTTGGTCTCGAGGTTAATCAAATTGATGTGGTGGTCCACCCACAATCGATCGTCCATTCGTTTGTTGAATTCGTCGATGGATCGATAATCGCTCAGTTGTCGCCTCCCGATATGAAATTGCCGATCCAATATGCATTGACTTATCCAGCACGTACGGAGAGCATCAGTCCGAAAATGGATTGGAGCCAGGCGATGAATCTGGAATTTGAACCGCCGGACTACGAAGCCTTTCCCGCACTAGCATTGGGAATTGAAGTGAGCCAGCGGAATGGAACCTGTGGGGCTGTATTGAACGCGGCCAACGAAATAGCCGTCGAACGATTTCTTTCTGGGGACTTACGTTTTTCCGACATCCCGAGTGCTTGTAGTGCGACTTTGAAAAATCACGATTTCGACCCCCACCCGTCATTATCCGATCTTCTGAAACTGGATGGTTGGGCTCGCGAGGAGACACGCCGGTGGCGATCTTAGCTGAATTCGACTTAGCTTCGGCCTGGGAAATGGCACGGAACATTTTGTACGTGGCCGTTGGTCTGGGATTTGTAATTTTCTTCCACGAGTTGGGGCATTTCGGCGTCGCCAAATGGTGCAACGTACTCGTCGAACGCTTCAGTATCGGTTTCGGTCCGATTCTGTGGAGCTTCAAGAAGAACGATACCGAATACGCTCTGTCCGTGATTCCGTTTGGTGGATATGTGAAAATGCTGGGACAGGATGATATGGATCCCAGCCAACTCAGCAGCGAAGAAATTGCTCTGGATCCACGCTCCTATTCGGCCAAATCGGTCAGCCAACGGATGGCCATCATATCGGCCGGAGTCATCATGAATGTTATTACTGGCGTACTATTTTTCACGGCCGCCTTTAGATTCGGAGTGGAGACGTCGCCCGCCGAGCTAGGAACGGTTCAGGTAGGAATGCCTGCTTGGAAATCCGGACTTCGAAATGGAGACACCATCACACGCATCAACGGTCGTGAGGTTGACTCGTTCGCTGACATTATGCGCGGCGTGGCGCTAACGACCGGACGGGTTGCGATCAACGGTATCCGGTCAGATGGATCTACCTTTAAAGTACTAGTGACTCCAGACACCTCGGGAACTCGGCGAATGATCGGAGTCAGCCCAACGCTGGGACTGACATTGATTCGACCAGACGACGAGACTCTACCTGCGATCGTCCCCGGCACGGCGGCTGCCACGGCAACTCCACCGTTTGAACCGGGAGATATCATTCGAAAAGTCGGAGATACTGAAATCAACAGATTTTCGCAATTACAGGAAATCTTTGCCGCCAATAGTACGCAGACGTTAGCAATTTATGTCGAACGTCCAAAACATGACGGCTTACTCAAAATTGACCTTGGCACAAATCGATTTCGTACTCTGGGACTTTTGATGGACATTGAAAAAATTACGTCCATCAAACAAGGATCTCCCGCCGACAAAGCCGGCCTGAAACCAGGCGAAAAGATTGTCAGCGTCAGCGACGTGGACCTGGCTACGCAGCTTGACGTCGGCAAGCAGTTGGATCCGTTGAAGCTGCCCAATCACTTTGCCAAGTTGCACGGCAAGAATGTGAAAGTCGTGGTGAAACGTGAAGTGGAAAGCGGTTCAGTCGAAGAGGTGGCGGTCCATCTGACTCCGTACAACATCCCCGGTTGGATCGAAAAACCGACTGCCCACGATTTCCCCATTTCGGTCCCGTCGATTGGTATCGCATTTCATGTGACTCCGCAGGTGCTACATATCACAAAGGGCAGTCCCGCTGCAAAGGCCAACATTGAACCCGGGTCACGAATCACGAAGATGGAGTTATTCCTTCCCAAAGGGCAACCATCGGACGGATTGCAGCAAGGCAAGACGATTTCGATTGAATTCAGCGGCGAGAAAAAAAACTGGGCCTTTGCGTTCTGGATGATGCAGGTCGCTGCTACGCGTCACGTCCGGCTGACCATTAGCCATCAAGGCGAATCACAGGTTGTCCCATTGGAGCCTCAACCGGCTGCCGATCCCAACTGGTGCGTTCCCACGCGAGGTATTCGACTGAGCAGTCTGACGACGACCCTAGAGGCCGAAAATTTTTCTGATGCTTTGGTTATGGGCGTGACGCACACGCGAAATTCACTGATTGACATCTACCTCACACTGCGCAACTTGGTGGGTGGATTGCTGTCGTTCAAGGAATTGCATGGTCCGATTGGAATAGCAAAGGTTGCCTACGAGGTCTCCAAGCAGGGAATGCCTAAGTTACTATTATTTCTTGGCTTTTTGAGCGTCAATCTGGCTGTCCTGAACTTTCTTCCCATTCCCGTCCTCGATGGCGGTCATATGCTTTTCTTATGCTGGGAAGCCGTAACGCACAAACGACCGAGTGAACGAGTACTGGTCGCCGCCACTTATTTTGGCATGGCCTTTGTTTTGGGCCTCATGCTACTGGTCATCTATCTGGACATCTTCGTTCACCACCTCGGTATCGATTGACTCAGGCGCTATTTTGCAAACTGCAATGAAACGAATTTCTCAGGCAAGATGCCTGTCCGATCCTACGACTCCATCATTTTTACCAAGTTGACGTAGAGTCGCCAATTGCACATGGAAACTTTGATACAATCCAATTGACTCAGAAAGCAAGTCGCCACGACCAATCAAGAGGCCGAAAATGATTCGATTTGCTCGTTACCGATATTTGTTCGCATCGTTCGCTGCGGTAGTCGGCATCATTTCGGTTTGGGGACTCCGTCTTCCATCATCAATTGCCGCGCCAAAGCCTACGAAGACAACTACCGTTGTCCCGAACCCAGGTCTCCTGAAAATGGTTCGAAAGCGAGCCATCAACTTTCTGCGCACCAGCCAATCTGACGACGGCAGTTGGACGTCTCCAACTGTGCCGGGAATCACAGCCCTTGCCGCGACCGCCCTTTCGAAAAGCGGCCTGCCCCCGACTGATTCGACGCTTGCTCGCAGTCTAGATCACCTGCAAACCTTCATTCAAAAAGATGGCGGAATCTACTTCAAAAAGAGCAACCATCGGAACTATGAAACCTGCATTGCGCTTTTGGCCTTTCAAACGACCAACAGACACGGCAAGCATAATACTATTATCAAGGATGCGGAGAATTTCCTGAGAAACTTGCAATGGGACGAAGGTGAAGGCCTGGAAAGCTCAGACGTGGCCTTTGGCGGCGCCGGTTATGGAATACATCAGCGTCCCGATTTATCGAACACACAGTTTTTATTAGAAGCGTTCAAGGCTGCTGGAGTGAAGTCGGACGACCCTGCCATGAAGAACGCTCTGCGTTTCGTTTCACGATGCCAAAATCTGGAATCGGAGCACAATATCACCCCCTTCGCAACCAAAGTCAATGATGGCGGTTTTTTCTACACCCCGGCAGCCGGTGGCACCTCACAAGCCGGGCTGACTTCAAACGGCGGTTTGCGATCGTACGGCAGCATGACATATGCCGGGCTAAAGAGCATGATCTACGCTGGGTTGAAGCGTGGCGACCCACGAGTCAAGGCAGCATTTGAATGGATTAAGCGGTTTTACACCGTCGAGAAAAACCCTGGGCTCGGCAATCAGGGACTATACTACTACTATCACACTTTCGCGAAGGCTTTATCAGTTCTGGATGTCGACTACCTAGTCGATGCTCAAGGAACGCAACACGACTGGCGACACGAGTTGTTCCAAGCCTTGGCGAAGCTTCAAAAGAATAATGGAAGCTGGGTCAACTCGGCCGAGCGGTGGTATGAAGGAGACCCGAATCTGGCCACCACGTATGCACTGCTGGCACTCAGCTATTGCGATCCAAAACCGGTCGTCGTACCAAGCAAGACTGCGTCAAGAAAGTCCGCGAAATCGGTCGGGAATTCTCGGACCAAACCGGTTGACTTTGATCCGTAACAGTTGCACGATTGGGGCTGTCGTTGCGTCATTACCACAGTATCAGTACGCACGTGAGGAGACGCTTTGAAACTACTGCGCGAACTGACCCGCCTACAGCACGAACACGGCTACATCGACGATGGCAGCTTGCACCAGTTGTCTCGTAAGAAAAACGTGCCGCTGTATCAGCTGGAAGGACTCGTCAGCTTCTATCCTTACTTCCGTCGCACTCCGCCTCCAAGAACGACGGTTCACATCTGCCGCGACGTTTCTTGTTCGATGGCCGGATGTGACGCGATGACGCGGCAATTATGTGACCTACTGCAAAGTCGCAACGAAGTCACCGTCGAAGAAGTTTCCTGTTTGGGTCGCTGCGATACCGCGCCGGCTGTGGCGATCGACGGTATTCCACTGGCTCCGGCGACACTCTGCGACCTCGATGTCGTCCTGGCAGTGGTCGAGGGCCGGCAAGCACTTCCCGCCAACGAGCCAACCAACGCGACGCGAATATGGAAGTGCGATCATTATCCGGACCCGACTCAGCATTACGGTACTGTTATGTCGCTAGTCCAGTCTGATTCAGACGTAGCGACGGTCTGCATTGAGCGACTAAAACAAAGTAATCTGCGTGGCATGGGCGGGGCCGGATTTCCCGCCGGGATGAAATGGAAATTGGTGGCTGCCGAGCCCGCACAGCCGAAGTATGTAATCTGCAATGCGGATGAGAGCGAACCAGGCACGTTCAAGGACCGAGTCATTTTGGAGGAGCTGCCGCACCTTGTCATCGAAGGACTGGTGTTGGCTGGATTGACCGTCGGAGCTGAGACGGGAATCATCTACCTACGTCACGAGTACTCGAAAGAACAGAAAGCATTAGAATCCGCATTGTCGCAGGCGCGTCAGACCGGCATTCTCGGCGATAACGCCGCAGGTTCTGGCAAGCGCTTCGAGATTGAAATTTTTGTCTCACCCGGTGGTTACATTCTGGGTGAGGAAACCGCATTGCTGGAAGTCCTGGAAGACAAGCGTGGTGAACCGCGAAACAAACCGCCCTACCCCGGCACACACGGACTGCGGGGAAAACCGACGTTGATCAACAATGTCGAAACGTTCGCCTTGGCGGCTGCGATTGTGCATTACGGAGTGGAATGGTGGCAGTCTCAAGGCCGCCACGGCTCTGCCGGTCTGAAATTCGTGTCGGTCTCGGGCGATGTGAAAAAACCTGACGTCTACGAGATCCCTCTCGGCACGACGGTCGCCGAACTGATCGAATTGGCCGGCGGCATGCAGGATGATAAACCACTGCTGGCATTTCTGCCGGGTGGCGCGAGTTCCAACTTCCTAACGGCCGACGCAGCCGACACGCCGTTGGATTTTGACACAATCAATGATGCCGGCAGTATGCTGGGCACAGGCGCTGTGATCGTCATGGCCAAAGACCGGGACCTGTTTGCTCTGGCCACTAACATCGTCCGTTTTTTCCGCAACGAGTCATGCGGTAAGTGCGTGCCGTGCCGTATTGGAAGTCAAAAAGCAGTTGATTTGTTGGACGGAGTGTACTTGGGAAAAATCTCTGTTAAAAAATTAAAATTGCTCCACGACTTGGGCGATACACTGGAACAAACTTCAATCTGTGGCCTGGGCCAAGTCGCCATTAATTCGATCCTCTCGATGATGAAGCAATTCCCGGACTACGACGCATGGCCATTGCAGAAAACGCGACAACCAAAACCATTACGCTAACAGTTGATGGTCGCCAAGTTTCCGTGAAAAACGGCACGACGATCTGGCAAGCGGCTGCGCAGGTCGGCATCGAGATTCCGGTGCTTTGTCACGACCCCAAACTGAATTCGGTCGGCGTCTGCCGATTGTGCGTTGTCGACGTAAGGGAACGAGTGCTTGCGGCGTCCTGTGTCCGCGAGTGCCAAGACGGAATGACCGTTGATACTTCGTCGGCCAAGGTGCAGAAACACCGCAAGATGTTGATGTGGCTACTGCTTGCCGACCATCCCACTCCCTGTCAGCGAGAACTCACGACCGGCAATTGTGAATTGGAGGCACTCGGCCGACAATTGGGGTTATTGACGGGCAACCAACAGAAACCCGGCTTCTCGCAGAATCTAGATTTCTTAGCCATCTCTTGCAAATCAAAAAACCGGCGTCCACAAGATCAATCTTCTCCCGTAATCTCCGTCGATCATCAAGCCTGTATTCTTTGCGACCGGTGCATCCGCGCTTGTGACGACATTCAATCAAATGAGGTGATTGGCCGCACCGAGAAAGGCTACGCATCACAAATTGCCTTCGACTTGAATAACCCGATGGGCGAAAGTACGTGTGTTTCCTGCGGCGAATGTGTCAGCGCCTGTCCGACAGGCGCGTTGACTCACAAACAAATAACGCTTCCGCTGGCGCCGGTCAGCCAGAATCGCTTGGTCGACAGCGTTTGCCCGTATTGCGGAGTCGGGTGCGCGATTACGCTTTACGCACGCGAAAACACAATCGTCTGCGCTGAAGGACGCGATAGTCCTGTAAACCATGGCCGACTGTGCGTCAAAGGTCGATACGGCTGGGATTACACGACTCACCCGCAGCGTCTGACGAAGCCACTAATTCGCCGCGACGATTTTTATCCGAAAGGACCGCTTTCGTCCGAGGTGCGCCACTCTATTGCAGCCAACCGCAAACCAGGCGGAATTGTTGACTACGACGAGGTCTTGCCAGCATTCCGAGAAGCAACCTGGCAGGAAGCCCTCGATCTGGCCGCAAGACGATTTAAAGAAATTAAGGGGAAACATGACAGCAGTGCCTTGGCCGGTTTCGGATCGGCCAAATGCTCGAACGAAGAAGCTTACCTATTCCAAAAGCTGATACGCGCCGGCTTTGGAACGAACAACGTCGACCACTGCACGCGCCTGTGTCACGCATCATCTGTCGCAGCATTGATAGAAACAATTGGCTCTGGCGCAGTGACCAACGTATTTGGCGACGTTGCCCGTGCAGACGTTGCACTCATCGCCGGGTCCAACACGACCACGAACCACCCAGTAGCTGCCACGTTCATGAAAGACGCGGCTAAACAGGGCACGAAGTTAATCGTCGTCGATGTCCGACGTCACGAAATGGCCGACTTCGCGACTCACTTCGCCCGAATCACGCCTGGAACAGATGTCGCTTTCTACAATGGCATCATGCACGTCTTGATCGCCGAAGGGTTGATTGATCAAGAATATATCAACAGACACACAGAAGGTTTTATCGCATTGCGAGACATGCTGCTTGCGGACTTTCCGCCCGAGCGTGCTGCAAGCATCTGTGGTCTCCCGGCCAGAGAAATCAAAGCCATTGCACGCACCATCGGTACCGCCACGCCGCCTGGCGGTGGCGGAAGCATGATCATCTTTTGGGGTATGGGCATCTCGCAACATACAACGGGCACCGATAACGCTCGTTGTTTGATTTCACTCTGCTTGCTGACCGGCAACATCGGCAAGCCTGGCAGCGGGTTACATCCACTGCGCGGACAAAACAATGTTCAAGGGGCCAGTGATGCCGGATTGATTCCCACGGTCTATCCTGACTACCAGCCAGTGGACGTTCCTGATGTCCGCAGAAAATTCGAATCGGCTTGGGCAGTACAACTCGATCCCAAACCAGGACTGACCGTGGTCGAAATCATGAAGGGCGCACTGGACGGTACAATTCGCGGCATGTACATCATGGGCGAAAACCCATTCATCTCAGACCCAAACGTCAACAAAGTGCGACAGGCGTTGAGCAGCCTGGATTTTCTGGCTGTACAGGACATTTTTCTGACTGAAACCGCTGAATTCGCCGATGTCATCCTGCCGGCCAGCAGTTATTTCGAAAAGACTGGGACCTATACGAACACCGACCGCCGTGTTCAATTGGGTCACAAAGTTCTGGATTCACCCGGTGAAGCCCGACAGGATTGGGACGTGATCTGTGAAATTGGACGCCGGCTCGGTTTATCAATGCAATACGATTCGGTTGCCGAAGTCTTCGACGAATTCACCGCACTGACGGAGAACTACAACGGTCTTACCCACCGAAACCTCAGCGACACCGGAAAATTGTGGCCGTGTGCCGATCCGGCGAAGCAAGACGGCACGCAAATCTTGTTTGCAGACGGTTTCCCGACAAAGTCGGGCAAAGGACAATTCGTGGCTTGTCCATACATACCAGCTGACGAATTACCGGACGAAGAGTATCCATTCATCTTGAACACGGGCCGAGTTCTGGAACACTGGCATACCGGCAGCATGACTCGTCGCAGCTATGCATTGAACGCGATCGAACCGAACGCGTTTGCCGCCATTCATCCCGACGATGTAGCCCGGCTGGGATTCGACGATGGCCAGATGATTCGAGTTAGCAGCCGCCGAGGCACAATTGAACTTCAATGCCGCGCCGACGACAATATCGAACCAGGATGCATTTTCATCCCCTTCCATTTCCGTGAAGCTGCTGCCAACGTCCTGACCACGGATGCTCTGGATCCACACGGCAAGATCCCCGAATTCAAATTCTGCGCCGTGAAAATTTACAAGGTGGAATCTACCTAGCCAGTGATTTATGGAAGCTGATAGGGTGGACATTACCGACAAAAACCCTTTGAGAGCGTATTCTAGGCAGTGCGAATGTGACCCACTCAAAAGCCAGTGGTCCGAAAACAAAAGCGTCAGGCAATCACGATGACCATCAATAGACCGATTGCGAGAATTGTGCAGCAGATTCGTTTCGTTGTTCTCATGTAACCACCCACTGAGCCGACTGATGTAGACGGCATACCGTCTGGGTTACTGGACTGCGATGGAAAACAATGCGGTTATATACGTCCTAATGCGACAAACGCGCAATTCTAGAGTCGCGATGGAAGTATCGCAGCACCGCTAATCCCCTAGAGAACAAGCATGATTCCAAGTATATTCCGACACACGGAGAGGTGCCAGAGTGGCCGAACGGGCCGGTCTCGAAAACCGGTGTATCCTTCACGGGTACCGAGGGTTCGAATCCCTCCCTCTCCGCTTCATTAGCGTAAAGGTGGGTTGGTGACAGTTGAAACTAAAAAACTGCGTTCTGTTCTGATATAATTTCGAAAGTCCGGGAATAAACTGCTTTAACACCGAATCTCACGTAGTTGTAGTGCGTCCTATATAGAAACGCCTTCCCAACTCGGCAGGTGCTCCTTTCGCTTCGTGAAAAGGATGACAAGAATTCAATTAGTTCATGAAATGTTTTGGATATCGAAATGAAGAAAATAACTTCTTTGTTGATGATGCTTTGTGTAGGTGTTTTTGTCGTCGGATGTGGCGAGCAAGCTGCAGATGATACGTCCTCAGGTGGAGCTTCGGCACCTGATGCCACACCGGAGGATCTAGAGATGATGAAAAGAATGATGGGGAATATACAAGTGTCGCCCGAAATGATGGAAAAGCTCATTTCCACTACACCGGATAAGGAAAACGTACCTTCCAAGTGACAACATATCCGGACAAAACGTTCTTGTGATCTTTGTCACCTGATTCTCGTATCGATCCACACCAGCGTCTTCTTTTTTAACCGGCAGCGGCATTGCTACTACAGCACCAGCGGTCGTTTCCAGCATTCCTTTAGATCGGACAATGCCGAGTCGATGACCATTGGTCCATTTGCTCCATAAATCGTTACTCGATCATCCTCGACGACACGGCCAACCTGTACGGCAGGGAATTCGGAGAAAACGTCGGCAAGTTCATGCTGGTCGTTTTCTGCGACTTCTAATAAAAGACGCGTGTTGCTTTCCGAAAACAGCAACACGGCATCATCGTCGATGCCATTGATTTTGGCGAGCGGTTTCAGTTCGAGGTGGACTCCCCTCGCGCCCGCGAATGCCATCTCCGCGACCGCGGCAGCGAGTCCGCCTTCACTAAGATCGTGACAACTGCGGAGCAGGCCCAGACGGATCGATTCATGAACCAAGGAAAAAATCTTAGGAGCACGCTCAAAATCTACACGCGGCACGTCTCCACCGCTCAAATTGTTTATTAAAGAAAAATGACTGCCGCCCAATTCATTGGCGGTTGCACCGACCAGAAACAACCGATTGCCGGCTTGCTTTAAGTCCATTGTGACTGCTCGACCAACGTCGTCGATCTGACCTAACGCGCTAATTAGCAGCGAAGGAGGAATTATGACCTCATGCTCGCAGCCTGTCGCGTCCTGATAAGAAAACTCGTTGTTCAGACTGTCCTTGCCACTTATAAAGGGAGTTTGGTAGGCCAGGGCGCAGTCGTGACATCCTAATGCCGCCCGAACCAGACTGCCCAGCACTTCCGGTCGGTCCGTATTGCCCCAGCAGAAGTTATCCAGAATGGCGATGCGCCGAGGATTGGCGCCGACTGCAATGCAGTTTCGGATCGCCTCGTCAATTGCCGATGCCGCCATCCAATAGGTATCAAATTCGCCATACCGTGGGTTCATCCCGCACGCGATGACCAAGCCACGATGCGAGGCCAGATCGGGCCGCAACACAGCTGCATCAGATGGTCCGTCATTCTCGACACCAACCAGCGGTTTGATGACACTACCGGCCTGTACTTCATGGTCGTATTGCCGAATCACCCATTCTTTGCTGCACACATTCAGAGACCCCAGGATTCGCTTCAGATCGTCGTCGTAACGGCCCTTGCGTAGAATGGTCAACGACCGAGTCAGCGGCGATTTGTAGATTGCCTCACGAATGGTAGGCGGACGGCCGTCGTGCAAAAACGACATCAATAAGTCGGCCACCTGCCGATCATGGTATTTCAATACCAACCGGCCTGTCTGCTGAAATTCTCCAATAACTGCTGCTTCAACGCCTTCTGATGCGCACAGAGCTGCGAATTCGGGCCAGTTCCGCGGTGGGACGGCCAAGATCATTCGCTCTTGCGCTTCAGAGATCCAAATCTCGGTATACGACAGCCCCGAATATTTAAGCGGCGCCCGGTCCAACCAAACTTCCGCTCCGACTTTTGCAGCCATCTCACCCACAGCGCTACTGAAACCACCAGCACCGCAATCGGTGATGGCTGAATAAAGGCTCTTGTCGCGGGCCTGCAGGATTACGTCGACCACAATCTTCTCGGTGATGGCGTTGCCGATTTGGACCGCGCCACCTGAAATGTCCTCGCTCTCTTGAGTTAGTCGGGCTGACGAAAACGTTGCTCCGTGAATTCCGTCACGGCCAGTCCGGCCACCAACAGTGACGATCAAATCGCCTGGCGTGACATGTTTTTCCGACTTGCCAACAGGAATCATCGCCACGTTGCCACAATAGACTAGTGGATTTCCAAGGTATCGCGGATCGAAGTAGATTGCTCCGTTCACAGTTGGGATGCCCATCCGGTTCCCGTAGTCGCGGACTCCAGCCACGACTCCCTGAACGACCGCCTTGGGATGCAACACACCGGGCGGAAGACTTTCGTGAGGCGTGTCAGGCGGCGCGAAGCAAAACACGTTGGTGTTGCAGACTGGCTTGGCGCCCAGTCCCGTTCCCAGAGGATCGCGGATGACGCCACCGATGCCCGTGTTTGCGCCACCGTACGGTTCCAACGCGGATGGGTGGTTGTGCGTTTCGACCTTAAAACAGACGTCATGTTTATCGTCGAAACGGACTATACCGGCATTGTCTTTAAACACACTCACGCACCAATCATCATCGCCCATTTTTTCGCGAATCGTGTCTGTGGCGGCAAAAATTGTTTCCTTCAGCATGTTTTCAAATTTGCGATCCTGGTCATCATCACGATAGTGGATGCGACCGGCCAAGGTTTTGTGCGAACAATGCTCGCTCCACGTTTGAGCAATTGTTTCCAACTCAACGTCCGTCGGATCACGGTCAAGCTTGACAAAGTACTGACGGATCGTCTGCATTTCGGCGAGATTCAAATAGAGCTGCCCGTCAAGGCTAAGCGTCGTCAGATCGTCGCTATTCATGCCACGAATGGATACCGTGATCAGTTCATATTCGTAGTTGCTGCCCAGCGCGATGCTACCGAGTTTCAGCGGACCCCAAATGACCTGTTCGATGGCATCGCTGGCCAACAATCTGCTGGCCACAAGCTGCACGTCGCCGTCATTGGCGTCGCCGTTGACCCAGTACTTTCGGCACGTCGATACTGCTTCCACATCCAAACCCAAATCAGACAAGGCTGCCTGAGTGCTTTGTGCAACGTTGTCGGCCACCCCCGGCTTGAAAAGGACGTTGATCAGCCGGCACGTTGTTCCCGCAAAGTCTTGTGACGTTCCGTTGCCGTTCGAATCAGCCAGTTGGCGAATTGAATAGGTTTCGACAACCGTGTCAGCCAGCAGGTCGATGCTGGCTTGTTTAACCGTTTCCTGATCAACGTTACCCTGGATCAGAAACGAGCGAGCAGACTGAACCTGTTTGACCGATTTGATTCCAAATGCCCGGCATTCGGACAGCACACGGGCACCTTCGCGATCGATTTGATTCGATGAAGGACGAATTTCAACTTCCCAAAGCATGATTTTATCAGTCGTTCAGGTTTTCTGATGGCAGTTTGTTGCCATCCGGAATCAATCGAGCGCATCGCGGTTGGTTTTGGCGAGTTGCAACAGGCTTTTCAAGGCATTTGCATCGTGATTCGCGAGGGCGGCGCGAAATTCGCCTAGTCGATCAGAATAGCTGTCCAAACTTTCGATGACTGCCTCGACGTTGTTCCGCAAAATTCCAATCCATAACTCCGGATCGGCCGCTCCAATTCGCGTTGTGTCGCGAAAGCCACTGGCGGCAAAATCTCGCTCCGTTTCAGTCAGCATCGACGCCAATGTCGCGGCCACCACATGCGGCAAATGGCTAGTCTTTGCCAGCGTGTGATCGTGGTCTTCGGGCGACATTTCGATCACCACTGCCCCCAGTGCCCGCCAGAATCTTGTCAGCCGTGCCAATTGATCGAGTGGTGTTTGATTGTCCGGAGTCACCACACAAACACAACCGTCAAACAGGTCAGCGTCAGAATTTTTAAAACCTTGCTTTTCCGAACCGGCCAACGGATGCGAGCCAATAAAGGTCGCTCCGGCCGTTAATCCGTCCGACACTCCACGGCATATGGATCCCTTAATGCTACCAACATCGGTGATCAACGTACCGGGCCGGCCGTTTGCGACCGCAGTTCGCACTCCTCGAACAATTTGATCGACCGGCGTACAAAACACAAGCATTTCCGCATCTTGTGCAGCACGCGTAACGTCAGTTGTGCAAGAGTCGATCAAACCAGCCGATTCAGCAATTTCCAATCGAGCGAGACTTCGTCCGACGCCAATGACTCGGTTGACCAAATGACGTGTTCTGACAGCCGCTGCGATTGAGCCACCAAGTAATCCAACACCAATAATGGCAATTGTGTCGGCAGAGAACTTTTCTGAAGGTGTTTCGCTATACATGACGCTCACATTGTAGCGCGGCGAAATTTTCTTTTCCAGCAGTCGGCTCAACCCGGCACTACGAGCAAGCGATGAGTGTGCCGGAAATTCGATCGCTAAACAACGGTCAAGATACGAACTGTACTCGGCTCATTTGCGCTACTCTGGCAGCACGTTGCGCGACTTTCAAATTGTAAACCAGTGGCGAATTCAGAGCTGATTGCCTATGATCCACGCTTTCAAGGATGTGAAAGATTCGCGCCCACAGACAATTACGATTTGAAGGGGAATAAAAAAGCGAATGGCCAAGCACAAAGTTGAAGACATCCGAAACATCGCATTGGTCGGCCATGGTGCTACGGGCAAGACCACTCTGGCGGATCTCATGTTATTTAAGTCGGGGGTCGGCAGCCGCACCGGCTCGGTCGATGAAGGCACCAGTGTGCTCGATTTCGATGACGAAGAGAAAGAGCGGAAATCGTCAACCACGTCATCGATAATTCATTTGGAGCATAACGGAAAACGTGTGAACATCATCGATACGCCGGGTTACCCAGACTTTATTGGCCAGGTTTCGGGAAGTTTACAAGCCATCGAAACTGCTGTGATCGTGATTAGTGCCGCGGCGGGCATAGAAGTCAACACGCGCCGTGTGTTTGTGATGGCGGGAGACGCTGGCGTCGGCCGAATTATTGTGATCAACAAATGCGATATGGACAATGTGCAATTCGCCGAGTTGCTGGGCACAATTCAAAAGACGTTCGGTCCGGCCTGCATTCCTTTGAACGTTCCCGTGGGAATTTCAGCGGACTTCAATGGCATTGTCAACACGTTGAACGTGCCCGACAGCGTTCCTGACAACGTGATCGTCGATCCGTCAGAGATCAACCAACCGCTGATGGATGCGATCGTCGAAGCGGACGAAGCGTTGATGGAGCGATTCCTCGAGGGCGAGGAATTATCAGTGGACGAAATCGCCGGCGGAGTGACCAAAGCAATCGCAGCAGGAACGCTCATCCCGATCTTCTGTACCAGTTCCAAGTCAGGCACAGGAGTGCCCGAGTTTATGGATGCTTTGACGAACTTTGCACTGGCTCCAGGTGACGTGCAGCGAGTGGTACAAAACGGTTCAGGCGACACGATCACCTTGAAATCATTGGCAGACCAACCATTAGTGGCACAGGTTTTCAAAACACGTATCGATCCGTTTGTCTCTCGAATGAGTTGCCTGCGAGTTTTCTCGGGCAAACTAGGAAAAGATACTTCGGTCTATCATTCGGGAAGTGGAAAGAACATCAAAATCGGCCAATTGCTGGAGATCCAGGGCGGCAGTCAGGACCTCGTCGGTGATGCCGCTGCGGGCGACATCGTGGCCGTCGTCAAGGTGGAAGAACTGAAGACCGGAGACACGCTGGCAGCCGCAGACAGCGAGCTCCGAATGGCGGACCTCGCATATCCGAGCCCAATGGTTTCGCTGGCTGTCCGGCCAAAAAGTCAGGCCGACCAGGCAAAGATCTCCGGTGCCCTACAGAAAATCGCAGATGAAGATCAAACGTTCCAGATCTATCGAGACCCCCAGACTAAAGAAATGGTCATGCACGGGATGAGCGAACTTCACTTGCAGGTTGTCGAAAGTCGACTGGCAAGGCGGGACAAGGTCGACGTTGTCGTGCGTCAACCGAAAGTGCCGTATCGCGAAACTTGCAACGGGGCAGCCGAAGGCAGCTACCGTCACAAAAAACAATCGGGTGGCGCCGGACAGTTTGGCGAAGTCCACCTACGCATTGCCGCATTGGATCGCGGCATCGATCCAGAAGAACACTTCACAAAAGCGAGATTCGAAAGCATGCGGCGGCACCACTATAATCCCGACCTGAATTATTGCTTCGTTGATCGCATTACCGGTGGGTCGATTCCAAATCAGTTTATTCCTGCCGTGGAAAAGGGCATTAAAGAACGAATGGAACAAGGTGTGCTTGCGGGGTACCAAGTGCAAGACGTCACCTGTGAACTTTTCTTCGGAAAAGACCACCCAGTGGACAGCAACGAAACAGCGTTCAAGACGGCCGGTAGCATGTGTTTCCGAAATGTTTTCAAGGACGCCAAACCCGTATTGCTTGAACCGATCGTGCAATTGGAAATCACAGTACCCGGCGACAAGCTGGGTGACATCACCAGCGATCTGAACACGCGCCGTGGACGGATGGAAGGCATGGATAGTGCTCCTGGCGGGTTTCAAGTTTTGAAGGCGAAGGCTCCGCTGGCGGAAATCCTCACCTACTCGCGGTCGCTCTCGAGCATGACGGGCGGCGAAGGTTCGTTTAGTTTCGAAGTCAGCCACTACGAAATTATGCCGCCAAATGAACAAGCCAAAGTGATCGCGGCTGCGCAAAAGGACAAGGAAGATGCGGCGTAGGCGAGACGAGAAAAAGTCATTTCGCGTAATCCGGATCGAGGCCTCGCTACATGTTGCCGGAGCTGCACAAACGCGGCGAGTCGAATCCTCGTGTTGGTGACGGTTTGACCACGGTTAAACAACCGAAGCTCTGGTCCTCGCAGCGCTTTCTCGATCCGGCCTGCAATTTCGAACGACTCTCCTGTGTCACATCAGCGATCTGTTCGCTTTCCTTTTTTTTGCGACGTTCTTTTACGTTGTTGGCTCGATTTCTGCACCGAAAGCGGTTGGTTCCATTCCTGCAATTGCTGGTGCAGTTGCTGAAGGCTGATTTGAATCGACGGAACTTGTAATTCCAGTTCAGGATTATGTTTGGAAAACGGTGACGATAGGTCTAGCTGATTGACTTTTTTTTCTAACTCTAGCAACCATTCCGGAACGTCGATTCCCGATCCCTCCGTGCAGTCAAGGTACTTGTCAATCTCAGAATGCAGTGCGGCGAACGACTCAGAATATACTCGCCCTTGACGAGCGTCATTCATGGCGGCCGGGGCCAGCGCCAACATGCGATTGACGGACAGTGGTTTGACGAATCGCTCGTTCAATCGATCGTTGATCAACGGCAAATGCATGCCGCTCTTCTTTTCCAGCGCCTTCAATCTCGAAAGATGACCATCTGCCATCTCACACGATTTGGATTCGAATGCCGTCTCCCAATCCTGCACAGCTTCGGACTTATTGCACTGCGTCAACACACAATGTGCAATGGCGAGCGGGACAAAGTTCCAATCGTCTCGATCATAGGCGGACTCGACTCGCAAAAACTCAAGCAGGCAATAAAACTGCTCGCCGTAATCGGACTGCGTCGTCGTCGTGTTGTACTCCAAATACCGATCAAACTTGTCGACGACAGAGCTATAAATCATCTCCAACATGTCGACCGCGTGCTCGATATCCACCTGGCCGTTTTCAAGATCCCGCAGAAGCCGAATTCGATGCAACGGATCTTCGGTCTCGCTAAGATATTCAAGAAACCATTCGATGCCGTTGTGCAAAATCGCGCGGACGTTTCCCAAAGTCAATATTTTAACGTGGAACAAATCCTCTCCGTACTTCGCAATGAATTCCTTCAGATCGTTCAAGACCAATTCGCTTTGAAAACTTTCCACCGGCGAGAGTCGCATCGTGCGGCTGTGTCTTAGCCATTGGTCAATGTAGCGTTCAACGACATCATCGACGACGCTGATCAAGTCTTCATCGGGAAACTTCTCTTCAGCGGAACGATCCTCGCCATTCCAGTTTGCCGATGATTGCACAATATATTCAATCGAGTTGCGCAATGCCGCCCGAAAGATACGATCGAATTCAGTCACCGCTAATTCGCCAGAACGCGAGGCCCGTTCCATACGGTTAGCAGTTCTCAATAAATGCCAGGTTTCCCGCAACATGCCCAACCGAGGTAATTGCGCCACTAGAAATCGAATGTCCGCCTGTACGATTCTCGCGGTCAGAATCTGTTGTGGATGCCCTCCCCTATCCAGTGGCACGTATAGAAGTGACTTTCGCGACAGCCGGTTCAACAGGGTGGGCAACAATTGCCGGACCTTAGCAACATTCCGGCTCAACACACCACGGTATACTCTGACCATCTGCCGCTCATCCTCGGACTGTTGGTCATCACCTGCATCCGCCGGCAGACAACACAACAACCTGCGTTCGGCAATCCGACAGTTGACGTGCGTCGTGACGATTGTGTGTAACAAATAAAACTTAGTTTGTAGGTGCAAGTCGTATTCGACGTTCGAGTCATGGTCGCCGGAAGAGCCCGTGATTTCGTGGTCCCAAACCTGATTCATGAGCTGAATCAGTCCACTTTGGAGTTGGCCCGCGTGTTGATGCCACTTGCGAATGACTTCGGCCTTCGGATCCAGTCCGGGATGTTCGGCGTGGGCCATCCGCGATTCGTCGCTGGTCGATGGTATCGCCAATGCCGACGCGGCCGTTTGCCACAAGTTTGACAACATCATCAAGAATTTAAGATGCGGTTCGAGTTGTCGAGAGACAAGTTCGAATTCCGAATCTTCCGGCGTAAATCCACCATCCAGCGTTTTCCCGCTATGCCCGTCGAGAGCACTGTCGTGGAATACCACACCATCGTACGCAGCTTGGTACAGTTGATCTTCCCAATCTTCGTCGTCATCCAAGACGTCATCCGGCCGTAGATTGTGGCTTTCTTCAGTCCCAGGTTCACCGGTAATGATCGATTTTTCACCCAGGACCTCGTCTGCGGTAGGAACCGACCAATACTGACCAGCATTCGCTTCTAGGAAGTCGAACAGCCTACGCAAAATCGGCCACACGTCGTTGCCCGTGTCCGATTTGATCGATTCGATGACGCAATTCATCCATTCCAACAACAGGGAGTAGATCGAATGCGAACTAGATTCCAGCCCAACTTCGTCCGCCCGGCTCAGCCATTCCATCAATAGCCCCATCGCGGCGACGTGATCCTGCCTTTGTAACAATGTGTCGACTACCAGCGCGTAGGCCTTGGCCGATTCGAACCGATGTACATGCTTGCGCCAAAACGAGATGTCACCTGCAGCTTTACCTGCGGCGTTCCACTCGTTCAACGCACATGACACATGCGTGGCGGATTCCCAACTCTCACGACCGTGAACATTGGGTAAGCCTTCGATCGCTGTCGTTGCAAATTGGTCCCAGTAATCGGCTAAATTGCGAAATCGATCAGAAAGCTGGCCCGCCAACTGATCGTCGCCCTGTGCCGCGGTTTCTGCCAGACTGTGCGAATAGACACCGAACAACCGTTCCATAATGTCTAATAGCGCTTCAACACGCTGGTCCGGAATGACGTCTTCGCGAGACGAAAACAACGGGAAGTGCCCTTGATATCCCAAGATATTCCAGGGGTCGACCAAAGCGCCGCACTGAATTCCGCGCTGCAGAAAATTTTCAACTTCTTCGATTCGGTTGGCAGCCTCGGCAAGCTGCCCTTGATCCAAATCTCGGTGGGCGGTCGTGATTCGCCATTGAATCTCACATTCGAACCTCGCTGATGCACAAGGCATGACCGATGCCTGTTCACGACTTGCATCCGCGTATCCCATCCTCGCAAATATTTGGGCCAGCCGCCGACGCTGCATTTGCCGCGCTCCGTAATGGGCCAGATGCATATTCAGCGCCTGCCGGACGTGTCCAAAGGGCTGCCGCGTCAGCTTGGCCTCGCGAGTCAGACGTTTGGCACGCGCACCGGTCGCCGCCTTTAGCAACCGATCATAAAATGCATCTCGCTGCCGGGCGACATGTGGGAGCAGTGAGGTCAGCGTGACCGTTGAATCATGCGTGTCCGGCCCCGAGCCGCTAATGGACGAAGCCATCAACATCGTGCCGCACAAAACGGCCGAAGCGTCGTGCAGGACTTCCTCGGCCGTGTCGTCTCGATTGTCGTCCATCCACTGCAACAATGCATCCAGTATGATCCTGCGAATCACAAACCGGAAATAAAATCCCTTGGTGTCAATCAGGTGCGGGTCCCACTCGCCGAACATATAATTTGTCCGTTTGTTGACAGGATGCTCGTGATCGTGGGCACGAACGTCCAGAGCCAGCTCGTCCATCCGTGACAGATCGAAATGGGCGTCCCGCAGAATTTGCGCGGGGGTCTCGGTGAAGGATCTAATTGTCCGACTGATTAAGTCGTGGTATTTTCCCGCTACGACACCCACTCCTTTGATGAACAGCGGGACGGGTCGAAACCGCTCGTGCTCATACGGCTCCATTCTCTGTTCATTTTCGAGTGCGGCCACAGGGCGAAACCCGATGAAGTCGTTGAGTTGATTAACGGCCCCCGCGACAATTCGCTGGTTTTCATCCCAGGGCGGACCTTGCGCCAAAGCCGCTTCGAACATCCTTGCCAGAAAAAACGGTTGCTGAAGTTCTCCGTCATCTAGGTGAAACAACATATCCGCATGGTGACGACGATAGGCGGGCCACAGATCATCAAAAACCAGACGGACAATGGCTGTGGCTTGCGTGCTGTTGACGAATGTCGGCGTCGACACTTGCAAGCGGTCCAGGTGATCCAGGAACTGCTGACGAATGTCCGGCCACGCACGCTGTGAACTCAATTGCGTGTGGAACCTATTCAGATTCTTCTGAAAACCCGCGTCTGGCGTGCCGTTCGAGAAATTCAGATAACCCGCAATCTCTTTTAGAAGAGTTTCTTCGTCGGACAGCGATTCGCGCAAATCTGAATCCGTTCTGTGTGTCATGTTTAGCGAAGAAGTTCGTTCTCGTCAGTCTTCAAGATTCGTTTCCAACTGTCGCAATAGCCGGCGCTGTTCCAAATTGCAGCCACATTATCGTTGACACGGGTCATTCAGAACAAGTGCTACGACAAGCATGCGTCGCTCGGGAGCGACCATACACGGTAAATAGACCAGCAAAGGCAAAATAAAACTATCCTCTGTAGTTAATGCTTTGTATCCCAACACCAAACTCATGCCGTTGTCGAATGTTGTTGACGAAGTCCGCCCTCGAACCCAATATTCGCATGATTTCCGTCAACCAGCTGGCAAAACAGGTCGATCTTAACGTTTATAGCGCATAGCCAAGACCGATAACGCTTCGACTGAAAACTGGAAGCACGACCAATATGCGCAAGTTATTTCTTCATAGCGGGTTGAGAAAGGCTAACGGACGGTCCGACCTGGTCAGGAAAATTGAATGGATCTCGGTAACGACATTAAAGAGTGGCATATTCATAATGGTGATTGGATGCTGGAATGGGAACAGAATGAAAATAACGGGCAACAAATTCGGCAGTGGACTAGTTTGACTCAGGTACGTCGCTCGCTGAAAGTAGTGGCCGCGTCCCCGATGCTCTGGGGGACGTTGTGTACTGTTGTATTTTATAAACTGGTTCCGTATGTCCCTGCTCATCACGGTTTGCGAACTTTGGTCAGCCGCTATTTCTGCAGTCATCCACTGGAATATGCCACGACCGGGCTGTTCTTTGTAGGAATCGCCATTCTTGTTCTCAAGGCCGTTTGGCTGTTGTCGGAACGAACCGCCCTCAACAATCATCTGCTGAGCAACCTGCGTACGACAAAAGACTCCGATCCGGTCGAGAAGTGTACGCAGATCGCCGAGAACTTGCAGACGATTCCGAAATGGTTAAGACGAACTCAATTAGCCAGACGACTTTATGATGTGTGCTCATACGTATTTGGCAGGCGTTCAACCCAAGGACTGGAAGACCATTTAAAATATCTGGCCGAACTGGCTTCTGAACGATTACACGGAAGCTATGCATTGATCAGAACGATTACCTGGGCGGTACCAATTTTAGGTTTTTTGGGAACCGTGATCGGCATCACCATCGCCATCGCCAACGTGACGCCTGGGCAACTGGACACGTCATTGGAAGACGTCACCAGCGGATTGGCCGTGGCGTTTGACACCACGGCGTTGGCATTGGCACTATCGATGGTGCTCGTCTTCAGCTCGTTTGTCGTCGAGCAATCGGAACAACACATCTTATCAGGCGTGGAAGAATATGGGATCAAACGAATCGGTCCATTGTTTCCCACCACATCGGATGAACATGATGCGTTGGTCGCGGCCGAGGTGAAAGCCTCCGAGCAACTGCTTGCAAAAACGGAAGTACTGATCACTTGGCAAACAGACCTATGGCAGAAAGGGATGGATTCGTTACGACAACGTTGGATGGACACGTTAGAACAACAGCAGTTGGATCTTCAGCAGGCGTTGCAGCAGGGCATGTCGAATACTCTTAACAATCATTCCGGCCAGTTGGCCGAGGTCCGAATTGAGTTCCTGAAAGGACTCGACAATGTGACGGATAGGATCGGTACTAGCTTATCCCTGTGGCACGAGCAGACGGAACAGACAGTACACGCGTTTTCAGACAAATTAGTCGATTGGCAGAATGATCTGACAGTCAGCACCGATCGGACGACCGAACTAGTCGAGCAAATGCGGTCACAAAGCGAAATCCTGTTGCGGATTGTTCATCAGGAAGAACAACTCACCCGGCTGCAAGATCAGTTGACGAAGAATTTGCAGGCCATTCAAACGGCAGAGACGTTCGAACAGACACTGCACAGCCTAATCGCAGCTGTGCACCTGTTGACAGCTCGTACCAAACCGAAGGCGGCGTAAATAGCGTGCGTTCCGCAATTCCTCGCGACCCTGAACGAGAATATGCCCGAGATCAATGACCAGATGGCAAGGTCGAAAAACTCACCCGGTCTCACTTTTTCCATTCCTTGCGGTCTTGGTCTGCGCCATGGGCGCACTGATCTTTCTGCTTTTGGTCACAACGCGACGTATCCGACTGCAGACCATCGCTCGTGCCCATAAAACCAAGGTCGAGCCTAGTGAACAGGACCCAGAATCACCGGCTGTTGAACGACTCGATCAAGACGATGTGCTCGAACAAATGCAAGCCCTGCCCCCCGAGCCGGTACCGATTGATTGGCAGCCCATCATCGCCACGTTGACTGAGCAACGTAACGCTCGAATCAAACGGCTGGATGAGCAACTCAGACGCCTTAGCACCATGAAGACGAAATTGCGTGATACGAGAAAATATTTATCCGAAACCGAACGGCGATTGGAACATGTCCAGAGCGATCAACGAAATAATTCCGATGCGGCGAAGACCACCGAGGCGCAACAGACTTCTGTCACAAAGAAAATTCACAAAACGCGAAAGCGCTTCGAGCAATTCCAGCGACAACAGGCCCTTGTGTCCAGCAAATACACATTCATTGCCTACGATGGGAAGTCAGGAACCACGCGGCGGCCGATTCTGATCGAATGTACTGACACGTCGCTTCGCTTTCTGCCGGAAGACGTCGTGCTGACTCCTAGTGATCTCAAAGATTTCATCGCAGAATACAATCCCTTGCTGGCGGGATCACGGGCACTAACACGATTTTGGACCGACTGGAATTGTTCGCAGCCACAACCCGATGCCCAGCCAGAGCCTTACGTCTTGCTTTTGGTTCGACCTAGCGGCTGCTTTACGTTTTACATTGCCCGCACGTTCTTGGAAAACCTGGGAACTTCCTACGGCTATGAACTGATCGAGGAAGATTGGAATGTCTTACTCCCAAAAGCCATCCCCGAGGCCACGACGGTTTGCCGCGAGGCGGTCGCAAATGTTCTGGCCGAACGCGACAAGGTCATAGGTAACCGCTCGGCCAGTGGACGACCGCGCATCCCCCAACGCGGTACCAGTCGCTTCCAATTCGACGCCGACAGATTGGACCGACGATCTCGAGCAGCCGCAATGTCCGCAAAAGACTCACCATCCAACGATCGATTCTCGACGAATGTGGTCCCCTCATTCGCAAAATCGAATCGCGCATTCGGTAGCACCGCCAGCGACCGATTCTTCAATAGTGAGGATTTTCAGCGTCGTGGATCGCGCCAAAAAAAAACACTTCAGAGAATTCAAAGCCGTAGTCTGAACAGTGATCGTGTTTCAATCGATGAACGACGCACTCGTAACCAATCAGGTCAGCCTTTCCAGGAAAACTCAGACAGTCTGGAAAAGCCATCCGCCAATTCGCGCAAATCCGCACCACAGTCCATGAAAACGAATCTAAAGCATCTTGGTCGGATTTCTGATGAAGCGATAGCGGAGCGTCCGCAACTCAACCCCGCAAATGAATCAGAACAATTTGGTCAGGCAGGGTCGACGAATGCTACATCGGAAAGCGGCATCCCATCGAATTCGAAAGTCGGCATACTAAACGGGAAAATGTCTACTGTCTCCGAACGGATGATCAAAAACCCAGACAAATCAGCTTCTGCTGACACAAGTTTACAATCCCCGTTTCCAAAGTTCGGAACTTTATCAATAGCAGACTCGGCTGGTCGAAACATGACCAACTCCGAACAGCATAAACGTTGGGTGAATTTCCATCGCCGGGCCGGTATCGGCTTCGAACGCCCGATGACCATCCAGATCCAAGCTGGGCGTGTAATTGTGGATTGGCAAACCATCATCTCTGTCGGCAATGGCGAGACCCGTGACGAAGTGCTGCTCTCGGTGCTGAATGGCATCGATCAACATCTGCGGTCCTGGGAGGCTCCGCCGAGCGGATTCTATTGGATTCCCGCAATCAAGTTCGTCGTCAGCCCGGGCGGCAATCAGCATTACGTGCGGTTGCATGATCCACTGCGGCAGGTTGGATTGTCGTCGACAGTGCAGTTTACACTCGAATCGTCGGCGTCGGAATATGTCATCGGAGTCGATCAATGAGTCGGAAAGACATAAGTCAACTGGAATTCGGATCCGATTCGTTCCTGGACATTGTCGCTAACATTGTCGGAATTCTGATCATTCTGATCGTAATTGCTGGGCTGCGCGTCAGCAGGACGCCGGTCTTGATGACCAAGGCTTCGACGATTCAGACCTGCGAAACGTCCGCCCAAACTGCTGCTGACTCCAACACACACCAAGCCTTGGTAGGTGCTCCAACTTCTAAGAAACCCGCGTCACAACCAACGGACGAACCCCCAATCGAATCGACCCAACAAGCACTCAAACTTGAAAATGAATTGGCCTCGCTGGACCAGAGTTTGGCTGTCAACGACGCCGCTTTGCGGAAGGCCACCGTCAGGGAAAGCGCCGTTCAACAAGAAATTGCCGCAGCTTCAATGACTTTGGCTGATGAAGTCGAGGCTTTGTCGAATACATCCGCCAGCATTTCGCAATTGCAGATTCAACTTGAGCGAGCTAAGAAAATGCTTAGGAGTTTGCAAACACAACTGACGGCCGCCAAACGCGAAAGGCGGCCTGCGAAGAATATCAAACATCAACTCACACCAGTTAGTCAAGTCGTCAAAGGACGAGAATTTCACTTCCGGCTTGCGCAGAATCGAGTGGCCCGGGTTCCGATCGACGAATTGACCGCCAAATTGCGAGCACAGATTCTGAAGCAAAAATCCTGGCTGTTGAAATTCCGTCAGCATCAAGGCCGAATCGGCCCAGTCGGTGGCTTCACAATGACATACGTCGTCGAACGAACGGCTTTGTCGGTTCTAGACGAGCTACGACTCGGCCGCGGTTACGTCCAAATCGTCGTTTCCGAGTGGCAGATTGAACCCCAAACCGATCTGGAAACTCAGTCAGCAAAACAGGCCCTCCTGCCTGATTCGGAGTTTACCTTGGCACTGTTGACCGCCGATTCCGACACCACCCTCACGTTTTGGGTCTACCCCGACAGCTTTGAGCTGTATCGACGCTTACAAAAAGCCGCCCAACGCCAAGGTTTCACCGTCGCCGCCCGCCCGTTACCCTTCGGCATTCCGATTACTGGCTCGCCCCGTGGATCACGATCGATAGGCCAATGATCAGTCGTCAGCAGTCCGTATCTGGAACAGGAATTGGTTTCCCCTACCCGCCAACTCAAATCATCGTTGAATGCCTTAATACAACGTCGTCGCCAATCTCCGACGGAACGTGCTGACCAGATCTGACTCGGGACCCAGCATCTCGAAGATTTTGATCATCGTTTCCTTGGATTCAATGCCGGTGCCCGATTTGTCTTTTTGCACCAACTGCAGACAAATTTCTAGAGCGTCTTCATACTGACACGAACCTACTAATGCGTCGGCCAATTTCATTCGAAGGGAGAGATCATTTGGCGCTGCTTGGGCCGCCTCGCGAGCTGCAGTGACATCGCCAGCCTCTTCAGCAGCTGATTTCAAATCGAGTTGGGATTTAATTCTTTCCGCTTCCGGTTCTAAAAAGCCTCGCGTTTCCAAGTCGGCGATGAGCCGCCGGCTCTCATCGGCTCGGTTTTGAGCCAGCAAGACTCGGGCCAAGTGGACCTTCATCGATGCATCGTCGGGAGCGAGCCGAGCCGCTTCGCGGTACTTTGCTTCTGCCTCGGCTGGATCGTCCGTTTCAACAGCCTGACCTGCTGCAACGAGTTCCTGAGCTGGCGAGGGCAGAAACGTCGCCAACCACTCGCGAAGTTGTTCTTCCGGCAACAAACCCGGAAATTGGTTGACTGGCTGGCCATCTCGAAAGGCGATCACCAACGGGACCGATTGCACGCCCAGCGCTGCGACGATTTGTTGGTTCTGCTCGATGTCAACTTTCGCGAGAATGAACTTGCCGGAGTATTCTTGGACTAATCTTTCCAAAATCGGGGTAAGCTGGCGGCACGGCTCACACCACGGCGCCCAAAAGTCAACGACGATCGGAACGTCAATCGAACGTTGAATGACTTCGGCTTCAAACGTTTGCGTCGAAACGTCGACAATCCAGGACGATTGTACAACCATTCGGAAACTCCTTTTCAATCCATTCCCGGCCCCGATTATCCAGATTCGGTCGTGATTGACTCTGTAGTGTAAGTGCTGCGACAGGCTGATTCAAATGTCCTCATTTCGAAACACCCTCGAACCAAATCCGAATGACTTGTTAACAGCAATCGACAGTCGATGTATGCCAGTCAACAGGTATGTCGTCTCGCATCCAATCATCCGAATTCAACTTATAAGACAAAGCGGATTGGATTTACACATATGGACCGAAATTTGCGCGATTGATGTTCCCGGAACGATTTACTCCGTGGCATTTCCATTCAACCACACAATCGCTGTGACCTGTTTCCGACGGTCGCTCGAGATAACTTTTTGACATCGCAATATCGAGTTCAACTATGCAAGTCTTCGAACTTGGTGCAGGTGGGGTGGCGAGGGAGCTTTAGCAACAGGGTCTACAAGTACTCTGATAAATGCTGATGCCACACAGACCGTTGGTGGTTCCATACCCCTTGGTATGCAATCACTGGTCGAAACTCTCGGCGATTACAACTCAGCACGAATTGGAAGAGCCGAACCGTTTGGCAGCAGACTTGACGTCCCACTGGCGGCGGCCTAGACTAGCATTCTAAGAACTAATAGAGTTTTGGACATACCATCAGAAATTCTAATAAAGATGACGATGCATCTACGTAACGTTGAAATCTTTTGTGACGTGGTGGCTCATCGTAGCTTTTCCAAGGCGGCCGAGGCGAATTATGTTTCGCAGTCGTCAGCCAGTCAGGCTGTGCATACGCTGGAGAAGCGGTTAGGTTCGGAGTTGATCGACCGTTCCAAACGGCCATTGCAACCGACACCGGCAGGGCGTATCTACTTCGATGGTTGCCGATCGCTGTTGCAATCGTTCCGAACATTAGAAGATCGAATACAACAAATACAGGACAAGGTTAGCGGACGGCTTCGTATTGCTGCGATCTACTCGGTCGGACTGCTGCAGATAGATCGTTATCTGCAGCAGTACAGCACACTGTACCGTGATGTGAGCGTGCATGTTGATTATCTGCATCCCGACAAAGTTTACGAGCGTGTGTTGAACGACGCAGCCGACATGGGTCTGGTTTCTTTTCCACGCGACGGTGGCGAAATTAGCAGCATTCCGTGGCAGCAACAGCGGATGGGACTCGTGGTCCGACCCGAAGACAAGCTGGCCCGGTGCAACGGTATTTCGGTCCGCGAATTGGGAGGACGCAACTTCGTCAATTTCTGCCCAGAGCTGACTATCCGCAAACAAATCGACCGCTGGTTGAAAAAAGCGAGGGTTTCGGTCAACGTGGTTCGCGAATTCGACAACATTGAAAACATCAAACGGGCCGTGGAAATTGGTTCTGGCATCGCCATCCTACCCGTTCCGACAGTCAGTCGTGAAACGAAATTGGGTTCTTTAGTCGCGGTCGCAATTGACGACGTCCTGTGGTTCCGCCCATTGGGAGTGATCCATAAACGCCACAAGACATTGACAATAGCCGCGAGCAAATTTGTCGAGTTATTGCTCGAAGACACGAAAACATCTCCGAACTCTGATCTATTCCCAACTCGCAAAAACGGGAATCAAGTGAAACACGAGAATCGCAGGACGAACCAATCTCACGACGACCGGAATCAAGTCGGCCAGCGGTAACACTGGCTATACATTCTCCCAACTTCCTGAACAATTGGAGCGTTCGCATATCTTGTCGGGCCGGCCGTCGCACTGCCGCTCTGTCTGATCGGACAATCATCGAAGATTAGAAGGAGTGAGAGTCAAACATGAGCAGGACGGAACGACTGCAACAGCAGTGCAATACTGCCGCATCGATCTTCCGAAACGGAAGGCCGGTAGCTTACGGCCTATACGACCCAGTTAACGAACACGACAGTTGCGGTGTTGGATTTGTGGCCAACATCAATGGCCAACGGTCACGTCAAATCATCGATGACGCCGTTCACATTCTGCGGCGTATGTCGCATCGAGGAGCCTGCGGCTGTGAGCCAAACACTGGAGATGGGGCGGGATTGCTGACCGCGCCGCCCTACGAGTTCTTAGAAAAAGTTGCTAAGGATGATCTTCACATCACATTGCCCGAGCCAGGAAAATACGGTGTCGGCAATGTCTTTCTGCCAACCGATTCGAAAGAACGTGAATTCTGCAAGCAAATCGTCAATCAAATCATCGACGAACAGGGGCAAAGGTTATTGGGCTGGCGCCGGGTCCCGACCGAGGCCGACGGTGCCGACGTCGGTCCTTCATCACGAGCAGCCGAGCCGGTCATCGAGCAACTTTTCATCGAAGCCGCCGATGGGCTGGATAAGGAAGCCTTGGAACGGCAACTGTTCGTCATCCGCAAAACGGCTAGTCATCGGCTGCGCGGCAGTGATCTGTCGCAGGCCCTTCTGTTCTACATCTGTTCGCTGTCGACAAAGGTCATTATCTATAAAGGGATGTTGACGGCGGCTCAGTTGCCGCTGTACTTCCCGGACCTCCGTGACCTCGATTACCAAAGCCATTTGGCAATGGTGCACTCGCGATTCTCGACCAACACATTTCCCAGTTGGGACCGTGCCCAACCGAATCGTTTCATGTGTCACAATGGCGAAATCAACACGCTCCGTGGCAACATGAATTGGATGTTCGCTCGGCAAGGCGTCATGCAAAGCGACCTGTTCGGCGACGATTTGAAGAAGCTGTTCCCAATCACTGAGCCGGAATGTTCTGATTCCGGCACCTTCGACAACGCGTTGGAATTCCTGTACCACACAGGACGGACATTACAAGAAGTTGTGATGATGATGGTTCCCGAAGCGTGGCAGAATCATCATTCCATGTCCAAGGACAAGCGCGCCTTTTACGAATATTACTCGGCGCTACAAGAGCCGTGGGACGGCCCAGCGTCAATTTCATTTACCGACGGGCATTACATCGGCGCGGTGCTAGATCGCAACGGCCTGCGACCCAGCCGGTTTTACGTCACGCACGACGACAAGGTTATCATGGCCAGCGAAGTCGGCGTACTGGACGTCGACCCCACAAATGTCAAGTCCAAGGGCCGACTGCAACCCGGCAAGATGTTCCTGGTCGACTTCGAACAGGGCCGTATTATCGAAGACAACGAGTTGAAGAATGATGTGGCCAATCGTCGGCCATACAAACAGTGGCTTCAGAACCAGCGGCTGCGTTTGGACGAACTGCCATCGGCCGATCCTGACGAACCACTCGAGTCGTGGACGTTGTTGGAACAGATGCAAGCGTTCGGCTACTCGATCGAGACGCTGCAATTCATGCTGGCCCCTCTGTTGCACGAACAGAAGGATCCAGTTGGGTCGATGGGTAACGACGCAGCCCTGGCGTGTCTCAGCGATCAGCCGTGCATGCTGTACGACTACTTCAAACAACTCTTCGCCCAGGTGACCAACCCCGCGATCGATTCGATCCGCGAGGAAATTATCATGTCGCTGAAATGCTACATCGGTCCGGAAGCGAACCTGTTGGACACAACCGAGAAGCAATCGCATCGGTTGGCCGTGCCACATCCGATCCTAACCAACGAGGAATTGGCATCGTTAAAGCATTTGGACTACCGCGATTGGCGCACGAAAACGATAGACATCACCTTCGAAAAAAGGACCTGTACCCTAGCGTCGACACCAGAAGTCGACGATAGACCGTTACCAAGCGAGGGAAACGGAAACGACGCCGATTCCACAAGGGAACTGTTCCCTTCTTCGAACACCGGCAAGGTTCTCAAGGCCGCGTTGCACCGCATCTGCCAGGAAACAGAGCAGGCCATTGCCGATGGATTCAGCTTAATTATTCTTTCCGACCGAGCGATTTCGAAGGACCGCGTAGCAATCAGTTCGCTGTTAGCGTGCGGCGCAGTCCACCATCATTTGGTCCGCAATGAGCTGCGAACGCGGATTGGCATCGTATTGGAAACGGGCGAGGCTCGAGAAGTGCATCAT
>Ga0310123_10000264_pt1 | contig 46996 bp, 27 predicted proteins | sample CB6_AW_1057_MG_FD_203505 | JGI IMG/M metagenome (GOLD analysis project Ga0310123, IMG submission 203505) | Marine microbial communities from Western Arctic Ocean, Canada - CB6_AW_1057 | ecosystem: Environmental > Aquatic > Marine > Oceanic | place: Canada: Western Arctic Ocean | collected... | reverse complement strand
TACTCACTTCGAATCTTCAATGTCGACGGCACAGAGGCGGTCCTTGCTGACGACGCAGCAGCATCCAACGGCTACAATGCTGTCCAGTCGCTTGGTGTTATATCGCTACCGACTACCCCGGGTCCGATCAACGGAATTGACTTTGACCCGATTAGTGGCTTTCTTTTTGGCGTGGTCGAGAATGGAGGACGCGATGACCTGATAGTGATCAACCCGGTGACGGCAGTCGCCACAGAAATCGCGAACTCGATGGACGGTACCGACGATATCGAAGACATTCAGTTCGACGACCAGGGCAACTTGTTCCTGATCGACGACGATGGGGGCGAGAGCGAGAGCGACGATATCTTGCACCTGGTGGTCCTCGACCGTTCCGGCGCTGCTCCCACGCTGCAATCCATACAGATCGTCAACAACACCGGCGACGATCACAGAATCGAATCGCTCGCATGGGACTTTCAAAATGACAGGCTGATCGCATTCAGTGATGAGTCCAACAGCCTGTTCCAACTGAATACCACATCAGACGGCTTCACGGACCTGGGTGGAGTCGGATTCAACGACGTCGAAGGGTTTGACTTCGTGCCGACGCCAACCGGTCTTCCCGAGGTGCCTGAGCCCTCCACGTGGCTTCTAACGCTACTCGGGTTGCTGTTGCTTGGTGCGCGCGGCGAGGTCCGGAGTCGGGTCGTCTGACTTTGAACCCGGACCGCCTGCGGGGCCCAAATCACCGGCGGGCTGCATGTTTGTCCATGACGGTGAAGTTGATAACCTGTGCCGCACAGTGTCCTGATGTAAACAGACGGTCGCTGTTCACGCATCTGGCGCTTACGCACCAGCCAGGGGCCGTTCCTCCGGGGTGGAGCGTTGGTAACCGTGCCATCTCTTTGCGGATGCAGGGCAGCGACGGAAGCTGGTCGGAATGGAAGACAACCGCACGGGAAATCTAGCGAGATGCCACTTCCAGTTCCCGGTATCATGAGCGCCTGTGTGGATTGTTTCGCTGGAAAGTCGATCTACGCCAGGATTTCGCGAATCACCCGGCCGCCGAAATCGGTCAAACGATCAAACCGACCCGCATGGAGATAGGTCAGCGCTTCCTGGTCGAGTCCCATCAGGTGCAGCAGCGTCGCGTGCACATCGCGGATGTGGACGTGCTCGTCCGCACTGCGCAAGGACCACTCGTCCGGCTTGCCATACGACGCGCCACCACGGACCTTGCCACCGGCCATCCACATCACCAGGGCGTAGTTGTTGTGGTCCCGGCCCGGGTCCGACTGCGTCAGGTTGGAATCCCAGGGTGTGCGACCCATTTCCGAGGCCCACACCACGAGCGTGTCCTCCAGTAGCCCGCGCGAACCCAGGTCGTGCAGCAAACCGGTGATCGGTTGGTCAACCTCACGGCAGAGCTGTGGAAGTTTGCCCTTGATGCCTCCGTGTTGGTCCCAGGGTTTGCCCCGGCGATGCAACAGCTTGACGAAACGGACACCGCGTTCCACCATGCGCCGCGCGAGGAGGCACTGCCGCCCGAACGTGTCGGTGTCCGCTTGATCGATTCCGTAAAGGTTTTTGGTGGCGTTCGATTCGCCGCTGATGTCGATCAAGTCGGGCGCCTCGGTCTGCATCTTGTAGGCGACCTCGTAGGCAGCGATGCGAGCCTCGAGTTCGGAGGTTGCGCTGCGCTGCGCGGCGTGCCGTTCATTCAACCAGCGGAGTAGGTCCAATTCTTCACGCTGGCGATCGAGACTCTGGCCCGGTTGCGGGTTGAGATTCACGATTGGTGTCGGCCCGTTGCGGAAGAGGGTGCCCTGGTAGCTTGCCGGCAAAAAACCATTTCCCCACTGGGCCGCTCCGCCGATCGCGGGAGCCCCCTGGCCCACAACGACAAATCCGGGCAGGTTCTGGTTTTCACTTCCCAGTCCGTAGGTAACCCAGGAACCGACCGAGGGGCTGCCGGGCTGCAGGTGGCCGGTCAGCGCGTGGTACACGGCCGGACCGTGATTGCTGCTGCCCAGTTCAATGCCGTGAATCCAGGCCAACTCGTCCACGCGGGTCGACAGGTGTGGAAAAAGCTCGGACATCCAGTGGCCGGACTCGCCGTACCTGGCGAACTTGTAGGGCGAGGCGATCACCCGGTTCGGTCCCGCTCCGACCGTGCCCACCGCGCCGGTGGTGCCGCGATTGGTGGGCATGCGCTTTCCGTCAAGTTTTTCCAGCGCGGGGACGTACTCGAACGTGTCCATCTGGCTGACGCCACCTTCCATGAACAGGAAGATGCAGCGTTTGGCCTGGCCGGGCAGGTGGGCCGGTTTCACCATCAAGGGATTGGTTGTGGCGGTCGCGCGGGTGTCAGAAGCCAGCAGGTCCAGCAGCGCAATTCCACCCAGGCCCAGGTAAGACTCGCATAAAAAATCCCGCCGTGACGGCCTGGCTTGAAATGGTTGCCAACTCATGAGGTGGCCTCTTAATCGACGTAAAGGAATGCATTGGAGGAGAGCATAACCCGGGCCAGCCGGGTCAGCGACCCGTCGAACCCGGAAAACCGCGCGAGCTCGTCCGGCGCTGGCGGTCGGGATAAAACAATTTCGAATAATCGAACAATCTGGTCGCGGGTTTCAGGTCCCGCTTCGCGTTCGATGCGGCGCGCGAGCGCTGCGGCCGACTGGCTGACCAGTGTTCCGTTCATCATCGACAGCGCCTGCAGCGGTGTCGTGGTGACGCTGCGCCGTGGACACGATTTGTTGACGACCTGGGCATCAAACGACGCCATCAGTGGCGAGGGAAGTGAACGCTGCTGAAAAGTATAGATCGACCGTCGGCAGGCGTCCTCCGCAGTTTCATTGGCGTCCCAGGCAGCACTGTACTGGCGCACCGGCTTGCGGAGCTCGTCCATTCCCGGTGGCAGTGACGGGAAAACGCCCGGGCCGTAACGTAGCAGGCTCAAGCGCCCACTGATGGCGAGCAGGCTGTCTCGAATTGCCTCGGCTTCCAGACGGCGGCGACGGAATCGCCACAGCAACTTGTTCTCCGGGTCCAGTGACTCGTCCACCGCCCGGTTGTCCGACGACTGGCGATAAGTTGCCGAGGTGACCAGTCGCCGGTGCATTGATTTGAGGCTCCAACCGTGCTGTACAAAGTCGACGGCCAGCCAATCGAGCAGTTCCGGGTGTGTCGGTGGGCGACCATTGACCCCGAAGTTGTTGGGTGTCTCGACGATCCCGCGACCGAAATGATACTCCCAGATGCGATTGACCATCACGCGGGCCGTGAGCGGATTGTCGGGGCTGGCAATCCAACGGGCCAGGGTCGTGCGCCTTCCCCGGGTCGGATACTGCCCATAGCGGTCGATTTGCAGCTTCGCCGGTTGCGAGTGGCCCGTCAGGAGACTGGGGAAACCGGGTTCGAGTGCTTCGCCCCGGTTGCGGAAATCCCCGCCCAGCAACAGACGGATCGGCGCGATGTCCGGACCCAGTGGCGGACCGGCCACGTTCTGCACCGTGGCCACACTGGTCTCCCAGCGGGAAATCCGCCGGCGGAGCAGCGCCGCTTCGTCGTCCTGCAGGTCTTCCTCCGCAAGTCGCTTTTCGTAGGAAGTAATCCGCGCCTCGGCGCGTCTGCGCACGCCTTCATTGGCATACGGAACGTCAACGAACTCCGGCGCCTCTGAACTGGTGTTGGGTGGGAGCGGAATCTGGATCGCATTGAAGAACGCCTGGAAACGATAATAGTCCCTGGCCGGAATGTCGTCGTACTTGTGATCGTGGCAGCGGGCACACTCCAGCGTCAGACCGAGGAACACCGACGCGGTCACGCCAGTGACCTCGTCCAGGTAGGCCTGTCTCAGTTCGTACGCCTGCAGGTTACCCAGGTCCCACGGGGCCAGTCGCAAAAAACCGGCTGGAATGTAGTCCTGCACGTCGGGCTGGTGCCAGGCTTTGGTCGGATGGACCTCGTCACCGCCGGCGATCTGCATGGTTACAAATTGGTCGTAGGGCATGTCGCAATCGAGTGCGTCGATGACCCAGTCACGATACCTCCAGAGGTTGCCGATGATGATGTCATCTTCCAGCCCGTCGGTTTCAGCGAAACCGGCGACGTCAAGCCAGTGGCGGGCCCAGCGCTCGGCATACCTGGGATCCGCCAGCAAGCGGTCCACCAGTTGCGGGTAGGCGTCGGGAGCCGGGTTGTCCAGAAACTGCTGCAGTTCCGCCGGGGTCGGTGGAAGGCCGACCAGATCGAAATGCAGGCGACGGGCTAGCACCCGTAAAGACGTGGTGGGAGCAGGCCTTAACGATTGCCCGTCGAGTTTGGCAAGAATGAAAGCGTCAACCGGATTGCGCAGCCAGTCCGTTGTGGAAACCGGCGGCGGCGCTCGGCGAATCGGCCTCTCGAATCCTGCAGGCCGTTCCGTTTGCGATTCGGCCGTGCGGGCGTTGGCGAGAAACCCAGCCAGGCAGACCAATAGTGTTGTCAGTGTTACTGTCAAGTTGCGCATCGGATATTCGGGCTTTTGACACATCACAGGATTCACAGACATCCCCGGTGCTGGGTGGTGTCCTGCTGGTGAAGAGGCGGGGGCCAGCAGGGCAGTTCGATGTTGGGAATGACCCGGGCCTCGTCGTTATTATAACAAATCCCTCACTTCATTTCCGGGTGAGTTGTGAGCCATTGATGCTGTACTTCAGGTGCCAATGGCAGTATTTTTACGGTTCCTCGGCGGAAGGAAACCCGGGTTCAACCTGACCACGGGCGTCTGCATCAGCCGCTGGAAATGATGTGACAGTGGCTTGCGGCCACGAGTGCTTTGGCCGGGACGCCCCCCGGTCAGCACCACGTCGCGTCTGAGGGAGACGGACCCTGGCCCGCATCGGTTGAGAAAACATCAAGCCAAACGACACGGGGTGCTGGCCAGAAGGATTCCCGAAACTGGGGCCGGCCGGTTTGGCCTATCGGTTGTCCGGTCCAGCAAAGAGCCGGGCAACCCGCTCTTTTTCGCGCCGTGCGAAATCGTCCAGCCCGGACCATTCCAGGTTGGCTGCCGACGTTGTGCGCAACGAGTGGCGATCACGTTCGTATTGGGCAAAGACGGTCTGCTGACTGGCGGTCCGGTCGAGTCGTATCCGCTGCTGGAGTGTGGACAACTCGTTTGTGGAGCCTGAACCTGCCGGCAAGGAAACGGAGGAAGTTGTTCCAGAAGCCTTGACTTGACCACTGCCCCGCGTCGCGCCGGATAGCTGGTCAGCAGTCATCATGTCATCGGCTTGCGCCGGGGAGGCCACGATCGGGTTGGTATAACCGGCCGGAGCGAAATTGCCGGCCAGGGCCATGTAGTCCGTCAGGTCCACATCCGAGTCTTCATCAAAGTCACCAATCGTCCAGGAAAAGACTGCTCCGTCTCCCGCGGGGTCGAAGTTGGTGGTCAGGAGGTGGTAGTCCTGCAGGTCCACGTCGCCGTCGGCGTCGGCATCCCCTTTCTTCGGGATCAGGAAGCCGGCCCCGGCATGGGAAAGTGAATTCCAGTCGTCCCCACCAGTCCCGTTCCCGTCGCTATCTAACGGACTACCCGAGCTGTCGGTAACCAGGTCGGCATCCAGCCGGTAGGAGTAGTGTCCCGTGTCAATCCCCGCCACGGCCACGAAATTCCAGGTAGCCTGAAAACTGCTTGCATCATAGTTAAACGAGATTCCGGTCAGATTCTTCGAGACGCGGTAGTCGGGGTTGGTGAGCGTCCACGACACTTCCTCGGGAAAGTCGCCGTCACTCACCACGACTTCGTAGGAACCTGCGGTGTCGACGACGAAGGTGACCGTTTCCGTCGTGGCGACATTATTCTGCCATTGGTCTATCGCTGTAAAAGAGATTCCCAGCGCAGCGATGGTGAACGTGGCATCGTTCCAGCCGTCGCCGTAGGAGTCACGCATCTCTAGCGAGTAGTTTCCTGCGGCAAGATCAAGCGTTGCCGTGTACGGCGCACCACCCGTTCTCTCCCAGTGCACGCCGGCGGTTGTCTCGTTCCACAGAGAAAGTGCAGCCGCTGAAACATTGACATCCTCGTTGAACTGGAACACGAGCGCTCCTAACTTGTTGGGAAAGCTGACATCATAATCCCGAGTCGCCGAGAGGACCGTCGGCGGCGGGTCCGTCGTTGCCGCGCTCAGGTCCAGTTCATACATTTGCACCGCGTTATCCGCACCGGTGATCCGGGTGAAGTAGGTGCCCGCCCCCAAAGTTCTGGTGATCGTTTCCGTAACGCCCTTGCCGCCCGCATTGGAAGTCTGCAGAACCGTGGTGCCGTCGGTGTCAAAGAGTGTGAGTGTCAGGTCGCTCTGTTTGGCTGATTCGAAGCTGGTACCGTCCGAACAGGTGCCGTCACTGTTCTGTGGGCCTGAAAGGTAGGTCGGGCCGTGAGGTGTCAGTAGTAAAGTAACAGACAGCCCACTGCCGATCGTGAAGGAGAAGTAATCGGTGTCGCCGTTGTCGTCGATGCTGATAAAGTCGGTTTCAGTCGAGGAGACGCGTGCCCCGTCGGCATCGGAACCGATGTCAAGAGGGGTGCCCAACGCAAGGGTGCCCAACGAATGGGCCGTTGGGGCCGTGTCATTGCCACCGGACTTTTCCAGTGCGTCGCCGTAGAGGCGCTGGGTGGCAAGGATGTCGTCGAATTGAGGCCCGTCGATTGTGGTATTAATATACGGTTCCATCAAACGACCGTCGGCACCGCCTATCACAGGGCAGACGTGCTTGATGCCAAGTCCGTGACCGTGTTCGTGCGACAGTGTGTTACGAAGGTTCAATGAACTACCAGACACATCGGAGTAAAAACTCAGATTGTCGGTGTCAATCACCATGTCTCCCCACTGCGGGTACCAGTTGTACGCCAGTGTGTTTGTGCCGGTTTGGCCGTCAATGGAGTGTCCGCCGATGCGCAGATCGGGTCGCGTCCCGACAAGACCGGCTTTACTACTGGGTAAATCCTCGCCGTCGTCATTGGGTTCGTAGGTGTAGGTCAATCCGCTGAGGTCGCCCCACCGATTCAAGTAGCTGTTGAAAGGGGTGAACCAGGCTTCATCCGTGAAATCAGTGTCCGATGTGACGTTGCCGTAAATTCCATCCAAAAACGCAATCAAGTCACTGTCGGATGCGAGTTCGCCATCGTCAGGGTCACCTTCAATCCAGGTTCCGTCCGCGACAAAACCCCAGGTCAAGGTGGTGGGATCGCCCTGGCCCAGGCCGCTGCCATCGGTAGCCGTGCTGCTCCAGCGATTAGAATCCGGGGCTTGGAACCGGTCGACCCCGGGATACGCGTCGTCCTCGGTCCCTGGTGGATAAAACGCATCGGGTCGGGTTTCGGAGGGGACGTCACCCGGTGAGAGCCAGATGGACAACAAATGCCGTGACTCTAACTCCTCAAAACGAAACGGGCGGCCTTCGGGGTTCCGTGGATTCGCGGGTGTCTGTTGCTTTCGAGAACGGAAAGTTGCGCGGGCACGACGGTGCTTGGCCATGGAGGAGTCCTTTCCTGGTAGATGGGTTTCGTGAAAATCGAAACCAAGTCGCAAATCCATTGCTGAGTCGATTGTGTTTTGTCGGGACGCCGCTTGACGGTTCAAAGGGTAACCGCCAAACCGTACGGGACCGACTGACCGCGAATTGTAACCTGCGCGAAAAAGAACGCAAGTGGAAAAAATCCGTGTTACCGGGTCGCTGACCCGTACCAGTGTTTTGAAAAATTCTCCGACAAAACGTTTGGTTGTCAGGTCCAGTTTCTGTCACGCGGCGGGTCGACGCCGCGGCGCACGAGTAGGCAACAAATGTTCAACATGTCTGCGACGAAACGGGGATCGGAGTACCCGAGGAAGAATGAAAAGATTCACTGCAGTCGCTCGGAATTCGAGTGGATGAGTTGGCGCGGGCGTTGCGTGTCGGTCGGCACGAGTTGTGTTTTCAGCTGGACAACGGACTGTCGGTTACCGCCTCAGCGGGACTGGCTGGTCCTGCAGCCACGAGATCGGTACGCACACGACACGGAAAGTGCGCCACGGTTTGTCAAAATTTTCTTTGTATTGGATGAGGTCCGTCATCTGGCCGAAAGGCGTACATCTACTGTTGGCCCACCTCCGATGATCGTCAGTCCCGAACACCAGGGGTCGCCGTTGACATGGACTCAAAGCTGTCGGTACAACAACTTTGTGGTGGCCCCGTTTACCGCTGTGGCAAACGGTGCACGGCCGACTGGTGAGTGTCACAGCGAAAATCCCCAGTCGCTGCGGGTGGGATAACATGACGGAAGTCCGCTGACGTCAAAACGGAACTGTGGGGTCAGTGGACTCATCTTCAACTGGAAAACGAACGCGCTATGCTAAATGTAAAAATTTATGGAGCCGGATCGATCGGAAATCACCTGGCCCACGCAGCCCGGTCGCTCGGGTGGTCGGTGGTGGTCTGCGATGTGAGCCAGGAGGCTCTCGATCGCATGCAAACAGATATTTACCCTGGCCGATATGGTCAGTGGGACACCGCCATTCGACTCTACCGCAACGAAGATGCGCCGCGAGGGGATTTTGACCTGATCCTGGTGGGTACGCCACCCGAATATCACATTCCGCTGGCACTGGACGCGCTGCAAGAGTCGCCGAAAGGCATTCTGATCGAGAAACCGCTCTGTCCGCCCACGCTCGAAGGTGCTGACGAGTTGGCCCGTGCCTCAGAGGGCTCCGACGTCAGGATCTACGTGGGGTACGAGTACGCCTTGTGCCGGGCGGCCCGAAAGGTGGAGCAGTACCTCGCGGAAAATGCGATCGGGCCAATTGAAACACTGGATGTGGAATATCGCGAGCACTGGGGAGGGATTTTCGCTGCGCACCCGTGGTTGGATGGACCGGAGGACACCTACCTGGGCTACTCGGACCGTGGTGGGGGTGCCAGTAGCGAACAGTCCCATGCGCTGAACCTCTGGCAGCATTTTGCGCATCTGGTTGGCGGCGGCCGCGTGCAGCGCGTGGGGGCGTCGATCCACTATGTGGAAGAAGGGCGGGCTCGATACGACAAACTTTGTTTCCTGAATCTGGTGACCGAAACGGGTTTGCACGGACGTGTCGCACAGGATCTGGTCACTTTCCCGCCCAGCAAACAGGTGCTGCTGCAAGGCCGGGACGGACGGATTGAATGGTCCTGGGGTGCCGAGCCGGGTGTGGACACGGTGACGTTGATTCGCAACGGCGAGGATGCCCACTCGGTACGAATCGAAAGAACCCGACCGGATGACTTCATTGAAGAATTGAAAGCCATCGAATCCCACCTGTCGGGTGAGATTGATTCGTTGGCGATCACCCTGGACCGGGGCCTGGATTCAATGCTGGTCATTGCGGCAGCGCACGAGGCCGCCGCGGCGCGGCGGGAGATGACGATTGACTTTGGCCTGGGGTATTCGCTGGGCAGTGTCCGGCCCAGTCGATCCTGAAGGCATGCGAAGTGGGATTCCGCTACTGGCCAGGAGCCTCTCTGTTCCTGTCTCGCCCGCGCCCCGGTGAAGGCGGTGCTACTTCTGACCGTGCGGACGACCTCGGGTCTCGAAGGCGTCCGGGTTCCAGGTCGCCACCCGCATTTCGTAGTGATAGTCTTCCGATATTTTAGTGTAGTACGCTGTCACGACCCTGCCGTCGGCAAGCTGGACACTACTCGGGTACCCGCAATCGGAGTATGCCGTATCAGCGATGCCGATGGGTGGCCCCCAGGTGACGCCCAAGTCATCGCTGAAACGAATGTCCACGCCGAAGTTGTTCCAGTTGCGGTTTCCGTAACTCAGGAGAATTCTACCATCCCTGAGTTGCAGCAGGTGTCCGGTCACCTGAAGTGGCATCGTCAAGGGTCCTTCGCGTTGCCAGGTCCGTCCGTCGTTACCCGAGCGGAACAGCTCGAGGTGCACATCCGGCCGCTTTTGGAACTGGCGGCTGGCAGCGAGCCAGGTCCCACCGCCCACGTGCAGGATGGCCGTCTCATTCCCTAACGGGTTGAGGACCGTCGCTTCTCCCCAGGTCCGGCCGTCGTCCCGGCTCCGCACCAGGTAGCAGGCCCGTTGCAAGCCGCGTTTGAGATAGACCGAGGCGCAGAGCGATCCATCTTCGGCGGTGCCGATGTTTCCAAATGGGACAAAGTGATTTTCCCGGCCGAGTTCCGTCGCGGGTGGCGCCGGAAACTGCTCGGTCACTTGCCAGGTTTGACCTCCGTCCGGGGAGCGGCAAACACGGGTGGGCAGAAACTCCCGTTTCCCGCGGGGCCCGGCGGCTTTAGCGAACGGCTGCAGTGGGTTGGGAATTCGATTGGTGTAACCGCTGCAGAGAACGACCAGATCGCCATTAGCGGCCGGGCCGACCGCACAGTTCATGCGGTTGGTGCCAGGCTGGTGCTGGATCACGCGACCGCGGAACCTCCAGACCCGGCCCTGGTCGGTGCTGGCCCAGCAATCGAGTTCGCCTTCCCAGCGGCCATGGACTGGTTGATTGTAGATAATCACAAGCAGGGTGCCGTCTGGCAGTTGTTGGAGATTGGGCCACGCGCAGACTCCCTGGATCGCAACACGAGTTTGGATGCGCGCCGGATCTGCGGGCAGGCTGATCACCTGTTCTCCTGCAGTTCCGGTGTGACAGAGGGCGAATGCGATGACCAATCCTGGCAGCGTTGTTGTGCGCAGCATGCGGGTTCCCCCGGGTCAGTGAACGTGTTCCACGACTGATTGTACCGCACCCCACGGAAAACAAGCAGTCCGGGTCTTCACTGGCGACGTTTCAGGAAAGGGTGACGCCGGCGGCGGGCTGATCTGCTGCCGGAAGTCCGCCCAATTCACCGCTGGCAGCAGGAAAACAAGAGACGCAAGCAGGCCGGCCCGGTCGTGCTGAATCGAAGTCGTCGGGCTCAAGCTGGATTTGCACTTCTGGAGGCTTGATAACTTGTCAGCGCCATCATTTCGGCAGACAATGCATTGATAGATATCAGACAACAAACCCCGTCCTTTGGCTTTTCCCATGTTGAAACGTGCCCGCTTGGTATTCGCAGCTTCCCTTTGTTTTGGCCTGAGCGGCATCCGGGCAGGCGACCCGGTCAGGGTGGTCATGTGGGACGAACAGCAACCCTCGCAAAAAGAATCTTATCCGAAGTTTCTCGGTAACTACATTGCCGACTACTTGAAACGGCAACCCGGCTTGCAGGTTCATTCGGTGAACATCAGCCACCCGCAGAAAGGCCTTTCGAACGAAGTACTTGACCAGTGCGATGTGTTGATCTGGTGGGGACATGTACGGAATGCTGAAATCAGCGAAGCGGACGTGCAGCCGCTGATCGCGCGACTGAAAGAAGGAAGCCTCTCATTGCTGGCGCTTCATTCGGCTCATTGGGCAACTCCGTTTGTGGTTGCCATGCAGGAGCGCGCCATCGCCGACGCGTTGTCTCAATTACCAGAGGGGCAACGAGAAACGGCCAACATCGAGTTGCTGGGAAAGATCGTGCGGAACCCACCCGGGCGTGACGACCCGTTAACGCCGACGGCGACTTTTGAAAAACAAGCCGATGGACGGACCCTTGTGAAAGTGACACGGCCCAACTGTTGCTTTCCGGCCTTTCGAAATCACGGCCGGCCGAGTGAGATGCGCACATTGTTGTCGAACCATCCGATTGCCCGAGGTGTCCCCCCGCGGTTTACCTTGTCGCATACAGAGATGTATGACGAGCCGTTTCATGTGCCCGAACCGGACGCGGTTGTATTTGAAGAGGATTAGGACGACGGTGCCCATTTTCGCAGTGGGTTGATCTGGAAGATCGGGAAGGGCCGGGTGTGCTACTTTCGCCCCGGTCACGAAACGCATGCCGTGTACACCGAAGAGTTTCCCATGAGAATCGTAGAAAATGCCGTCCGTTGGCTCGGGGCCAAGTCGCCCGATTTGCAAACCGAAAAATAGGACAACAGATCACGTTGCCTGCCGGAAAATGAAAAGTCCTCCTGGTCGCTCAACGCGAGACCCGTCCATCTCTCAAAAAATTTACCCTGAGCTTGTTTCAACAGTATGCCACGCAAGGACCCTGAAACCTGGATTGGTGGTACGATCTGGCCCGGCTTCGTTCTTGTCGGTGCGATCCTGATTGTCACGAACGTCACCCGGCCATCTTTGCAGGCAGAAGGCCTGGTTCACGAAAATTTTGATCGTGATCCTGGCTGGGACGCTCATCACAACGAACGCGCGGCGCGCACGCCGCGCCGGGTGGTTCAGGACTTCGGTTATCGAATCAGTCATCACGCGGGAGGGTCCGCTGGTGAAATCGGTGGCACGGTCGAACGCCTTCCGCTGGAGACCGCTTCCTATGCGGAGGTTCTGATACCGCTTGGACTGGAACAGTCTTTAAACTTTTCCGGCCAACTGGCCCTCCTGAAGGCCTCGGCGACCGCGGGATTCACCACCGCCGGGAACATCTTCATGGGATTCTTCAACTCCCGGGAGCAAGGTTGGCGACCCAGGGATTTTCTTGGATTCCAGCTGCGTGGACACAACGAACCGGTCCCCAACGTCGCTTCACTGGAACTGTCCTACGGCACCTCCGCCTGGGAATCCGACGGTATCGACTGGGGCCAGACGCTTGCCCCGGATGGTTCGCAACACCGTTTTGCGCTCGCTTACGATCCCGACTTCGGAGACGGGCGCATCACGTTCGCCTGGGACGGCACCGAAATCATGGTACTCGCCGTGCGACCGGAACACCGCGCGCACGGTGCCATCTTTGACCGTTTTGGTATTTTCAGCATGGAACTGCCGGGCGTACGGGCCGGCAACGCCATGGAAGCCTATTTTGACGACCTCACCATCAATGGGCAATTTTATGACTTCGCGCAGGACCCCGGCTGGTTGGGTGTCGCTAACCACAAAACGTTTGCTGATCCGATCCTCTACGGTTGCAATCACTTCGGTTACCGGTCCACGGGCAGGGCGGGTGGATCGCCGGGAGAATTGGGCGGATGGATCTGGCGTGTCGAAGACTCCGAGGAAGAACTCCAGGCATATTACGCGAAAGATGTGGGGAGCCTCGGTTTGGACGACAGCCTTGTCGCCAGCGGAAAAATCGCCTTTGAAAAATTCTCTACCGACGCGGGTGTGATGCTCGGTTGGTTTGATTCTGCGGAGCAGGATTGGCCGCCGTCGAATTTTGTCGGGGTGTACATGGACAGTCTCAGTGACACCGGCCGCTTCTTTGCTCCCATGTACGGCACCGCGAAGAATCGCACCAGGTTCGCAGCTGCGCCCTGGTTGCTGTTGCGTCCCGATGGCACCAGCATGGAATGGACCATCGCTTATGACCCCGCCGCGTCCGCTGGACGGGGGGAGATCACGATTTCGCTGGATGGTCGGAAACGGAGCATCACGCTGGAGGCGGGAGCAAAAAAGGAGGGTGCGAACCTGGACCGGTTCGGCCTGTTCAATATGCAGGATAACAATGGCAAACACGCGCTTGTCTATTTGGATGATTTGATCTTTACGGCCGGGCCGTAACCGTTGAGTGGGGTGCTGCCAGGATCGACGGAGAAGCCGGCCCCTCACTCCTCTACTTGACGACTATACTGGGAGAAAGTGAAGATCTTCTCAGGGGTGCCCAAGTGGAACGGGCAAGGGTTGCTGCCAGTGACGGGGGGGTGAGACTTCATGGACGCATTTCATCTGAAGACGGTGCTGCTGGTCCACGTGTTCGTCCTGTTCTTGCTGCCGATGGGTCGCAGTGAGGCGGAAGAACAACTCGCGGCAGACGGTACGGCCATGGTTCCCGCTGAGAGCGACCAATGGGCCGGGCTTTGTGTACAGATCGGTGGCAGCCTGCGTTTGACCAAGCAGTTGTCCGGAAATCCGCAACTCCTGCTGCATCGCATGGACACCGACGCGAAGGCAGCAGGTCAGGCGCGGCGCTGGATCGCGGATCACCAGCAGGGGGCCACCATCCTCGCCGAGCAGTGGACGGGGACCGACCTGCCCCACGCCGACAATCTGGTCAACGTGGTGATTGCGTCGGAAGATAGCGCGATTTCGCGGACCGAAATCCTGCGTGTACTCTGCCCCGGCGGGGTTGCTTACCTGGCGGGTCCGCAGGGATACTCGCGGACCGTCAAGCCCCGGCCCGCAGGCCTGGATGACTGGACCCACCAGTGGCACGGTGCCGACGGGGGACTCGTCACCACGGATACGCACGTCGATGTGCCCCGGGGTTTACAATGGGTGGCGGGGCCACTTTTTGCCATGGCCGGTCGCAAGTCGAGTACGCAAAGCCTCGTTTCGGCCGGCGGCCGAAACTTCTATGTCACGCAGAACGTGGCACAGAACGTGGGCCGCACCCAGATGGACCAATTCCTGGTGGCACGAGATGCGTTTAACGGTTTGCTGCTGTGGCAGCGCAGCTGGAGCGGCCCGTTTGTCACCGGCAGGGGGGAGACCAACCCGCGCGTGGTGGCCAGTTCAAACCACGTCTACGTCGTTGACTCGGGGCGAGTCCAGGCGCTCGACGCACGGACCGGCGAGGTGAATTGTGGCTGGGAAACGGACGAGGTACTCGACAAGCTGCTCCATGTGGGCCACCTGCTGCTGGTACAGTCACCCCAGGGGATCCGGGCCCTGGACGAGCGACTGAGCGGCGTCGCGTGGGAATTCCGGGACCAAACGACACATGACACCGTGGCCTCTGGAGATCAGGTCTATTGTCTTGTTTCGGGTCGTTCGCAGGACGGTCGTTTTCAGCACGATCTGGTGGGTATCCGCCTGGACGACGGGCAGGTTTCCTGGCGGGTGAACACGCAGCCTCATACCAGCGGCAGCCGGCTGCGTATCAACTTCGCAGCCGACGGTTTGATTGCTCTGCAAGCCAGCGGTTCGCTGCACCTGTTTTCCGCCAAATCGGGTGAGCACCTGTGGACCCGCCTGACCGATGCACGACCGGGCAAAACGTATGTGGACGAGCGCTACGTGGGACACTTCTATCGGCATGGACTGGTGTGGATGCTCCGGAAAAACTCGCCCCGCGAGCTGTCGGGTCAGAACGAGTGGGTGGGGCTCGACCCGCTCACCGGTCAGCGACAGCGCACGCTGCGGACGAAGGGCGACTGGCCCAGAACGGCCACGCCTGCCAAGATGGGTTGCCAGCTTCTGGTGGCCTCGGACCGTTACATCATGATTCCCCGGCAGGCCACGTTTGTCGACTTTGCGACCGGTGAGAAACGGCATTTTAAGTTCAGTCGGGGTGGTTGCGGGTCGGGATTTGTACCGGCCAACGGACTTGTCTACACGCATCCACACGCCTGCGGCTGCTTTTCGGAGGCCGTCCGCGGGTTCATGGGGCTGCATTCCCGGGAGACGGTCGGTCTCCGGGTGGCCGGCGCCGGGCGGGTCGAACGGGGGCCCGCCTATGGGCAGGTGACGGGCCCCCCCACGTCGCCCGAAGACTGGCCGTTACATCGCTATGACGGCCGCCGTGGCGCGTGTTCGCCAGTCCAACTTGACACCAAACTGTCGCTCAGCTGGTCGGAACCGGTCGTACCGCGACGCGACACCGTCTCCAGCCGGGCCTGGACCCTGCGGTCAGGTAGCCCGCTGAGCGCTCCGACCATCTACGGAGAAACAGTGTTTGTAGCGGACGTTGACCGCGGCAAGTTGCATGCGCTGGATGTGGCCTCGGGCAGTCCGCGCTGGACGTATTCGGCGGCGGGTCGGATCGACAGCCCGCCGACCCTTCACAAGGGCTTGTGCCTGGTGGGCGCCCACGATGGCTATGTCTATTGCCTGCGTGCCCGTGACGGTAAGCTGGTCTGGAGGTTCCGCGCCGCGCCGGTCGACAGCCGCATGGTGGCATTCGGCAACGTTGAGTCACGGTGGCCGGTCAGTGGCACGGTGCTGGTCCATGGTAACGTCGCCTTGGTGGCTGCGGGCCGCGCCCCGGATGCCGACGGTGGGTTGCAGGTACACGCTCTCGATCTGGCAACCGGCTCGCCTCGCTGGTCGGCCGAGGTCAACAGTCCCGAGTTTGTCGGTCTGTGCGATTTTCTTGTGGCGGGAGAAGAGTCCGTTTTTCTCTCGAACTGGCAGTTTGATGCACGGACCGGAGCGCAGAGAAAAAGCGAAAATCACGCGGCGCTGCGTGGTGGCAAGGTGGGGCTGCTGGAGGCCTCCTGGATGAAGCATGACCTGGCCCTGCGGAAAAACATCCAGACCTGGACCGCCGGAGACGTGGCCGGCCAGTTGCTGGCGTTCTCCCAGCGCGGATCGGTTCGCTACGAAGCCCCGTCACGGACCCTGGCTTTCCAGGGCAAGACGGCCTGGAAACGGGCGGTGCCGAAGCCGGCCCAGGTGACGGCCCTCATGTTGACCGGGTCGCACGTGGTGGTCGGCGGCAGCCGTGACCGCCAGGCGGAACTGCCCGGCGGGATGCTATGGCTTATCGACAAGCGAGACGGCGCAATCGTCAGCACCGCGCAACTGCGGGCGGAGGTCAGTTTCGACGGGCTGGCTGTGGCTCGGGGCCGTATCTTCGCCAGTACGCGGGATGGCCGCCTGCTCTGTTTCGGGCCGTAGCTGACACGGCTGACGTCCACCCCGCATGGAGTGAACTGGTCGCAGATCAAAAATCGGGGTCTCTGTCACGACGACGGGGGTAGCAGACAGGTGCGCACTATTCGAGACGCAGGATCCGGTTGTTACCCGTGTCCACAACGGCCAATTTTCCCTGTTCGAAGCAGACCCCGTGCGGGTGGCTCAGTTCTACCGCCGGGTTGCCGCGTCCGCGCCCCAACACGGTGCTCACGGTGTGTGCGCCCGGATCGTACTTGCGAATGGCCCGGTTAACGTCGTCGGCAATGTAAACGTTGTCCTCGGCATCCACGCAAACATGTTTAGGAGCACCAAAGCGGGCCTGCAGCGGCGGGCCGTCGCGCCCACCCCTGGCAGGAAAAACCACGAGGCATTCGTGTCAAGTCCCGGGGGAGAGGTAGGAAATAATGTGGGCCACGTGCATCACGAATTCGGCGGTGAGCTCGATCCGGTCCGCCATGTCGGAGTGAGGCACCCAGTACTTGGTGTTCTCCCAGTATCCGCTGTCGAACTGGTGGCTGACAAACCAATCTCCCAAGCGGACCGTCCAGTCCCGATAGCGGGGTTCCCCCGTGGCGACAAACAAGCGTCCCGATCCCCAGCCCGACTTGCAGACCTGCATCGAGAGGAACTGGCACGCGTCGGTCGTGATCGAGAACTCCTGGTAGGCCCGCGCCAGCTCCAACCACTGGGGTTCGCCGGTTGCCATGTGGAGTTCCGTCAAAAACGCCGCGGCGATCCCGCCATTGTAGTGATGCTGCCAGGGATCGTCCTTGTGCGTGATGTATTTAGCGGCCGGTTCCGAGGGCGGTGAGGTGACCAGTCCGCCGGCGGGTGTGAAGACGTGGTACAACCGGTGTTGGATGTCCGGTTGCAGTTCCCACAAGCGGCCGACCCACTGTCCGGCCTGGCGAGCCGCTTCGACTTGACCGGCCAGCAGCAGGGTCATGCCGCCCTGGCACACCGGGAAAAGTTCCTGCTCGCCGTTGGGTGACATGTCGGCGCGCGTGTTGAAAAATCCGCCCGTGGTTGGGTCCTGCCAGGTCAGCAGTTGCTCCGTGCCGCGGTAGACGATATCGAAGCGTTGCAATTTGGACGCGCCGACAATCAAGCAGGCCAGCGGATAAGAGCCATACCGCTCGCCGAAGATGCCCTGCGGCGAGACGCCCGCGAAGGCACCCTCCGTGGTGAACATGTGTTTGGAAATCCAGTCGAGCACACGACTGGCAGCGGAAATTTCACCCATCAGGGACAGGGCCCAGGGAACCCGGTAGTAGTACAGCCGTTTTTCAACGGGGCCAATGGTCCCGTCCGCCGCCAGCAGGTTCAGTAGCCAGTCGGTCCCCCTGCGGGCCGCCTGGTGGTAGACCGCCAGTGTTTGTTCCAGATCCTTTTCGTTCATGCGGGGTCCTTTTGTCTGTTCAGTCGGGGGTTGCCGAAGCGCCTGAGTCTCCGCTGAAACGCACGACAGTGGCGAATCGATAGTCTTCCACGTCCCTTGCCGCAGACTGGCGGAAGGTTTAAGTCATTCACCAATCATTGAATTTACCAACCGATCGCGAAAGTCTTGCAGCGAGATGTCTTTGGCAAGCAGATAACACGCCTCCTCATCGGTGCGCACGGTGTTGCGCCAGTCGAAGTCGCGACGGATTCCGTTGAACACCGGAACGCGGAGCCGTCCCTGGTCAACCGCTAATTGCAATTCCTTGCCGTCGGCCTGGGGCCAGCACTTCTTATTGTGGCACTCGCGCACTTCCAGTTGTAATCCTGCGAGCGGTACGTGCGCATACAATTGAGGGTCCCGCAGGCGGCACCAGGCGCGGGCGAACATCGCAATCAGACGCCCTTTCTCGCCCCGCCACAAAAATAGCCGCTGGTCCTTTGTCAACGTGACTCGCTCCTTCAAAGTCGCATTGACCAGGAATGGAGCGCCGCTGACGGACAGGTCAAAGTTGTTGTCGGCCGGATGCGCGAAACCAAGGTAGGGGACGAGCATCTGTTTCCAGGTCATGGCGCACTGTTCGAAACCTTCGCCGAATGCCTCGCTGCGAACGGTGGTTGTGTCATAGACGATGTTATTCTTTTTGAACTCGTTTTTGATGTCCATGGCGCAAAGACGGCTGTAGTAGGCGACTTCCAGAACCGCGATATTCCACGAGCCGCTTTGCAACTTCCGAGCCGCGCGGATCTCGGCTGCCAACTCAGCCTGGATGTCGTCCGGGACCCCCGTCAGGAATTCGGAACGGCCCTTCAGGTGAGGGTCGTTTAAGAACCGTTCAAACGGCCGGTGCAGTGCAGCCCATGCACGCGGCGGATCCTGTCCGCTCCGGCGCACAATCACGCAGCGCCGACCGAGCGTCCGGGTGGCGTGCTGTTCCAGGTCGATCATCGCCGGGCTGCGACTGATGGGAAACAGGACGAGCGCTTCGTTTTGTTTCATCTGGCTCATGAACTGTTTCTGTTTCTTGTTCACCAGCAGTTCGCGGTTGTAGCAAGTGGTCCAGTTTTCGGCGTCGACGCCCTGGGGAGGTTCCTCGCCACCCATCTGCCAACACACGGGATGGAACAGGAAATAGACCTTGTCGATGGTGATCGGGTCCGGTTGGGTGGCCGCCCGGGCAGCCAGACCGTTGAAATAGCCGAAGGCTCCGATGACGCAGACGAAACAACACCGTCGAAAACGACGGCGAACTGAAAACATCGTGCAACTCCTCGTCAGTGCTGCAAATGGAGTCCATCCTGCCAACCTGTATTCAACCCTCTACCAGGAACCACTGCAAGTCGTTCACCGTGACGATTTGTTCGCAGGCTGAGCTGCAAGGATCATTCCGCACGGGTCTCGCCAGTCAGCCAGATGGACGGAAGGCTCCCTCCTGGCGCGCCGGGCAAGCCCACCTACCCCATTGAAAGGACGCTAATGACCACGGGGTTCACCGCAGCGGGCGTGGAGTCCCTCTGGCTGGTCAGCGGCGGATCGAGACTCCACATCTGACCATCGGTTACCAACCGACGGGGGAGTCCACTTTCTGCCGGAACTGAGTGGTGGTCCACGGGCAAGACGTCCCTGCAGACGAGCTCCAACCAAAGGGCCCCCGCAGGCACGCTCACTTATTTCCCCGGACCCCGGGCGGGAAAATCAGGGATGCTGGTTGGGGTCGCGGTGGCCGGCAGCTTGAACCTGGCAGCGAATCCTTGAATCCCCGGACCGGAAGGATTAAAATGGTCCGGACAGCCAGTTTGAGGGGTATCTACAACCGGCTGCTGAATCTTTTTCTCTGGCCGATTATTCTCCGTGTCTTCACTGGGGGCTGTTGTTATGCCGGCGCCGGGACAGGCCAGAGCTCGTTTTTTCGGGCAATTGAATCGCCGGGAGTGGCTTCGTGTCGGTGGCCTGGGCGCCAGCGGACTCGTGTTGCCAGAGTTACTCCGGGCCAACGTGCAGGCAGACGGCGGCGACCGTTACTTCGGCCGCGCCAAGGCGTGTATCCTCTGTTTCATGTGGGGCGGCCAGCCGCACCAGGACCTCTACGACCTCAAGCCGGACGCTCCGGTCGAGTTGCGCGGCGAGTTCCAGCCGATTTCCAGCCGATTTCCAGCCGGGTACCCGGCACGCAACTGGGCGAAATGATTCCACAGATTGCCGAGCGGGCGGATCGCTTCGCACTGGTCCGTTCGGTGACCCATCCCGACTCGACCCACACCGTGGCGATGCACTACATGATGACCGGCCATCGCCACCGCCGGCCGGCGACCAACCCGATGAACGCGTCGGACGATTTTCCCTGTTTCGGTTCCGTGCTGAAAAAGCTGCGGCCCAGTGACACGGAACTTCCCTCGGGCATCAGTTTGAACGCGCCGGGACTGGAAATTCCCCTGGGCCATATCTTCCCGGGTTTCTTCGGCGGTTTCCTGGGAGGCAGCTACGACCCGATGTTTATCATCGATGATCCTTCGGCTGACGATTTCCAGCCTCTTCGGCCGATCGAGGGCGTGACAGCCGCGCGCTTCCGGCACCGCGCGAACCTGCTCGCCCAGTTCGACAGATTCCGCCGCCGCCACGACTCCAATGCGCTCGTCCAAACGGCCAACTCGTTTCAGGCCAAGGCCCTTTCGTTGGTGACTTCTGCGGACGCCGGCCGCGCCCTGGACCTGACGCTGGAACCGCAAACGGTCCGTGACCGCTTCGGGAAATCTCCGTTTGGCCAGGGATGCCTGCTCGCGCGGAGATTGGTCGAGGCAGGTGTGAAATTGGTGACGGTCAACTGGACGCGTACTTACCAGCCGGGGATTGCCGATTTGTGGGATACGCACGCGCGCCAGTTTCCCCTGTTGCGTGAACGACTTTGTCCAACGTTCGACACCGGATTTTCCGCGCTGTTGGATGACCTCCAGCAGCGGGGACTGCTCGACGAGACACTGGTGGTGGTGATGGGCGAATTTGGCCGTACTCCGCAAATTAACAAAAAAGGTGGTCGCGATCATTGGGCCGGCTGCAACAGTCTCCTGCTGGCGGGTGCCGGTATCCGCGGGGGGGCACTTCACGGCGCCAGTGACCGGCTGGCCGCCTGGCCAACCCGGAATCCCGTTTCTCCGGAAGACATCTCGGCTACCATCTACCACGCGCTGGGTGTCCCCATCCGCACGAAGCTGGTCGACCACGTCGGTCAGCCTCACTCCCTGTCGACCGGAAATCCTTTATTGGAACTCTTCGGCTAACCTGCTTCGCCGTCCGGGCATTCGCCAGCGGTTCACTGGAGCGTGGCATGCGGGTAATCAACCGGGTCGTAGGCAATCTTCAGTTCGGGGGTTTCGATACGACGGCTACCCTCGACCCGTGAACGGAGTGCCCGATCCAGGATGCCGCTGGTGAGCAGGGTACGCTGCACAGGATAACTGGGACGGCCGCTGTGAATCATCTTTTCTATGGCCCGCAACTGGAAGGCAAAATGGGGGTAGCGCGGTTCGGTCCGTTCCTCGAACCGCATCGCCACAGGCCTTGCTTGTCCCGCCAGCTTGACGGCGACCGAACAGTTCCTCGCGATTTCGGTCAGGTGCAGCAAGCCGGCCCGCAGGCCGTCTTCGTATTCGAACAGGAACAGCGAGAAATCCTCCCCGGTCAGACTGCGCAGATCATCTTTGGCCAACCGCGTAACGCCGAGCGCGGCCTGTATTAACTCCCTGTCCAGCCAGCCACTGTCGATATGGTTCCAGAATGCATCACCCCGCAGGCATTGCACCCAGCGAACACCCGTCTCCGCGCCGCGACGACGTTCGGCAACCACCTGCATTGCTTCCAGGGCGTGAAACCCGTAGGGGTCCAGGTTGCCATAGCCGATACCGACGATTCCCTCGATGTGGCTTTTCATGGGAATCGTGCGGTCCGGCGCGCGGTAGGTGAGCGGAAGCGAAGAACCGGCCATCAGCGGAATCTGTAGTTGCTGCGCCCGCTGATAGATCCAGAGACCGTCCTGCCATACCGGTCCCAGGTGTTTATCGTTAAATACCGGGACGACGCTACCGTGTTGCTCGAAGGTCGTGGCGATCTGCTCAAAGAACCTCCGGCGGGGATACAGGGTCTGTAGCTTCTCGTTCTGTGGGTAATCGCCCTGTTCGCCGATGCTGAGGACCCCGTCGACGGCCAGCTTTCCGCTGCCCCGCAGCAGCGTGCCTTCAATGGTGTCATGCAATTCCACCGAGTACTTGTCCGCCAGTCGGCGGGACAGGTCATTGTGGGGAAACTGGTCCACGTACAGGGAAACCAGTTGCAGGGCGGGTCCGGGACCGTCGTCCTGCCGCCAGCCGGCCAGGATCTTGCCGACGATCACGTCTGCGTGGGAATGGGGAGTGTAGACCGTGACAATCGCCGCCACCCGTTTCGGCTCGCGCACCCCATGCTGCTGATCAGCGGGCGACATCCGGGGCAGGCAGGCACCGATTCCCGCTGCCGAAAGGACTTGCAGGCATTCACGTCGCGGGAGCCAGGCTTGAGAATTCGGGCTGTTACGGTCCACGTTCGTCTCACTCCGTTGCGCTGGGCTGGCGCATGTATTATACTCCCGGGTCGTTGCCGGACTACCCTTTGGCGGGGCAGGTGGACCTGCCCGTCAGGGAAACCTTCACGTTGCACGCCGGCGGCGAAGAACACATCGATCGCACGTGACGCAGTCCATTGGCCGAGCGACCGGATTTGCCTCAGTACGATCGATGTAAAAGGAGCAACTATGGACCGCCGTCATTCCCCGCGCGGGCGGCGCGAAGCTTCAGCTCCGCCTGAACCACTTCGGCGGGCAGCAGCAGTTCGTCGGGGCTGCGAGCGATGTACGGCGGCACGGTCGTCAGGAACGGTGTGCCGCCAACGCTGTCGAATTGCCACGCCTTCCCGTCCTGCCCCGGCGGCACCTCGATCTTGAAATAACGGGGCGGACCGCCGCCGAACTTAAACACCACCTTGGAGTCCCCGTCCCGGATCTGGCCGCTGTATCCGTCCGGCGCGTAGCCGCCGACGTACTTCGTGCCGGTCGGCACGAAGAAGTATCCATAGAACGAACCCTGAGGGCTTTCCGGATGCACGGTCTGCGTCCACTTGTCCACGACCGGCCTGCCGGCCTCGGGTTCGACCTCGTGGTAACCCCGATCGCGGAACTCGATCCGATGCAGGCCATTGTGCGCGGTACGCAACGCCACGTCCGTCCACTCGCCCGTCGGGGGGACTTTGGCATCATCCTGGGGCGTCTGCGAGTCGGCAGGCCAGAACAGCAGAACCTTCGCCGGGCCGCGGTCACGGTATCCCTCCATGCATCCGCCCCTGACGCGAATCCGGACCATTTTCCGGCCCTTCTCGACCCAGGTGTAGAGCGTCCGGCCTCCACCGGACATCCTGCTCCAGTTCCGGGGCGTCCGCTTCAGAGAGAGGGGTGTCACGGGCACGAGATTCTCGCTGAAGGCGACCGACTCGATAGTGTTGGTCGGATGCCCGGCGATGCCCTCGGCCACGATCGTATCGATCTCTTCCCGCGAGAATGGCTTCGACTCTTTCCACGGGTTCCCCTTTTCCTCAGTTGTGAGGAACGCGGCCTCCTTGGGGATCTTCACCTTCGGGTCCATTCCGTGATCGTAGTAGTAATATACCGGGCGTGACGCGACGATGTGGGTCCTGCCGATCCGGTACGCGTAGCGGACCATCTGCTCGAACTTTGCCTGCCGTCCCTTGTTATGGTCGGCCGTGTAGCGGCGAAACAGCTCAACGTAGTGTGTGTAGAGGACCAGATCCCGGATCCGGGCGCGCACCCGCGGATTCTTCGTTTTCTTGCGGGCCTCGTCCAGCGTTCGGTACATCCGGCCGACGAGATCGTCGCACATCAGCGGCTCGCTGTCGCCGTCGATCAGGTCGTAGAATGTCTTCATCGGCGCCTGCGCATCACCGAAGGCGCGCGTCAGGAAATCGTCGACGAGATCGTCAACCTCGAGATCCACGTCCCGCAGCGTCCGCGCCGCGACGTACATACCCAGGCCTGCCGAACCCCAACTGTTCGTGGTTTCGCCCATCCAGTGGATGGCGCCGCGAGCGTGGAAGTCCTTGATCTTGCGCGCAGTCCGCTGCAGGCTGGCGGCGCCCGGCCTGCCGGGCATGTCGTTGCTCCACTGATAAACGTTGAAGTAGTCGTAGATGCCGACATGTTTCACCCCCCGCTCGACCCAGGCATCGACCAGATCCAGTCCGATCAACTGGCCGACGAAGAAGCCCTGGGCGAAGCCGATGAGCAGGCGCGGATGCGGCGTTACCTTCTGCGGCGGGGGGGAGTGGAAGCTATAGGAGTAGACGCCGACGAACTTCCTCGCGTCGGGGTAGGCCGTCTCTACCGCCTCGGCGACCTGGTTCGCCAGGAGGATGGCCAGATCGGAAGGACCTCCCAGCCGTGCGCATGCATCGCACTCGCACCATCCGCCCCCGTCACTCGGTTCCGCGGAGACGACGACGGCCTCGGGATGCTCCGCCAGCCATTTCAGGGAACGTTCCACGAACAGCGCACGTATGCCCGGGTTCGAGATGCAGAACTTGGATCCGCCCCGCTTGCCGTCGACGAGCGCCAGGTATTCCGGGTGCTTCTCGAACGCCTCCGGGTATTCCCGTAGCAGTTCCTGGTAGACGTGCCCGAAGCTCCAGTCCCGGCTGTTGTGCATCCCGTTGCGCTCCATCCACCGGTGGATCTCCCTGTCGTGCTCCTTCCAGAAGGTGCCCAGGGAATGGAACATACTGGCCCAGGGATACGAAGGGCGGACGAGTTTGTCGACGTCCACGGTGATCGTGGCGGAACGGGGGACTACCTCCCACGTTTCAGAGGGGAAAAATTGCCGGTGTCCCAGTCGGTAGAGGAGCGCCCACACGCCTTGGCGAACCGCATTGTCACTGGCGCCGACAATCAATACCCCACGCCCATCACTGCGCAACAGATAATCCTCCAGGCGACTCGGATCGTGCGACTGGAACAAATCCCCGACCTTCTGCCCGGGAAAGTCGGCCGCCAGGCCGATCGCGATTCCCTCGCTTCCGTCGCCTTCGCGGATGTTCAACTTCGCTCCGGAAATCCGCTGCAGATAGTCCGCTAAAATCTCGGCAGACGCGCGGGCGTGGTGCGTTGCCCGGGAAGCGACGACAATCGGTAACCGAGCTTTGCCCTGGTCAACCAGCGTCACTGTTTGCCCCATGACGGCACCGCCCAGGACCAACCACAACACAAGCCCCCCGACGATCCTCATGCCAAACTCCCCTTTTTCAGCCTCTTGGAACACTGCCAGGTACCCGCCGAAGATAACAGATGCGCGCGGCAGCACAAGCGACGGTTCACGGGCTCGGCGGGTGGTTCCGCCGGGCGCGGTCTTCGCCTTACACGCGACATGAGGGGTTTGCTCCTGCCAGGGCTCGATGGCCGGAAAACTGCGCGCGTTTCACTCAGTTTCGCTCTGTTGGCACATGCATTATACTTTGCGGGCGCCTCCGGGGCTGGCCGCGCGCAACGTGTCGTGGCAAACCGCTGGTTCGCATGATCCGCTGCTGAGGAATCTCGGCAACGGCCTCATCACGTAGGACCGGCTGTCGAGATCGGGATGGCTTAACCGTCCTGGTATCTCGCAGCGACTCTCCAGGTTTCCGCTTGCCGGCATGGAACCGCCTACGGGAACAAAACACATGAAAATCATTGATCGGGGTCTGGTATTCGACTCGTCCGCCAGCGAGGGTCCGTTGCGGGTCTGTTCATTTACCTCGCTGCTGCGGCTTTCCAGTGGCAGGCTGTTGACATCTTTCCGGCGGGGCTCGGGCAAGGACACGTCCGACGGAAATGTCGTGATTTGCGAGTCGAACGACGAAAGGTCCAACTGGTCCCTGATCAGCCAGGGTTTTGACACGACGTTCGAGGGACTGGCCGGTGAGATCCGTTCGGCCGAACTGGCCGAATTGGCGGACGGACGCCTGTTGGCGGTGCAGGGGTGGGTCGATCGCTCCGAGGGGGATGGAACATTGCGCATCGCCGAGACCGACGCCGTCCGCACGATGCACATCCTGCTGGACACCTCAAGCGACGGCGGACGCACCTGGGGTGGGCGGCGAGTGTTGCAGCGGATGGCTACCCTCAGCGGTCCGGTCGTGCGAGTTCCCGGACGGGGCTGGCTGGTGACCAGCGAGTTTTCCCATGCGGGGACGCCCGATCGCGTGCGCTGTCATGGGGCCTACGCGCAGTTGAGCAGCGACGGAGAAAACTTCTCTGCGCCGGTCGATGTGGTTCCGGACGATCCCGACATTTTCTTTTACGATCAGCGGCAGCGGATCTGTCCCGCGACGGGTCGCCCGGTGGCCATGTTCTGGACCTACGACAACCGGGCCGCGGCGGATATCGAAATGCACATAGCCTGGGGAGACGCGGACGCCTTGACGTGGGAGGCGCCGCGGTCGATGAACATGGAGGGCCAGATCGCCATGCCGATTCCGCTGGATCGTGAGCGGCTGCTGGCCTTTTACGTCCATCGACATCAGCCCGCCTCGCTGCGATTGGTCGTCTCGCGGGATGAAGGGCGCAGTTGGGAGACCGCCAACGAACTGGTGGTCTATGAGAGTGACGGCCCGGGTGAGCAGGGGATCTCGACCGAAACGACCTACGACGAGTTCTGGGAGGCGATGGGGACCTGGAGTTTCGGGCATCCAACGGCGGCCGTACTTGCCGACGGGTCCCTGCTGTTGGTCTACTACGCCGGTCCCGACGAGACGTGCTTGAGTGTGCACTGGGCGCGGGTGCAAATTTAACCGGCCTCTAGGCCCGCCAGAATTGAGATTCGCGGGGCGCCGTGTATTGAACGCTCAGGTGGGGCGTGCTGAGCCGACGGTTTTTTGTGAGCGACTGGCAACCTGCCTCTACCAGGCCCGCCGTTAACTGAGTGCGTTCAACGGGGTAGGGGGCCTTACCGGTGAGAAAGGTTTCTTCGGCCTTGGACATCAGGGCAGCCGAGTAGACCACGTTCGGATTGGGGGGCAGATAAAAGAGAGTGGAGAGGGGCTCCTGCCGGCCTTTCAGTTTTGCCGCAAAGGTAAAGTCATCCACCAGGCCGTTCATCAACAACATGGTCGCCTGCAGACCATCCCGATGTTCGTAGCGGTAGACCACGGGGGCCTTTACCATCTGCCGCATCATCTCCAGTGTGGGGTAACGATGGCTGAAGCGATCGGTCTGATGCAATGTCTGGGACCGACTGAGGCAGGCGTGGAAAAGTTCCGGATTCCAGCCTCCCTGCTCGAAGGAACCGCGGGCCATGGCCTCCCAGACTGCTTCTCCGCGCAGGGCCTCCAACCATTTGACGCCCGTCTCGCCCCCCTGGCGCCGCTCGGCCATGCATTGAATCGTCTCCAATGCGTGGAAATCGTAGCTGTCCACTCCTCCCATGGCCAGGCACATTACCTCTTCGGTCGGGGCGCCGTAGGGCAGGTCAATCGCCGGCATCCGCCAGGTCACCGGCAGCGACGAGCCGGCCAAGAAAGGAAAGTCCATCTCCCGAGAGGTTTCGGCCATCTGTTTGGCCCAGTCCCATTTCCAGGAGAGGTGCTTGTCGTTGAAGACAGGCGTCGTGCGCCCGTCCTGGCGAAAGACGTCCACGGTCTGCTGAAAGAACTCGTAACGGGGATAAAGTGTCTGCCCGAATTCATTGCGCGGATAATCACCGTGCTCGCCGATGATCAACACGGCGTCGACCGCCAGGCGATCACCACCACAACGCAGGGCCTGGTCAATCGTGTTGTAAAGCGGAAATCCGAATTCGCTGGACCGCTGACGGGCCATATCATTTTCCGGGAACTGATCGACGTAGGCCGAGACTACCTGAATCGGCGGCTGATGCCAGCTTCCCTGTCTGGGGTAGCCGACGAGGAAGCGTGTGCCCATGTGCCAGGCATGGGAGTGGTAGCGCCACTCGGTCGTAATGATGGCCAATCGTTTGGGGAGACTGTCCGTGGCCAGCCCAATGGGGGCAGTTGCCAGGCCGGCCCCTACGGTACTGAGAAATGTTCGTCGTTTCATGGTGTTGGTTCCCTTCCGTGAGAAAGTTTATCCTCCCGGCCTTCCCCAGTCGAGAAGGTTCTGCACGAACGGGCCGGTTTGCCACAAAAGTGGAACGTTCCGGCCGGCCGCCGGGGGTGTGTAAAAAGAGGGTCGTTTTCCACGCGCGGATCCTGCGCCGAAAGAGTACAATGCTGCACAAAAAACTGCAAGGAGCGGAAGAAGATTGAACAGAACCCGGCGCGAAACACTCAGGCCGTTGGTTGCCAACGGAGCGGGCACGTTAAAATGGTTTGCCGGCGGTCGAATGGCGATGGTTCGGTCCGGATGTCGGATAACACGGCAGCACTCGCGGATGAGTCAGTTGCTCTGGGACGGTGACGTCCGGACTGGGTAGTGACCGGTCGAAATCTTTCTGGTGGTGGGAAGAGCCAGTCAACCTGGCTGCTACCAGAACGGAAAGTATTTTTCACGAAGGACGAGGACCCCCGGGACAGGGGGAGAACCACATGGGCGAAGTCCTGGTCGTGCTTTTTTTTATCCTGTGCGTTGTCACTTTGGTGGGCCATGGAATTTGGGTCCTGCTGGCGGCCATCGTGCGCTGGATGGGGAGGCCACAGGAAGCGGAGGAATACATCACCCAGACCACCCGGGACCGTCTTGCTGAGTTGCGGGCAACCAGCCACCAGGTAGACCGCCTGGTCCGGAGCCAGCGGATTGACCAGGCAACCGGCAATTTGGTGCGAGAAGAATTGGATCGCGATTTTCAGGAACTAAGCAACGACGCGGTCATTCGTTTGGATCGCCTGGTGCTGGCCCGCAAAATTGACAGAGAGCAAGGCAACGCCTGGCGCAGAAAACTGGTCTCGGAATTTGACGAAGGGTTGTTGCCATCGGGGTCGGGGCCAGCGCAGAACAACTTGGATGCAACAGTAGAATCTCCGCCCTCTCCGGAACCTTCGGATTTACAGTCCGGTGTTTTACGGAAAGGAACCGATCCGGCAGTGCGTGCCGCCACCACCCCGAGCGCCGGTGAAAAGGTGCCGGCACAAGACGCCCCTCTCCTGGTGGAGGCGGAAGTGGTCGAATCCACGGTCGCGGCCCGAACGCGGGACACGTCGGCGGTCCACCCGTTGGATCGCAAACAACCGCCCACGGTCCCACGCGTGCCGCGTCGTCCCCTGGCAGAAATTCTCTCGACGTTCATGCTCGAGAAAAACATTCGCTGGGGTGAACTCTTGAGTGGGATGCTGATTGTGGGCAGTGTCATCGGACTTGTGCTTAGTTTGCGCGAACAGTTGGAAAACACGATCCCCTACTTCGCCAACCTCCTGTTCATGCTGGCAACCGCCGCAGTCCATGCGGCAGGTATCTACACCCTGCGCCAATGGAATCTGAAAGCGACAAGTCGTGGTGTGCTTACCATTGGGTTATTACTGGTCCCCCTTAACTTCCTGGCGGCCTGCCTGTTGGCCGAACAGCGCGCGTTGACAGATCCCTGGTTCCTGTTGGCCATGCTCGTGGGACTGGCTGGATTCTCGGCGATGACCTATTGGTCCTGCCGCTGTTTGTTCGGTAGTCAGTGGTGGATGCCGGCGCTTGGTATTCTTGTCCCCAGTGTTTCCCAACTACTGATCAATCGTACGGCCGACACCGCAGGCACCGTGCAATTGCATTTACTGGCGTTTGTTTCGGTTCTTGGCGTCGTACTTGCGAACGGGGCGCTGGGTCGCCTGGTCACGAAAACCCCGGGCACACCTAACGACGATTCCGAATGCCAGCTACGCACACTCGGATTCAGTGCTTTCTCCTTCGCGACGGCAATGGGCCTGCTGATCGCGCGTTCAACGGCGGTCCGTTCGGGTCTCGATCAGGTGTCGGTCGTGATGGCGTTATTCGGGGCGGTGGTTTTAGCTGTCGGTCTGCTTGTTCAGCGACGGCATGTCCAGGAGCCTTCCAGTCCGTTTTACATCACCGGAATGTCCTTAAGCGTCGTGGGTGTCCTGTCAGGTGTGTTGGCGTTTATTCCGGCCTGGCCACGAGCCGAGCTGGCCATACTGATTGCCTTTCTTCATGTCATGGTGCTTCCGGCCACAGCGTTTCGTGCCGGTCGAGCCCCTCTCCTGGTGGTGGCAATCGCCAATCTGGCGATCCTGCTGACCGTGCTGTTGCATGGCCTTGCGGGTCGTTTTTCAGAGGGCCGGGATCTTGCGAGCGCCCCGCTGGAGTTGGTGATGTCACCGGGGACCAGTTTAGCGCTGACGGTCACGACCCTGCTGACGGTCTCCCTGGCGGTGTTCGTCCCACGCATGATCGGCCGCCGGACTCCCGCACTACGTCAGCCTCTGTTCGTAAGTGTTGGCTGCCTGGCAGTTCTCAGTATTGTTGTAGCCCTGCTGGGTGGGTTCGTCGATTCATCCGGCGACCGGACAAACGACCTGCGGATCGCCAGCGGTGTGCTCGCATTTCATGCCGTGGCAGCGCTGCTGGCCGGCGGGATCTCGACAAGCAGGATCCTGCTGCGGATCGGCGCGGGCCTGCTGTTGGTGGCGCTGATCCATGCGTTCATCTGTAGCGCGGAACTGCGCAGCGTGTTGTCCACCGGCGGCCACGAGGCCATCTTCCTGCTGGGCCTGCTGGTGCACGGCGTGATCTGTGCGCTGGTGGGATTGTCCGGGCTGCTGTTTTTCCGCACTGGTGAGTCGTGGTCGAAACGGACAATAATCATCGCCCAGAACATGTCCGGCGCGGCCCTGATCAGTTCCCTGGTGGCGATGGGTGTCAGCATGCGTTTGCACCACGCTGATTTCGGTCGTCTCGCTGTGGAGATGTTGCTGGTTTGCGGAATCTGGCTCGTGGGGACAGTCATTCACCGGCGGCGCGCCGTGTTTGCAGCATTTCAGGCGCTGACCTTTGTGAGTGCGGTCAGTGTGTCTGCCTGGTATGCGGGAAGCCGTTTCGAAGCTGAAGCCTGGCAGAGTGTTGAATTCTGGAAAACACAATTTGTCTTGGTGTCTGCCCTGGCGTTGGTGTGGAGCCTGCTGCGCCTGTGGTGGCACGCAGGAGAGTCCGTCTCGCAAATGCTACGTCCCCGGGGCGTGACCGTCGACGCGGTCGTGAGTTGCGCCTTGGTGGCCGCTGTGTTGGTCGGAGCGGGTGTCAGCGTGCTGCCGGGCATCAGCCTGGAAATAAGAGACACCGTCGGCGGTGGTTCCCTACCGGCCTCGACAGGCCAGGCGACATTCGACGATTACGCGGAATCGATGCACCGCTGGGGAGCTGCGCTTTGGTTGCCACTGGCGTTGCTGGCCACAGCGGTGTTGGCTCAGCATGCCAGTCGTTACGCGGTGCGACACCTGTACTGCCTGTTGCTGCTGGGTGGCGCGGTATCGATCCTGCTGGTGGTAGGTCAGGACGCTGACCGGGCGACGGCCTCGGCGTTGCGGTGGTCACTTTCAGTCTATGGCCTGCTGGTCGCGTTCCTCTTGGGGCGTGGTAAGCTGCTTGCGCGCGGGTGGGCGAAGATTCGCCTGCGTCTGCATCCGGCTGAAACGCACGACCTGTCAATTCCCGTTGGCCGGTCCTTTGTGCATGCTGCTCTTGTTCTGACCATCGTTCCGATTTTGCTACTGATCACCTGCGCCGCGGCCAGAGGAATCGGCGGGCACCCATTTGGCGGTCCCCTGTCCGGGTCGGTGTTTCACGCGAATGCCATGCTGGTCGAGGTCAATTATGGGGTCCCCCTGGCCCTGATCGTTACAGCGCTGTTGTCGCACGCCATCGGGCGTGGTGAATCGCGGTACGCACTGTGCGGTTCGATCATCATGATGTACCTCGTGGCCACCGGACTGGTGCTCTTTGCCATCAATAGCAATCCGAAAATGATGGAGCGGTTGGTGGACATCTTTCAATATGCCGCGATCTTTGCGGCAGGTTATGGAATGATATGGATTGCCTTGCACAAGCAGATCCGGGGAAGCCATGCCACGGCACCCCACGAAGACGGTCAGCTGTTGGCCCATGTCATCATTCCCGGCCTGATGGTGCTATTTTTGGCGCTGGTGGCCATGATCACGGTGGTGTGGCGGCCGGGAACGCCGGATCCGTTGAGTGTCAGCGTCGGATCCTGGAAAGGTTATCTGGCGCTGGGCGCGACTTGCGCACTTTACGTATGGTATTTTCGAGGACACCTGGGGCAACACCTATCCTGGTTTTCGCTGGGCACTTTCCTGGCGCTGCTGGGGACGATCACTGCCACGGTGCACGGAAACGTTGCAGCGGGCTGGGTCGCCTTGCGCCTGTTGATGTTGGGTTGGGTAGCGGCGGTGGCCTGCACATCTCTTTTGCCCTGGGCCCTGGCACGGTTTGGCGGTGATCCGGATGCGCGTGGTAGACAAAAAACAAGCAGTGGGATTTTGGCGCTGATCGCAGCGTGCCTCGCTTTTTTGCTGGCTTGTCGTTCGATTGCCGGTGATCCGGCCCAGGTGTGGGCGTTTTTTGCGGTGGGCGGCCTGCTCCTGCTGGCCAGCGTGTTGGTCTACCGCTTCGGCGTTGCGTTGACCTACCTCGGCCAGTTGCTGATTGTTGCAGCAAGTCTGTTTCTGCTGCCGACCGGTTGGTTGAAAAGTGGCGACGAAGTGTTGCAGGTAATCCACATTGGGCTGGCGGCATCGGCCCTTTACGCCCTGTTCTGGACGGTGGTGGAAGTGGCGCGGCAACGGGGATTCGGGCGTTCACCGCCGGGCCAACTGCCGCTCTATCATCGATCCGCCACGGTCGGCTTGTTGTGTGTGACGGCCTTGTTGATTGAACTGGAATTTGTCGTTCAATTTTTCACGGGCACCCGTTTGTCGGCTGGTGACGGCGCCGTCATGGAGAACGTCAGCGGCTGGATCGCAACCGCGTGTGTCGGCACGCTCAGCATGGCCCTCCTCTGGGATCGAGAATCGCGGGTGCGGATGTTCCCCTTGTTCCTGTGGGGACTGGTTTCCGTGACGCTCGTGGTGCTCCGCCTCTTCGATGGAAAAGAACTGTGGCCCTACAACAGCCTGGCGCTCGTGAGTTACCTGGCAATCTGTGCCTGGCTGTGGCGAAACCAATCCGGTCTGTTGCGGTGGGGAACCCGTGCCGGTGTTGACGACATGGTGGAGATGGTGCAAAACAGCGCCGCTTGGTTTGTCGGCTGCCAGGTGCTTCTTTGCTTGCTGCTTACGATCGCCCAACTTCTAAGTCTGTGGCAGTTCGACGGCCGTGAACTTCGGTTCGCTGCTGCGCTGGTACCCTTTGCCGGGGCGTTCAGCCTGGCCGCCGTGGCAACGGCTCCGGCCCGGCAGGGCCTTCGAACCCTGGCCGTCACGCTGTTTAGCGTGTTCGGCATTTACTGTAGTTGGGCCCAGATTCCGGGCGGGTTCGGAGGTGGCCTGTGGTTGGAACGTTTAGTCCACCTGATGGCCGTGAGCGCGTTTTTGACGTTCCTGTACAGCACGCTTTTACCACGTTTCTTGCAAGTCACATCGGACTGGGCCGTCGCGCTGCGGCGCGGCACGCAACTGGCTACCGGGCTGGCGCTTTCCAGCCTGCTGGTCATCATGGCGCTGGAAATGAGCTTGTTTGAATCCCAGACGGGTGTGCAGGGGATGGACCGGGTCCACGTGGTAGCGGTGGCGGTGGCGCTGCTCGCAATGGTTGTCGGGCTGATCAGCGCGGCCCTGCATTCCGAGAAGGATCCTTTTACGTTATCACCGCAAGGCAGGCAGGCTTATGTTTACGTGGCCCAATTCGTCACGGCACTACTCGTCCTGCACGTTCGCATGACCTGGCCGGAATTCTTTTCCATGACCTTTGTGGAAAAATACTGGTACTACCTGGTCGTGGTGATTGCTTTCCTGGGAACGGGTGTCGCCGAGATTTTTCGACGGAAACAAATACCTGTTCTCGCTGAACCGTTTGCCAGCACGGGATTGGTCGTTTCTTTTGCGCCCGTTGTCTTTAGTCAGCTGGTCAGCCCTGGCGAACGCCCGGGAATCTACCTGGCCGTGGGGTTATTGCATTTGCTGGTCTGGGTCGCCCGCGGTTGGCTGCTGATGGGTGGTTCCGCGTTATGTTTTGCCAACCTTGCCGTCTGGGCATTTTATGTCAACTTTGAACACTGGGGTTTCATGGATCGACCACAGTTCTGGCTCATTCCTCCCGCGGCGAGTGTGCTTTTGGCAATTCACCTCACCCGCGACCGGTTGACGGACGATCTGGTCACGTTGGGACGATACCTGTCCATCGGGGTGATCTATATGAGTTCCACCGGAGAGATTTTCATTGCGGGTATCGGGGAACAAATTTTACCACCGATCATTCTAGCCACGCTTGCAGTGATTGGAGTCTTCAGCGGAATTGGCCTGCAGGTTCGCGCCTACCTCTACCTGGGCGCGTCGTTCCTGTTCGTCGCGCTACTCTCCATGGTGATGCATGCGCATCAACGGTTCGACCACGTGTGGCCCTGGTGGGCCTTCGGCATCAGCCTGGGGACCACGATCCTGGTGATGTTCGGAATGTTCGAAAAAAAGCGTCCGGAATTGACTGCCTGGATCGAGAAAATTCGTCGCTGGGACGGATGATGCCCTGTCGCCCTCTGGCAGAACTTCTCTCGACCTCCATGCTCGAGAAGAACCTTTGCCGGGCAGAACTTTTGAGCCGGAAGGATTGAGAGCCAGCAACGACTGGCCTCGAACGTGCGGGTGAACCGTGCCAACCGGCGCCAAATCTCAGTTCTGGTCGATGAGGATGTAGTCTGCCCATCCGAGGCTCGTCGTGAAGGACAACACACCGTCCTTGTAGCTCCAGCCGCGGATTGTCTTTTGCCCCTGGACGGTACGGATTGATTTCGGTTGGTTGGCTAGGCGGACGTTGACCGTCAGCTCCGGTTGTTTTTCATTGTCCCAGTTGACCAGGGTGACCAGGGTCCCCTGATCGCTGTCCATCACCAGAGCCTCGACGAGCCCGTTGGAGCATTGGGCGTGGCGTTGAATATCCGCCTGAGCCACACCGAGCCATGCCAGTTTGGCCGCGGCTGGCGAGAAATCCGTCGGGTTATAAAGTTCCTTCTTCCCGCCGCGTGCGAACGGAACCCGCCGAAGCCCGCTCTTGATGTAGCTCGTTCCGGCCAGCGTGCCGACGGTAATCGCCTTGCCTTTGCCGTGCGAATGTGCCGTCACCGCGGCGGAGCCGTCGGCCCATTTCCCGATCACTTTGGCAGCGTCCGGCGTGAGTACCTGGCGCATGGCGATGGCGTCGATCGTCTCCTGTTCCCCGTCAAGTGTAATGCGGTCGATCGGTTGGACAAGCGGCATCTCCAGGAACGTCCGCAGGATATGCACGTCTTTCTTCGTCGTAATGTCCTGCAGTCCGAGCAACGCAAGCATCGCGGCGGATCGGTTGCCGTTCTCATCCAGGTGCCCGGCACCGGCGGTGGCATAAAGGATGCCTCCCGCTTGTACCCAGTCTGCCAGCTTCGTCACCGCGTGGCTGTCGATCCATTCACCGGCGAAGTAAACGACGTCATAGCCTTTCAGGTACCCGTCAACGATGTCGTCCTCCGTGATGATATCGACCATGTACTGCGCGTGTCGCAGGCTGGTGTAAAGCAACTGTTGATCCGTGCGGCACAGTATCTGGCGGTTGTAGACGGTCTCGCCGGCCGCATTGGCGCACTGCTTCATGAACGGTTCCGTTTTCGGGTTCACCACCAACTTGCTCTCGTTGGCTTCCGTAGCATGGCTGCGGACAATGGCAACGCGACCGGGCCGAAGTGTACCGTTGATCTGGTAGGGCTCTGCTTCGGCCGAGTCGTAGATCGACTCGTGGATCACGCGAAAGGTGTCCGGGTACCGCCAGGAAACGTAGTTTTCTGAAAACACCTGGGCCGGCGCCACGCAGAACATGTTGATATAACGTGCACCCGCGCCGATACTCAGTACCATGTTGCGCCGCAAAAATTCCGGAACCTGACCGGGTGCATGCGGCAGGATATACATCTGAATCTTTTGTTGGTTGTATTTGACGGCGCACTGCGCAACGGCATACGTCCAGGAAATCGTTTGCGGTAATTGCGGAACGCTGAAGATAAAGTCCTCGGACCAGAACATTGTCATGGCGTCGGGACCCTTCTTGAAGATGTCCACCCAGGTCGCCTGCTCGCCGTAATACTGGGGCATTGGGAAATGGGGCGTGTAGTTAATCCCCGTTTCGACCTGCGGGCCGAAAAGTTTTCTGGCGAACCGGGTCAGGGCCGCGGCGTCCGCGTAGGCGATCGTCGATTCATCGGCGAAACTTAGCACGCGCAAGTTCTTCTTCTGATCACCGAGTTGGTCGGCCAACGCCTGGATCTGTTCCTTTGTAATCGCGTGCGCGAAGAAGCCGTCGATCGGATTGTGCTGGTACTGGTCGGGCAGCGACGTGTTGAAGCCGAGCGCATCTCTCAGCTTTGCCGGGTCGGCAGCACCAAAGTACAGGAGTTCCTTCGGCTTGTCGCCACCGTTCGCGGTTCGCCAGGTTGTTGCCAGCTGGACGAGCTTGTCGGTATGTTCCCGGGCGGTGATCACTTTCGCGTCGGGGTTCCACGTGATATCGATCGGGATCGCCACCGTACCGGCGCCTTGGATCTGCATGTGGCCCACCAGGTCCTCGCCATCCGCGTCCCGTGCCACCTGCACGGTGTAGCCGCGGGCGTTGGCGAGCGAGACGCCCAGGCCGTCGTCGTGCACGAGCATGCAGAACGGGGCGATATTGGTCCACTCGCTCCACGCGCCGGCCGGCACGTCGGCGGCGGGTATCGTGGTGCTGGCTCCGGCGTAGTTCAGGGGTTGGTAGTGGCCCTGCAGGCGGGACAACGTTAACCTCGCGGGGCGGTCCGTCGTGTTCTTGAAGCGCATGAATAATTTACTGGCGGCCATGGCGTGGGTGGTGAATAGCGTTCCCGGGGGGCCCATCGCAGTTGGCGTGAGATCCGTCGTGAGCGCGATCAGGTCGATCATCGGGTCGCCGGCCGGTTCCGGCATCTTGACGGTAATCAAACGCAATTCGGCCTCACCGGCCTTCAGTGTCACCGTCTTGTCGGGTGGTGCTTCCGCCGCGTCGTGGTCAACACCCCAGGGCCACCACAACTGGGTGGATTCAACGCCAAAACTCCAATGTCGCTTGGTCTCCTTTTTGCCGTACACTTCGGAGTAGAGCAGCTTTTCACCCTGACGCACTTCCACCCGGTGCATGAAGTTGAAGTACGGCGGCGCCTGGTAACGGCTCCAGACCCGGTACCTGCCATCCGCCGGAATGGTCACGGGCTGGACCGCGACACTGTTGACGCTATCTGCCGGTGCGCCAAGGAGTCCGCCGTGCGACGACCACATGCCGCCGTAGGTGTGGCTGGCCCAACTCTCATCCTGCGGTGTGACCTTCCAGCCTTTCTTGTCGAGCGTGCGGAACTTCTCGCCTTCGGCGATGACAGTCTCTTCGGCCGACGCGTTCGGTAGAAGAATGAATGGCAGTCCCAATGCACAAATCATGGCGAGCGTTATTATCTTATGCATGTCTCTCCGATCGTGTGACGAATGATCTTTTGACGTGAAGGGTGCTTGAGCCTGAAACGCCCTCGCCTGTAGGGGCCTGTGCCCGTGTCGTGATGGAAAATCCCTGTGCTGCACAAAAAGCAACCGTTCACGGCGTTGGTGAAAGTTTTCTTAATCGCGATCCTCATCTTAATTGAAGCCGCGTTGACCAGAAATCCGAATCCATCCAGTCGTAGCCCATTCTAGGGCATGCTCACCTCTCATTGGACCCCGCGTCCGGGCAGCGGCTGTACGGACCGACGGCTCGTTACCACCGAGCATTCTCATTCGTGGTTGAAGAAGGTGGGGGCCTCGTAGAATGGGAGATGGCAGCGCGGAGTGTTCTCAGGAGGATGCCATTTCGATCATTGAAATGGTTGCGACAGCATGGAAGAAAATCATGCTACGGACCAGGCCCGACCCTATTACTCCCAACGGACGTCAGGTTACATAAATAACGACCTAAGTGGAAAAGAGCCGTTTAATCGAGTAGGATGTCGGCAACGGTGGACGTTTGTAAACCATTCGATTTGTTTATCAGGATCAGGTGTAAGTATGAAGTTCTGGACGCGATCCTCGGGCACGCTGTGCGTCGTTTTGTGGGCCATGTGGAATTCAACGCCCTGTGCGGCAATTGAACCGAAGGCGGGTCCCAGGACGGGGCTTGCTGGTGTAACGGCAACCACACCCGCCGCAAAATCCAGCGCCCCGCGGCTCCCGGCACACCGTAATTTGTACAATGGTGACTGCACGTTTCTCTTCATGGGCGAATACATGGCGGATCCCGAGGGACCCCGCACGACGAATGATTTGCATCGTTTTATCGATCGGGTGGCCGATAGCGGCGTGGACACTTATCTGCAAAATATTAATTCCCAGGTGCCCTGGTATCCCAGTCGGCGGACGCCGAACATTCTGACCGGCTATCGCCGCGGCGACCGCGAGTTTTTTCGCAAACACTTTCGGGCTGGACTCCCCAAGGAACGGATTGATCCGGCCCTCGACGAGTCGGTGTTGTTTCTTAACCGTTACCTCGACCTGGCCGAGCAAGGGGTGAACTGGATCGACGAAATCTCGGACGCGTGCCGCCGTCGCGGCGTCTCCCCCTGGGCCTCGTTTCGCATGAACGACATGCACGGTTCCAACGACTGGGCGGGGAGCTATATGACCTGCCAGTTGCAGAAGGATCCGAAGTACAGGCTCAAGGGACTGCCGCCCAACCCGGACGATGGTGTCAGCCGTCACCTGCAATCGCTCGACTACTCGCACCCGGAGGTCCGGGATTACATGCTGTTGATGATGCGTGAAATTGTGGAAGACCACGATTACGAGGGCCTGGAGCTTGATTGGCTCCGCAGTCCATTCTGCATCGACCCGCCGGCCACACAGGCAAGTATCGATACGATGACGAATTGGATCGCCGAGATCCGCGCGCTCACCCGTGCCCGGGCCAAGGAGACTGGCCGGCCGTATCGCTTGGGCCTAAGGGTCCCCAGTCGGCTGGGGATGTTGAAAGCGATCGGCCTGGATATCCAAGCGATTGTGCATGCCGGATTGGTCGATTTCGTCAGCTTCAGCAACTATTTCCAAACCTCCTGGATCGAACCACTTGATGACCTGCGCGACCAACTGGGCGATCAAGTTGCCATCTACGGTGTGGTTTCAACTGCTGTCAATTGGATGCCCGTCTATGATCCGGTGCGCATGGATCAATCAAGCAAACGTCTCATGTCAGCCAGCGCCGAGCTACTGCGCGGCAACGCGGCTGGCAAGCTGGCGTTGGGAGCTGACGGGATAGCCCAATTCAACTTCTTCGCCAACGACGCCAAGTCGCACAACCCGGCGGCTGGGGAGCGCCAATCCCAATATGCCGCGCTGAACAACCTGGAACACATTGACCACTTGCGGGGCAAAAACAAGCACTACGCGCTCGCCTCGCGGCTGTGTCCGTACAACTACGACTTCCCGCTGTGGGAACACGCCGAGCAGACGCCGGCGATCCTCGAGCCTGATTGGAAAGGCGCGTTCCGCGTGCCGATGTGCGCCGAGCCGAATGCGGAAAATCTCGAATTGACCGTGCAGGTGGTCACCGAGCACCGCGGTGGGGAAGGCCCGGTGCTAGGGCTTGCTTTCAACGGTTCCTGGCCCTCCTTCGATGGACAGTTGACCGACCAGTTGCTGTTTCCTGCGGGTATCTATACGCACCACGTGACGGAGTACCGTGCCTATAACTTCCGCTGCGAACCGGGCACCATTCGCGAAGGCTGGAACGAGGTCCTGGTGCTGAACGGAAATCATGACCGAGCCACGGCCGAAGATCGGCAGGCGAACAGCATCAAAATCGTAGGAATTGAGTTGGCGGTGCGCAGGAAATCCGCTGAAAAGAAATGAACTCCAGTCACCCGGCGCCAATCTCGCGGGCGATGGTATCATTCACGCGCGTCTCGACAGGATCCACATCCCCATCGGCCAGGAGTACGTGATAGACGTTGGCCAGGTACTTGACTTGATCTTCTTTTTCCATGGTGTCTCTCCGGTTCCGATGGTCCTGGACTTAAAGACTATTTTGCCTGCCATGGTTGGGCCCGACGGATCACTACAGATCCTGATCATCGCTAAAACCGGTTATTACCTTTTTGGGTGTGTTGAGGAACACCGCACAGGGGCAAAGTAGCGATCTCCGGGGTCAGCTTTTGCACGGCAGTTTAGCCGGTCGCCCGCAGCGACCGGGCCAGCCGTATCTCCAGTGGGCTGGCCGTATCAAGATGCAGGTCCCTCTGCGGGAAGGCGATCACGATGCCGGCCTGGGCGAATAGCTGGTCGATGCGGTGCCGAATGTCGCTTTCCACCTGTTGCTTGTCGTGGATGGAGAGGATGCGAATCCAGAAGTGGACCTCGAAGACAAGTGAATTGTCACCGAAGTTTACGAACCAGGCGACCGGGGTGGGACGATCAAAGACTCGTTCGTGCTCGTTGGCGGCCTGCAGCAATAACCGCTCCGTCTCTTTGGTTGCGGTCCCGTAGGCCACCCCCACGGACACGAACGTGCGGATCGTGTTATCGGACAGGGTCAGGTTTACGACATTGTTCTGCAGGAAGGCGCTGTTGGGCACAATGATTTCCAGGTTGTCCGGGGTTTTCAGCCGTGTGCTCCGCACACCAATCCGTTCCACCGTGCCGTAGACTCCTTCCAATTCAACGGTGTCATGGACGCGGATGGGCCGGTCGGCCAGCAGAATCAGGCCGCTGATAAAATTGGTAATGGCGTTCTGGCTGCCAAGTCCGAAACCGATCGCCAGTGCACCGCCGACCAGCGTAAACACCGTCAACGGTACGGCGACCAGCTTGAGTGCCGCCAGCGTGAAGGTGGTGACCAGCACGTAGAACATGATCGACTGGATGGCCGCAGCGGCCCGGATGTGCATGCCCATCCGCGGCAGCAGGCGGCGCCCGAAGAACCAGCTGATCTGTCGCGACAGTACGAAGCCGATCACCAGCAGGAACAGCCCGGTGACCAGTTTGCCGAACGTGATGGGGTGGTCATCGACCGATGTGACTTCATAACTCCAGATCCTGACGACTTGACCCCACTTGCCGGCTACCCACTCACCGATTGACGTGAGACGCACAAAACTGCTGATTTCATGTTCCAGTTTTTCGTGCAGCCGACGTGACGTCTCGATGCTCACCAGGTTGGTGTCATACTCCTGAATCAGGGACTGCCAGTACGTCTGGCGTTGTTTTAGCCAGCGTATCGTGCCAGGGCTTTCCGTTCGCGCAGTGTGCAACTGCGTGTCCAGGGTTGCCATGTCTTTTCGTAGTTGGGCAATGCGCAACGTTTGCAGGCGATCTTCTCTCACGAGGTTTTCGACCGCCTGTTCCGCTTCATTTCGCCAGCGGTCACGGTCCGCTTGTTCCGGCCGGTCGTGAAAGATTTCGTATCGACGTCGCCAGGTCGTTTTCGCCGAACCGATCCGCTGCAGGTGCTGGTTGATCAGGGCCAGGGACTGTTGTCGTGTTTCACGCCCCAGTCGCCACGAATCGACTTGCCCGGAGGACGCGGTCGGATCCTCGTCACGGCTCAGCTGCTGTCGGGCGTCGAACCATTCTCGCTCGATATAGGTCAGCTCCAATTGGGCCGCTTCGATTTCACTATGCAGCAACTGCTCCTGGTGTTCAAGTTCGACGATCTGATCCTGCAGATAACGGTCGGAGAATTGAACGGTTGTTTCCAGCCGGCTGATTTTCCCCCCGAGCAGTTCCTTTTGCAGTTGGAGGATCTCTTCGTTTAATCGGCCATGCTGCTGCTCAGCCTGGCGCAGGAGTACCAGCTCATTTGCCAGCTGCGTTTCCAACTGGGCCAGTCCCAGGGCGGTTTTCAAGTTCCGTGCGGTGGCCGTGTGGGTTGCGCCCGCGAGCTTCTCTTTGGCAGAGCGGGTGTCGCGCTGGCGTTGATCCCGGAGATTGACGGATGCGTTCACAGCCACGGAGGTGGTCTCGGTCGTTGCCCGGGCAGTCAATAAATTAGCACACACATCGGAATGCTGGTCACGCAGCAAATCCAGGGCCAGCAGCGAAGAGGCTACCGTGTCGGAATCCTTCCCGGACTGGAGTGATTTTAATTCCAGCAGCAGGCGATCTCCTTTGGATTGCAGTTGGTCGGTACGATCAGCGGCCGCCTGACGCTGGCCGAGGGTCAGGTCCAGCTGCTGTAACAGGTTGAGCTCCCGCGTCAGGTGGCGAACCGTTTCTCCATCCGGTGTTTCCGCCTTCGCCGTGGCCGCATGTTTGGCCATCACCGTTTCGAGTCGCCGGGACAACTCGTCGCGTTGTGGCTGGAGGCTCGGTGCAGGGGTGGTGTTGGCCGTTGACTCAGGTGCCTGAAACACTGCAGCGGCGTGGTTCGTATCGACCGTGTCGGGCTGTTGGGACCGGCCGATCACGGGGTGGGTGATCAGTGGCAGCAGAACCAGCCATGCGAGAAAACGAGCTACGGGCTTCATGGCAATCATTCAACAGAAGTTGAGAGGTGTAAAAATCCGGGAAGAGATAGCGAATTTTGCCGGCGCCTGTCAAGATCGAATCGTGGGCAGACGTGTTAGTCCAGTTTGCTTGTCCAGAAGGCCAGACCTAAGTACACGCGACAAGCGGCCCAATGGGTTTGAACCCGGCTTCGGCAGTTGATCCGTGCGGCGGTTGGTCGTGGAAATTTACCGGGCAGGTAGTAGAAACTAACCGTCTCTTCTCCTGATGCGATGTTCCGACAACGCACAGGTTGACAAATTGCATGGAAATAGTGGGCTTTTCTGTCAGGATGCGCGTGCGATGGTAGAATTTCCCGGCAAGGAAAGGGCAGACCGGATCGATTGCAACAGCCCGAGTCATCGCCCTCCTCAAAGACAAGGAGACGGTTTTTTAACAGCAATCCAACCAGCGGATAAAGTGGGATTTTAACTCAAAAAATTTGTGATGTACCATCGCACCCTGCCAGTTGATCCGATAGAATGCCGTCTGGTAGCGGAGCAGTCTGAACATAGTGTTCCGAGCAATGCTACAGCACACTTTAGCGAGAACTGGACAAATGGCAGAAGGTACGATCAAGCGTCTTACGGACAGGGGCTTCGGATTTATTGACACAGGGACGGACAAGGACATGTTTTTTCACTCGTCAAACGTCGAAGGCGTGAGTTACGACGAGCTTCAAGAAGGACAACTGGTGTCCTACACCGAAGGCAGTGGACCGAAAGGGCCGAGGGCGGAAAACGTCACACCGGTCTAAGGCAACCCGCAGGCCGTGTTGTCGTTTTCAATCAGAGGGGAAGTAGCGATGGGGACTAGGGATAAGGGCAAAAAAGAAAAACAGAAGAAAGCCCAACTTAGCTCGAAAGAAAAACGGAAACTGAAAAAAGAAAAGAAGAAATAAGTAAAGACGTAACGTCCAGTTCTGACCTGAAGGTCAGCACTGGACGCGGTCGATCCGGTTTTCAATCCCTATCACGCTTTTGGACTCCCTATCACGCTTTTGGACGCAACACAGTTCTGGACGGTACACTGTGGTCTGCCTCTGGTTCCATCCTTATCCGCGCTGATGTGTGATCCCTGGTCAGCGGCGCGGGTGGCTCGCTTTTCCGGCCGTAGAGGCGCTTGCCTCTGCGCAACAGGTGAGGGGCCGAGGGCCTGACGTAGTGAGTGCCAGGAGACTCTCCGGGCCAAGCGCCTACACGGCTGTGAAAATCGAATCCGAGACCACGCCCGTACTGTCGGAGAAGGAATCCGCTTCGATGCCCATCGAGTGCAGGATGCTGAGGAAGATATTGGCCATCGGCATCCGCTTCTGGTGCCAGTAAGTGCCGTGCTTGAGGCCCATGTTGGCTCCGCCTGCAATCAGCGTGGGCAGATTGGTCGGGTTGTGCGTGGTACTGGCGCCGCTGCCGTAGAGCACAATGCTGTTATCCAGCACGCTGCCGCTGGTGTCACGGTACTCTCGTAACCGTTCGAAGAAATAAGCCAGTTGCTTGCTCAAAAACAGGTCGTACTTGGCAAAGTCCAACTGCCCCTCTTTGTCCTTGGCATGCGACAGATAGTGGTGTGTGTGGCTCAAACCAAGTTTCAACGGGAAGGTGTCGCTGATGCCCATGCCGTCTTCGCGGTTGAGCATGAACGCGACCGACCGCGTGATGTCCGCATCAAAAGCGAGCGCAATCAAGTCGAACATGTTGCGGTAGTACTCCTGGGGATCGCCTTCCGAGGTGACATCCAGGTCGAGGTGCGAAGTGTCCTGCTCTTTGAGCGGAATATCAATCCACTTTTCCGATGCAATCAGCCGTGACTCGACATCATTCAACGACGCCAGGTACTGATCCATCTTCTGCCGGTCGGACTGCCCGAGTTGCCGGTTTAACAGCCGCGCATTTTCCAGCACCGCATCGACCAGCTTGATCCGTTTTCTCAACTGCGCCCGCTGTGCCACGAGAGAATCGCGGTCACCGCGGAACAGGCGATCGAACACCCGTCGTGGATTGTTTTCCGCGGGGATTGGCTTGCCTTCCTGGTTGTAGGCGATCGTCCCGGTGCGGGAGAGGAAACCGACGCCGGCGTCGATCGAAAGGACCAGCGAGGGCTGGCGGCAGTACTGCTTGGTCTGTTGGGCGATGACCTGATCCAGTCCCACGGAGTTGTACATGCCGGGCTTGGGGTCCTGCAAGGGAGCCCCTGTCAGCCACATGTCCGAACAGGTGTGCGGATCGGCCTTGGGTCCGTTCTCATGGTACAGTCCGCCCATGAAGCTCAGTTGTTCACGGAAGGGTTGTAGCGGCGCAGTTGACTTACTGAAGGTGAAGTCGCGACCCCGCGCCTGGGGAAACCAGTTCCAGTCTCCAAGTTCGTGTTCCTCGTTGGGCAGGGACATTCCGTTGGCGGTGTAGATGGCGCAGAACCGGCGTGGATTTTGTTCGACCACTTCCTTTCCCATCGCCTCCAGAACGGGTAGCACCAGGGACGTGCCTGCAATTCCCTTCAGGACGGAACGACGATTGAGACGGGCAGAAGAAGTCATCGATAGATCCCATTGGAAGGAGGTTGACGGAAAAGTTACTTCGTGAGGAACAATTCGCTGTGGATGACCGACCGGAGTAGATCTTGCGCGGGGTACTGCCCCGGCTTCAATTTTAACGCTTCCTGCTCCAGGAAAGCAAGTTCATTGTAGTTCAAACTGCGCCCCAAAGCGTAGCTTGTCAGGTGTTTCAGGAAACTGAAGGCCACCCGATCAAGTCCTTTGCCAGCCAGGTAAGTTTTCAGGCCGTTAAAATCTTCGATCGTTGTCCCGTCGGGAAGCGTCGAGTGAGTCTCGACCGGGCCGGTGCCCTTTGCCCGCCCACCCGCGTCGAACTGTTCGAAGGGAAGTCCCCATGGGTCGATTCCCGCATGGCAATTGGCGCATCCGGTTTGATTTCGATGCTGCTCCAGTTGTTCTCGCAGGGACAGGTCGGGGTTCTCCTCCCGGTTCAACTGCGGGACGTTCGGTGGCGGGTCGTCCGGGGGTTCGGCAATGATTTTCCGCGCCAGCCAGGCGCCGCGCTTCACCGGGTTGGACTCCCGCCCGTCGGAAAGCCCGGCCAGGATGCTGGCCTGTGACAGTAGCCCTCCCAGGTGAGGACTCCTGTGCGTCACCGGTAGAAACTGAAATCCGGTTTCACTGCGGTCATGCAATCCGTAGTACCTGGCAACGACGTCATTGGCCAGGATGAAATCAGACCGGATCAGGTTTTCCAGGGGTAGATTCTGCTCGATCACGTATCGTAAAAAATGCAACGGTTCCTGTCGCAATTGGTTCTTCGTGTCCCGTGTCAGTTGCGGGTACTGTTCGCGGTCGGTTTTGACCACATCAAACTTGTCCAGCCGCAGCCACTGCGAAGTGAACGGTTCGATAAATTGTACGAACCGCCGGTCGGCGATCATGCGTGTCACCTGCCCATCGAGCGACATGTGCAGTTCGTCGGCCGCGGCCAACTCCAGCAGTTGCCGGTCAGGCGCGGTGTTCCAAAGGAAATAGGACAGTTTCGAAGCCAATTCGTAGGGGTCGAGTTGTTCAGGTTCTGGCCCGGCGCTGTTTTCAGTCAGGAATAAAAACTGGGGAGATGTGAGCACGACCAGCAGGGCGTCCTTGACGCTCTGCTGGAAATCACCGGTGTCGGCATAGGCCCGCTGCCAGACGTTGGAAATTATGTTTTCCTCGGCAGCTGTGACCGGGCGGCGGAAGGCGCGGGAAGCGAAGGAACGGATAATCTGGCGCGCGTACGCGGGCCGATCGTTACGGTTGGCCGAGTCGATGAAGATGTTTCGATGGGGGGCGGGAGGCCACATCTCGTGGTAGGGACCCTCGAACTCCACGGAACGAATCAGCAGGCGTGGCATGTCCCGGCCGTCGGTGTACTCGCTGCGGACCCCGATCTCCTGGATGCCTGCCAGGTAATTGACGTTGTCCTTTTCCACGTCCGGGCTGGGATAGTTATGGATCGCCCCCTCGAAGACGAACTCCTGAAGTTGGCCCGGACCGACCCGCCGGATTTCCCCGACCTGGCGCAAGGTGCTGCCGCAATCCCGCCGCAAACCGACGTGCACACCCAGCAGGGGCACCCGCTGTTCAAATGTCTCAAATCGTTTTGCCAGCGGACTGTCGTCCTCCACGCGGCTGAAAACGACACGACGCAGTTGCTGGGTGCCTTCGTAGTCCGCATGGAGTGTGAGTGGGCCGGCC
>Ga0310123_10000263_pt1 | contig 46997 bp, 48 predicted proteins | sample CB6_AW_1057_MG_FD_203505 | JGI IMG/M metagenome (GOLD analysis project Ga0310123, IMG submission 203505) | Marine microbial communities from Western Arctic Ocean, Canada - CB6_AW_1057 | ecosystem: Environmental > Aquatic > Marine > Oceanic | place: Canada: Western Arctic Ocean | collected... | reverse complement strand
TGCTTCGTCCGCTTCGGGGGAGGGAAACCCATACCCCTGGCCAACGTATTCCTCCGTCGGAATCATTAGATTTGGCGGCGTCGAGATCTCGGTTCCCAACAGGTCTGCCGCTCCGCGGATCAGGCGTGCGGTCTCCTCCATGATCTCACTCTCATCCACGTCCGGACTCACGCCTACCAGCCTCACGTCGCTGGCCTCCAGGAGGGTGAAGCCCAGGGCGAGGCCTGCGTACGTCCCACAGGACGAGGCGGAAACGAAGATCCATGTCGTTCCGTCATGCGCGCGGTCACTCCACTGTCGGGAGATCTCCGCCGCGGCGCGCACATAGCCGAGTGATCCCAGGGGGGTGGATGCACCCAGGGGTATGACGATCGCCTTGCCACCTTCGGCGTCTATCTCGGCCGCCACCTCCTCCATGGTCGGGTCCCTCTCTTCCCTACCCTGGACGGTTCTTATTTCTGCTCCGAAGAGGCGATGGAGATACGCGTTGCCGGTATGAGGTGTTGCGGGTTCGCCATTTACCACGATCACACACCGCAAGCCGAGCCGAGCGGCGGCCGCCGCCGTGAGGCGGCTGTGGTTCGACTGAGGCCCACCACAGGTGATCACACACGTGATGTCTTCGAGTCGGGGAGGAGAGAGCTCGAATTCGAGCTTGCGAGCTTTGTTGCCGCCGAGTCCAAAGCCCGACTCGGCGTCCATCTTCAGGAGGACGTCGGCCGGTGCTCTTCCGAGAATCGCAGCCAGGTTCGGCGCCTCCAACAGAGGCGTCGGCTCTCGAACGAAGCGGGCGCGAGGCCACTCCTCAAGCTGGGCCAGAATGTCGTTCAAGGTGTGCTGCGGTCTAGAGTGCTGGTTGACGGACTGCCTAATATTCAAAGAACATCGGACACTAACTGTAAAGCGGCGCGCTCGCGAGGGAGGGTGGTCCTCTCCCGGGCTCCCGTCCAATGCGGAATTCTCAATGCCCATCAAGGCAGCGGTCATGACGGCGCCGGGAGCGCCCATGGAGGTGTGGTCTCTACCCGATCCTGTGGTCGAGTCCGGTGGAGTGCTTCTCGAGACCATCGCGAGTGAGGTTTGCGGAACGGACGTGCATCTTCACCGCGGCCGACTCGAGGGTGTCCCGTACCCGATCGTTCCCGGGCACGTCAGTGTCGGACGGGTCTTGGAAGCTCCAGGCGTTCGAACGGACGCTCTCGGGGAGCCCCTGTCGGTGGGGGACGTCGTGACCTTCCTGGATGTTCACGAAGTCTGCGGATCGTGTTACCACTGCCTGGTGGCTCGCCAACCCAACCGATGTCCGAGCAGAAAGGTGTACGGGATCACCTACGGAGCCGAGGAGGGCCCTTTCGGGGGGTGGGCAGAACGAATCTATCTCCAGCCGGGAGTTCGAGTCCTGAAGCTTCCGGAGGGCATAACCGCCGATGACCTCATCGGTGGTGGGTGTGGGCTCTTCACGGGATTCGCCGCGGTGGACAGAAGTGAGCTCGCCATGGGGGACACGGTGGTCGTGCAGGGCTGCGGGCCGGTGGGGTTATCCGCCGCCGCGTTCGCCAATCTGCGGGGTGCGGGCCGCGTGATCCTCATCGGCTCGCCGGCCGCCCGCCTCAAACTCGGGCGAACGCTCGGAGCCGATACGGTCTTCGGCCTAGATACGATGACCGTTGAGGACCGAGTGGCTGAAGTGACAGCATTGACGAAGGGACGAGGAGCCGATGTCGTGATCGAGGCGTCGGGAAATCCGCAGGCCGTCCCGGAGGGTTTTGATCTCCTGCGGGATGGCGGTACCTACGTCGTCGCGGGTCACTACACGGACGCGGGTGAGATACCTCTGAATCCGCACCTGCATGTGAACAAGAAACATGCTGTCGTGAAGGGCCAATGGGGAACTGACTTCCACCATCTGGTGGGCGCGCTACGGCTCCTTGGACGCCACCACAGTCGCCTGCCATTCGCCGACGTGGTGGGGGGCCGCTATCGCCTCGAGGAAGCCGGAAAGGCATTGGAAGACGTCGCCGAACTGCGGGTGACCAAGGCGATCATCACACCGGGTTGAAGGGTCAGTCCGGTCCCACCGGCGTCACGAAGATTCTCCCGGCGAGGTCGGAGCCGACCACCTCGCTAGCATTGCCGTCCGACACCGAAACTGTCAACGGTCCATCGAACGGTGCTCGCCCATGGACGGTGAGTCGAATTCCGGGGGTCAGTCCGAGCGTTTCCATATAGCGAAGACGTTCGGGGTCCTCATCACGCACGGAATGTATCTGGACCGTCGTACCCGGGGCGATGTCATTGAGCGTGTCGTACTTAGAAGGCTCGATCTCGCCGGCCGACGTCGGAATCGGAGCCCCATGAGGATCGTGACTCGGGTGCCTTAAGATGGTCGCCATCCGCTCGATCAGCGTCTCTGACGCGGCGTGCTCCAGCCGCTCCGCTTCGCTGTGAACGTCGTCCCAAGTGAATCCCAAATGCGTTTGGAGATAAGTCTCGAGGATCCGATGCCGTCGGATGACCCGAAGTGCCGCTTTCGATCCCTTTTCGGTGAGGTGAACCCCTCTGTAGCGCGTATGCTCTACGTACCCGAAGTCCGCCAGACGCTTGATCATTCCCGTGATGGACGCGGGTTGAACGTCTAGCGCCTCCGCGAGAGCGCTCGTCGAGGCGGCCTCACCCCGTTCAGTAAGCGCATAGATCGCTTTTAGGTAGTCCTCGACCGAGGGGGTCAGACGCATTTTTGAGGTGTCATTCATTTGTAAACATGGACTGCAGACCGCCGTGTGGGAAGCCCGGGAGCCCACGCAGATCCCTCTGCCGGCGCCGTTGGCGCCGTGCTCCCAGAAGCCGTATGATACCCTTATGTTCTATGAACAAGTCACCCAGGGCATCCGCGTGTCGGTTCGGCCGAGTTTCTCACTTTCTCACTCGAATCCGGAAGTCGGCAAGTTCGTTTTCGTCTATCGGGTCGAGATGGAAAATCAGGGTGCGGAATCCGCGCGACTGTTGTTTCGTCACTGGCATATCCACGACGCCAAGGGAGAGGATACCGAGGTCGATGGCGAGGGGGTCGTGGGCAAGCAACCTACGCTTGGGCCCGGCCACTCTCACCGCTACGAGAGTTCTTGCGTGCTTCGCTCGCCGGTCGGTTTCATGGAGGGCTACTACACGTTCGTTCGTCCCGACGGGCGAGAATTTCGAGTCTCGATTCCTCGGTTCGACCTGGCGGCCCCCTTGGCGGGGGGGCTCTCGCAAGACCCTGCCGTGCTTCACTAGAGGCCTCAGCCTCTGGGGATCCCGAGGGACCCGCCGATCCGGAAGGTCCAGAGGTTGGCATCGCTCCGCCGTGGGTTGAGAACGATGCCCCCGTCGGGCTGATCGATGATGTCCCCCTCGACGAGATAGGTGGCGGTGCTCTCGTGCCCGTAGTTGATCAATCCCGCACTGCCTCTGAGGAGGATCACTCAACGTTGGTTCAGAGCCCCGAAAAGGCAGTAATTGTATGGTCTCCTGCCATGGGAGAGCGTCCCCTCACGAGGACGGTGCGAGGGAAGTGCCAGTCTGAATGGCGACGCCACGAGTAGGCCGTCCGCTCATGGATTGCCCCGCGTGGTCTCGAGGCGTCCGAGGGGAGAGAAGAGGGGGAGCGCCCCACTTCGAGACGTTGGAATAAGTTGCGGAATCAGTTAGCGTTAGGGGATTTGAGGGACTAACGAATTATTGGGGGACGCCAGTGTCCGATTCGGTCGCCGTCGATGCCAAGCGCATACTTTTGCGCTACGGCGCACCGATCAATGTCTTGGATCAAGTGTCGGAAGAAGATCGCATTACTCTCGCACGTGCCATTGCAAAGACTAGTCTACCGGAGCGTGAAGGCCGCGTGAAAGAGCTTCTCGAAGAGGGAGGCTACGCCGCCGCCGAAGAGGACGGCTGAAGCGACGACCCCTCAGGGAATCACCGCCTTTTTGGCTCCCTCGAAGTCCCCTGACTTAACCATCATCATCTTGCTGAGATCCAGGTGGCTTCGGATCGCGGCGTTGATCTCCCCGAGGGTGAGCGATCTGATGCGCTCCTCGAATTCGGCCTCGCGAGCGAGGGTCCGATCGAAGTACAGGCCCTGGGTCAGCATCCCCACCAACGAGGCGTCCTGCGCACGCTCCAGCTCCCTGGACTGTAGATATCCTCCCTTGGCGACTACGACCTCGTCCTCCTGGAAGCCTTCGTCCAAAACCTTCTGGATCTCCTCGCGGAACGCGGCTTCCACCGCCTCCGCGTTTTCTGGAGCGTAGATCGCGAAGGCGAAGAACGAGCCCGCCTCATCGATCGGATGTCCACTGATGCCACCGCCAACGCCGTAACTCAGACCGTCCTGCTGACGGATCCTGGTGGCGAGGCGTGAGTTCAGGACTCCCCCACCGATCATATATCCAGCGAGCGTCAGTGCCGCGTAGTCCGGGTGGTCGTCCCGAAGCCGCAGATTTTGCTGGGCGAGAAAAAATGCGCTGGCCTTGTCGGGTGTCTCGATCGCGACCGTCTCCGCCACGGGCTCGTAGAAAGGTGTGCTCACGCGGGTCGATGCGTAGGGGCTCTCCCAGTCGCCGAAAGCTTCCTCGATCACGAGTGTTATCTCGTCGGGGTCGAAGTCTCCGACAATCGCGAGCGTGCCGAGCTGGGGTCCATAGAAGTCATCGTGAAACTCCCTGGCTTCTTCTAGCGTGACGGCCTCCACGCTAGCTGTCTGCTCGGGGATCGTCGCCGTGTAGCTTGGATGCCCTTCCGGTGCGGCGTTCATCCTTCTTTGGAGAGCAATCTGAGCTAGGGCCGCCGGATCGGAGCGTTGTTGTTCGAGGCCCGCCAAACGCTGTTCCTTGAGTGTTTCGAACTCGTTTGCCGGGAACCTGGGCTCTCGGACGATCTCGGCCATCAGACGGAGCACGGCACCGAGGTTGTCCCGTACCGTCTCGACGCTCCCAAAGGCCTGCGTCGCCGACCCACCCACCGAGCCCGAGGCTTGAAGGCGGTCCAATTCATCCTGGATCTCCTGCCGAGTATGTTGGCCGGATCCCCTCATGAGCATTTGGCCCGCCATGGACCCCGCGGCAGTGCGCCCCCTGAGTGCCTCTTCATCGCCCAGAATCACTCGAAATCGGGCGTTTACGGTCTCGCCGCGGGTTAGCTTGGGAAGCAAGGCAACCTTGATGCCGTTTGCCAATGTATACCGGGTCGTGCGCTCGTCGATATTCGAAGGCGAAGGATCGAATGATTCACCCCCGGCCAGGGCCTCACGACCCGTGTACCCCATTAAGGCTGCTGCCAGATCTGGCAGATCCGGGATCTCGGCCCGATCGGGCTCCGTCGTGGGATAGAAGAAGCCCACGGTCCTGTTGTCGGGCTTGAGGTACGCGCTCGCCACCCGATGCACGTCCCCTGGCTCGACCCGCTCGATGCGGTCTCGATGCAAGAAAAAGAGACGCCAATCTCCCATGGCGGCCCACTCGCTGAGCTGCATCGCGATCGATTCGGCGTCGCTCAAGGTCTGCTCGATACCCTTGAGGATCGATGTCTTGGCCCTGGCCACCTCTTCTCCTGTGACCGGGTCACGAAGAACGTCTACCATTACCTGCCCCACGGCGGCGGACGCGGCCTCTAGGTCTTCCCCGACACGCACTTGCGCGAAAGCGAGAAGCGGGCCGGCCTCCCGAAGCTGATAGCCGAAAGCGCTGCTTGAAGCTGCGAGGCCCGGCTCCACGAGTCCGCGGTACAGACGTCCGGACGGACGATCGCCCAACACCTGCGCGAGGATAGAGACGGCCGCGTAGTCCGGGTGTGAACCGGGCGGCACGTGATAGGCCATCATCACGATCTGGACGTCTCCAACGCGGCGAAGGGTGACCGTGCGTTCTCCGTCCTGCACAGGCTCCCTCGTGTACGTATTCCAAAGTGTGTTGGCGCCACTACGGTCGGGTCGAGGGATGCGCCCGAATTTTTCCGCGATCAACTCCAGCGCCTTTTCTTCGTCGAACTTCCCAGTAACGATGAGAAGGGCGTTGTCGGGCTGGTAATACTTTTGATAAAAGCCCTGGAGGCGGCCGATCGGGACCTGCTCCACGTCGGATCGTGCCCCGATGACCGATTTTCCGTAGTTGTGCCAGATGTATGCTGTGGACAGGGTCCGTTCCATGAGAATACGGAACGGACTGTTCTCGCCGGATTCCATCTCGTTACGGACGACCGTCATCTCGGAATCGAGGTCTTCCCGGGATATGAAGGAATTGACCATGCGATCGGATTCGAGATCGAGCGCCCATTCGAGATTCTCATCGGTGGCGGGGAACGTCTCGAAGTAGTTCGTGCGGTCGAAGGACGTCGTCCCGTTCGGGCGTGCTCCACGCTCGGTGAGTTCTTCCATGATGTCGGGATGATCCGGAGTGCCCTGGAAGACGAGATGCTCCAGCAGGTGCGCCATGCCGGTCTCCCCATAGTTCTCGTGACGAGAGCCCACGAAGAAAGTGACGTTCACGGTGGTCGTCGGCTTGCTGGCGTCCGGGAAGAGCAGGAACCGTAGGCCGTTGTCGAGGCGGTACTCGGTGATTCCCTCGACCTCCGTGACCTGCGCAGTCTCCTGAGCTTCGAGTGCTCCGCCGACCAGACAAAGCGATATCACCAGGCATCCGAGGTACTGTGGGCTGAGGTAGTCGTGACGACGGGGCATGGTCTCCTTCCTCCTCGGATTGGCGCCTCTAAGGCACCGTGAATCGTTGAGTGGCAGATCGGCGGGTGCGCGCGCCGGGCTTGGGCCTCGTTCAGGCCGCGCCGAGGTATGGCGGCTACAGACCATCGGAACTTCGGTCACGAGACACCCTCAAAGTACGCAGGCGGTTCAGGGCCGCTGCGAACTCCAGAGGTCTGAACATTGCCAGGTCACCCACGAGCCGTTCGTCCAGGACGTCCAACCCTCCCTCCTCGATCATCCCCGAAATCAGAACAAGGATCTCACCCACCGACGTATTATCGTCGATGAAGTTTCTGTGGGCTAGCACGAGCGCACGTCCGATTGCTCTCGTCTGCGCCTCGGAGGCCAGTTGGGAAACGGCGGTAAGGTCGATCAGCTCCTTTCCGAGGGCCAGGCGGTTTCGGTCGTGGACCTTGATGACGGCCTCACGACGACCCCGACTCGGGTCCACTGAACTTGGGTCCGGCACCCTTATGGGCACGGGTCCTAGGGGAGTGGGGCTCTCAGATTGGCGGCCGGTAGGAAAGTCGGCCGCCACACGGAGAGCCCCTGAGGAGACGTCGAGAGGTCGGTACTCTTTCATGGCGATAACTCTGTCGGCTACATCGAGATAGTCGCCACTTCCTCCCAAGACGATCACCGAAGAAACGCCGCGCTCCTCCCAGAGAGCCCTCACGCGGTCGACGAACGGAGTGATGGGCTCTCCCTCCTTGGGAACCAACGCCTGCATGCGTCGGTCGCGGATCATGAAATTCGTGGCCGAGGTGTCTTCGTCGAGCAGAAGGGTCGAGGCTCCGGCCTCCGCCTCAATGATGGCTGCCGCCTGACTGGTGGATCCAGAGGCGTTGGACGTCGTGAAGGCTGCTGTGTCTCGCCCTCCGGGAAGACCGTCGATAAAGGTCGAGATGTCGACGCCCGCGACGGACCGTCCATCTTCGGCTCTGGTCTTCACCATGTTGGGGTCCGAGACCACGTACTCCCGTCCGTCGCCGGGGCAGTGATTGTAGATTCCTCGCTCCAGCGCCCGAAGTAACGTGCTCTTACTGTGATACCCCCCACCGACGATGAGCGTAACGCCCGGCGGGAGTGCCAATCCACGGATTTGGCCCGCGTTGGGAAGGTCGACCTCGGCCCGGAGGCTCTCGGGTGACGAGAGGGGCACGACGGAATCATCGAGGAGCGGCCGGTCGTCGATGCCACTCCGACACGGCAGCACGGATCCGTCCGCCACGAAGGCCACCCAATTGTGCTCCCCGAGTTTGGCGCGGAGTACGTCGATGTCTTCGTTGGTGAGAGCGTGTTTGATCACGATATCGTGGCCGATGGCTTCGGCGCGCAGGCTCTCATCCACGACCGAAGGCATGTCCCGGGTGAGAAGGGCGGTGGCCTCACCAGCATGGACCCGGCGGCCCGAAGCAGGAAGGCCGATCCTGAAGCGGGCCTCCACGCCTCCGTCACTCTCGACCATGACCGCACTTTGAGCCAGGACCTCCTGGCCGGGCGCCTCGATTTCGATCGCCCCACTCTTGCCGCTTCCCCTGCGCCTTGCTGTCTTCAGCGCGGCGTCGTGGAAGCGGCGCGCAAGCAAGCTGGCTACGCCCACACGCCGCGAGGGAGTCGTTAGCGTTGCGTTCGCAAGCCCGGCGGTGGTTGGGGGGAGGAGCACTCTGACCCGCGTGGGTGCCGCGAACGGGTCCCCTTGAACGTGGTCTATGTGGAGAACGAAATCGGGAAACTGCCAGGCCCGGCGGAGATTCTTGTGTGCCTTGTAGCCTCGGCTGTCGATGTCGTTCAAGAGGTCGACGAGTGTGGCGATCGTGTCTATTGGAGCCGTCGGACACCGCGGGCTCTGTGCGGTTCCTCTTGCTGTGTCCGTCTTAGGAACCTTCGCCGACCCGTCGTGATTCCATAGGTGACGCCGGGGATGGATCGGCGGCGATTACCTCAGGAAAAGACTCGGGAGGGATTCGTATGTGTCCTGCAGGACGACATGAAGCGTGGTACCGTGGCAAAGGGCTCCGGGGTGTGGGGTTGGCCATCGTGGTCTCGCTGGCGCCCGGGCTCGTCCACGGGCAATGGGTGGAAGCTCCCGGCAAGGGTTGGATTAGCGTCGAAGCCTATCATCACGACACCAGGGATCGCTTCGACTCGAACGGAGACCGGAACCCGATTGCCGTGAACGGCCATGCTGTGTCCACCGCCGTCTTCGCCACCGGCGCCGTAGGGCTGATCCCCAACTGGGACTTGTGGGCGCCCGCCTCTCTGAACTTCCTCAGCTTCGACGACGCGGGGCGGGGGCGCTCGGAAAACGGCCCCGGGGACGTGAACCTGTGGCTCAGGGTTGCCCCCCTCAAGTATTTGGGTGTCGATGTTCCCTTCGCCTTGCGGGGTGGCGTAAAGCTTCCGGCAGGCGCAGCTCCGATTGACGCCGAGATCATTCCGCTGAGCGAGGGGCAGACGGACTGGGAGATCATGGCCGAAGTCGGGCACTCCTTCTGGCCTCGCACGGTCTATGTCAACGGCTGGCTGGGGTACCGCTACCGACTCGCCCACAAGGAAACGAGACGGAATCCCGGTAACGAAACCTTCTTCCTCGCTCAGGTCGGCGGAGCGCTCGGGTCCGTGCAATACAAGCTGGTCGTCGAGGGTTGGGACGGTGGTGTACCCATACTGGAGGGTATCCGGGTAACCACGGATCAGCGGAACTACTTGCAGGTCACGCCCTCTCTGTGGTATGAGACCGGGTTCGGGGGGTTCTCTAGTTGGGATGGCGCGTGCCCATCGAGGGTAGAAATCGTCCCCGACGGGGGCGCTCTTGTGATCGGGTATTTCACGAGATTCGGCTTCTAACGGAGCGACTTGTACGAATCTGGAGCTCCGGTTGCTACGCATCCCGCTCAGGACCATCTTCGGTGACGCCGTCCCCCGAAGCCCGAGATGAGGAATAAGTCCATGCGGATGTTTCGACCTCCCGCGATGATCACGCGTCGTTCCACAATCGGCCCGCTTCTCGGCCTTGCCCTGGCGATGGCCGCTCCGTCGATCGCAAGCGCTCAGACCTACGACGTCATCATTCGGAACGGGCGCGTGATCGACGGCACTGGTAACCCGTGGTTTCTGGCTGACGTCGCCCTGGACGGAGACCGTATCGCGGCCATGGGAGATCTCAGGGCTGCCCGGGCGGAGCGTGACATCGACGCCACGGGGTTGTATGTGACGCCAGGCTTCATCGATGCCCATTCTCACGCGGGGCCGGGGCTGGCGTCGTCTGGACTCAGCCACGGAGAACCGCTGCTGGCGCAGGGGATCACGACCGTCGTGATCAATCCCGACGGTGGAGGTTCCGTCGACCTGGCCCGTCAGAGGCGTCAGCTTCTTCGTGACGGCCTGGGTGTAAACGTGGCCCAATTGGTTCCCCACGGCTCCGTTCGGCGAGCCATCTTGGGCGCCCAGGATCGTGCGCCCAGCGCTGCGGAGATGGAGCAGATGCGTGGTCTGGTGCGCAGGGGCATGGAGGAAGGGGCATACGGCTTGTCGTCGGGGACGTTCTACGTTCCCGGGAGCTATTCGCATCCAGATGAGATCGTCGACCTGGCGAAGATCGTGGCCACCTTCGGGGGTACTTACACGAGTCATATCCGTGACGAGTCCGATTACTCGGTCGGGCTCGTGGCGGCCGTCGAAGAGGTGATCGATGTCGCTCGTCGAGCGGGCCTTCCCGGCGTAGTCACACATGTAAAGGCCTTGGGTCCCCGAGTGTGGGGATTCGGGACCGTCATCACCCAGAGAATTGAGGCGGCGCGGGAGGAAGGCGTCGAGGTCTATACCGATCAGTACCCCTACCCGGCCTCCGCTACGGGTCTCTCCGCGTCTCTCCTTCCTCGATGGTCCCAAGCCGGCGGAGCCGATTCACTCATGGCGCGGTTCGATCGTCCGGGAACCATGGCCGATATCCGTTCGGCCATGGTCGAAAATCTGGCCAGAAGGGGTGGGGCGGACCGTATACAATTCAGACGAGTGCGCTTCGACGAGTCCATCGAGGGGCGGCTCCTTTCCGAGGTCGCACGTGAACGCGGGGAAGCTCCGATCGACACCGCGATCGATCTCCTCAGGCGGGGAGGCGTCAGTATCATCTCCTACAACATGCACGAAGACGACCTCCGAACCTTGATGACTCCACCCTGGAACATGACGGCTTCGGATGGTGGTCTCGTGCCGTGGATGGAGGGAGTACCGCATCCTCGCTCCTACGGCACTTTTCCCAGGAAAATTCGACACTATGTGCTCGAGGAGGGGATCGTGGACCTCGCTTCGGCGATCCGGAGCATGACCGGACTCCCCGCACAAGTTTTCCGCATATCCGATCGGGGTGTGCTACGCCCCGGTGCCTACGCGGACGTTGCGGTCTTCGATCTCGGTCTCGTGGATAGTCCCGCCACTTTCACCCAGCCCCATCAGCTCGCCGAAGGGATGATCGAGGTCTTCGTGGGTGGAGAGGCGGCCGTGTCCGGGGGCGAGTTCACCGGCATCTTGCCGGGGACTGTGCTTCACAGGAATTCCCAGGCCACGCGGTAGCGGTCGTGGCCTGGGGGGGAGCACCTCAGTCTCGGCCCGACCTCCACTGAAATCCCGGTGGCTCACGAGATACGAGCCAGGTTAGATGCCAGGGGCGAGGTTTGACGAGGTGTCCCTGACTATACTGGCCGGAGGTGCGTCGTCTGTTCGAACCCCACTGAAACGGATAGAACGGCGGCTTGGTGACCTTCCGAAAGTGGAAACCGGCGGGTGCTTCAGTGGGCCTCTTGGGACGGCGTTCGCGGCGATCATGTGCTCTCCGCCGATCATCGCCACCGACGGGTCCATCTTCTACGGCCTTGGGACCTATGGAAGCGCTTTGTCGGGGTGGGTCGGACTGCCGATTCGCAGACCATCTGAAACCGGAGGGGTGGCTGGCTTTCGTTTCTCCCTGTCTGTCGCTTCGGTCCGGGTGCCAATCGAAAACAGGGACATTCTCGGATTCAGGGTCGGCCCATCGAAACCCGGACCCGTAACTGACGGGAGGGTCCAAGGAGTCCAAGTCGTGCCCCCGCCTACCGGCGCCTTCCCATCCGCACCTGGAGCACCATCGCCACTGGACCCAAGGCGACAGAACTCGTAGAGCCATGCGGAGCACGATGGGGCTCGTGGTGCCACCACACGAAGGACAAAGGCGCCCCTTCGGTAACGTCAGGTAGGCCACCGAGGTGGTCACCACCAGGAGCATCAACAGGATGCCAACAACCGCGATCAATACGAACACAGATAGTCTCTTGGAGGCGGTTCACATACCTCATCTAGAATACTATCTACAGTGACTCGTAGTCCAGGGATTCCTGAGTCATCGAGAGGACGGGGCAGCATGGATCATATCAGAACGTTTATGGAGAGACACTACCGCCACTTCAACGCTCGAGAAACTCGGGAGGCGGCCGTTGCGTACGAAGCGCACGTGACGGCCGGTGGAAAGATGCTGCTGGCCATGGCTGGGGCGATGTCCACCGGGGAATTGGGCGTGAGCTTGGCTCGAATGATCGGTGAGGGGAAGGTCCACGCGATCTCGTGCACGGGAGCCAACCTCGAGGAGGACGTCTTCAATTTGCTGGCCCACGAGGAATACGAGACGATCCCCGACTGGACGTCATTGACAGCCGAGGATGAAGCGGAGCTCTATCGCCGCAGAATGAACCGCGTGACCGACACCTGTATTCCCGCGGACGTCATGCGTCACGTCGAGCAGCGCCTCGTGGAGGGGTGGAGGAGCGCTTGCGAAATTGGGGCTCGTAGGTCGCCCTGGGAGTTTCTCGTGGACATGCTACGGGCGGGAGCCCTCGAGGAGCACTATCAGATCGATCCCTCGACGTCATGGGTGTTGGCTGCCATGCATGCGGGAATCCCGGTCTATACTCCCGGGTGGGAGGACTCCACGATGGGCAACATCTTTGCCGCGAACGTCATTTCCGGCGTTATCCCCCATCACGGTTGTGTTCAGTCCGGGACGGAGCAGTTCCAACATCTGATCGAGTGGTATCTCGAGAACGACGGTCGGACCGATGGGTTGCCCGCCCCCGGATTCTTCCAGATCGGCGGCGGTATCGCCGGGGACTTCGCTATATGTGTCGTCCCCTGCATCGTCCAGGACCTCAAGCGCGACACGCAACCTTGGGGGTACTTCGCACAGATCACGGACGCGACGGCGTCGTACGGTGGTTACTCCGGTGCCGTGCCGAACGAGAAAATCACGTGGGGTAAGCTCACCACCGAGACCCCTAGATTTTCGATCCACTCCGATGCTTCGATAGTGGCGCCACTAGTCTTCTCCTATGTGTTAGGCGACTGAGCGGGTACCGGCAGATCAGGAGTCCGCACATTCCCAGTGCCGATTCTCCGAAGGTTGCGTTAACTTTTCTATTCTGGTGCTAGCCTATGAAACCCCCCTGCCACGGACTCAGTGACCGCTGCCTCCGCTCGCGAGCCGGTCATTTCCAGTAGCCATGAAAATCAGGAACATCGCCATCATCGCCCACGTCGATCATGGCAAGACCACGCTCGTCGATCAGATGCTTCGCCAAACCGGCGTCTTCCGGGACAACGAAAGGGTCCAGGAGCGAGTGCTCGACTCCAATCCCCTAGAGAGAGAAAGGGGCATTACGATCCTCTCCAAGAACACGTCCGTTCGCTGGAAGGATGTGAAGCTCAACATTGTCGACACTCCGGGCCACGCCGACTTCGGTGGGGAGGTGGAGCGAATTCTGCGGATGGTAGACGGCGTTCTGCTGCTGGTCGATGCGGCGGAGGGCCCGATGCCTCAGACTCGGTTCGTAACCCTGAAAGCGCTCGAGCTCGGGCTTCAGCCCGTTGTCCTGATCAACAAGATCGATCGAGCGGATGCGCGCCCCGCCGAGGTTCATGACAAGGTACTGGAGTTATTCATGAACCTGGAGGCGTCCGACGCTCAACTCGACGCGCCCTTCCTCTACGCGGTCGGCCGGGAGGGGTGGGCGAATTCCGACTCGACGGAGTCCGGGGGAAATCTCGAGCCGTTGTTCGACACCATCGTGGAGCACATTCCGGCTCCGCTCGTCGACGCGGAGGGACCGTTTCAGATGCTCGTCTCGACACTGGATCATTCGAATTACGTCGGTCGAATCGGCATCGGCCGGATCGAGCGCGGACGTGTTCGCGTCGGAGACTCCGTTGCTCTGCTCCCGGTGGGGGAGCCCGGACTGGTGGAGGCGGACTTGGTGACCCCGGGGCGTGTGGCTCACCTTTACGGTTTCGAAGGCTTGCGTCGGGTCGAAATCGACGAGGCCGACGCGGGGGATGTCGTAGCAGTAGCGGGAATCGATGGTGTGGAGATCGGACAGACGATCACGGACGTCGAAGTGAGGGAGAGGCTACGGGGAATCGTCGTGGAGGAGCCCACCCTCTCGGTGGACTTTACGGTCAATAACTCGCCGTTCGCGGGGCTTTCCGGGAAATACGTGACCTCTCGTCAGCTTCGTGAGCGACTTGCCAAGGAGTTGGAGCGTAACGTGGCCCTACGGGTTGAGGAAACCGACGCCGCCGACACGTTCACGGTCTCGGGGAGGGGTGAATTGCATCTGGCGATCCTCATTGAGACGATGCGTCGGGAGGGGTATGAGTTCCAGGTGTCCCGGCCTCGGGTCATCGAGAAGAGAGGGCCGGACGGTGTCTTGGAGCCGTTCGAGGAGGTGGTCATCGAGGTCCCGCCCGTGTACGTCGGCGTGGTCATGGAGAAGATGGGACCTCGCCGAGCCGAGTTGCTCGATATGAAGACGACTGATCGAGGGCCGGTTCGCTTGCGTTTCAGGGTCCCTGCCAGAGGGCTCTTCGGGTACCGGTCTGAATTCATGACGGATACTCGGGGAGAGGGCCTGCTACATCACCAGTTCCTGGAATACGGTCCCCACGCTGGTGGACTGATCGGGCGCAAGAAGGGCGTTCTCGTCTCGGACCGTGAAGGATCGGCGGTGGGTTTCGCTCTCTTCAATCTTCAGGAGCGAGCGACCATGTTCGTTCGTCCGGGCGATGAAGTGTACAGCGGGATGATCGTAGGTGAACACATCCGTCCTGGCGACCTCGACGTTAACGCCTGCAAGGGCAAGAAGCTGACGAACATGCGTACGACGTCGGCAGATGAGCACATCAAGCTGGAGCCTCCTCGGGAGCTGACACTGGAACTCGCCCTCGAGTTCATCGAGAACGACGAGCTGATCGAGATTACGCCGGGCGGCATTCGTTTGCGGAAGCGCCATCTGGACCCAATAGCCCGAAAAAAGGCTGCCCGCAACAGGGGTTGAAGTGAGAGGGGAGAGATGAAGAAGCGGTACGTCGCGGCGATGGACTTCAGCTCTTATTTGGAGTCGGTCGAAAAGAATAGAGAGCTGTGGCACGAAATATATTGTCGCGCGAGCGTCGTTCCGGAGCTCGTGTCAGAGGCTCGAGGGATTGCAGGGAGGTGGCACTTGCTCGCCCTCAGCGAGGACTGGTGCGGAGACGCGGTCAATCTGCTCCCGGTGCTCGCACGGCTCACCGAGGAAGTTCCCGAGTTCGATCTGCGGGTGCTGTCCAGGGACGAGAATCTCGACCTCATGGATGCGCACCTGACCGACGGGCGTAGCCGGTCGATTCCGGTGGTCTTGCTGTTGGACGAAGAGTTCATCGAACGTGGGTGGTGGGGGCCTCGTCCGGAGCCGATTCAGGAGTGGTTCGTGAAGGAGGGATTGGCGATGCCGTCGGTCGAACGCGACAAGAGGGTCCGGCGTTACTACGCGCGAGACAAGGGGAGGACAATGGTTCGAGAACTGCTGGATCTCATGGAACTCGCCGCCTGACGGACATGTCTATTCTCCCCAAGGATCTCGTCGCCGAGAATACGCATCCGCTGAATCTCATCGAGGCGGATGACATCGCTGAATCGGACGTCACCCGCCCGCCGCTCTACGAGGTTTACATGCGTATGGCCGAGGAGTTGGCCAAGCGCAGCACCTGTGCGCGGCTGCAGGTGGGCGCGGTCATAACGGATCGACACCTCGAGAACGTGGTGGCGATCGGATACAACGGAAACGCGCGAGGATTTCCGAATCAGTGTGATGGACCGATCCCCGGGAATTGTGGGTGCATCCACTCGGAGCAAAATGCGCTCGTCAAGGCGCCGGGCGGACTGAGGGAGAAGGTAGCGTTCATAACGGCGAGTCCTTGCGTGGCCTGTGCGAAGTTGATGATCCAGGCGCGGATGTCTCACGTGTTCTACCGCAAAGACTACCGTGACCCGGCAGGCTTGGACGTGCTCACCCGGGCTGGCGTCACGCCCGTCCATTACGTCCGGTGGGCGGACGCCTGGCGATGACCTCCTTCGGCCGATTCTTCCTTCCGGGCCCAACTGCGGTGCATCCGGAGGTGCTTGCGGCGCAGAATCAGGCCATGATCGGCCATAGGGGGCTTGCGATCAAGGCGTTGATGGAGGAGCTGCAGTCGGGCCTCAAGGATGTTTTTCAGACCTCGAGCCCCGTCCTGGTGTCGACCTCGTCGGCCACCGGCCTCATGGAGGCAGCCGTGCGCAACGGCGTGCGGTCGAGAGCGCTGACCTTGGTGAATGGGGCCTTCAGCCAGCGTTTCGGTGACATCGCCGCTGCGTGTGGATTCGAGGTCGATGCGCTCGAGGTCGAGTGGGGGCAGACCATTACCCCTGAAGCGGTTCGTGAGAGGTTGTCGGAGGGAGGGGTCGACGCTGTTACGGTCGTCCACTCGGAGACCTCGACCGGAGCCCTCAATCCGCTCGCCGAGATCGCTGGGGTGGTTCGCGACTTCGAGGATGTACTTCTACTAGTGGACTCGGTGACCGGAGTGGGAGGAGTCGAAGTTCGAACCGACGAATGGGAACTGGACTTCGTGCTGACCGGTTCTCAGAAAGCCATGGCGCTTCCACCGGGCCTCGCCTTCGGGGTCGCGTCCGACCGTATGATGGCCCGATCTGCGGAGGCTCGTGGGAAGGGAGTCTACTTCGACCTCATGGCGTTTCGAAAACAGATCGACAACCTCCAAACGCCGACGACGCCGGCGGTCTCGTTACTGTACGCTCTTGCCGAGCAGCTGCGCCGAATCGGGGCCGAAGGCATGGAGGCGCGCTTGCTGCGACATCGTGCGATGGCCGATCGATGCGCCGCGTGGGTACGGTCGATGAGGGATGAAAAGGGCTTGGAGCTGATGGTCCTGGCACCGGAAGGGGAACGCTCCGCGACCGTGACGTGCATGGTTCTCCCCGAAGGGGTCAGCGGTCCGACGGTGGTCTCGGCCATGAAGGATCTCGGGTTCGTCATCGGTGGTGGGTATGGAAAGCTCAAGGAGCGTACGATTCGAATCGGACATATGGGCGATCATTCGGTGGCCGAGCTCGAAGACGTGCTCGAGGGGCTGGAGAGGGTTCTGAGATGAGCGAAAAATTCGTGGTGGTCGTGGCCGACAAGCTCTCGGAGTCGGGGTTACGCACCCTGACGGAGGACGATCGCTTCGAAGTCTTGTTGACCAACGGCTGGGAGCCGGACGAGATGCGTGAGGCCATGTCCAAGGCGCACGCGCTCATCGTTCGAAGTGCGACGAAGGTAAATCGGGAAGTCCTGTCGGGGGCGCCCAACCTTCGAATCGTAGGGCGGGCCGGAGTCGGCGTCGACAACATCGACCTCGGCGTGGCTACGGAGTACGGGATCCCGGTGATCAACGCGCCAGAGGGCAACACCGTGTCGGCTGCCGAACTGGCGATGGCGCTCATCTTCGCGGTCGCACGCAAGGTGGCCGAGGCGGACGCCTCGGTCCGCCGGGGTGAATGGACCCGTTCCCTTTTCGGAGGCATGGAGCTTCGTGGGAAAACACTCGGTCTCGTGGGCGCAGGACGAATCGGTGCGGAGGTCGCGCTGCGCGCCCAGGCGTTCGGCATGCGGACCATCGCCCATGACCCCTATCTCTCGGAGGAGAGGGCTGAAGAGTTCGGGGTAGAGCGCGTCTCCCTCCCGACTGTGCTCGCTCAAGCGGATGTGGTCTCGCTTCACGTACCGCTCACTCCGTCTACCGAGGGAATGATCGGCGCGTCGGAACTGAGAGCCATGAAGCCGAGGGCGATTCTGATCAATGCTGCCCGTGGCGAAGTCGTCGATGAGGCTGCGCTCGTCCAGGCTCTCGAGAGTGGGGAGATCGCTGGCGCTGCACTGGACGTGTACTCCACGGAGCCGCTCCCGGACGGAAGTCCGCTCCGGCGGGCTCCGAATCTCGTCCTCACGCCCCACTTGGGCGCGTCCACGAGGGAGGCCCAGGAGCTCGTAGCGGCCGAGATCGCCGAGGGCGTCCGTGCGGCGCTGCTCGAGGGCGACCTGTCCCAGGCTCTCAACGCCCCCGCAATCGGGGGGGACGACTTGAAGTATGTCCGAACTCTATTCGATCTGGCCGGAAAGATGGGGCATGTATGCGGTGTGTTGGGGCAAGGCGGAATGCGACGGGTGGAGATCTCGGTCGCCGGGGTCGAAGAGGAGATACTGCGGCCGCTGTCGGCGGCTGCTATGACGGGATTGCTCACGCCGGTCGTAGGCGCGCGCAACGTGAATTACGTCAATGCCCTCCATGTTGCCGAGACGAGGGATATTGAGATCTCTGCGGTTGCATTCCCGCCGCGACCGGACTATTCGCAGTACTTAGAGCTCTCGCTCGAGACGGACAAGCAGACGACTTGTATCGCTGGAGCGCTTCTGGGAGATCAGCTCCACCCTCGTATCGTCCTGATGGACGGGTACCGGCTGAGCGTCAGGCCGGAGGGGTGCCTCATCGTCCTCCGAAACAAAGACGTGCCCGGCGTGATCGGAAAGGTCGGCACCCTGCTGGCAGCCCATGACGTGAACATCGCCGAGTACAGGCAAGCGAGGAAAACCGAGGGCGGCCCCGCACTTGCGGCGATCTCAGTGGACCAACGCGTGGGCTTCGACCTGCTCACCGCTCTGCGGGAGCTCGACGAAATTATTGAGGCCTGCGCTGTCCGCTTCGACGGATGACGTTGAACTCCTCGAGCACGCGGACCACGTCAGCCACGTCGATGGCGTCGGCGGTCCTTCCCATGCCCGACACCGTCGTTGCCTTGAGGATCGAGTTGTAGATCGCCTCTTCCGTGGCCTCAACCGCGCCCTGGAAAAGGGCCGACATTCCCCCGTTCGTTACTTCGGTCGACGCTGTCCACTCCTCGCCCGACCTGCGCCGGACTCCGCTCGCGGTCGAGAACGCGATGACGTAGTCTCCACTGCCGTTTCCGGCGAAGGAACCCGTACGAGCGAGGCCCATGACGGCGCGCTTTGCAAGGCGCTCTAACTTGAGTGGTGACAGCGGTGCATCGGTGGCCACGACCATCATGATCGAGCCTTGTCCCTCGTCGGCATCCGTCCACTCGAGCTGGCCCAGAGCGTCGAGATCCGGCTCGCCCGTCGCTACGTCCCGCTGGAAGGAGTAGCGCCCGAGCTCCTTGCCGACCGGCGCGCCTGCTATCGTGAGTATTCCTCCGAAGTTCGATTGCACGAGTACGCCGACGGTGAAGCCCCCCAGGCTCTCCGGAAGGATTCTACTGCTGGTTCCGATCCCTCCCTTCCAACCGAACGCTCGCGTTCCCCGGCCGGCCCCCACCGACCCTTCGGCCACCGGACCTGAACTCGCCGTCTCGAGGGCCTCTCGAACGTGCGCAGCCGTGATCGGGCGGCTTCGTATATCATTGAGACCCCCGTCGTTGGTCTCGCCCACCACCGCGTTCAGGGAGCCGACGCGCTCCATGCCGTCTAGCTCGAGGGCCCACTCCACCATGGCGTCCGCGGCCTTCCAGACACACAGGGTGCACGTGAGCAGAATTGGGGTCTCCAGCTCGCCGAGCTCACGGACCTGGGTGACGCCGAGCAGTTTGCCGAAGCCGTTCCCCACGTAGATGGCTGCGGGAACCCGGTCGTGGTAGATGCTACCGCCGTGGGGCCGTATGGCAGTGATCCCCGTGTTGACACGGTCTCCCTCTCGGACCGTCACCTGGCCGACCAAGACCCCGTCCACGTCCGTGATGGCGTTCAGGGGACCGGGCATGAACACGCCCACCTCCACGCCGAGATCGCGCGCACGAGGGCGCGCGTTCGATTGGCCTGCCGCGCCCTGGGCCAGGGTGAATAGAAGGAGGGCTGGAAGGGCTCGTTTCATGATCATGTCTTCGACTCCGGGCGCCTGCGACGTCAGTCAGGGGAGGGTGTCGACCAAGAGTAGAGCCATGAGGCTAGGCTGGTAAAGCAGGGACCAAAAAAAGGCGCGTCGTGCACGCAGGCGTGTCATGCCTGTCGCGGCCGCCACGGAGACCCCGAGCGTGATCAGTCCCAGCACGAGTGCGCCGACAAGGTAGATCCCCCCCGTCATACCGAGGAAGGTGGGAAGGCCGCTGATCCCCAACAGCGAAACAGAGTGATACACCATGTGACGACCGATTCGGACGCCTTCGGGGTCCGTCGGAGGGCTCATGAAGAACCCTACTCGCGCGTAGTCCTCCCGCAGTAGCCATGCGATCGCCAAGACGTGCGGGAGCTGCCAGAGGAAGGCGATGCAGAAAAGCACCACCCCCCCGAACTCCACGGTTCCGGTGGCGGCGCTCCATCCGATCAGGGCCGGAAAGGCGCCGGGTACGGCACCCACCAACGTGGCCAGGTAGGACCGTGTCTTGAGCGGGGTATAGGCTAGGATGTAGGCGGCGGCGGAGGCTGCGGTGAGCACGGACGGGAGCCAACCCACGGTGATTCCGAGGTAAACCAAACCCGCGACCAGTAGGCCCCATCCGAACGCAAGCGCTTCTCCGGGCTTCAGCCGACCCGACGGAAGGGGACGTGTGTGAGTGCGGGTCATCAGGGCGTCCACGTCCCGCTCCACGTACTGGTTGAGGGCCAGGGCGCCCGCGGTTCCGAGGGCTACACCCAACAGCGTGTGTATCACGGGTAGGACGTCGACCTGACCACGAGCGGCGACGTAGTAAGCCACACCGGCCGTAAACATGACGTATGCTGCGATCCCGGGCTTGGTGAGCTCGTAGAGGGCACCGACGGTCTCGCTCTTCCCCCTCGGTGCTGGGCTCGCTCGTACGGACCCGTTCGTACCGGTCCCGGCGCTTTCTGTCCCTCTCTCTTCGGGTTGTGGAGACTCGCTCACCGCTGCGCCACCAATCGATTCTGGGAAAGGTTGGGTTTTCTGGCCGTCGTCAGCCGACGGAATCCAGGGTTTGCCTCATGGAGCGAGCCAGCCCGGTAAAGGCTGGCGTGTCGAACAGCGTGTAGGCCGATGCCTCCGTGATACGAAGCGCCATGAGGAGGTCCAAGAAACGGCCCGGATGGTCCGACTCGAAAGCGACCACGAACTCCTGGTCGTCCAGGCCATAGGAGTAGGTCGTGTTCAGCTTCACATCCGGCCACTGATGGCCAACGCGGATGTGCTCATCCATCATGCGCTGTCGGTCCTCGTGCGGGAGCTTATACCAATCGCGTGTCTTCGCCATGGGGTATACGAAAAGGTACTTCGAGCCCTGCGGATTGAGGGCGACGCGGGCCGTGTCGAGTACCTCCTCGCCTCCGTACGTGGCGATGTACTCCTCCTCGTACCGGTTGAGGTAGATGGACCGCTTGGTCATGGCGAAGTACGAGTGCGTGAGCGTGAGGTACGCTCCCAGGCTAGTCTGATTCATGGCTGCCGCCAGATCGTGCAGCTGGTCCAAGGCCTTACTAGCCTGCCACAGGATAAAATCCGAGTCGCCACGTGTGCCGACGAGGGCGTAGGAATAGATCATCATGTCCCGGCCGTGGGTAGCGATGAGCTCCTCGAACTCCGTCTTGTGGTCGCCGCGCTTCTTCACCGGTAAGCGGCGCCATGCTGGATCGACCTTGAAGGCGGAGAAGCGGACGTATTCTCGATCCCTCATCTTCTCCTGGGCTTTCCGGACCTTTTCCCAGGCTTCCCCATCCATTGCGGGCCTTTTCGGCATATTCGGGCGAACGCCCAGGGGAATGTTCTTCACGGTTTCAGTCATGTCCGTTCTCTCACTCTCAGGGTCTGGCCTCGCCGAAGGTCTCGAAGTTGTTCAAACGGGAAGGGGGGAGCAAGGCACTGTGGTCGATGTTATGGGCGCCGTAACTCCTACCCTCAAACCGCCGGGACATGAGGGATATTACCGGCGAGGGAAACCTCGAGAGCCGGCGACAGTACTAGTATCGGCCCGCAGGCCTGGTTAAGGAGTGTTACGATTTCTGAGTTGACCCCTGATTCCACGTTCCGGATGAGCAACGCCGCGAGGCGTATCGCGGAGCGTAAGCTTTGGCGGAACGGCTTGTTGGGATCGGTCGTGGGGCATCTGTTCGTCTTTTTTCTGTGGTGGGGGACCGCTTCTGACGTGTCGCCGTTCGCGGCGGCCGGACCGAGGGTAGGGGATAACCGCGCCGCATCGGGGGGCATGCAAAGCGTGACCCTCCGGATACCGCCCCCCCGACCGATCATCCCACCGAGGATCCCCCTGCCCACGCTCGACCCCGTCCAGTTGGATGACATGCAGATGGAAGAAGCCATCGAGATGGCGTCGATCCTCGGTGACCGACCTGGTGATGCTGAGGGTCCGGGCTTCCTCAACGGAGATGGACTGGGGGATGGGGGCACTGCCGCTGACGGGCTGTTCCGACTCGTGCCGCCCTCTCCCCGAGGGATGATCATTCCTCGGGCGAACAGAAGCCTCAGGGGCCAGGAGGTCGAGGTCTGGGTCTTCGTGAACGAGGCGGGCCGTGTCGTGGCCGACTCCACGCACCTTCGCCCCCCCACCACCGATGGTGACTTCAACGATCGACTGCTCCGTGATGCGGCCCAGTGGACCTTCGCGCCGGCCAGGCAGGGTGGCGAAGCCGTGGGGTCGTGGTTTCCGTACACGATCACCATGTGACGGAGACCAAGCGCCGAAACTTCTGGTCGCGACGCTAGGATCCCGCGTCCTTCTTTTGACACCGGGCCGGCCTTAGCTTTCCGACATGGAGCCGTCCGGAAAGCGCATTCTGTGGGTTGACGACGAGATCGACCTTCTGAAGCCGCACCTCATGTTCTTGCAGGCGCGCGGATATCACGTCGACGCGATCACCAATGGGGACGACGCCCTCGTGCTCATGCGTGAGAACGCCTATGACCTCGTGCTGCTGGATGAACAGATGCCGGGGAGGCGCGGCATGGAGGTCCTGGAGATCATGCGCCGGGAGGATCCCCACACACGCGTGGTGATGGTCACGAAATCGTCTGAGGATCGCACGATGACGGAGGCGATCGGGCGCCGGGTCGCGGACTACCTCGTGAAGCCGACGAGTCCTCGGCAGGTTCTGTCCGTCGTGACGCGAATCCTCGAAGGCTCGTCGATCCGTCAGCAACAGGTCGCACAGGACTTCGCCGGTCGATTCGGTCGGTTGTCCATCAAGCGTCAGGAAGCGCGGACCGCTGAGGATTTCGCAGAAGTGTATATCGAGTTGACGGACTGGCACGTGCGCCTCGACGAGGCGGGGGAGGGAGGACTCCTCGACACGGTTCAGGCCCTCATGGGGGATCTACGGTTGGACTTCGGCCAATGGATCAGTCGAGAGTATCCCCGCTGGATGAACAAAGAGGAGACCGACCGGCCTGTACTCTCTGTGGACGTGGTGGAGAAGCACCTCGTCCCGCTCCTGGGGCCGACTCCCGTTTTTCTCGTCGTGCTGGACTGCATGCGGCTCGACCAGTGGCGCGTGATCGCACCGCTCTTGGCTCGCCACTTCGAGATAGAGGAGTCCTATCATTACTCGATCCTCCCCACTGCCACACCCTATGCGCGGAACGCGATTTTCGGTGGCCAATTTCCGGATCAGATCGCGAAGGACTACCCATCGTGGTGGAACCAGTCGGACGACGAGGGGAGCCTGAACAAGTTCGAGGACGAGCTCCTTGAGGCCCAACTCGAGAGGCTGACCGGACGCAAAGTTCCGGTACACTACGAGAAGATCTTCACGGACCGTGAGGAGAGCCAGGTCCGGGCGCGGGTGAGGTCCGCACTCAAGACGCCGGGGTCGGTGATCGCCATGGTCTTCAACTTCGTGGACCTCATGACCCACGGCCGTAGCGAGTCTCCCATCCTCATGGAAGTCGCGAGGGACGAAGCGGCTCTCCGGGGGCTTACGCGTGCTTGGTTCAAGGGCTCGACGGCCTTTTCCGTTCTCAAGGAAGCGGCGTCTGCTGGCCACAGTGTAATCATGACGACGGATCACGGCTCCATATTGTGCCGGCGCCCGGCCACCGTGTACGCGAGAAAGGACGCCACGGCCAACCTCCGCTACAAGTTCGGTCGGGACCTGCGGGTGGAGAACGCACATACCGCGTTTTCTACGGACCGCCACGAGCACCTCCGGCTCCCGGAGGGGAAGTTAGGGACGACCTACGTGGTGGCCCTGGATGATCATTTCTTCGTCTATCCGACGAAGCTGAGGGAGTACCAGCGCAGGTACCGCAACTCGTTCCTCCACGGAGGCATTTCGCCGGAGGAGATGATCGTGCCGGTAGCCCGGCTGACGCCGCGTCCGAGCGGTCTCGCCCTGCGGAGTGGCTGACGGACAAGACCGCTTGAAGCTTTATACGCGGATCCTATCGTACCTTCGGCCGCACCTCTTCGTTTTTTTGGCGGCTGTCGGGGCAACCTTCGTGTTCGCGGCACTCGATGCCTCGGCGTTCGTGTTGTTGATCCCCTTCGTCGAGGCACTCTTCAGCGGTCGCTCTAACCAGGGCGCGGCGTCCCTCGACGCTGCAGTCAACGATGCGGATCTCATGACGCGACTGTTGGACGGCACCGTGTATCGGTTCGTCGATGTTCAGGGAGATCCTCTCGAGGCCATCCAGGGAATCATCGTCCTGATCCTCGCCTTGTTCGTTCTCAAGAACGTGTTCGACTTCGGTCGCACGTATCTGGTGGCTCGAGTCGAGCAGGCGGTCACGCGGGATCTTCGCAATGAGGTCTACGATCACGTCTTGGATCTGGACCTGGCATTCTTTGGACGCACGCGGGTGGGTCAGATCACGTCTCGGATGACGCACGACGTAGAGAAGCTTCGCACACTCATCACCAAGGAGATGGCGAAGATACTGTCGTCGGTGTTCGAGTTTCTTGTGGCCGTCGGCTTCATGGTCATTTTGTCTTGGAAGCTGACATTGGCGGCCTTCGTCGTCCTTCCGGGCACCATGGGCATCTGGGGCCCCCTCGTGAAGCGCCTGCGCCGCGGCGATCGTCGAGTGCTGAATCTGGCCGGAGAGGTGAATGCTCACATTCAAGAGACCCTGTCCGGGATTCGCCTCGTGAAGTCGGCGGGCGCTGAAAATATGGAACGGGGCCGCTTCCGCGCCCTCACAGGTATGTACTACAGCACGTTTCTGAGAACTGAGCGCCTCCGGGCACTTGCCGGTCCGATGACCGAGACGCTGGCAACCGTCGGAACGGTCGTGATTCTCTGGTACGGCGCGAGGTTGGTGGTCGTGGACGGAGCTCTAACCGGGGCCCAGTTCGTTGGATTTCTGGCGCTCAGCTTGAAGCTGTTCGCGCCGGTCAAGTACGCGGCGAAGTTTCCCGCTCTGGTACAGCCGGGGCTCGTGGGAGCCGAGCGCATTTTTGAATTCCTCGACGCTCCCGCCGGCATTCGTGATAAGCCGGACGCTCGGATCTTGAGTGCTCCCAAAGGTGCGATCAGGTTTGAGGAAGTGGACTTCGAGTACGAGCCTGGAGAGCCCATTCTCCGAGGAGTCTCCTTCGACGTGCCACCGGGGAAGGTACTGGCCTTGGTAGGTCCCAGTGGAGCGGGCAAGACGACGATCGTCGATCTCGTGGGACGATTCTACGATGTGACCGCGGGTCGGGTGACCATCGATGGTGTCGATGTTCGAGATCTGAACTTGGAGAGTCTTCGAGGCGCGATGGGCATCGTGTCGCAAGAGACGGTTCTGTTCCACGATACGGTGCGTGCGAACATTGCATACGGCGCTCCTGATGCGACCCAACACGATATTGAGAGAGCCGCCCAGGCCGCGAATGCGCACGACTTCGTGTGCGCCCTGAGAGAGGGCTACGACACCGTCGTGGGAGAACGCGGCACTCGTTTGTCGGGTGGGCAGCGCCAGCGCTTGGCCATCGCGCGGGCGATCCTAAGGGATCCGCCAATCCTTGTCTTCGACGAAGCGACGAGTGCGCTGGATACCGAGTCTGAGCGCTTGGTCCAGGAGGCCGTGGACCACCTGCTTGCTGGACGCACGGTGCTGGTGATCGCGCATCGCCTTTCTACGGTCCAGCGGGCTGATGTAATTCTCGTGCTGGACGACGGACGGATCGTCGAGCGCGGTGATCACGCGTCGCTTTTTGCCGCCGCTGGTTTGTACCGTCGTCTGCATGAGATTCAGTTCGCCGAGCAGCCCGAGAACGGGAACGGCGAATGGTGAGGCCGGTGGCCTTCAGACATCATTTGGAATTCTTGGCCTTTCGGTTCGTGTCGTTCGTCATCGTCCTACTGCCGGAGCGCCTCGCGTTGAGCCTGTGCGGCCTATTGGGGTGGTTGAGTGGCGTAGCTTTCCGGATCCGGAGGGCCGACGTCGATCGGCATCTGTCCATGGCGTTTCCAGGGAGCGAGCCGGCGTGGCGGAGTCGCGTCGCCCGGCGGAGCTACCGACACCTGGCCCGGGAGGCCGCGATGGCGCTGCGGCTCGCTAGTATGGAGTCCGACGAGGCGGTACGGCGTACGGATATAGAGGGGTTCGAACACTTCCGACGGGTCGTAGAGGAGGGGCGTGGGGCTGTGCTGATTACCGGACACCTTGGTAACTGGGAGGTCGGAGCTGCCGCCTTCGCTGCCAGAGGCATACCGATGAACGCGATTGCCCACCTTCAGAAAAACCCACTCTTCGATCGCCACTTGGTCGAGACTCGCAATCGCCTCGGCCTCAACGTGATCGTGAAGAATCAGGCGTTTCGAGTGGCGCCACGGTTGCTGTCTGCGGGTCGGGTGGTCGGATTCCTCGCCGATCAGAATCTCCAACGGCGGGGAGTCTTCGTAGACTTTTTCGGGCATCTTGCCGCGACGGCGAGGGGTCCCGCACTGTTCGCCCTCAGGAAGGATGCGCCGGTTTTCGTCGCCTTCGCGCTACGTCTCCCTGGGTGGCCTTCCCGCTATCGCGTGACACTCGAGCGAGTTCCCCTTCCGCAAGCAGGCTCCAACGATGAGGCCGTGAAGGAGCTCACGCAACGGCATGTCTCGATACTCGAACGCCACGTTCGTGAGGCACCGGACCAATATTTTTGGCAACACCGCCGCTGGAAGACCCGCCCCGACTCGGAACCGTCTTGATCGGGTCGCGGTATTAGTGTGCTGTCTCGGAACCCCTAGCCTGGTTGATTCATTGATCTACGTCTGCATTCCCTCACATAACGAAAGACCGACGATCGGCGTCCTGATCTGGAAGGTCCGCAAGGTCATGAAGGAGTTCGGGCGTGACTATGAGGTGATCGTCTTCGACGATGCCTCCACGGATGGGACTCGGGAGGTTCTGGAGCGGTACCGTCGAGTACTCCCGATGCGTGTGCTCACGACGGAACGAAGGATCGGGTATCCAGGAGCTGTGGAACGATTGCTCAGGGAGGCTCTCAATCGAACGTCCTATCCCAAGCGAGATATCGCCGTCCTGCTTCAGGCTGATTTCACCGAGAGCCCTGACCATATCGCACCTCTGGTCAATGCCATCGAGGGGGGTGCGGATGTCGTGGTGGGGGCGGTCCAGGCCAATGGGATACCGCTCCCTCGGTCTATGCGCTTAGCGCGGTGGGTCGCGCCGTTTCTGCTAGGCAGGACTTTCGGTAGCGCTCCGGTTTCCGATCCGCTGAGTGGATTCCGCGCGTACCGACTTATCGTTCTCAAGAAAGTACTACGGGATTTCGGTGATCGGCCCTTCCTGACTACGGAGGGCTGGGCCGCGAATCTGGAACTCCTGGGGGTTGTGGCGCCCTACGCCCGACGCATGGGCGAGACACCGGTGAGTCTCCGCTATGACATCCAGGCGCGCCCGTCGCGCTTCCGGGCGATTCGAACCCTTCGTGGGCTGCTCCGTGTACGACGAGAGAGATGGGAAGGACCTCAGGCGGAGGTAGAGGATTGATGAAATTGGTTATGGTGGCGGTTATCTTGGGCGTCGCGACGCCGATGTGGGTCAGCGCTCAGCAAGCCTCCACGTCGATCGATTCTCAGCTCGGAGATAGTCTCCCTTCGGTGACCGACTCCGTGATGATCAGGCACTACGAAGTCGATCCGTTCGCGGCGGCGGTGCCGTTCGGCCCCGGAGAGCGCCTCGAATACAAGGTGAAGATCGGCATCATGAATGCCGGCAACGCTCACATGGCCGTGTTGGGGATCGATTCGATCCGTGGAGAGCCGGCGTACCACGTCCAGATGGCGATACGGGGAAGCCTTCTCTTCGGGGCCATGAAGGTGAACGATAGGTACGATTCGTGGATCGACACCCACCTTCTGACGAGTCGCCGGTATATCAGCGACGTGCACCAGTTGAGCTACAGCAGTTACAGGTCCTTCGAGTTTTATCCCGATGAGATGTATTGGGAACAGACGGATGAAGGGATCATCGGGGATTTGGCCACCGCCCTTCCGCTCGATGACATCGCCTTCGTGTACTTCGTGAGAACCCTCCCACTCGAGGTCGGGAAGACGTACACGCTACCTCGGTATTTCAAGAAAGAGGGTAACCCGGTGATCATCAAGGTCGAGGGTCGTTCCCAGAGGGAGACTCCTGCGGGAACGTTCAATACGATCGTGGTACGTCCGACCATCAAGAGCCGGGGTCTCTTCAGCGAGGGGGGTGACGCGGAGCTCCACTTTACGGACGACGAGCATCGCTATCTGGTATACCTGCGCTCCAATATTCCGGTGGCAGGCTCAGTCACTCTTCACCTCGAGAGCGTGACCGCTGGTACGCTGATCTATGCCGAGGGAAGCAACCCGTAGGCATGTCAGGCTTGTTGCCCTGAGTCGAGATCCCGTGCGCGGGTCCGTTCGCGAAGTCCGTCTCCGGGTGGTCTGGCTGTTTCTGCTCCCTTTCTACTTCTGGGCGGCTCCGACGCCTCAGGGCTTGGTGTTGGGCACCGGTCTCGGAGTGCTTGGTTTGGGCCTCAGGGCTTGGGCTGCAGGCTCGATCCGCAAGTACCGCGAATTGGCGACAGGTGGGCCGTACGCCTACACCCGGAATCCGTTGTACCTGGGTAGCTTCATACTCGGGGTGGGGCTGACCGTCGCCGGGGGTCGATGGTTGTTCTTCGTCCTTCTGATGGCCTTCTTCTTGTGGATATACCGGACGACGGCTCTCCGTGAGGCGGTGGAGTTGAAGGAGTTGTTCGGAGAGGCGTACGAGACCTATGCGGCCGGGGTTCCGCTGTTCCTACCACGTGTCACGGCGTTTCGGGCCGACGGAGGACAAAGTGGTTCCTCCGGCTTCTCTTGGGCTCGTTACCACCGGAATCGCGAATGGGAGGCTGCTCTGGGTGGGGTGGCCGGATTCGGATTTTTGGCTGTCAAGATGATGCTGTGGGACTGATTGTTACTCGATCCCCACCTGGCGTTGGAGCCACCGCACATAACCCACAATCTCTTGAACCATCGGTTCAGTGACCCCGGGAAGCGGGGGCATGTCTCCGAATCGCCAGTGGTGGGCTCTCACGCCGTTTCTCACGGCCAGGACGAAGGCCACGTCCGCGTGGTGTCCTGGCTCGTAGATGATATCCACCAGGGGTGGGCCTAGGTCGCTGCCATTGGCCACGGGGCCGTGGCACGAGCTGCAATTCAGCTCGAAGAGCTCCTTGCCGCCGGCGACGTCGGCTGGGGCCTCGGCGGCGATCCGGGGCAGTGCCCTTTGGATCTCATCCGGGGGCAGCGCATTCTGCGATCGACGCTCACCTCCGCAAGCCGCCACCGCGATGGCGAGGAGAAGCAAGCCGCCGGCGTGCCATTTCGAGGTCCGTCCATTCGACACCATTGTCCCCCAAGAGCGGGTCATACGTAGTGCTGAAGGGCGACGTCCACCTTCTCCAACACCATGTCGGTTGTGATGCGCTTCATCCCGTCCCTGTACTCCATGGAAACAGGGTACTGCTCGCCGGGAAATTCGGCGTATCCATCCACCACCAGGTCGTAGAAACGGCGAAAGGGGCCGGTTCTCTTGGGATTCGTGTACCCGTAGAGGCCGACCACCGGAGTTTCCAGAGCGCAGCTGATGTGGAGCGGTCCGGTGTCGGGACTCACCGTCAGTGCGCTGCCGTCCAAAATGTAGATCAACCGTCTCAAATTGTCTCCCAAGGCATCGATCGGGCGGGCTTTGGTGAGGGCCAGGACACGGTCTGCCAGGTCGCGTTCGATGCGTGACGGGCCGCCGACCAACACAGGCTGCAAGCCATGAACGAACTCGAGTTCTTCGATGACCCGTGCACACCCCTCGGCCGTCCAGTTCTTACGTGGATTGCTTGTGCCGATCACGACAGAGCATACGGGTTTGTCCAGCTCGCCGAAGAAGGATGCCTGCTCCTCACGCTCCCGATCCGTGATGTGGATGTCCCACTCTACCGGCTCCGGGTCCACCCCGAGATGGCGCACGAACTCGAGGTACTGCTCCTGAACGTGTTGTGGGGGATGGGGAGGAATACGCTCGTTCGTGAAGAGCCAATTGAGATCACGGGCCCGGGCCATATCGAAACCCAGCTTGGTTCGGGCAGAAGTCAGGGCCGTGATGATACCGGCCTTGAAGTAGACCTGAAGTGCGAGCACCAAGTCGAAGTTTCGTTCCTTGAGGAGTTGGCCGAGTTCGGCGAAGTCCGTCCAGGTCCGGGCGCCTCGACGTCGACGGTGGTAAACGAGTAGCTCGTCGATGGCCGGGTGTCCCTCGACGAGAGTCCTGGGGACGGGTTGGATGATCCATGAGATCCGTACGTCGGGCCACGCCCGCCTTAGGGCGTTAGCCACAGGTAGGACGTGGACCGCGTCCCCGATCCCGCTCAGCATGACGATGCATATGGATTTGGGACGGTCCAGTTCGAGGATGGTCATCGCGACGACGCTCCACCCTGAAGAAGGCCGATCTCGTGATCCGTCACGCTGCCGGAGCGCGCCCGCTCGAGCTTACGGATGGAGCGGATGAGACGACGAAGGAGTGGCTCGAGGAGTGGCTCGATCCTGCCCGAAGCGGATGGGCCCGTCACGCGGCATCGGTCGAGATCGATCAGGCTCACACGCATCCCGTCCGGGCCTCGAGAGACGAGGATGTTCTTTGCGTTGAAGTCGGGGTGGTGCACACCGACCGTCACCATACGGCGCGCGAGGTCAACGGTGCGCGCGATGGCCTCCTCACGTTGCTCAGGGCCCCATGGATGAGCGGATATCTCGGCGTTCCCCAGCAGGACGTCCGCCAGGTCGGATGCCTGTGGCACGAGCTCCGTGATCAGGTCCGCTCTGTAAAACGGACCGGCGGGATAACTCGCAGCTACCAACACCCGAGGCGTGACGATATTCAGCTCTCGAAGGCGGGCGCTCGTCTCCAATTCCTGCAAGCACCTCGGTTTCCCTAGTCTCAAGAAGCGATCATTCAAGAAGCGCGCCCATCCGCCTCTGCGGTAGTGCCGTACGACCCACGGGAGTCCGTCACCGATGGGGCTCGCCAACACGGGGACCGGCCCGCGCCCGTGTAGGATATGTGTCGCCACCTCATGGGCCGCCCGATACAAGGAGCCGTGATCACACACCGCTTGGCGTGCCCAAGCAGTGGCCTCCGGCCGGGACACGATGTGTGCGTCACGGGCCCTGACAAGCTCGAAGCTCTCCATGGGCGTGACTCCGGAGGCGGCGTCGAGGTGCGTCACGCTGCGCAAACTCCGTAACTCTGCCGTGCGAGGCGCACCCGTTCGACGACGTCGGCAACGGTGATTCGTTCCATGCGCTCGTGCCGGGGGGTGTAGTGGGCCGGGTCCGGGAGTTCTCCCGGCTCGGAATATCGGTCCAGGATGAGGTCGTGATAGCGTTCGTACGGCCCGACCCGCCAGGGATTCGTGTGGCCAAACAAACCGATCACGGGGACGTTGAGGGCGTGGGCGATGTGGAGGGTCGACGTGTCTGGACTCACCACCAAGTCGCACCCCCGGATGCTCCAGATCAGGCGTCGGACGGAGTCGGAAAGGCCCCAAGTGGCTGTGTTGCCCTCGTCCTCCATCACGGCACGTGCGACCTGGCGCTCGGTTTTCCCCGGTCCGCCCAGCAGGAGCACGCGGAAGCCGAACTCCTCCTCGAGCACTCGCGCGAGATCCACGTAACGGTCTGGAAGCCAGTCCTTTCTGGGGTTCGCTGTCGCCAATGCCAACCCGACGACGCGACCTTCCCCGAGTTCTGCGAAAAACGCCTTCGCCTCTCTCTTCTCGTCCGCCGAGAGCGTGATCCTCCACTCGAGCGGATTCGGCCGCTCGATACCCACCTGGTCGAGGAACTCGAGAAACAGCTCCTGCGTGTGCCGCCAATTTCCTTCTGGCGTGTGTTCGGTGTTGAAGAAGCGTACGAAGTCGCTGGTGCGTGAGGGCGCCATCCCCACGCGCACGGAGGCTCCCGACAGGCACGTCGGGAATATCGCTTTCGCATACCGCTGCATGCTGAAGGTCACCTCGCAGGGCTTGGCCTGAAAAGTGTTCCACAACTGGCGGATGGCGGCGATCCCCTCCTCGGGCCGGAAGACGACGACTTCGTCCACTGACGGGTGGTGTCGCAGCACCTCGGCGGGGGCGGGCTGAGCGACCCAAACCACTGTGCGTGACGGTCGGTCGCGCTTCAGTGCTACGGCCACAGGGAGTCCGTGAACGACGTCGCCGATCCCAGAGAGAAGGACGATGCATACACGATCCGCCAGGGCGAGACGTTCCCTGCCAACGGTGGAGTCGGTCACGTCTCCGGGTCTTCGAGGGAATCGGATTCGCTGAGGTAGAGCGACGGACCGTCGTACGTACGGCCCTTTACCTGGACGCGAAAATTGTAGGCGCCCCTTTCGGGAAAGATGACTTCACGAAGTGGTATGACGATCCGGGTACGAGCCGGTGGCCGGTCCCGGTCACGCGAATCGACGTCGGAGTGCCCCTGAACCGTCATCGTCGGATTACCCGCCGGCCCCAGGAGGTCCACCTGAAAATCATGGCGCCCTGTGTCGCTGCGATCCCACTCGACCGCGAGAACGAGTATCATGTCGTGCTTTGCGGGAAACCCGGGAGCTGCGAGGTCGTTGAAGACGCCCCGAATGTCGAGTTTGCCGTCGGGCGTTTCTTCGGCATGATCACATACGAGGGCTAGTTGAAGTTTCATCCGTCGGGTTCTCCCCATCCTCCGCCACCGGGCGAGCGGATGCTCACGATGTCTCCGGCCCTCGCCTCGAACGTGACCTTCGCCGACAGGGGGGTCTCCTTACCTTCCCGAATCAGAACGTTTTCGCCGGAGCTCCCATCCGATCCACCCCGCGCGCCCGACGGTCCTCTGGCGCGCCGCTCGGTAAGAAGTGTCACGGGCCCGTCGACCAGAAGCTGGAGGTCTCTGCGAAGGCCATCTCCTCCTCTCGATCTGCCGTCTCCGCCGCTACCTCTTCGTATCGTGTACCGAGTGATCCGGAACGGATACGCGTGTTCGAGAGCCTCGATGGGCGTGTTGAGCGAGTTGGACATGTGCGTGTGCACGCCCGAAAGGCCTTCCCCCGTAGGACCCGCCCCCATCCCCCCGCCCACGGTCTCATAGTATGCGAAAGGGGTGCCGTCCCGCGGATCCACCCCACCCACGGTGGTATTATTCATCGTGCCCTGTGAGAGAGCGGGCATGAGATCCGGGAGGGCCTTCGCGAAGGCGCGCAGGAGAACATCCGTAGTCCGCTGGCTAGTCTCGACGTTGCCGGCGGCCACGCTGGCGGGAAGGCGTGCGTTCACGATGGAGCCCTCCGGAAGAATCAGCTTCACCATCGACATCGAGCCTCCACCGGCGGGCAGCGGCTCACCCAAGAGCGCCTCAACCACACACCGGACCACGTATCGCGTAGCGGAAGACGTGATGGCGGCGACGGCGTTCACGCCCCCGACGACCTGACTGCTGCTACCCGTAAAATCCACATCGAGTCCGTCGTCGTGCTTCCTCAGTTGCACGTGGAGAGGGATGTCCACGGTGCCGAATCCGTCATCGTCCAGGAGGTCGTAGGCCTCATAGGTCCCCGTCGCGATGTGCTCGAGTCCGGCTTCGACCAGGCGGTCGGCGTAGAGGGCAAGGTTCGTCATCGCCGAGAGCGTATCCTGTGCTCCGCGGCGCCGAACGATCTCCCGAAGGCGAGACGCGCCCGCGTGTAGGGCTCCGAGTTGGGCGTCGAGATCCCCCGCGCGCTCGATGGGCGTGCGGACGTTGGCGAGAATGAGGTTCCAGACACCTGCCTCACGTTTGCCCTTCCTGTACAGATGGACGGGGGGGATACGCAGACCCTCTTGGAATATTTCCCGCGCCAGCGGCATCGAGCCGGGGCTCATGCCTCCGACGTCGGAGTGGTGGGCGCGAGATGCGACATAGCCGAGCAGTTTGTCGTTGCCGTCGGTGTAGACCGCGGATATGAGGGTGATGTCGGGCAAGTGTGTCCCCCCCCGGAAGGGGTCGTTGAGGCAAATCACGTCCCCCGGCTCCAAGGTGGTCAGCTCATCGAGAGCGGCCTGAACACTCATTGGCATGGCTCCGAGGTGCACCGGCATATGATCACCCAACGCGACGGGTGCTCCGTCGGGGGAGAAGAGGGCGCATGAGTAGTCGCGGCGTTCCTTGATATTGGGCGAAAATGCGGCCCGACGAAGTGCCGCACCCATCTCCTCTGCCAAAGCCGTGAAGAGATGCCGGAAGACTTCCAACGTCACCGCATCGGGTATCGAATTGTGGTTCATGTGATTGTTGGCCGACCACCACCCAACGGTTAGGTTTAGCGGCTGTGGGACTTTGATTATGCTCGGAACGGATATCTTACCCGTTCCATACCGTTTGAGGGAGGTGTGGGTGCCAAACGAAAAGATTTTCGCGCAGGCTCGTGATGAACTATTTAGCCATATCAATCGTTGTGGCGTGCTCAATGCGACGGACGACGATATGACGGTGTGGATGAACGAAACGATTGATTACATCGGAGAGCGATACCCGGACTTGGTGGATCCTGACCTTCAGGAGCTGCGTGCGGTAGGCGTGCGATTCTGCCAGCCGGCGATCAGTAACGTGCCTGTGCGGCGCGAGGTGGATGATGAACCTGACGCCACGTCTGATGAGGCGGAGGTCTCCGCGAGTACCGTCGTCGAAGAGCCGGTGCCGGAGGGGGCCAGCGCGCCTGGCCCGACTGCTGCCGCTGCTGCAGCAGCGGACACCGCGAGTGAGGTGGGGACGTGAACGTGGCCTGAAGCGCTCAAGCATCCCACCATGGGTCATTGGGGCGGCGGGGAACTCCGGTTTTTCGCCGCTTTTCTTATGTAGTTAGGTCGGGAGAGTTCCTGCGAGACTCATGAGGGCTACCCGCTGGCGAGTCCTTGCGGCACGTAGTATCTTGGCGGGCCCGGCCCAGTTGGAAGCCAGCGGGTGACGGCCGGCCGGCGACCAGAGCACCCCTGCGGGGGCGCATTTTTGAGAGCACCAGCCGGACCCGAGGGATCCAAGACAACTCATGACCAACTCCCGTCTGGCCTCCGACTCTCTTTCCGACACCCCCTACGATATCGCGAATCCTGGCGACCTCCTGCGTCTCTATTATGAGGGTGCCAGGCTTCCTTCACCCCCCGGTGGATTTCTCATGGTTCTGCGGGTTCAGCCCGAAGACGATGGATCGGGATCCATTCTTCTGGAGTGTGCGACATCCTCACTCAGGTACCAGCTAGGTGTACCCAAAGCCACTCGGGCAGAACGGAAAAGGGTTCGTGACAGGATGCAACGTGGTGCCGAGCCCGGGTGTCCCCGGCACGCCGGCCAGCTCCTGGTGCGCATGCGCAATGATCTCATATGCCCCAAGTGTGGCGTAAGATATGCGAAGGCGTAGGCCCGCTCGAACGAGGTTCAACCCAGGGTGGTGATCAGCGACCGGGCCCATTAATTTGCGCCCGAGGTCGCTCCGAATTCTACCCCGTAAGGAGCCTTGCCACGATGGCAGAGGGTTTCCTCAGCTCTGAGGACTACGACGAACAGGCTCACCAGCTCTACAACAACGGGGATTTCGAGGGAGCTCTCGAGTTGCTCAAGGAAGGACTCTCTCTTTATCCGAACGCTGTAGAATTGTGCGTGGGGTTGGGTTACGCGAGGCTCGCCAGGGAGGAGTATGCTTGGGCGAGGCAGGCGTTCGAGCGCGCCCTGGTGCTCGACCACGTCCACGAAGACGCACTCGTTGGCCTTGGTGAGACCCTGCTCCGTTTCGGGGAGCGAAGAGCTGCCCTCGGGTTGTTCGAGCGGGTCTCGGATCTAGGACTCGAGGATGACGTAGAGCTGATGCTCACGATGGGGCGAGCCCTCTATCGAGAGAGGCTTTTTGCAGAGAGTCGTGACGTTTTCGCTAAGGCCTCGGCCGCTCGTCCTGACAACGCAGAGGCTGCCGCGTCACTCGGTTACTCCCTCCATCGGCTCGGAGACGAAGTGGGATCGGGGCGTCAGGTTCGGAGAGCCCTCCGGCTCGACCCGGATCTTCACGAGGCCAGGGTGTACCTTGGCCACCTGCTCTACGACCGCGGCGACTGGGAGGGATCGCTCAGGGAATTCGAACGCGTGCCGCCCCTCGAGCATTGGGATTCTCTGGCTGTCTGGCGTATCGTCGAGCTCAAGAGGGCCCTCTGGCATGTAGAGGAAGACGACAGTCGTCTCTCCCCGTGGCAGACCCGCCTGAACGAACTCGAGGTCCCGCCGGACGCGATCGATCGTCTCCTTGCCGAGGTTGAGGCTCAGGTCAACGGTATCGAAGGGCCGCTGGTCGATCCAAGCCAGCTGGAGATCTTCGAACGACGCGAGCGCCAAGGGGAGGCCGATCGCCATCAGATCCGACTGCCGGATGGATACCTGTTCCGTGGCACGTGGCAAGAGATCGTACGCCAGATGAGGGACCATGCAGGATTTTCGCACAAGACCACCGCTCATTATATGAGACGGTTGTCCGAGCGTTGGCACGAACAGGCCGGAGTCGAGGTCCCGTTCATGGATCCCGAGAGCTTCTTCGAGGCGGCGATCCGGGCCAACCTCCTCTATCTAGAAGATTGATCTAGGCGATGCTTCACACGACGGATGTGCTGGAACGATTCCACGAAGTACTCCTCCAAGAGATCCGGGAGTCGCGACCGGAATACCTCACTGAGCCGTTTACCGTGGCCGAGATATATCAGCAGCTGGTCCCATATCGCTCCCACCGTGACCGGATCGGCGTCGACATCAACGGGGACTACGAGGACGCTCTGCTCCGCATGTTATCCGGAGAGGGAGGGTACCTTTGTCTCGACTCCGAGGTGGCGCTCCGAGAAATCCAAAAAGAACTCGAAGGCTCGAATCCGAATTCGGCACTGTTCCGTGAATTCGCGGCTGCCGAGGTTCGACTGAATCCCCAGCGTGCTTCCGCCGAGGGGGATGAGGGCGCAAAAAGCCCATCACGATCAGAGTCTGCGGTCGAAGCAGCTGAGCCGCCGGCGGCTTCTGAGGACGGCGTGATCGGCCATATCGAGGCGGACGACGTGGCCGTGCGGAACGTAGCTGGCCGGACTGAGATCCAGACGGGGCCGACCGCGTGCTTTTGGTGTCGCAAGGACCTCCCCAAGGTGGATTCGACCAACTTCTGCCCGTTTTGTGGTGGTGACCTCCGATCGTTGTCCTGTCACAAGTGCGGAGGGGAGCTGGAATGGGGATGGCAATTCTGCGTCTCCTGCGGGACGGAGGTTCGTGGTTAGGTTGCTCGGGTCATTCACCGTCGTGTTCCTGGTTTTGGCAGGGTGTGGGAATGATGTGCCCTCTCGTGATGAGGACACGGCGGGAGCGGACGACGGGAGGGATCCGCGGTTCGCCGTGGCCGACGGCGCCGAAGTCATTCAGTTATCCGGTGCGAGAGACCAAGAGCATGTGGTCCCACCCCGTATCGAGATCGTGTCGGGTTCATGGGTCGAATTCGTCACGTTGGATCGGAGAGTCCATACGGTGACGTTCATCGTCGATTCTCTTTCGGCGGACGCCTATCGTTTCCTTCGCGATACCGGGCAACTTGCTGCGCCACCGCTGTTGGAGCGCGGAAGTCGTTTCCTCGTGGACTTCAGGGAGGCCCCGCCGGGACGGTATGTCTTCTCGAGCACGAGTCATGGTGAGCCCGTCTACGGTAGTGTGACGGTTCTGGAGGCACAGACGCATCGATAGCCGTAGTTGAGTTCTCTGGGACGTGTCGGGCTTTCGTCTTATGTTTCCCTGCTCTCACGGCCAAAACGCTTCCGCGACACTACGCGAACCCGACCCTCTCACTCCCCTACCGACCATGCCTCGCATAGCGATCATTCCGGGAGATGGAATCGGTCCTGAAGTGATCCACGAAGCGGTGCGGGTTCTCGAATGCATCGCCGACATCCACTCCCTCGATATCCGCCTTCGGGAGTTCGATATGGGCGCGGCCCGGTATCTCCGCGAGGGCGTCACGATCACTGATGACGAGTTCCGCGACATCTCGACCGAATACGACGCGATCCTGTTGGGAGCGTTGGGGGATCCGAGGGTCCCGGACAACGTCCACGCTCGGGACATACTGCTGGGCTTTCGCTTTCGCCTCGATCTTTTCGTGAACTACCGACCATGCGTGCCGCTCGACCCGTCCCTGTGTGCACTCAAGCACGTAACGGGTCCCATCCACCTGGAGATCTTTCGAGAGAATACGGAAGGGCTTTACGTGAATGCCGGCGAAACCAAGAACGAAGGGACTCCCGACGAGGTCGCCGTGCAGGAAGATCTCAACACCCGGAAGGGAGTAGAGCGAATCCTCAGGGCCGCGTTCGAGCACGCCGTCTCGAGGGGCGGAGGCCCGGTAACCATGGTAGACAAGGCGAATGCTATGCCGATCGCGGGGTCGCTGTGGAGGAGGACGTTCGAGGATGTGGCGGCGGACTACCCGGGGATCGAGCGTAACACTATGTACGTGGATGCGATGGCCATGGATCTTGTACGTCGGCCGGAGCGGTACTCTGTGATCGTCACCTGTAACCTCTTCGGGGACATTCTCAGCGATCTTGCCGCGGAGTTGACCGGCGGCCTGGGACTCGCGCCGTCGGCGAACGTGCATCCGGGCCGTCATGCACTCTTTGAGCCGGTTCATGGCTCGGCACCAGACATTGCGGGCCGGGGGGTCGCGAACCCAATGGGGGCCATCCGGTGTGTGGCGCTACTCCTCGATCACTTTGGCTGGGGAGAGCAAGCCGCCGCAGTGGAGAGCACTGTTCAAGCCGCGTTCCGCGACGGCGCGATCACACCCGATATGGGCGGCACGATGTCCACTTCCGAGGTGGGAGATCGAATTTGTGAGAGCCTTGTCGCACGATGAAGCATATTCCTGTCCGGCCATGAACCGTTCTCATTGGGAGGGGTAATCCAAGGCCGAGAAGAGTCCCGCCTCTGAGCTCTTCATCCATAGTTCGACTCCGACAGAACTCCATTCGCGAGGACCAGATGGGAACACAAGGGCAACCCAAAGACGTCGTCATCCTTTCGGGAAAGCGTACGGCCTTTGGCACTTTCGGGGGAAGCCTCAAGGGCTTCACGGCCACGGACCTTGGAGTATTTTCCAGCGTCGCCGCGATCGAGGCCGCCGAACTGACGCCGGACGACATCGACCATACCTTCTTCGGAAACGCCCTCCAGACGTCATCGGATGCGATCTACCTGGCGCGGCATGTCGCGCTTCGGTCCGGGGTTCCCGAGGACCGCCCGGCACTGACGGTCAACCGGCTGTGTGGGTCGGGCTTCGAGGCGATGGTCCAGGGCGCCAAGGAGATTCTTCTGGGTGGGGCCAGCGTCACCCTCTGCGGAGGGACCGAATCCATGAGTCAAGCTCCGCACGTGCTGAGAGGAGCGCGTTGGGGTCAGCTTCGTTTGGGTCCCGCAGGGAACTCGCTCGAGGATCTCCTTTGGGAGTCTCTCAGCGACACTTATTGTGATCTCACCATGGCGCAGACTGCGGAGGAGTTGGCCGAACGCTACTCCGTCACCCGTGAAGAGGCTGACCAGGTGGCGGTCAACAGCCAGAAACGGGCCAAGGCCGCCTGGGACGCGGGGCGTTTTTCAGCTGAGATCGTTCCCATTTCACTCAAGAGCCGAAAGGGTGATCGAGAGTTCGCATCTGATGAGCATATGCGCCCTGACACCGACTTGGAGGCATTGGGCGAGCTGCGACCGTACTTCAAGAAGGACGGACTCGTGACGGCTGGCAACGCCAGCGGCATCGGCGACGGTTCGGCTAGCGCGGTATTGGCCGACGCCGGTTGGGCCCAAGAGAGGGGACTAGAGCCCATTGGTCGAATCGTGTCGTGGGGATTCGTCGGCGTCGAGCCCAGGGTCATGGGTATTGGCCCCGCCCCTGCGTCCCGCCTCGCTCTCGAGAACGCGGGCCTGGAGCTGAAGGAGATGGACTTGGTGGAGGTGAATGAGGCCTTCGCACCTCAGTACAAGGCGGTGGAGAAGGACCTTGGGTTGGACCCCGAGATCACCAATGTGGACGGCGGTGCCATCGCGATCACGCATCCGCTGGCCGCATCCGGGGCTCGCATCACGATTCATCTGATCCACGAGCTGCGCCGTCGAGGAGGTCGCTACGGGCTCGGATCTGCCTGTATCGGTGGGGGTCAGGGTGGCGCCGTGGTGGTGGAAGCGTTCTAACATCTCTTCATTCGGAGGATGAGTTGAAAATCGAAAAGGTAGGTGTGGTTGGCTGTGGCCTCATGGGGAGTGGGATCGCGGAGGTCGCGGCCAAGGCGGGGTTCGACGTCGTCGTGCGAGAAGTGAGTGAGGAGTTCATCGAGGCTGGGCGAAAGCGAATCGAAAAGTCGCTGGCTCGGGCAGTCGACAAAGGTAAGCTGGAGCCGAAAGACCGCAACGATACGCTCGCTCGGCTCGACTTCTCCATCGACCTCGCCGGATTGGCGGAGTGCGACCTCGTCATCGAGGCCATTGTAGAGAGCATGGAGGCGAAGAATGAACTCTTCTCCACTCTCGACGGTCTTTGCGGATCCGAAACCATCTTCGCCTCGAATACTTCGTCGCTCACGATCACGGATATGGCCGCTGCGACGAAACGGCCGGACAGAGTCGTGGGTCTCCACTTCTTCAATCCTGTTCCCGTCATGAAGCTCGTGGAGGTCGTACGCACGATTGCCACCAGCGACGACGCGTTCGATGCTGCCTTCTCGTTTGCGAAGGACCTCGGGAAGCAACCCATCGCCGCGAAGGACAACTCGGGCTTTGTGGTGAATCTCCTCTTGGTGCCTTACATGCTCGACGCGATTCGGCATCTGGAGCGAGGCGTCGCGTCCGTCGAGGATATTGACCGAGCCATGACCCTCGGGCTTGGATATCCTATGGGACCCTTTACCCTATGTGATTTCGTCGGAATCGACACGCTCTATCGGATCTCCGAGATCATGTTCGACGAGTACCGCGAGGAGAGGTATGCGCCGCCACCACTCCTGAAGCGGATCGTGTCCATGGGACGCTACGGGAAGAAGGCCGGGAAGGGTTTCTACGATTGGTCTGGGGAGCGACCGAAACCACTGGCACTTTGAGACGAAGGTTGTCGAGGCGAGCACCCGGCATCTCAAGTATTGCCCTTCCGAAACGTGTGACCCACGTTTGAAGAATGGTCCTCGCGCCGATCAGAAATCCGACCCTCCTTCGTTCCGTCCGCCACGCATTGTTGGCGGTTGAGGACGTCTTCACGCGGGAGGAGGACATCTTTTCCGCACTCCACCGGGGCTTCCCCGGGGCGTCGATCATCGAGTCCGGGCCAGAGGCCCGTGTGGTACGGGCTATCCGTGCGGTTGGACAGGACCTTCCCATCGTCGAGATCGCCCGACTGGGCGTGCTGTCGTTCAGCTCTCCCCCACCGGCCGTGGTGATCCCTCCTATCGACACGGCTCCGGCCCGGATGAGGCAGCTAATCGATCAGGCAGCCCTCCCCATGACCTGGGACAGGCGGCTGGATCCTCGCTTCCCCTCGGGGTGAAGAGCCTGGGACGCCGGGTCCTCGAGTTCCCCTCTCGCTACTCTCGGACGAGCGCGGTCGCTGCGGCTGTGGGTCTCACGCCCGGCGCCCTCAAGGCGCGATTCCAGCGTTTCGGATTGCCGTCACCGTTCGCCTATACGGCATGGCTGCGAGCGCTCGGTGCCAGTGACCTACTTACGTGGCCAGGTATGACGACGGACCGGGTGGCTTTCCATCTCGGCCATTCGAGCACCGATGCATCCGGCCCCGACCCACGCGCCTAACGGCGCGCGGGTACCCCCGTTGCTCCTCCTCGAAATAGCGGTGCTATTCCTCGTCGTCGCGCCTTGCAGGATCCCGCGCCTCGGCACTCTCGGTGGCTCGCGAACTTCTGAAACCCCACACTCAACAGAGAACGGCGACCCCGGGGAGGGGTCGCCGTCGTGTGGGTCGAACTGAGGAGTCCGGAGTCGCTAGGCCTTACCGCGACGCTGGCGCCGACGCTCTCTCCGGATGGCGGCCTCACGTTTGCGTTTCCGCTGTGCGGAGGGCTTCTCGTAAAAGCGACGCTTGCGGAGCTCTGAGTAGAGGCCGGACCGCTGCACCTTGCGCTTGAACCTGCGGAGAGCCCGCTCGAGGCTCTCGTTGTCTTGAATCGTTACTTCCAAAAGAACATCACTCCACTTGGTCGCTTAAGATGTAAGACTCAAAAGATAGTGGTCTAGGTCGTGTCACGGAAGCCTACCTTCACGGTGAAGTGTGTGGGAGTACAGGAGGTACTCGTCCCGATTGTCGATGAAATCTTCAGCCCACAGTTCGAAGGGAGGCATGGGGATTCGGGATTCAATATACTCGACGACCATCATGGCCAACTGAAGGCGATCTTTGGACCCGAAATCGATCCGCTGTCCTTCGAGAATGGAGTCGACGGCAGTCTCGAAGTTCTCGGGCTCCACCAGCGCGATGAAGTGACACACCTGGTCCAATCGGTAAGAGGCGTAGAGTGAGCGGAGTTCACCCATGTCCATTTTCTTGGATGGGTTCAGGTGCTGGGTGGCCGCCTTGAGTTCACGGGAGTTCTGAGACAGGAGGTTGCGGAACCAGCGCCGTCCCTTCGTCGGCGAATCGTCACTTGCTCTGTGGGTGTGCGCTGCAGAGGAGAGAAGCGCTAGTAGCAGAGGACGACCGAGCCCGCGGGCCTTTTGATCGATTTCGGCTTCGGACACCTCGACAAAAATGTCCGCGGTGCGGAAAAGGTCGGCGTCACCCTCGCAGTCTCGGGGACGGAAGGAGAGATATCCATGAAACTGGTGGTCCCGCCCCAAAAACGTCACGAGGAAGCACGCCCACGTAGCGTCTTCCCACTGGAGAAACCCGAGGGAGCGCTGACGGGAGCGGTCGAGGAGGGCGTGTTCGGCCAAATCTCCGGTGGGCTAGTGTCGGGGACCGCACCAGCGATAGGCTGATGACTTGGAATGTAAGCTTCTCTCAAGATGTCGGAAGCGCATCGGGCGAGCAAGGAAAGGAGCCCCGTGGCGCGCATCAGGCGGTGTGCCGATCTCTTGCCAGGGTCCTAAACATATTGTTATCGTGAGAAGTACGAGGTGAGTGTAACCTGAAAAAGACCGCATCAGACGGTGACTTTACCGCCGTTGTGAGCGCAGAGTGAAACCCGGCTGATGTGCCGGGTTTTTTGCCCGAATAGCCCCGCGCGATGCGGGGCGGCGATGCTGCCCATCGGTGGTGGGACTCCATTCTCCGGAGATCAGAATATCATGAATGTGACAACGTCCTCACTTCATCCCGAAGCGCCTCCGGAGGCCATGGCCGACGTTCCTGGTATCTGTGAGCTTCCCCTCACACGTGCCGTCGTCCAGTATCGTGATCTTCATGAGGTCGATCCAGCGGGCGGCCGGATCAAGGATATCGGCTTGGCACTCGTGCTACACGGACGATTCGCCTCGTCCGCAGAAGTGCTCGATCTCGGAAGCTCTACCGTGAAGTCCCTGGACCTGAGCTCCGAACTGGTTGTCCTCGATTGGGTGTATGAACCGACACTGGATCACATCAACCTCCTTCTGGCGGACTGGTCGCAGGATGATCAGAGCGAAGAGGCTGGTTCGAGACTCGAAACGTACAGCTTTCAGATCGCCCTCGAGCTCCTCGGACGGGTCGGATACGGCCCCCTCACGAGACCGACCATCCTGAGGATCGGCTTTCGTGATATCTGTCGGGATTTCGACTTGCATGAGGGTACTTCCGTGCGGATCCTGATGGGAGAGCAGGGACTCACTCGGGCTCACCTCGACTACGATGCGAATGCGCTGGTGTTTCGCGCCTTGTCCCCCGAGCCGGACTCTTCCCTGGAGGCTGCCGTGCTCGAGGCCTTCGGCGACAACGAGGTAACCCGAATCTCCGAGGAACATGACGGGGGCACGATCCAATATCTGGTCCGGCTCGCCCTCCCAATCAACCTGTCCGAGGCTCGACAGGAGATCCACACGATCAGATTGGGTCTCAGCCGACTCTTGGCTCGCTTCGAGAAGGACCGTTTCCGTGAGGTCGAAAAACACCTCTCCACATTCGGGTCACGCGACACCCTCGCGCGCCTTCATGTTCAGGAGCGACACTTTCGATCGGTCGCGCTTCGACCCTCGAGCACATCCGGTGACCGGCACACCGTACACTGAGCGACGCCAAAGTCGAGCGTTAATCCTCTCTTCCAGCGCTGGGCACGCTCGATGCTCGGAATGGTTATTTTTTGGTAAAAATAATTCCGTTCAATAGGTCGAATCCGTAGGGGCTCGTCGACGTAAGTGCCCATCAGTACGGAATTTCGCCGGTCAGAAATCTGCGAAACGGAAGCGTCGCCGATCGCGAGGAACAGTTGGTTTTGTCTGGAAATAGTGTTTTATAAGCCGTTGATGTGCAACGACTTATGAGCTTACGTTGGGCGCACGACAATTTGGTGAGGAGGCTTGCGCGGCCCCTCAGGGACCAGTATTATGGGTCTACCTCGAGGTTGTTACCACTTCCATCACAATTTGAAATTCGCGCTGAGGATTGCCACCATCACGTCCTTATTCTGCGAGTTTTCGAGCCAACGATTCTCGGGAGATTTATGCGCATGTGGGAGACTCGCTCTGTCCAGATCACTGTTCAGCTTCCTGCCGATATAGCCGAGCAAGCTGAAGAGGTTCAGAGGACCGATCCAGAGTTCTTGAGTCGAGTCATGCTGTACGGACTCACCCGCCGATCCATCTATCGGCACCTTCGCGAACGTAGCCGAGAGCAAACTCCATCTGAGGTCGAGGGCCGGTTCGCGACCTGAGGGGTTGACCTTATCCGCATGCCTGGATAAACCTAAGGGCAAGCAGGGCACAGATTTGCACGTCGGCCGACGTGCTGTTGCGGTGCCTGACAGGCACTTGGGAGGTACGGCGTGGCGGATGCCCGCCCGAATGCTTCTTCGTCGGAGTCCGTGCGTGCGAACGAGGCCATGTTACGGACCAAGTACCTAGACTACTGTTCGGCGCAGGTGGCCGAGCACCTTCTCTCGCTCTCGCCGGACGAAATTTACCTTCTCGCTGAGGCGACACATCGGCGGGATGGTGCTCCGGGTGATGGCGCCCCCTCTTACGATCGCATGGTTCAGATGGCGACAGAGGGAATTGTCAGGCGCCTAGCACTTCCCGAATTCGAACGCTGGGCCGAAGATTATTCCCGTGACCCCACCCGGTACGAGTCGGATCTGCTCGGTTTTTGGGACGATGACGTCGGCCACGGGGTGACGCCCAACTAGTGTCGGGACGCTAGAACGGAAGGTCGTCGTCGGGCTCGGCGATAGGCTCACTTGTCGAGGGGGCAGGGGGGGCGGACGCGGTACGACCTTGGAAGCCGGTATCCCCACCGGTATCCCCACCGGTCGAGCCCAGCATGACCATCTCGGCGACGACGATGTCCGTCCAATACTTTACTTGGCCGTCACTCTCCGTCTGAGAGTATTCCAGGCGCCCCTCGGCATATATGCGATCGCCCTTCTTCACCCACTGCTCCACGATATCCACCAGACGCCCGAAAAAAGTCAGTCGGTGCCACTCCGTTTTCTCCTGTTTCTGCCCGGAACCGTCCTTCCACTGACGATTCGTCGCAACGGACAGCTTTGCTACTCGATTGCCAGATGAGGTGGCTCGGATTTCTGGGTCGCTCCCCACGTTACCGATGAGCATGACCTTGTTTAGGGACCGACTCATTTCAAGAGTGCTCCTTGTAGCCTGGTGTCATGGATTCACCCACAGATGATCCACCTGCGGATGACAGAGCGGGGACCCAAGGTACCCAAGGCCTGTACTCGACGCTATGGTCGAGGGGCGTGTTGAAGAAGTAGCGTCTCTCGAGCGCCCCTTCTAGTTTCCGAGCAATCGCGCGGGCAGTCCCATGAGAACAAGAGTTGAATGAATCCCCCATGAGTGATTTGCAGTATATCAAGGTGCAGTGGGACGAAGAGTTGGCGACCGTCGTCATCGACCGTCCGGACAAACTCAACGCCCTGAATTCTGAAGTGGTCCAAGAACTCGGGCACGTATTTCGAGAACTCCATGACGACGATGCAGTGCGCGGGGTGCTCGTCACAGGTGGAGGGGACAAGGCATTTGTCGCGGGGGCGGATATCGGCGAGCTCGCCAAGATGAGTCCGATTTCCGGGGTGCGGGTGAGTCGGGAGGGGCAGCGTATTTTTGACGAGATCGAGCGCTTTCCCAAGCCTGTTCTGGCCGTTGTCGGGGGCTACGCGCTCGGGGGTGGGTGCGAGCTGGCTCTGGCGTGTCACCTCCGTGTCGCTAGTGACAATGCACGCTTCGGGCTTCCCGAGGTC